>Ga0299907_10002195_pt1 | contig 11809 bp, 10 predicted proteins | sample RVTome_16_FD_198680 | JGI IMG/M metagenome (GOLD analysis project Ga0299907, IMG submission 198680) | Soil microbial communities from uranium-contaminated site in the Upper Colorado River Basin, Wyoming, United States - RVT152D67 (version 2) ...
TCCGGCTGCCAGCGGCACTGCGCCGACGCCCGGTTCGTGTGGAACCTGGCCCTGGAGCAGGCGAACTGTTGGCGGCCCGGCCGACGGCCGACGCCGGGCAGCGCCGAACGGAACCGGCAGCTGGCCGAGGCCCGAGGAGGATCCTGGCTCGGCACGGGGTCCTCGTCGGTCCAGCAGCAGGCGCTGAGGGACTTCGACCAGGCCCTGTGCAACTGGTGGGCGGGGACCCATCGCCGGCCCCGCTGGCGCAAGGAGGGGGTCGACGAGGGGTTCTGCATCCGTGACGTCAGGGTGCGGCGGATCTCCCGTAAGTGGGCCAAGGTCCACGTCCCCAAGGTCGGCTGGGTCCGCTTCCGCCTCACCCGCCCGCTGGGGGAGCACGGCATGGCCCGGGTCACCAAGGACCGGGCAGACCGATGGCACGTCTCGTTCTCCGCCCCCCAGCCGCCCGTCGCCCGCACGGCCACCGGCGCGGCGGTCGGCATCGACGTCGGCGTGGCTCACGCCGCCACCACCAGCACCGGGCACCACCTCGATATCCCCGGCCTCCGCCCCGGCGAGCAGGCACGCCTGCTGCGCCTCGAACGGAAGAAGGCCCGCCAACGCGAGGGCAGTAACCGGTGTGCGAGAACCAAGCACGCCATCGCGGTGCTCCACGCCAGGGCCACCGACCGCCGCAAGGACTGGGTAGAGAAGACCTCCACCCGGCTCGTCACCGGCCACGACCTGATCATCTTCGAGGACCTCCAGGTCAAGACCCTGCTCCGCTCCGCCCGGGGCACCCTCGACTCGCCAGGTCGCAACGTAGCGGCCAAGGCGGGGCTCAACCGTCGAATCGCGGCGTCGGCCTGGTCGCGGCTTGCGCGGCGCACCACCGAGAAGGCAGCGGCCTCCGAGAGCTGCGAGGTGGTCCGAATCGACGCCCGGCACACGTCGCAGCGCTGCTCGGCCTGCGGCCACCTCGATCCCGGCAACCGCCCTTCCCAGGCCGTCTTCTCCTGCCTGGCCTGTGGCCACACCGAACACGCCGACGTCAACGCGGCGAAGAACATCCTGGCGGCAGGGCTTGCCGTCGCTGCGCGTGGAGGGAGGCCCGAAGTTGGGGCACCCAGCGAAGCGCGAACCAACCAGCAGGAGGCGGCGTGAACACGCTTCCCAAGGGAATCCGGCCATTCAGAGCTCGGAGGAGGTCAACGCCTCGACGAAGCGTTCGAGCTGGCGGAGGTTTCTACACTCGTAGACGCCGTCGCAGTACTTGGCGTAGTCGCTGATGACGGAGTCGCCGGTGTTCCAGTAGGCCGACGGCTCGGGGTCGATCCAGTACAGGTGGCGGGCCCTCTTGCGCAGTTCGGCCAGCACCCACGACTGGCTGGCGTGGTAGTTGTTCCGGGCGTCGCCGAGGATGATCACCGACGTCTTCGGCGTGACCTCGTTCCCCCACTTCTGGTGGAACACCTCGAATGCATGCCCGTAGTCGGAGTGCCCGTCGACCCAGACGACGTCGGCTTCGGTGTTGATCCGCTTCACGGCGTCGCCAATATCGGCGTTGCCTTCGAAGAAGCGGGTGACCTCGTCGATCCCATCGATGAACACGAAGCTCCGCACCCGGGAGAACTGGCTGGCCAGGGCGTGGACCAGCTGCAGGGTGAACCGAGCGAAGCTGGCCACCGACCCCGAGATGTCGGCGATGACCATGATCTCCGGCTTCGTCGGGTGGGGCCGGCGGAAGCGGGGGTCGGCCGGCACACCGCCATACGCCAGCGAGTGGCGGACGGTGGAGCGGAAGTCGAGCTGGCCCCGGTGGTGGCGGCGGCGGCGCATGGCCAGCCGGGCGGCCAGCGCCCGGGCGAGGGGCCCGATGGCCCGCTGGAGGGCGACCATCTCCTCCCGGGAGGCGTGCATGAACTCGACGTCCTCGGGCAGCTTGGCCCGCAACGACCGGGCCATCGCCTCTGGGCCCCGGTCGACCACCAGCCGACGGCGGATCTCGGCCTCGACCTCCTCCCGCAGCCGTTGGATCCGGGCGGCCAACTCCTCCCGGGCGAGGCGCTCTGCCAGCTCGTCGGCGAAGGGCCCCTGCTCGGCCACGAGCTGCTCCATGAGCCGGTCGAGCAGGCTGTCGAGGTCGAGGGCGCGCAGCGTGCGGTACAGGTAGTAGGTGCCGCCCACCGGCCGGCCCGGTTCCATCCCGGCGTGGCGGGTGACGGCGGCGGCGGCGAAGCGGCGTAGGGCGTCGGGGTCGAGGACGGCCCGCATGAGCATGGCCGCCAGCTCCTCCTGCGACACCTCTCCCCCGGCGCCGCCGCCGGGCATCCCGGGGACGGGCACCCCGCCGCCCCGCCCGTCCACCCCCTCCTCCTCGTCGTCGTCGAAGTTGAAGGGCTGGAGGGCGAAGTAGACGTCGAAGAGGATGTTGAAGACCTTTTCGTGGTCGGCGTGTTTGACGAGCGTGGCCGCCAGTGCCGTCTTGAACGACGCCCGATCGGCGAGCGAGACGTACTCCAGCGCCCGCATGGCGTCGAGGTTCTCGGTCATCGACACCGGCAGGCCGGCGGCCCGCAGCTGGTGGACGAACCCCGACAGGAGGTCGAGCATCCGCCCCGGCGCCGGAACCTCGACGGTACTCACGCCTCGGCGACCTTCAGCTCCTTGTTGGCCCGTTCGATGTCCCGCTGGTACTTGAGCAGGACGTGCAAGGTGCCGCCGACGACGTCGGGGGTCACCTTCTCCACTCCGAGGTGAAGAAGCGTGCGGGCCCAGTCGATCGTCTCCGAGATCGACGGCGCCTTCTTCAGGTCGAGCGCCCGGATGGAGCGCACGACCCGGGCGATCTGGTCGGCCAGCGTGGCGTCGATGCCGGGCACCCTCACCCGGACGATCTCCTGCTCCCGCTCGGCGTCGGGATAGTCGAGGTGGAGGAACAGGCAGCGCCGCTTGAGCGCCTCGGACAGCTCCCGGGTGTTGTTGGACGTGAGTACGACGATCGGACGGCGCACCGCCGTCATCGTGCCCAGCTCGGGCACCGAGACCTGGAAGTCGCTCAGCACCTCGAGAAGCAGCGCCTCGGTCTCGATCTCGACGCGGTCGACCTCGTCGATGAGGAGCACAACGGGCTCGTCGGCCCGGATCGCCTCCAGCAACGGCCGTGTGAGCAGGAATGCTTCTGAAAAGATGTCCGACTCCACCGTCTCCCAGTCGCGCTCGTGCTCCCGGTCGGCCTGGATGCGCAGCAGCTGCTTCTTGTAGTTCCACTCGTAGAGGGCCTTGCTCTCGTCGAGGCCCTCGTAGCACTGGAGGCGGATGAGCCGCGAGCCGGTGGTGGCGGCGATGGCCTTGGCCAGCTCGGTCTTGCCGACGCCGGCCGGCCCTTCGACGAGGACGGGCTTCTCCAGCCGGTCGGCCAGGAAGACGACGCCGGCCGTGGATTGGTCGGCGAGGTAGTCGACGCGCCGCAGCGCTTCCTGGACGGCGTCGACGGACTCGAAGCGCTCAGCCACGGACCTGCCCTTCTCCCCAGACGACGTACTTGTAGGTGGTGAGCTCGCGCAGGGCCATCGGGCCCCGGGCGTGGAGCTTCTGGGTCGAGATGCCGATCTCGGCGCCGAAACCGAACTCCTCGCCGTCGGTGAAGCGGGTGGAGGCGTTGACGGTGACGGTGCCGGCGTCGACCGCCCCGACGAAACGGCGGGCGGCGGCGATGTCCTCGGTCACGATCGCCTCGGTGTGGCCGGTGCCGAACCGGTTCACGTGGGCGACCGCCGCTTCGAGGTCGGGCACAACCGCCACCGACATCTTGAGGGCCAGGAACTCCCGCCCGAAGTCGTCGTCGGTGGCCGCTCCCATGGAGGGGACGAGCCGCCGGGCGGCCTCGTCGCCGACGAGCTCCACGCCAGCGTTCTGGAGGGCGCCGGCCACCCGGGGCAGGAACCCCTCGGCCACCGCCTGGTGGATGAGGAGCGACTCGGCGGCGTTGCACACGCTGGGTCGCTGGGTCTTGGCGTTGACGACGATGTCGAGGGCCCGGTCGAGGTCGGCGGCGGCGTCGACGTAGACGTGGCAGTTGCCGTCGCCGTCGATCACGTAGGGGACCTTGGCGTTGTCGAGGATCGACCGCACCAGCGACGGCCCGCCCCGGGGGATCAGGCAGTCGACGTAGCCGGTGAGCTGCATGAGCTCGACGGCCGCCTCGTGGGACACGTCTTCGACGAGGAGGACCGAATCCTCCGGCAGGCCGGCCTTGGCCGCCCCCTCCCGCAGCAGGGCGGTCACCGCCTGGTTCGAGCGCAGGGCGGTCGACGAACCCCGGAGTAGGGCGGCATTGCCCGACTTCAGGCACAGACCGCCGGCGTCGCTCGTCACGTTGGGCCGGTTCTCGTAGATGATCGCCACCACGCCGAGCGGCACCCGAACCCGGGAGATCTCGAGACCGTTGGGGCGCTTCCAACCGTCGAGGACCTCGCCGACGGGATCGGGCAGGGCGGCCACCTTCCTCAAGCCCCCGGCCATGCCGGCGAGTCGGGCCTCGGTCAGCCGGAGGCGGTCGAGCGGACCGGCCTCCATACCCCCAGCGGCGGCGGCCTCCAGGTCGGCGGCGTTGGCCTCGAGCACGTCGGCGCTGCGCTGCTCGAGGAGATCGGCGGCGGCGCACAGCGCCTCGTCCTTGGCCGCCGTCGAGGCCGTGGCCAGAACCCGGGACGCCGCCTTGGCCCGCCGCCCGAGGTCGGCGACATGCGAGGGCGAAGAGCTCTCCATGACGCCACTCTACCGGTGGCCTTCCCGCCTCCTCCTGCCGTGGGGCGGCTGAGCCGACGCTGGGAAATGCGACGGCTCGGCCCGAGCCCGGGTTGCTACGCTGAGGCTGCTGGAGGAGCGAATGCCGCAATGCGTTTGCTCGGCTGGGTTCGAAGGGAGCGATCCCGACGTACGTGCCGGGGCTCGCTTCAGGTTTCGGTCACGTCGTGCGACGGTGAGGCCCGCAACCGAGCGGGAGATGACTGGGGACTCATGGATCGTGGGCTGCAGTGGAGGCTGTCGCAGGGGCACCCCCTCGATGACTTTCCGCGGGAACGGTCGACCGATCCGCTCTCGGCCGTCCTCGGCTCGCTGATCGGCACGTTCTCGGTGATCTCGATCACCTGGATGGTGGTCCTCGGCTTCGTCGGTGGCACCGTCCCGGTGGTCGGCTGGCAGCTCCCCGGCGGGCTAGCCGGTGGCCTGACCTGGTTCATGGTCGTGGCCAGCCTCGGCACGATCGTGCTCTGGTTCGTCCCGCTGATGCTGTCGATGGCGGCCTACGCCGGCCTGTCCCGGCTCGCCCCGGCCCTGGCCGGGGCGACCAAGCGCCCGAAGCGGCGGCTCCAGGCCCAGTCCCGCAACCCGCTCTCCAGGGCGGCCTAATAGGCGCCACCCGCCGAGGCGGGTGCTGAAACGCGCGATACGCGCCATCCGGACGAAGTCCCGGAAAAGTCACAAAGTCAAGGGAACTTCCGAAAAGGAACATTTCCTCCGGCCGCCGAACCTTCAGGCACTGTCCCAACGACTGACTCGCCACACGACCGTTCTGGCGAGCTACCGGAGGACCTATGCCCAGAGGCGCGGCGGTCGTGCTCACTCTGGCTCTGTTGACGACAAGCGCCACGGCAGCGGGGTCCCAGGGCGCCGCGCCGCCGGACTTCAACGTCGTTGCCCGGGCCCGGATATACACCGGCGTCGAGTACGTGAAACTGGTCAAGACCACGAAACCGGTCATCGCCCACGTGGCCCACGTCGCCCCCGGCGCTCCCGTCGACCTTCGGGTCGTCAACGCCCACGACAAGATCTCGACCGGAACCAGGGAGCTCGAGACGACCAGCTCGATGTGCCACCGGACCCGTTGCATCGTCGGAGTGAACGGCGACTTCCACAAGATGGGGACACCGGCCGGAGCGGTCGTCGCCGACGGCCGGATGCTCCATTCCCCCGACCCGGGCCGTCCCCAGCTCACCGTGACGGCCGACGGGCGTCTCGTCGCCGGGCCACTTCCCTGGTCGGGTTCCGTCACCGCCAACGGGGCCCGGATCCCGGTCACCGCCGTCAACGACGCCCCTCAGGCCGACGGGCTGGCGCTCTACACCCCGGCCTACGGTGCCCGCACCGAACCCTCGGGCCGGACGGAACTCGTGGTCGGCGCGGCGGGCGGCGTGGCGTCGCTCAACCAACCGGCCGCCCTCCAGCTGCGGGGTGTCCGTTCCGGCGCCGGGCCCATCCCGGCCGACGGCGCCGTCCTCTCCGGCGACGGGGTGGCCGGTCAACAGCTGCGCGACATCTGGGCCGGGCGCTCGCCCGGTGCCCGGCCGTCCGCCGAGCTCGTGGTGACCTCGCCGGTCGACGCCGTCGTCAGCCTCGGTGCCGAGCCGGTCGTCCTGCGCGACGGCAAGCGAGCCCTCCCCTGGCGTGATCCGAATGTCATCCGTCCCCGGCAACCGCACACGCTGGTGGGCTGGAACAAGGCCGGTGACATCTACCTCGTCGCGGTGGATGGGCGACAGCCGGGCTCCGACGGGGTGACGATGGCGGAAGCGGCCGATTTCCTGCTCGGCCTCGGCGTCACCGACGCTGTCAGCCTCGACGGCGGCGGCGGGACCACGTTCGTCGCCGGCGGCTCGGTGTGGAACCGTCCGAGCGACAACGACCCCGCCAGCCCGACCGAGTACGAGGAGCGCGGCGGAACCAACGCCCTGGTCGTCACCTCCCGCCCCGGTGCGCCGCTGCCCGCGGCGTCGCCGCCGCCTCCGCCACCGTCGGCCACGACACCGGGCAAGCCCAAACCAAACGGAGAGGGCGGGGGCTTATGGTCGGACCCCGGAGCCCACGCTCCTGCCGACGGACTTGACGGCCTCCCTTACGGGCCGGTCACCGGGGTCGGCGGGCAGATCGCCGCCGGCGACCTTCCGCTCGGGCCCGCGTCGGCCTCACGCTCAGCCGCCTCCGCGGCGTCCCCTCTCGGCGCCGGCGGCGGGGATCCATCCGCCGCCGGACCGCAGGGCGCCCCACAGCCACCCGCCGCTCCGGCGCGCTCGGGGGGCGACGCCCGAAGCGAGCGGGTGAAGGCAGGTCCGGGCCGGACCCTTTCGACCCTCACCGGTCAACTCGTTGGCGTCACAACCGACGGTCGTCCGAAATGGCCGCTACTGGGTCTCGTGGCGGGAGCGGCCTTGATCGCAGCCGGCGCGGTGGGGCGGCCCCAGTTCTGGCGCCGTCGCCGGCCGCCGTCCGCGGCCTAGGACGGAAGCACGACGAGGTCGTCGCGGTGGATCACCTCGTGGGGCGCGCCCTCGGGGAGATCGCTGGTGCGTGAGCCGGCCAGCTGGGTCAGCAGCACTGAGCTGTAGCGGACGAGGCCCTTGGCGAAGGGGTGGCCGTCAGGGCCGATCACTTCGACGGCGTCGTCGGCGTCGAAGGTACCCTCCACCGCCCGCACCCCGGCCGGCAGGAGGGAGCGGCCCGACTCGACCAGGGCCCGGCGGGCACCGTCGTCGACCACCAACCGGCCGTGCGCACCCTGGGCGAAGGCGATCCACAGCTTGCGGCTACCGAGGCGTTTGGACCGGGGCCGTATCACGGTCCCGACCGCCTCCCCGGAGACGGCCCGAGGGAGCACGTCGGGCACGGCCGCGGCGGCGATGACGGCCCGCACCCCCGACCAGGCGGCGATCTTCGCCGCCTGGAGCTTCGAGGCCATCCCGCCGCTGCCGCGCTCGGTGCCCGTACCGCCGGCCACCGCTTCGAGGGCGGCGTCGACCTCGGCGATCTCCTCGATGAGGGTGGCGGCCTCGTCGACCCGCGGGTCGGCGGTCATGAGCCCGGACGTGTCGGTCAGCAGCAGCAGGAGGTCGGCGCCCACGAGGTGGGCTACCAGAGCGGCCAGGCGGTCGTTGTCGCCGTAGCGGATCTCGTCGTCGGCCACGGTGTCGTTCTCGTTGACGATGGGCACGGCCCCGAGATCCAGGAGGCGGCGCAGCGTCTGGCGGGCGTGGAGGTACTGCGTCCGATGGATGAAGTCGTAGGGGGTGAGGAGCACCTGGCCGGCCACCAGCCCGTGGGTGGCCAGGATGGCGCAGAACCGTTCCATGAGGCGGGGCTGGCCGATGGCGGCGATGGCCTGCAGCGTGCCGATGTCGGTCGGGCGGCGGTCGAGGCCGAGGGCCGGCAGCCCGGCGGCGATCGCCCCCGAGGAGACCAGCACCACTTCATGGCCGGCCGCCCGGGTGGCGGCGATCTCGTTGCAGAGCTTGAGGAGTGACTCGGCCGACACCTCCCCGGCCTCATCGGTGAGCGAGCTGGTGCCGACCTTGGCGACGACGATCATCGGCGACGACGGTGAGGCGCGGGGGGCTGCGCCTCCGCCTCGGCCAGCTCCGCCGCGACGACGGCCGGGTCGTGGTAATCGAGCTCGATCCCGGCGATGCGGACAGTGTCGCCGTGGCGGGCACCGGCCCGGAGCAGCGCCCGGTCGACCCCGAGGCGGCGGAACCGGTCCTGCAGGTAGGCCATGGCTTCGGGGTTGGTCAGGTCGGCCATGGCCACCACCCGTTCGGCCAGGCGGCCCACGACCCGGAAGACGCCGTCGTCGTCGCGGCGGACGCTGAAGCCTTCCTCGGCCGGGCGGTGGACGACGAAGGACTCGACGTCGCCCTCGTTCGAGCGGGCCTCCTCCACCAGCTGGCTCACGGCCCCGAGGAGAGGCCCGAGCCCCTGGTGGGTGACGGCCGAGATCCGCATCCCGTCGAATTCGACGTCGGGCGGGGCGACGTCGGCCTTGGTGCCGATGATGAGGCGGGGCCGTTCGAGGAGATGGGGTTCGTAGCGGCCGAGTTCCTCCAGCAGCACCCGCTCCTGTTCGGCCGGGCTGCGCCTCTCCAGGGAGGCCAAATCGAGGAGGACGAGCAGCACCCGGGCCCGCTCGACGTGACGGAGGAACTGGTGGCCCAGACCCCGGCCCTCCGAAGCGCCCTCGATGAGCCCGGGGATGTCGGCCACGACGAACTCGGTGTCGCCGGTGCGGACGACGCCGAGGTTCGGCACCAGCGTCGTGAAGGGGTAGTCGGCGATCTTGGGCTTGGCGGCCGAGATGGCCGAGATGAGGGTCGACTTCCCGGCGTTGGGGAAGCCGACAAGAGCGACGTCGGCGATGAGCCGCAACTCGAGGCGCAGCCAGCGTTCCTCGCCGTACTCGCCCTGTTCCGCGAACCCGGGGGCCCGCCGCCGGTTGGACAGGAAGTGGGCGTTGCCCCGCCCGCCCTGTCCGCCTCGGGCGGCCAGCATCCGGTCGCCGGAGTGAACGAGGTCGGCCAGGATCTCCCCGTCCCGGTCGCGGACGATCGTCCCTTCGGGGACCGGCACGATCAGGTCGTCGCCGGTGGCACCGGTGCGCTTGTTGCCGGAGCCGTGGGCCCCGGAAGCGCCCTTGCGGTGGGGATGGTCCCGGAAGGCGATCAGCGAGGCGACGTTGCGGTCGGCGACCAGCCAGACGTCGCCGCCCTTGCCGCCGTCGCCGCCGTCGGGCCCGCCCCGGTCGACGTACGGCTCCCGCCGGAACGCGACCGCGCCGGCTCCGCCGTCGCCGCCCCGCAGGTTGACCATCGCTTCGTCCGTGAACTCAGCCATAACTCTTCACAACCGGCGGCTTCGCCGCCGTCGGACGAAGCTCGCGGCGGTTACTCCCCCGGGAGGACGTCGACGAGACGGCGGCCGCGGCGGGTGCCGAACTTCACCTTGCCGTCGGCGGTGGCGAAGAGCGTGTCGTCGCCGCCCCGCCCGACGTTGTGTCCGGGATGGAACTTGGTGCCCCGCTGGCGGACGATGATCGAACCGGCGGAGACGGCGGTGCCGTCGAAGACCTTCACGCCGAGCCGCTGGGCGGTGGAGTCACGCCCGTTACGGGAGGAGGCGGCACCCTTCTTCTTCGACATGGCGAGACCCTTCTACCCCTTGGAGATCCCGGTGATCTCGATCGTCGTGTAGTGCTGGCGGTGGCCCCAGTGACGGCGGGAGTTCGTCTTGTTCTTGTAGATGGACGCGTTGATCTTCGGCCCCTTGGCCTCGCCCACCACCCGGGCGGTCACGGAGGCGCCTGACAGCTGGGCGGGGGTGGACAGCACGTCGGACCCGTCGACCACCAGGACCGGCTGCAGCTCGACGGTCTCGCCGGAGACCCGCTCGATGTCGAGCCGCTCGCCTTCGGAGACCTTGTACTGCTTGCCACCTGTCTTCACTACCGCGTACATGCGCGCCACACCCCGCAGAAGCCGAAATCGGAAACTCGAATACTACAGCAGCGTGTCGTCGAGGATGATTCCGCGGCCTTCGCAGCTGGGACAGGTGGTCGAAAACGCCTCCACCAGCCCCTCGGAGATGCGTTTCCGGGTCATCTCGACCAGGCCGAGCTCGGAGATGTCGAACACCTGGGTGCGGGTTTTGTCGCGGGCCAGGGCATCCTTGAACGTCCGGAGGACCTCCTCCCGGTTCTTCTTGATCTCCATGTCGATGAAGTCGATGACGATGATCCCGCCGATGTCCCGCAGCCGCAGCTGGCGGGCCACCTCTTCGGCCGCCTCCAGGTTGTTGGCGAAGACGGTCTCCTCCAGGTTGGAGCGCCCGACGTTCTTGGCCGTGTTGACATCGATGACGGTCAGCGCCTCGGTCCGCTCGATGATGATCGACCCGCCCGACGGCAGCCACACCTTGCGCTCCAGGGCTTTGTGAAGCTGTTCGTGGACGTGGTAGCGCTCGAAGATCGGCAGCGGGTCCTCGTAGAGCTCGACCCGGTCGGCCAGCTCGGGCGTGATGGCCTCGACGTAGCGGCGGATCTCCTCGTAGAGCGCCGGGTCGTCGATGATGACCCCCCGGTACTCCTTGTTGAACTCCTCCCGGATGACCCGGATGGCCAGGTCGGGTTCCTGGTGGAGCAGCCGGGCGGGCTTGTTGCGGGCCGCCGTCTTTGAGATCTCGTCCCACTGGGCCGAGAGCCGCTTGAGGTCGCGGGCCAGTTCGTCGGCGCTGGCGCCGTCGGCGGCGGTGCGGACGATGAGCCCGTTCTCGACCGGGCGGATCTCGTCGAGGATCTTCCGCAGCCGCTTGCGCTCGTCGTCGGACAGCCGCTTGGAGATCCCGTAGGTGCCGGGCTGGTTCGGGATCATGACCACGAACCGGCCGGCCAGGCTGACCTCCTGGGTGAGGCGAGCCCCCTTGGTCCCGATCGGGTTCTTCGTCACCTGCACGACGACCGACTGGCCGTTGCGGAGGAGCCGCTCGATCTTGGGCCGGCGGCCCTCGATCTCGGTCTCGTCGAAGACGACGTCGTCCCGGTAGAGCACGCCGTTCTTGGGGGTGCCGATGTCGACGAAGGCGGCCTCCATGCCTGGCAGGACGTTCTGGACCTTGCCGAGGTAGATGTTGCCGTCGATCGCCGTGTTGGTGTCGGTCGGACGGGAGACGTAGTGCTCGACCAGGCTGCGGCCCTCGAGGACGGCGACCTGGGTGGCCACCCCGCCCTTCACCGAGACGCACATCAGGTACCGGCCGGTCGGCCGGCCCTTTCTCGTCCGCCCCTTGCGCCGCTCGACGGCCGCTTCGTCGAGCTCGTCGAGCATCGCCTCGACCTCCGACTGCCGAGCCTTCTCGGCGGTGGCTGCCGAGCTGCGGCCCCGGGACCGGCTCGGGGCGGCGGGGGCGGCCGTGGCCGGTGCGGCGGTGGCCGCCGCTCCCGCTGCGGCACCGCCGCCGCCTGACCCGCCTGACCCGCCCGAACCGCCGCGGCCGCGACCTCGTC
>Ga0299907_10002196_pt1 | contig 11806 bp, 9 predicted proteins | sample RVTome_16_FD_198680 | JGI IMG/M metagenome (GOLD analysis project Ga0299907, IMG submission 198680) | Soil microbial communities from uranium-contaminated site in the Upper Colorado River Basin, Wyoming, United States - RVT152D67 (version 2) ...
GAAACTGCGCACCCGTATGGACGTCCTCACCGTCGACCATCCGCTGGCCGCTCGGCTGCTCACACGCCTTCGCGACGAGACGACCGACCGTGCGTCCTTCCGCCTGGCCATGGACGAGCTCGCCGGCATGCTCGTCTACGAGGCGTGCCGCACGCTTCCGACCGAGCCCGTCGAGATCCGCACCCCCATGGGACCCGCCACCGGCGTCCGGATCGCCAGTCCCCCGCTCGTGGTGCCCGTGCTGCGCGCCGGCCTCGGGCTCCACGGCGCCGTCATCGGCCTGCTGCCCGAGACCGAGACCGCCTTCGTCGGGCTGTCGCGCAACGAGGAGACGCTCCAGCCCGAGCCCTACATGAACTCGGTGCCGGCCGACCTCGCGGGCCGCCCGGTGCTGGTGCTCGACCCCATGCTCGCCACAGGCGGATCGCTCGAGCACGCCTGCCGGCTCCTGCGGGACCGCGCCGCCGGGCCGATGACCGGCGTGTGCGTCCTGGCGGCCCCCGAGGGGCTCCGGCGGGTCGAGGCGTCGGGACTCGTCGAACGGGTGGTCACGGCGGCCGTCGACGACCACCTCGACGAGCGGGCCTTCATCGTCCCGGGACTGGGCGACGCCGGCGACCGCCTCTTCGGCACTGCGTAGGCGCCGCTGCCGGATCAGGTCACCAGACCGACCGCAGCGTCGAGCAGCGCCGCCACGCTCGCAGTGCCCTCCGCCCGGGCCGCGGCCAGGTCCTCCGGACGCTCACCGCGAACCGGGACCACCGCCTCGGCGTAGCTCTTGAGTTTCGGTTCCGTGCCCGACGGGCGCACCACCAGGCGGATGCCCTCGGCGCGTAGCACGATCCCCTCGGTGGGCGGCAGGCGCTCGCCCCGCCGTAGGTCCTCGACCTCGATCACCGGCACCCCGATCAACGTCTCGGGTGGCGCGCCGGCCAGCGCATCGACCGCCGCCTGCATGCGGGCCATCCCGTCGAGTCCCTCGAACGGGATCGAACGCTGGGCGGTGGCATGGACGCCCAGCTCGCGGGCGAGGTCGTCGAGGCGGTCGAGCACGCTCCGGCCCCGCTCCTTCTCGGCGGCCACCAGGTCGGCGAACGCCAGCGCCGCGGTGATGCCGTCCTTGTCACGCACCAGCGTGCCGACGCACGACCCCAGCGCCTCCTCGTAGCCGTACACGAAGCGCAGCTCGGGCCGGGCGAGGGCCGGCCGGACGACCCACTTGAACCCGGTCAAGGTCTCGGCGAACGCCACCCCGCGGGCCTCGGCCAGCCGACTGAGCATCGACGACGACACCACGGTCGTCACCACCAGCCGATCACCGCCGCGGCCCGCCTCGAGCAGCCAATCGGCGAGGAGGATGCCGATCTCGTCGCCGGTGAGCGCCCGCCACCCGCCGCCCGGCCGGCCGGGGACGGCGACCGCGAGCCGGTCGCCGTCGGGGTCGTTGGCGATCACGACGTCGGCGCCCCGCTCGGCCGCCAAGCCGAGCGCCAGGTCCAGCGCGCCGGGCTCCTCGGGGTTGGGGAAGGCGACCGTGGGAAAGTCCGGATCGGGGTCCGACTGTTCCGGCACGACCGCGGGGGCGGGGAAACCCGCGTGCGCGAACGCCGCCAGCAACACGTCCCGCGCCACACCGTGCAGTGGCGTGTACACGACCCGCAGCGCCCCACCGTTCGGCCCCGAACGTCGCGGCACCGTGCCCACCGCACCGGCCACGTACGCCTCGACCAGATCGGCCCCGACCCGCGCCACTCGGGGTTCGCCGGCAGGGGCGCGTTCCACCGAGTCCAACCGCCGGACCGCGTCGATGCGGGCGGCGATGTCGGCGTCGGCCGGCGGGACGATCTGCGCGCCGTCGCCCAGGTACACCTTGTAGCCGTTGTCCCGGGGCGGATTGTGGCTGGCCGTGACCTGGACGCCGGCGCAGGCACCGAGATGCCGGACGCCGAAGGCCAGCACCGGGGTCGGTATGGGCCCATCGGCCAGCTGGACCGTGAACCCCGCGCCCGCCAGGACGGCAGCTGCGTCCGCCGCGAAGGTCGCCGAGCCGTGACGGGCGTCGAACCCCACGATCACCGGCTCGCCGGCGTGCCCGGTGTCCCCGAGGTACCGGGCCAGCCCGGCGGTGGCGCGCATGACCGTCACCCGGTTCATGCGGTTGGGACCGGCGCCCATCTCCCCGCGCAGGCCCGCGGTCCCGAACGCCAGTGAGACCCCGAAGCGGTCCCTGAGCCCCTCGAGGTCCGGCCCCGCACCGTCACCCTCCAGGAGCCGCTCGATCTCCGCCCTGGTGTCAGGGTCGGGGTCCTCGTCGCGCCACCGCCGCGCCGCCGCCACCAGATCGTCCGGAGTCATCGGCCTCGATCCTACGGAGTGACTAACGTGCGGGCCGTGGCCCGCGCGGGCCACAGCGCTTTTCGGGACAGGAGACTCCAGATGCGACAGCGACGAGTCCTCAAGGGGCTGGCGGTGCTCCTCGGGCTGGCACTTATTGCCGCGGCGTGCGGCGACGATGACGATGATTCAGCAGGCGATGGGGACGGCACCGAGGAGGACGGTGGCGGCGCGGCCGCGACCGACTTCCAGGGTTGCCAGGTCACCGATACCGGCGGCGTCGACGACCGGTCGTTCAACCAGACGGCTTTCGCGGGGCTGCAGGAAGCCGCCGACGACCTCGGCTTCGAGCCCTCGGTGCTCGAGTCGCAGGCCGAATCCGACTTCGCGCCGAACATCCAGAGCTTCATCGACCAGGGCTGCGACCTGATCGTCACGGTCGGCTTCCTGCTGGGGGGCGCCACCGCCGACGCGGCGACGGCCAACCCCGACCAGAACTTCGCCATCGTCGACTACGACTACAGCGTCGCCGCGGGCGACGCCCAGGACGAGTTCGACAACGTCAAGGAGCTGACGTTCTCGACCGATCAGGCGGCGTTCCTGGCCGGCTACGTGGCGGCGGCGATGAGCGAGAGCGGGACGGTCGGCACGTACGGGGGCATCAACATCCCCACGGTGACGATCTTCATGAAGGGTTTCCAGCTCGGCATCGAGAAGTACAACGAGGACAACGGCACCGACGTGCAGCTCGAGGGTTGGGACAACGCCGCCGACGACGGCCTGTTCACCGGCGACTTCGAGAACCAGGCCAACGGACGGGCCACGACCGAGGGGCTGCTCGACGATGGCGCCGACATCATCCTGCCCGTGGCCGGGCCAGTGGGCCTGGGCACCATCGAGGCGATCCGCGCCCGCCCCGACAGCAACGCCAAGGTCATCTGGGTCGACACCGACGGCTGCGTCAGCGTGGCCGACGACTGCGACCTGTTCCTGACCTCGGTCATGAAGAACATGGACGTCGCTGTACGCGATGCCACCCTCGAGACCGCGGAGGGCAACTTCGAGGCTGGCCTCTACACCGGCACGCTCGAGAACGACGGGGTCGCCCTCGCCCCGTTCAACGAGTTCGAGGACCAGGTCCCCGACGAGGTGAAGACCGCGGTCGACGACCTGCGCCAGCAGATCATCGACGGCGAGATCGAAACGATGCCGCAGAGCTGACCGGGCGATCGACGAGCCGCTGACGACGCCGCCGACATGAAAGTCCAACTCCGGGGCATCACCAAGCGGTTCCCCGGCGTCGTGGCCTGCGAGGGCGTGGACCTCTCCGTGGACAGCGGAGAGGTCCACGCCCTGCTCGGCGAGAACGGGGCCGGCAAGTCCACGCTCATGAACATCCTCTTCGGGCTCTATCGGCCCGACGAGGGAGAGATCCTGCTCGACGACCAGGCCCAGAGCTTCCGCTCGCCCGCCGATGCCATCGCCACGGGCATCGGCATGGTGCACCAGCACTTCATGCTGGTGCCCGTGTTCACGGTGGCCGAGAACGTGATGCTCGGCGTCGAGCCCACCGGTCCCCTGGGCCGGCTCGAACGCGCCGAGGCGCACCGCCGCGTAGCCGAACTGTCGGAGCGGTTCGGGCTCGCGGTCGACCCCGAGGCCACCATCGAGGACCTCCCGGTGGGGGTCCAGCAGCGGGTCGAGATCCTCAAGGCGCTGTACCGCGACGCCCGGTGCCTCATCCTGGACGAGCCGACCGCCGTGCTCACACCGACCGAGATCGCCGAACTGATGGAGATCGTCCGCCAACTGGCCGCAGGCGACCGCTCGGTCATCTTCATCAGCCACAAGCTGCGGGAGGTGCTCGCCATCGCCGACGAGATCAGCGTGCTCCGCAACGGCAAGGTCGTGGGCCATACCACGCCCGCCGAGACCGATGAGCAGGCTCTGGCCGCGATGATGGTGGGCCGCGACGTGAAGCTCGTGGTCGACAAGGGGCCGGCGGCGCCCGGCGAGCCGGTCCTGGCTGTCGACAACCTGGTCGTCGGCGACGATCGGGGGCAGCGAGTCGTCGACGGAGTGAGCTTCGAGGTCAGGTCCGGCGAGATCGTGGCCCTCGCCGGGGTCCAGGGCAACGGCCAGACCGAGCTGGTCGAGGCCATCACCGGCTTGCGCCCGCCCCGGTCCGGGTCGGTGCGGTTCGACGGCCGCGACGTCACCGGTTGGGCGCCGGACGACCTCTTCCGCGCCGGATTGGCCCACGTGCCCGAGGACCGCCAGCGCGACGGGCTGATCGGCTCGTTCGCGGTCTCCTCCAACCTGGTCCTGAACCAGATCGAGGAAAGGCCGTTCTCGCGACGGCTGCTCATCGATCGCCGGGCGGTCCGCAAGCACGCGGAGGACCTCGTGGACCAGTTCGACGTCCGTACCGCGTCCGTGCAGTCGGCGGCGTCGACGCTGTCGGGCGGCAACCAGCAGAAGGTGATCATCGCCCGGGAGTTCTTCCACGCCGACCGCCTGCTCGTGCTGTCGCAGCCGACGCGGGGCCTGGACGTGGGCTCCATCCAGTACATCCACCGCCAGGCGGTGGCCAAGCGAGACGAGGGAGTCGGCGTCCTGCTCAACTCCTCGGAGCTGGACGAGGTGCTGGCGCTCGCCGACCGGGTCGCCGTGATCTACCGGGGCCGGATCGTCGGCGTGTTGGATCGCGAAGAGGCCAGCCGCGAACGCGTCGGCCTGCTGATGGCCGGGGCCGTGGAGGAGGCGGCAGAGGTCGAGGCCCCCGCCGGCGAGGAGGAGGTGACCGTCACGTGACCGTCACCGAGGCCCCCGCACCCGCGGGCCCGTCCGGTGATGGCGCCCGTGCCTCCGCCGCGGCCGCGAGGTCGGGGCCACTGGCGTGGCTGGGCTCGCTGGCCAACAGCCTCCTCGTACCCGTGCTGGCCCTGGTCACGGCGCTGGCCATCGGCGGGTTGGTCATCATCTTCTCCGACCCCGACACCCTCGACTCCTGGGGCGGATTCTTCAGCCATCCGGGACAGACGCTGTCCGACTCGTGGAACATCGTCTACGACTCCTACAAGGGGCTCTACACCAGCTCGCTCGGCACGCAGGCCGCCATCGGCCGCACCCTGGTGGAGGCGACCCCGCTGGCGCTCGCGGGGTTGTCCGTGGCGCTCGCGTTCCGCGCTGGGCTCTTCAACATCGGCGGCGCCGGCCAGATCGTCATCGGTGCGACCTGTGCCGGCTGGGTCGGGTTCACGTGGGATCTGCCGAAGGCCATACACCTCCCCTTGGCGGTGATCGCCGGGCTCGTGGGGGGCGCCGTGTGGGGCGGCATCGCCGGCGTGCTCAAGGCCCGGACCGGCGCCCACGAGGTGATCACCACGATCATGCTCAACTACATCTCCTTTTACCTGCTCGACTACGCGCTCCGCACCGACGCGTTCCAGCGCCCGGGCCGGGAGGACCCGATCTCCAAGGCGGTCGCCGAGTCGGCCCGGCTGCCCCAGGTGAGCTTCGGCGACATCGTGGTTCACGCGGGTCTGTTCATCGCCCTGGGCGCCGCCGTCGTCGTCTGGTGGCTCCTGGATCGGTCGACGGTGGGCTTCCGGATGCGCGCCGTCGGAGCCAATCCGTTCGCGTCCCGCTACGCCGGCATGGCGGTCGGCGGCACCTACATCCTGGCCATGCTGATCGCCGGCGGGCTGGCCGGGCTGGCGGGCACGACCAACATCCTGGGGCGGCCCGGCTTCAGCCTCACCGGTCGGTATTACTTCTTCATCGGCTTCGATGCCATCGCCGTGGCCCTGCTGGGCCGCGCCAACCCCGCCGGCGTCCTCGGCGCCGCCTTCCTGTTCGGCGTGTTCCGGTCCGGAGCCACGGGCATGCAGGCCGCCACGTCGACCCCCGTCGACATCATCGTCGTGATCCAGGCGTTGATCATCCTGTTCGTGGCGGCACCGGCGCTCGTGCGGGGCATCTACCGCATCCGGGCCGGCCGCGGCACGGGCCAGACCTTCACGACGAGCTGGGGGGCGTAGCCATGGCCACGCTCACCGAACCCCTGGCGCCGGCCCCGGAGGAGGAGCCGTGGCTCGAGACCGCGGATCCCCAGCGCCACCGGCGCATCGGCTTCGGCATCGCCACGCTGGTGCTCGGGCTGATCGCGCTGATCGCGTTCGGGTTGGGCAGTGAGTCGGGGCTCGACTTCACGTTCGTGTTCAGCCGCGAAGCCGACGCCGTGCAGATCCCCGACCTCACCCTGTCGGCGAGGGCCACGGCGATCGTCCTCGGCGTCGTGATCCTGGCGCTGGGGGCGCTGCTGCTCATCGGGGTGGTCCGCACGCGCATCTACCTCGTCTTCGGCATCGCCCTCGTCCTCTTCGTCGTCGCGCTGCTCGCGTGGGCGGCCCGCGGCGACGACATCAGCGTCATCGGCCTGCTCGACGGCACGCTTCGCCGGTCGATCCCGCTGGCGCTCGGCGCCTTGGCGGGATTGCTCTGCGAGCGGTCCGGCGTGATCAACATCGGCATCGAGGGCATGTTGCTCACGGGCGCATTCACGGCCGCGATCACGGCCAGTGCGGCCAACAACACGTGGGTGGGGCTGCTCAGCGGGGTCGCCACCGGGGTGCTCCTGGGGGCGTTCCTCGGCGTGATGTCGATCCGGTACCGCGTCGACCAGATCATCGGCGGCACGGTGATCAACTTCTTCGCCCTGGGGATGACCAGCTACTTGACCGCTCGCGTGCTGGTCGAGTACCCCAACCTCAACGAGCCCGGCTCCTTCCGGGCTTTCGGCATCCCTGGCCTCGAGCGCATCCCGTTCCTCGGGCCGCTGCTGTTCGACAACACCATCTACGTGTACCTGCTGTTCCTACTGGTGTTCGGGTTGTGGTGGGCGCTGTTCCGGACGCGCTGGGGCCTGCGCGTCCGTTCCGTCGGCGAGCATCCCCGGGCCGCGGACACGGTGGGCATCAATGTGCTCCGCACGCGCTACCGCGCCGTGATGCTCGGCGGTGCCGTTGCCGGCCTGGGTGGCACGTGGTTCACGCTCGATGCCGTGAGCAGCTTCGACGAGAACATGACTGCGGGCCGCGGCTTCATCGCCCTGGCCGCGCTCATCTTCGGGCGCTGGCATCCCGTGGGGGCGCTCATCGCCGCCCTCGTCTTCGCGTTCTCCGAGGAGCTGCAGAACCGGTTGGCCGTGCTCGACACGCCGATCCCGTCGGAGTTCCTGCTGATGCTGCCCTACGTCGTGACCATCATCGTGGTCGCCGGACTGGTGGGTCGGTCGCGCCCGCCGGCAGCCGACGGCCAGGTCTACGCCGTCGAGTGAACGCCGCCGTGCCCGCCAAGCCTGGGGTCGACTGGACCGCCCTGCGTGCGGCCGCGAGGGAGGCGGCGCAGCGGGCCTACGCCCCCTACTCGAACTTCCGCGTCGGCGCCGCCGGGCTCACCGACGACGGACGCGTCGTCGTCGGGTGCAACGTCGAGAACGCCTCGTACGGGCTGACGCTGTGCGCGGAGTGCGGACTCGTCTCCGCCGTACACGCCGGGGGTGGCGGTCGACTGGTGGCGGTGGCGGTGTCCGATCCCGACGGCCGTCCCCTGTCGCCGTGCGGTCGCTGCCGGCAGCTGCTCTACGAGGCCGGAGGGTCCGAGCTGGTCGTCAACGAGCTGCGCATGGCCGAGTGGCTTCCGGGCGCCTTCGGCCCCGAGGACCTCGAGTAGTGGCCACCGACATACTCGACGTCATCCGCACCAAGCGCGACGGCGGCCGGCTGTCCGACGAGCAGGTGTGGTTCTTCGTCAACGGCTACGCCGCCGGCACCGTCGCCGACGAGCAGGCGGCCGCGCTGTGCATGGCCATCCTGCTCCGGGGCATGGAACCCGACGAGCTGGCGTCGTGGACCGAGGCGATGATCGACTCGGGTGAGCGCATCGACCTGTCGTCGGTGCCCCGTCCCACGGTCGACAAGCACTCGACGGGCGGCGTGGGCGACAAGGTGTCGCTGCCGCTGATACCGCTGGTGGCGGCGTGCGGTGCCGCGGTTCCGCAGCTCTCCGGGCGGGGGCTCGGCCACACCGGCGGCACGCTCGACAAGCTCGAGGCCATCCCCGGATGGCAGGCCACACTCCCGAATGACCGGATGGTCGCCCAGCTGCGTGACGTCGGGGCGGTGATCTGCGCCGCCAGCGAGACGCTCTGCCCGGCGGACCGCAAGCTGTACGCCCTGCGCGACGTGACTGCGACCGTCGAGGCGATCCCCCTCATCGCCAGCTCGATCATGTGCAAGAAGATCGCCGAGGGCACCGGGGCGCTGGTCCTGGACGTCAAGATCGGCTCGGGGGCCTTCCTCCCCGAGATCGACCGTGCCCGGCGGCTCGCCGAGACGATGGTGACGCTGGGCCGGGACTACGACGTGCGCACGGTGGCGCTGATCACCGACATGGACACTCCCCTGGGCCGCGCCTGCGGCAATGGCGTGGAGGTCGCGGAGGCCGTCGAGGTCCTGCGGGGTGGCGGTCCACCGGATCTGATCGAGGTCACCCTGGCGCTGGCCCGCGAGATGCTGGCCCTCGCCGGCATCGACGCCGACCCGGCGGCCGCGCTGGCCGACGGGCGGGCGCACGCGGTGTGGGACGCGATGATCCGTGCCCAGGGCGGCGACCCCGACGCACCGTTGCCCGCCGCCAGCGCGAAGCACCAGGTGCCGGCGCCAGCCGCCGGCTACCTGCGCCGCCTCGACGCCCGGGCGGTCGGTGAGGCCGTGTGGCGCCTGGGCGCCGGGCGGTCACGCAAGGAGGATCCCGTCTCTCCCACGGCGGGAGCGGTCTGCCTCCGCAAGCCGGGGGACGCGGTGGAGTCCGGCGAGCCGGTGCTCGTCCTCCACGTCGACGACACCGCTCGGCTCGATGGCGCCCTCGCTGCGCTCGACGGCGCCATCGAGGTGGGGCCCGAGCCGCCCGATCCCCGCCCGCTGATCGTCGATCGCATCGCCTGAGTGGCAGGAGGATTTCGGGCGATAGCGTTCCTCCATGGCGGCACTACCCAGTCTCGATCAGGTCCGGCGAGCCCCGAAGGTGCTCCTGCACGACCACCTCGACGGCGGGCTGCGGCCCACCACGGTCATCGAGCTGGCCCGGGAGGTGGACCACACGCTGCCCACCACCGACCCCGGCGAGCTGGCGCGCTGGTTCACCGAGGGCGCCTACCGCCACGACCTCGACCTGTACCTCGAGACGTTCGAGCACACGACCGGCGTCATGCAGACCAAGGACGCCCTGCAGCGGGTGGCGGCCGAATGCGCCGAGGACCTGGCGGACGACGGCGTCGTCTACGCCGAGGTGCGCTTCGCGCCCGAGCAGCACATCCAGGGTGGGCTCACGCTGGACGAGGTGGTCGAGGCGGTGCTGGAGGGGTTCCGGCTCGGTGGCGCCGGCCGGGGCATCACGATCGGCACACTGGCGACGGCCATGCGGCACGCCGCCAACTCCAGCGAGATCGCGCAGCTTGCGCTGCGTCACCGCGACGCCGGCGTCGTCGGGTTCGACATCGCGGGCAGCGAGGCCGGCAACCCTCCCACGCGCCACCTGGCCGCCTTCCAGGAGATCGCGAAGGCCAACAGCCACATCACCATCCATGCGGGCGAGGCGTTCGGCCTGCCTTCGATCTGGGAGGCGCTGCAGCTGTGCGGTGCCGAACGGCTGGGGCACGGCGTGCGGATCGTCGACGACATCGCCGTCGACGACGAGGGCCGAGCGACGCTGGGGCGGCTGGCGGCGTTCGTCCGTGATCGGCGGGTGCCGCTGGAGATGTGTCCCACCTCCAACGTCCATACCGGCGTCGCCCCGTCGATCGGCGAGCACCCCATCGGGCTGCTGGCGGCGCTGCGCTTCCGGGTGACAGTCAACACCGACAACCGGTTGATGTCCGACATCACGCTCAGCGACGAGCTGTACAAGCTGGTGGAGGCGTTCGACTACGGCTGGGACGAGCTCCAGTGGCTCACCATCAACGCCATGAAGTCGTCGTTCTGGCCGTTCGACCAGCGGCTGCGAATCATCGAGGGCACGATCAAGCCCGGCTTCTCCGCGCTGCGGGCCGAGGCGCTCTAGGCGACGCGCTCGATTCGTCCCAGCCGGGACGGGAGGATGGGAGGACGTGCATGGGCTCCGCGCAGAGCTATCCGTCGGGCACGCCGGCATGGGCCAACCTGCAGACAGCCGCCGGGGCCCTGGCGGCGAGCCGGTTCTACTGCGCTCTCTTCGGCTGGACGGTCCTGGCGCGGCATCGACCGATGGACGACGTGTCGGGTTGGTGGCTCTTCCGCCTGAACGGCAACGACGTCGGCGACATCGGTCCGGGTCCGAAACCGTCCTGGACCATGAACATCTCCGTGGACGATGCGGATGCCACGGCACGAGCGGTCGCCGACCGCGGCGGTGGGGTGTCCCTGTGGCCCACCAGCTATTTCGACGCCGGGCGCATGGCGATCTGTACGGACCCGCTGGGGGCACGGTTCGCGATCTGGGAGTCGGCGGGTCACCTCTACCCCGACGTGATGCACGAGCCCGGTTCGTTTACCTGGTGCGAGCTGACGTGCCGGGACGTCGATGTAGCGAAGCGGTTCTACGCCACCGTGTTCGGCTGGGAATCGAACACCCCACCCTTCGCTGATGGGACGGGCTACACCGTCTTCTTCCTCCCTGGTGTCGAGCGGCCCGTCGCCGGCATGGTGCAGATGGACGAGCTGTGGCCGGAGGACATGCCGCCGCACTGGATGGTCTATTTCGCCGTCGCGGATACGGACCTCACCGCCGCCCGGGCGGCCGAGTTGGGCGGCGCGGTCTCCGTGGAGCCCTTCGACCTTTTCAACGTGGGACGTGTCGCTGTCCTCAACGACCCCGAAGGCGCCTCCTTCTCCATCCTGCAATGGAGCGACTGAACCCAGCGTCCGCCTTACCGCCACGAGCGTCTGACAAGCCCAGGGCCGCGCCGACTTCGCGCTAGTTCCAGGTGATCCAGCGGGTGTCCAGCGGTTCGCCGGGTGCGTGCTTCCACTTGGGTGCCGGCAGGTTCAGGTCGCGGGCGACGTCAGCGATCGGGGACCCCGGGATGGGGCACCGTGGTCGGGCGGGTTCCAGTCGCCGGCCCCGGTCGTCGGCGAAGGTCAGCCCGCCGGGCTCGGTGGGGTCGCCCTCGATGCTCAACAGCCCCTGGTGGGCCATGCGGTGGTGCGTCGGGCACAAGACGAACAGGTTGTCCGGATCGGTACGACCGCCATCCAGCCAGTGCCGGAGGTGATGGATGTGCAACCAGCGCGCCTGGTCGCACCCCGGCACCCGACAGCCGCCGTCGCGATGCTCGATGAGGGTGCGAAGCCGGGGGTTGACCGTGCGTTCGCGGCGACCCATCGCGACCGGTTGCCCGTGGCGAAGCAAGAGGTAGCGCACCGATGCGTCG
>Ga0299907_10002197_pt1 | contig 11803 bp, 12 predicted proteins | sample RVTome_16_FD_198680 | JGI IMG/M metagenome (GOLD analysis project Ga0299907, IMG submission 198680) | Soil microbial communities from uranium-contaminated site in the Upper Colorado River Basin, Wyoming, United States - RVT152D67 (version 2) ...
CCCCGGCGGCGGATGACCACTCCCTGGAAGACCTGGACGCGCTCCCGTCCCGCCTCGACCACCCGCACGTGCACCCTGACGGTGTCGCCGGCCCGGAAGTCGGGCAGGTCGTCGCGCAGGCGAAGCTTCTCGATGGGGTCGACCTTGTTCATGGCATCTCCAGCGGGCGGCGCCTCATCGTAGCAGGTCCGGTCGGTTCCTCCGCGTCTTCTCGTCGGCGGCCCTCCGCCGCCACTCCTCGATCCGGGCGTGGTCGCCGGACACCAGCACGTCGGGCACCCGGAGGCCCCGGTACTCCTGGGGCCGGGTGTAGTGGGGGTGGTCCAGGGGGCCCTCCTCGAAGGATTCCCGGGTCAGGGAGGCCTCGGTTCCCACCACGCCGGGGACCAGCCGGCTCACGGCCTCGATCACCACCAGGGCCGGGAGCTCCCCACCGGAGAGCACGTAGTCCCCGATCGAGACCTCCTCGGCCGGGAGGCCCTCAACCACCCGCTCGTCCACCCCCTCGTACCGCCCGCTGATCAGGACCAGCCAGGGCTCGGCGGCCAGCTCCCGGACCAGGGCCTGGTCGAGCCGCCGCCCCGCCGGGGAGAGGAGGATCACCCGCTTGGGGCCCTCGCCGAGCGCCTCCACGGCCCGGAACACGGGATCGGCCATCATCACCATCCCGGGCCCTCCACCGAACGGCTCGTCGTCGACCTGCCGGTGCGTTCCCTCGGCGTGCTCTCGGATGTCGTGGACCCGGACGTCGAGGATCCCGGCCTCGATGGCCTTGCCGAGCAGGCTCTCCCGGAGCGGGGCCTCGAGGATCGACGGGAAGATCGTCAGGACGTCGATCCGCATGCTCAGGTGTCCTCGAGGAGCCCGGGCAGCTCGCGGATCGTGACCCGTCCGACGGCCAGGTCGACTCCGACGACGACCTCCCGCACGGCGGGGATCAGCGCGCCGTCCTCGGTGACCCAGAGATCGTTGGCCGGGTTCGCCTGCACCTCGCGGATCGTGCCGAGCGAACGGCCGTCCTCCGTGACCACTTCCAGCCCGACCACCTGGTGGATCCAGAACCGGTCGGCATCCTCGATCGGGGGCGCCTCGGCCGCGTCGACGAGGAGCACCGACCCGCGGAGCGCGTCGGCGTCGTTCCGGTCGGCGACCTCCTCGAACTTGACCAGGACGTGGTCGCGGTGCGGGCGGGAGCGTTCCACGGTGAGGGTCCGGTCGTCCTCCAGCCGGAGGACGGAACCCGGCTCGAACCGCGAGGCCACCTCGCTCAAGGGCCGCACGGACACCTCTCCCCCGACGCCGTGGCTCTTGGCGATCCGGCCCACGGCGAGGAGGTCAGTCGTGCTCGTCCTCCACGATCTCGACGAGCGGGGTGACGCCCTCGCGGGACCCGGCGGCACGGAGGACGGAGCGGATCGCCCGGACCGTCCGGCCCCGCTTGCCGATGACCTTGCCCATGTCGTCGGGCGCCACCCGCAGCTGGAGGATCACCGACCGCTCCCCCTCGACCTCCGTGACCTCGACCGCATCGGGCTCGTCCACGATCGCCCGCGCCACGTACTCGAGCACGTCCTTCACGAAGGTTCCTCCGTTGGCGCATCGCTGGTCGAGCCCTCAGGCTCTCCGCTGGCCGAAGCCTCGGACTCCCCTTCGTCAACCGAAGGGGTTTCCTCCGGGGAGCCCTCGGCCTCCCCGGCTGCAGGCTCGGGCGACTCCGAGGCTTCCTCAGTGGGTGGGCCCGAGTCGTCCGCAGAGGGGACCTCTTCGGTGCCCGAAGCGGACGAGGAGGGCCCATCAGTGGAAGAAGCGTCGAAGGGCGGTGGCGGGGGTTCGCCGGTGAAGGACGACCAGATGCCGGTCTTCTGGAGCAGCACCCGGACGGGGTCGCTGGGCTGGGCGCCGTTGCGGAGCCAGTGCAGGGCGCGCTCCTGGTCGATCTCGATCACCGAAGGGTGCGCCCTGGGGTGGTACCGGCCGATGTTCTCGATGAACCTGCCGTCGCGTGGGCTCCTCGAGTCCGCCACCACCACGCGGTAGTACGGCTCCTTCCGCTTCCCCATCCGCATCAACCTGATCTTGACCATCCTCGACTCCTCTATGTCCCTGGGATCCTGGGCATCCCGGGGAGCTTCGGGAGCCGGCCCCCGGTCAACCGCTTCATCATCTTCCTGGCCTCGTCGAACTGCTTCAGCAGCGCGTTCACGTCGCTGACCGAGGTCCCGCTCCCGCCGGCGATCCGGGCCCGTCGGCTGCCGCTGATGATAGCCGGGTTGCGTCGCTCCTCCAGGGTCATCGAGGAGATGATGGCCTCGGCCCGACCGACCTGCCGCTCGTCGACCTGCACGTTCCCCGCCAGCTGAGCCCCGCCGGGGAGCATCCCGAGGAGGTCCTGGAGCGGCCCGAGCTTCTTGACCTCGCGGAGCTGGGCCAGGAAGTCCTCGAGCGTGAACCGGTCCTTGGCCATCTTCTCGGCCGCCTCCCGGGCCTTCTCCTCGTCCATCGTCTTCTCGGCCTTCTCCACGAGCGTGAGGACGTCGCCCATCCCCAAGATCCGGGAGGCCATCCGGTCGGGGTGGAACGGCTCCAGGTCGGCGGGCCTCTCGCCAACGCCGGCGAAGTACACCGGTCGGCCGGTGACCTCGGTCACGGAAAGGGCCGCCCCGCCGCGGGCGTCACCGTCGAGCTTGGTGATCACGAACCCGGTCAGGTCGACCTCGTCCATGAACGCCCGGGCCTGCCGGACGGCGTCCTGGCCGACCGTGGCGTCCACGGCCATCAGGACGTGGTGCGGCTTGATCGCGGCGCGGACCCGGCCCGCCTCGCGCATCATCTCGGGGTCGACGTGGAGCCGGCCGGCGGTGTCCACGATCAGGACGTCCCGTCCTTCCTTCGACGCTCGCTTCAGGGCCGCCTTGGCCACCTTCACCGCGTCCCGGCCCTCGGAGACGACCGGCACGTCGATCTCCTCGCCGAGCGTCATCAGCTGCTGCACGGCCGCGGGCCGCTGGAGGTCCGCCGCGGCCAGGATCGGACGCCGACCCTTCTCCCGGAGATGCAGGGCGAGCTTGGCACAGGCCGTGGTCTTCCCCGAACCCTGGAGCCCGGCCATCATCACCACCGCCGGATCGGCCGTCGGCAGGACGAACGCCTTGTGCGACCCACCGAGGGTCTCCGTCAGCTCCTCGCCCACGATCTTGACGACCTGCTGGCCGGGGGTGACCGATCGCATGACCTCCTCGCCGATCGACCGGGCCCGGACCCGGTCGAGGAAGGAGTCGGCGACCTCCACGGCAACGTCGGCCTCGAGAAGCGCGGCCCGGATATCCTCGAGGGCCGAGTCCACCTGCTTCGGGTGGAGCTTGCCCCGGGACCGGAGCTTCTTGAACACGGCGCCGAAGCGCTCGGTGAGCTGCTCGAACATCCCAACGAGTCTACCGACGGCGGCGAGCGCCCCGGGTCAGCCGCGGACGAGCGCGTCCGCGAACGAGCGGGGGTCGAACGGACGGAGGTCCTCGAGCTTCTCCCCGGTGGCCACGAACTTCACCGGCAGCCCCAGGTCCTCCCGCACCGACAGCACGATGCCGCCCCGGGCCGTGCCGTCCATCTTCGTCAGGACCACGCCGGTCACCCCGACCGCTTCGGCGAAGGCCCGAGCCTGGGCCAGCCCGTTCTGCCCGGTGGTGGCGTCGACGACCAGGAGGACCTCGTCCGGTGGCCCCCCGGCGGCCTTCTCGACCACCCGCTTCACCTTGGCCAGCTCGTCCATCAGCGGCTGCTTCGAGTGGAGCCGGCCGGCGGTGTCCACGATCAGGACGTCGCGGCCCCGGGCCCGGGCGGCCTCGACTGCGTCGAACGCCACCGCGCCGGGGTCGGCCCCGCGCTCCTGGGCCACCAGATCCGCCCCAGCGCGCCGGGCCCACTCGGCCACCTGCTCCCCGGCCGCGGCGCGGAACGTGTCGCTGTTGGCCACGGCCACGCTCCGTCCCTGGCCGGCTAACCGATGCGCCAGCTTGCCGATCGTCGTGGTCTTCCCGGTGCCGTTCACCCCGACGATCAGCACGATCCCCAACCCTTCGGGCAGCGAGAATCCCGGATCACCCTCGAAGATCCCCGCGACCTCCTCGGCGAGGAGGACCCGCGGGTCCTGGCCCGGCTCGTAGCGCTCCCGGGCCCGGGTCACCACCTCGCCGGCGGCCTTCGCGCCGGCGTCCACCCGGACCAGCCCCTCCTGAAGCGAGCGCCAGTCCTCCTCGGTGAGCCGGCCCTTCCCCGCGAGCTTCCGGACCCGCTCCGCGAAGCCCTCCCGCCGCCGGCGCGGCTCGGGCGGGAGCGGCTTCTCCCGGATCCGCCGGCCGATCACCACGGCGATCACGAGGAGAGCCAGGAGGGCGAAGACGAGGATCAGCTCGAGGCCAACGCCGCTGGGCATCGCGGGGACCGTTATACCCGAGCCGCGCCGGGGGCGGCCTCGGCGACCCGCTGGGCGATGACCCGGGAGGCGCCGTCCTTGCCCATCGACACGCCGTACAGGACGTCGGCGGCCTCCATGGTCCGCTTCTGGTGCGTGACCAGGATGACCTGGGAGGTGCCGGCGAACCCCTTGATCAGCTCGAGGAAACGGTGGAGGTTGATGTCGTCGAGGGCGGCCTCGACCTCGTCGAGGAGGTAGAAGGGCGAGGGGCGGGCCCGGAAGATCGCGAACAGGAACCCCAGCGCGGTGAGGGCCCGCTCACCCCCCGAAAGCAGCGAGAGCCGTTTGACGCGCTTGCGCCCGGGACGGGCCTCGATCTCCACGCCCGAGCCGAGCAGGTCGTCCGGATCGGTCAGCGTGATCCGCCCCTCTCCCCCGGGGAACAGCTGTGAGAAGAGCGTCGTGAACTCCTGGGCCACGTCCCGGAAGGCCGCGTCGAAGATCTCCTCGACCTTGCGGTCGACCTCGCGGACCACCTGCTGGAGATCCCGTCTCGCGGCATGGACGTCCTCGATCTCTCGGCGCATGAAGTCGTGGCGCTCCTGCAGCTCCCGGTACTCCTCCGCGGCCACCAGGTTGACCCGGCCGAGCAGCCCCATCCGCCGGGCCACCAGATCGGACCGCTTCCGGAGCGCCGCCACCGTGTCTTCCTCGGCGAGCTCGGCCAGGGCCTCTGCCGGCTCGCCGCCGTGCCCCTCCCGCAAGACCCGCTCGGCCTCGGCCACCCGGCGGTCGATGTCCCGGCGGGCCTGCTCTTGCTCCTCGTACTCGTCGCGGAGGCCCTGGAGCGACTCGGCGGCCTCACGCCAGGCACGGTTCGCGTCGGTCTCGGCGCTCCGGAGCTCGGAGACGGTCCTGGCGGCTTCCTCTCGCCGGGCCGTCGCTCGTGCCGACCCCGCCTCGACCTCCCGCAGCGTACCCTCCGCCTCCTCCCTGGTCGCCGCGACCCGCTCGACCTCGACCCGGAGCACCTCCGGGTCCCGGTTCCGGAGGCGCGCGGCCTCCTCCCGCCGGGCCCCCAGCGCCGATTCCAGCCGGCCGCGCTCCCGACGCAGCGCCTCGACCTCGACCCGGAGCGCCATCGGCGGCTCCGGCGGCGGAGGGAGCTCGTCGAGGCGGGGCTCCACGTCATCGGCTCCCTCGCCGATGGCCTCGGTGGCCGACCCGACATGCTCGTGGATCCCGGCCAGGCGGTGCTCCAGCACCTCGCGCTCCCGGCGCAGCGCGGCCAGGTCCGCGTCCATGCGGGCCATCCGGTCGGCGGCCGCGGTGATCAGGGCGTCGGCGCGGCGGAGGGCCTCCTCCACGCTGGCCCGCTCACCCGCGGCCCGGGCCAGCGCTCGGCGCTTGTCGGCGAGCTCCCGGCCGACCTTCGCCAGGTCCCGGTCCGCCGCTACCTCGCGCTTCCGGAGATCGACGTCCTCCTCGCTCGGCGCCGGCGCCGTCCGGACCACGGCGGGTCCAACCAGGATCCCTTCCCGGGTGACGAACGAGGCGCCGGGATGCCGGCGGTGCTGCGCCAGCGCGTCGTCTCGGTCCTTCGCCAGGTAGACGTGACGCAGCGCTGCGGCCACCGCTGCCGCGGCCCGACGGTCGGGGTGGACCACGGAGAGCAACGACCGCTCTCCGGGAAGCACGAACCCGCGGCCGTGGTCCTCGTCGGCCACGGCCAGCGTGGCCCCGGCAGCCTCGAGCGCATCGGCCACCGCCCGGGCGTGGTCGCCGTACACGACCGCGTCTGCCAGCGGGCCGAGCGCGGCGGCCACGGCCTTCTCGAACCCCGGGTCCACGCGGAGGAGTTCGGCGAGCAGCCCGAGCGATCCGTCCCGGCCCTTCTTGAGGAACCGCCGGCCGGGCGTCTCCCCGAGCGCCTCTCGGCGGGCCTGGATCGCCTGTCGCTTCGCGTCGAGATCCCGACGGCGCGTCTCCAGAGCGTCGGCTTCGGCGGCCATGCGATCGGACTCACGCTGCAGCCTGACCAGCCGGTCCGAGCCGGGCGTGGACCGGGCGTCCAGCCGCTCGACCTCCTCCTCAAGGTCATCGCGCTCCCGCTGGGCCTCGGCCTCGCGCTGGCGCACCTCCTCGAGCGCCGCGGTCAGCCGCTCCTGGTCCGATCGGGACATCTCCAGCGTGCGGCGGAGGCTGAGGACCTCGGCCCGCCGGACCGAGGCCCGTTCTCGGGCGATCTGCCGATCCTCCTCGGCGTCCCGGCGGCGGCGCTCGGCCTCCGCGAAGGCCGCCTCGGCCTCCCGAAGCGCTCCCTCCTTCTCCTCGAGCGTCGCCGCGGTCTCGCCGAGGTCGCGTTCCAGCGAGCGGGTGTCCTCCTCGACCGCGAACAGCCGTCCGGCCCGGCCGGCCTCCTCGGCCAGGCGCGCCCGGGCCTCTCCCTCCGCTCTGACCGCCTCCCGGAGGGCGCCCTCGCCGGTGATCCGAGCCCGGGTCGCCTCGCCCTCGCCGGCCTCCGCGTCCGCGAGGCTCCGCTCGGCCTGGGCCAGCCGTTCGGTCAGCGAGGCGATCTCCGCGTCGAGGCCTCGGAGGCGCTCCTCGGCCTCGGTCCGGCGGGCCCGCCCCTCCTCCCACCCGGGCCGCCCCCGATCGCGCTCGGCGGAGAGGTCCCGGAGATGGGCCGCGGCCAGTCGCCGGGCCAGGGAATCCGCCTCCCGCTGGAGCCCCTCGTACTTCGATGCCGCCTCGGCCTGCTGTTTCAGGGGCCGGAGCCGGCGCTTCAGCTCGGCCATGACGTCCTGCAGCCGCAGGAGGTCCTGGTCGAGCGCCGCAAGCTTGCGAACGGCCCGGTCCTTGCGGCGGCGGTGCTTGGCGATGCCCGCAGCCTCCTCGATGAACTGTCGGCGGTCCTCCGGCCGGGCGATCAGCACGTCCTCGAGCTGACCCTGTCCCACCACCGTGTGGAGGGCCCGCCCGATCCCGGTGTCCGAGAGGAGCTCCTGGATGTCGAGGAGCCGGGCGCTCTTCCCGCCGACCAGGTACTGGGATTCGCCGGACCGGTACACGACGCGCCCGACCTCGATCTCCGAGTCCGGGACGGGGATCAGCCCGGCCTCGTTGTCGATGACCAATGTCACTTCGGCCAGGCCGAGGGCCGGTCGGTTCGGGGAGCCGGCGAAGATCACGTCGGCCATCTGCCCGCCCCGGAGCGCTCGGGGGCCCTGCTCGCCGAGGACCCAGGCGATGGCGTCCACGAGGTTCGACTTCCCCGAGCCGTTCGGGCCCACGATCACGCTGACCCCGGGGGCGAACTCGAGAACGGTCTTCTCGGCGAAGGACTTGAAGCCTCGGATGGCGAGCGAGCGAAGGAACATCCGGCGCGATGCTACCAGCGGTTCGGCCGGGAGTCCCGGAAGCGGGCCGAACCGGCCTTCAATGGCGGACCTCGAAGACGTTCAGCCCCTCGGGGTCCTCGGCGATCGACTCGACGTCGGTCACCTCGGCACCGCGGGGCCCCTCCCGGCACCAGTCGACCATGGCCTCCACGGCCTCTTCGGGCCCCTCGAACACGGCCTCCACTCGACCGTCGGGGAGGTTCCGGACCCACCCGGCCAGCCCCCGCGACCGGGCCCGTTCCCGGGCCTCGTACCGAAAGAACACGCCCTGCACGGCCCCGGAGACGTAGACGTGCGCTCGCTGCACCGCGGACATGCGGACACTATGGCGCGCGAGGATCGGAGCCGTCGACCATCGAACCCTTTCGCGGTGAATCGACCGACCCGTTCGGCCGGTTTGGCGGATGCACGTCGGGGAAGAACTGTCCCCAGGGGTGCCCTCCGCGCCCATGAAGCCGGTGCGTTGCTCGTTGGATGGTGGGGGAGCATGGAGTCCCTCGTGATTCAAGATCCTCGACCGAATCGAAAGGAGGAGGCCATGGAGGTCTCGACACAGGGCCCCTTCGCGGCCCGATGGCGTCCGGCGATCCTGGGAGCACTCTCGGTGATCGCCCTGCTCGCGCAGCTGGCGCTGGCCAGTCCGGCGTCGGCCGCCCCGTATACCGGGGGTTTCTCGCCCACGATCATCAGCCAGCGGGCCAACCTGAACGGCGACAGCGCCGTCAACGGCCGCGATGATGCGAACGCGTTCTACGGTGACACGCACATCATCGACGGCCGCCTCGATTGCGACGCGTGGGCCTCGGCCAACGCGGGCACCGGCGGCGACGGAACCATCAGTGCTGACGACGACTGCACCCTCGTCGGGGTCGACGGCAGCGCCGATGGCGTCACTATCCAAGTGGTCGACGGGGATTTCCAGGTCGCCGACGGACCACTCCCCTTCGTGTTCAACGCGGCTGACCCCGACAACCCCGACGTCAGCGACTCAGACTTCGCGTGGTCCGCGATCAACGGCCGAGTGGACTCGAACGGGGATGAGTCGATCAGCCATTTGGACTGCCACTTCGGGCTGATCGGCGAGACCGTGGACAACGGCCTCGGCGATCCCACCGACGGAGCCGACATCCTCGGGAACGACGGGACGAACCCGTGTGGGTTCGCCAATCCACCCGACCCTGCCGACAACGGGTTGGTGGACCTGAACAGCGACGGCGACATCACGGCCGCGGGGGACTCGTGCACGAACGGCTGCTTCTTCGGCCATGACGTCGACGCCGGCGTGGTGCAGGCGAAGCCGGCGGCGCCCGGCGGCCCCGGGCCAACCACCTGCGCGGGCAAGGCCGGCACCCACATCGGCACGAACGCCAGCGAGACCATCGTGGGGACCTCCGGCAACGACGTCATCGTGGCCCGGGGAGGCAACGACACGATCCGGGCGCTCGGCGGCGCTGATCTCGTATGCGCTGGTTCCGGCAAGGACACCGTCCGCGCGGGCTCGGGGAACGACCGGGTCCTGGGCCAGGGCGGCAACGACTTCCTGCTGGGGCAGGGTTCCAAGGACACTGTCAAGGGCGGCTCCGGACGGGACCGCATCAAGGGAGGGTCCGGACGGGACAACCTCCGTGGCCAGGGCGGCAGGGACGAGGTCCGAGGCCAGGGGGGCGCCGACAAGCTGAACGGCGGTCCAAGCCGTGACCTCTGCAACGGCGGCGCGGGTATCGACGTGGCCCGGGCCTGCGAGGTCGAGCAGCTCATCCCGTAGTCGATCGAGCAGCTCGCTGGAATGCGGCCCCCGGGGCGACCCGGGGGCCGCCGCTGTCGGGGGTCCTCGTCCAGCGCTTCAGCTCTGGCACTGCGGGCAGAAGTACGCGTTCCTGCCCGAGTACTTCACGACCTCGATCGGCGTACGGCACCGGCGGCACGGCTCTCCCTTTCGGCCGTAGACCTTCAATTCGTTCTGATACTCGCCGGGCTTCCCGTAGATGTCGACGTACGCCTCGTCGGCCAGCGTGGTGCCCCGGAAGCGGATCGCCTCCTGGACCACCTCCTGGATGGCCCGGTACAGCCGACGCACCTCCTGGGCCGACAGCTCGCTGGAGTTCCGATCGTGCCGGAGGCCGGCGGCGAACAGGACCTCGTCCGAGTAGATGTTGCCCAGACCCGACACGAACTGCTGGTCCATGAGCAGCGGCTTCAGCTTCATGGCCCGCCGTGCCAGGACGCTCGAGAACTGCTGCCACGTGAACGTCGACTCCAGCGGATCGATGGCCAGGTGGGCGAGCTCCTTGACCCGGCCCAGCTCGTCGAGGGGTCGGACGAACAGCTCGCCGAACGTGCGGGGATCGACGAACCGGAGGTCCCCTCCCTGCTGGAACGTGATGATCACGTGGGTGTGGTTGTCGAGGGGCACACGCTTGTTGCCGCGCAGGAACCGCCCGGACATCCCGAAGTGCACCACCAGCACGTTGCCATCGTCGAGGTGGAGGAGGATGTACTTGCCCTTGCGATCGGCCTTGGTGAACCGGTGGCCCTTGAGCCGATCCCGGAACTCCTTCGGCGTCTTGTGCCGGCGGATGACGCGCTTCGAGTTCTTCATCCGCCGGACCTCGACCTCGGCCACCCGCCGGCCCACCACGTCCTTCTCGAGATCCCGCCGGACGACCTCGACCTCGGGCAGCTCCATCTAGGCCTCCCCCGCCTCCTCGGCGGGCCCCTCCGCGACCAGGCGCTCGTAGGCCTGCCGCGCCGCGCGCTGCTCCGCCTCCTTCTTCGAGCGCCCCCGGCCCCGGCCGTACCGGTCCCCGGCGATGAACACGGTGGCCGTGAATTCCTTGGCGTGGTCCGGGCCTCGCTGCTCCACCCGGTACTGCGGGACCTGCCCCACATCTTGGGCGGCCAGCTCCTGGAGCGCGGTCTTGTGGTCCCGGTCGCCCTCGCCGCGAACGTAGGCTTCCATCCGAGGCCAGAACAGGCGCTCGATCAGCTCCCTGGCGGCGTCGAGGCCTCGGTCCACGTACACCGCCCCCAGCACGGCCTCCATCGCGTCGGCCAGGATCGAGGTCTTGTCCCGTCCGCCCGACTGCTCCTCCCCCTTGCCGAGGAGGATGAACGAGCCGAGGTCGAGCTCCCGGGCCACGTCGGCGAGCGTCAGCATGTTCACCGTGGCCGCCCGAAGCTTCGCCAGGTCCCCCTCGGGCATGTCGGGGAACCGCCGGTAGGCGAGGTCGGTGACCACGAGCCCGAGGACCGCGTCGCCGAGGAACTCCAGCCGCTCGTTCGTCTGGGCGCTGCTCTGTTCGAAGGCGTAGGAGCGATGGGTGAGCGCCGCGTCCCGGATGTCCGGGCTCTTGAACCTGACCCCGATGGCCCGCTCCAGCGGGCTGGACCGTCCTCGCGCTCGCCTACTCGACCTCAACCTCCACCGCCTGGCGTCCCCCGTAGTAGCCGCAGTTCCCGCACACCCGGTGCGGGAGCTTCGGCTGGTGGCACTGCGGGCACTCGCTGTAGGTGGGCGGGGTGCCCTTCCACTGGGCTCGCCGGGCGTCCCGCCTCGATCTGCTCGTCTTCCGCTTGGGTACGGCCATGGTCCCTCTCTCTCACTCGTCCAGCTGCAGCTGATCCAGGATCGTCCATCGGGGATCGACCTCGGCCCCGCACGTGCACTCCCCGAGGTTGCGGTCCCCGCCACACCGCTCGCACAGGCCCCGGCAGTCCGGCCGGCACAGCGGCGAGAACGGCATCGCCAGCACCACGGTGTCGCGGACCAACGGCTCGAGGTCGATGTGGCCCTCGATGATCGGGTACTCGTCGTCCCCGGCGGCTTCGGGGGAGAAGAGCTCACGGACCTCGAGACGGAAGTCCCGGTCGAACGACTTCAGGCACCTCGCGCAGCGGTAGGCGATCTTCCCCGAGAGGGGACCGGAGACCGCGACGCCCTCGATCACCGACTCCAGGACCACGTCCATCCGCACGGGGACCTCGCCCGGCA
>Ga0299907_10002199_pt1 | contig 11797 bp, 8 predicted proteins | sample RVTome_16_FD_198680 | JGI IMG/M metagenome (GOLD analysis project Ga0299907, IMG submission 198680) | Soil microbial communities from uranium-contaminated site in the Upper Colorado River Basin, Wyoming, United States - RVT152D67 (version 2) ...
CAGCTTGGTGCATCCGATAGCGCCACTCGGCGACGTGAAGGCCCTTGGCGACCTCGTGCGGATTTTCCGCCGCCTGAGGCCCGATGTCGTGCACACCCATACCAGCAAGGCCGGCATCCTCGGGCGTCTGGCGGCGCGAGCCGCGAGAGTGCCCGTGGTCGTTCACGGCGTGCACATCGCGCCCTTCGTCAATGTCGGCCGACTTCAGACGTTCGGGTACCTGGCGGCGGAGAGGGCAGTCCAAAGGATGACCCACGCCTTCATCGACGTCAGTCCCGGCCTGCGCGATCTGTGCGTCAAGGCAGGCGTCGGCGCACCCGAGCGGCACCACGTGGTGGAGTCGGGCTTCGATCTGTCTTGCTTTCGCGATGCGAAGCAGCCCGAAGACTGGCGCGAACTGCTCCGGCTCGCGCCTGATTACCCTCGGCCACCCGTCGTGTTGATGCTCGCCGTCTTCGAGGCGCGCAAGCGACATCTGGATTTCCTGGAGAGGATTCCGAGAATCGTGGCGCGCTTCCCTGAAGTCCGATTCGTTCTCGCAGGTGACGGCAAGCTCAGGAACTCCATCGACGCGCGTATCAAGGCGCTCGGGATCGAGTCCAACGTCATCCTCACCGGCTTCCATCGACATCCAGAGCAGCTCATCGCGCTTGCGGATATCTGCCTGCTCGCCTCCGCACGCGAGGGGCTGCCGCGCGTTCTCATGCAGTATCTCGCCGGCGGCAAGCCCGTGATCGCGCCCGCTCTGCCGTGCATCGACGATGTACTGCGTCACGAAGTCAACGGGCTCATCGTCCGTTCCGACGATCTGGATGGCCTGGCCGTTGCCGTCGTCGCGCTCCTGGACGATCCCGCGCGGCGTGCCCGGCTCGCTCGCGGCGCGGCGACGACCCAGCTCTCGGAGTGGGACGCGGCGCGCATGGGCGAGCGCCTAGAGGCCGTCTACGCCGATGTGATCCGCGAGCGAGTCCCGCAACGCCTGCCGGGGTCACGAGAGGCGGTCGCTTCGTGAACGCGCTGCTCGCGATCGCTGTCTTGAGCCTGATGCTGCCGATCCGGATGGAAACGGAGCTCATCCTCGTGCGTCCCTTCGAGTTCTTGATTGCCCTGGGAATGCTCGCCTGGCCGCTCATCGCGGCGCGGCGCGGCGTCCGCGTTCCGGTCGGGCTGCTGCTGCTGGTCCCGTACTTCCTGTGGCACGTCGCGTCGGCCACGGTCGGCGGGCCGCGGAACACCACGCGCGAAGCGCTGCAGGTCCTAGTGGTGACGTTGTTCGCCTTCCTGCTGGCGCAGGAGGCGCCGCGCCTCGACTTGAAGCGTCTCTCGCGGTGGCTGCTCCTCGGCATGGCGGCGATCGCAGCCGGAACCATCCTGTGGCACATCGCCCGCGGCTACTGGGTGGGCTGGAAGCAGCTCCCGGACCCGCGCCTCGCCTTCGTCTTCCTCCCTCTGCTGCTCGCTGGGTTGATCCTCTTCGCAGAAGTGGAAAAGCGCCGCAGACTTCACCTCGTTTGGGCCGGAATGCTTCCCCTGCTGCTCATGTCCGGCGAGCGCAAGGCGCTGGTCATCTATCTCATCCTGACTGTGCTGCTCTTCGCGCGCGGCCGGCTCGCCCTGATCGCGCCGGCCGCCGCGGCCGCCTTCGTGGGATTGCTCTTGCTCTCGACAGTCGTCGAGAACCCGTACCTGCAGAGGCAGATCCGCACGCTCGTCGAGCCCGGCGGTACCGGCAACTACGAGCACGTGCTCGCCACCGGCCGGTACCTGCCGGGCGACACGCCGAGCGACGTCCAACGCGCCTTCGCCCTCCACGTCTCCGGACAACTGTTCGCCGAGCACCCGCTCGTCGGCGTCGGCACGAACCAGTACCTGGCGATCGTCAGCGAAACGTATCCCAACCTGCCGAAGGAGCTTCAGCTCGAGATTCACGGCGAGTTCCAGCGGATCCTGACCGAGAACGGGCTCGTCGGATTCTCGCTCTATGTGCTGATCTGGGCCGCGGCGTGGGCGCGGCTCTCCCGCGTCCTGCGCGGTGCCGTCGGACGCGGCCGGCTGACGAGCACGCAGGGGCGAGTGTTGCCGCTGCTCCTCTTCATTCCCCTTGCGCTCTTCGTCGGCACGGAGGCCTCCGGCACCCGCGCGTTCGTCGGCGCGATTCTCATCTCGCTCCTGCCGGAGCTCGTAGCCGGCGGACTCGCGCGGGCCCAGTGGCCGGTGCTTCTCCGATCCGGCTTGGCGAGTCACCGTTCGCCCGTGGTCCCTCTCGCAGGCGGAGCGTCATGAGCGTGTCCGTCGTCATCACGTGCCACAACGACGAGCGCACGATCGAACAGGCCGTGAGCAGCGTGGTAGCGCAGACGGCCTTCGACCAGGTCGTCGAGATCATCGTCGTCAACGACGGGTCGCAAGATGGGTCGCAACGAGTGCTAGAGAAGACGGCTGCGAAGACGGCGAAGCTCCGGATCATCGAGACGCCCGGGTTCGGCGTGGCGGGCGCGCGTAATGCAGGACTGCGGGAGGTGAAGGGCGATTTCATAGCCCTTCTGGACGGTGATGACTACTGGACTCCGGAGAAGCTGGCGTCCCAACTCACGGCTTTCTCACGCGGAAGGAACATCGGCCTTGTGTATGGTGACTTCATCGGTTTCAGTCGGAACGACGCAGCCGATGGACGCATCATTACGGTACGCCGCTTCGATCCTGCAAGTCCATATCAACTGCGAGATTACTTTGTCCATGATGGGCCAATTATGCCATCGACTTGTATTATCCGACGCGCAGTCGTTGAGGACGTGGGGCTGTTCGACGAGTCCTTGCGCATCTGTGAAGATACCGAGTTTTGCCTCCGCATCGCGGAGAAATGGCGGTTTTGCTACGCCCCCGGTGCTTTCACCTTCAAGCGGCGCCACCCGGGTCGTATATCAAGCCGGATCGACGGTTTCTTGCCAAATAACGCCCTTTTGTCGGAGCAGTTTTCTGCACGATATCCCGAACTAAGAGCCCTCGTTGGGCGACGCATGGCGCGCGGCCACGTGAAGGCGAGTATCGACTGCAAGATGAAGGGGGAACAGCGTAGAGCTGCCCGCCACGGCGCCACGGCTGTTCGCCTGGCTCCACTCTATTGGCGAAGTTGGATCAATCTGATCCTCGTGCTCGTACCGGTCTGCGTCGCCCGGCCTGTGTACGAGGGGCTCAAGAGGCCTTGGCATGCTCTGCGGCAGTCATGGCATTCCGCATAAGAAGCAGCGCATGCGGATTCTCTACGTGGTGAACGGGTTCGATCGGGGGGGCGCCGAACACGGGCTCCTGACGCTCGTCGAGAACGGGGCGTTCGAGGGCCACGACCTGAGGGTGCTCGCCCTCTGCCGCGGCCGGGGCGATCTCGCAGACAAGATCGCCGCCAGGCTCGGGACGCGGGTCCGATTCGTCACGGACGGCGAGACGTTGACGCTCTGGGCGTGCGCAGCCGGGTTCGTCATCGTCCTACGCACCGCGTTCTCCTTCCGCCCGCAGAAGATGGTGCTTTCGCTGAAGCAGGCGAACGTGGTGGGTCGCCTCGCCGCAATGCTGATGCCGCGCCTCACCTGTGTGGCGTTCGAGCACATCGCGGAATATCGAGCCCGCCGGTTCCAGGGGCTGTACGGACCGCTCCTCCGCCTGCTCTCGAGTCGCGTCGATGAGGTCTGGGCCGATTGCGCGGAGACGCTCGAGAAGACGCGCCGCTACTTCCTTCCTCGTCGTCGCGAAGGGCATGTGATCCCGCTCTTCGTTGCGGCGGCAGACGGTCCCTTCAAGACTGAGTACGGATTGGGATCTCGCACCAGTCTCGTCGCAGCCGGAAGGCTTGTGCCGCGCAAGAACCTGGCGCATCTGATCGAGGCGGCAGGCACCCTGCGCGGGGACGGCGTCGACCTGACGCTCGACGTCTACGGCGACGGCCCCGAAAGGGCGGCGATCGAGACTGTGCTGGTGCAACGCGGCCTTCAGGATCACGCAACCCTGCACGGCTACCGCGCCGACTGGGTCACGCAGGCCGCGAGCGCGGACATCTTCCTGAACCTCTCGGACGTGGAAGGCTTCTGCATCGTCGTGGCCGAGGCCATGGCCGCGGGCTTGCCGGTGATCGCCGTCGACGTCGGCGGCATCCGCGACTACGGCCGCGACGGCGAGAACATGCTGAAGCTTACCGCGCCGGACGCTCACGGCGCCCGCACCGCGATCCTCCGCCTGGTCGCTGATCCTTCTTTGCGCGAGCGCCTCGGCCGCCAGGCGCGGGAGGATATGCTCCGAGGCTACGACGCCGTCGCGTGCCGGCGGCAGGTGGCGGAGGCGCTCTCCTCGCGATGACGGCGAGCGTTCTCCCCGACGTCACGTCGGCAGGCCCACGCGTCGTCATGATCTTGCCGACGTATCTGCCGGAGAGCTTCGGTGGCGCCGAGCACCAGACGCAGCGGTTCGCGCAGAAGCTGGCTCACCGCGGCGCTGCCGTGACGCTCCTGGCGCCGCGCCTCGAGCGGAGAACGCTGGCGCGAGAGCGGGAAGGGTCTGTCGTGGTACGGCGCTTCCGTCTGCGTGCGGCGCCGAATCTCGGCGGACGGCACCTCGAGGCCTTCCTGTGGTGGTCCGTCTGCATTTGCGCCTGGCTGTGGCGAAACAGACATCGCTATGACCTCATCTACGTCGTCCACGGCCGCCTGCATGCGTTTCCGGCGGCGATTGCAGGAACGTGGCTCGGCAAGCCGGTCGTCGTGAAGCCGGGGCGTGGCGGCGAAGCCCACTTCGACCTCTCTGTCGTTCGCCGTAAGCGCCTGCTCGGCTCGTTCTTCGCCCGCGGGATTGCGCGCAATACCACGGCCTGGATCGCCAACAGCGAGGAGATCGCAGCGGATCTCACGCGGTGGGGCGTGCCGAGCGAGCGCGTGCACGCCATCCCCAACGGCATCGACATTCCGGAGGACGGGGGGCGCCAGCCCAGAAACGGCGTCGTCCATTTCCTCTCCATGGGCCGGCTGGACGCCGAGAAGGCCGTCGACCAGACGATCCGCGCCTTCGCCGGCCTGCCGGCCGATACCCCCGCTTGCCTGACGATCCTCGGCGACGGGCCCTGCCGAGCGGAGCTGGAGGCGCTGAGCCGGCGCTTAGGGCAGGAGAAGCGCATCGTCTTCACCGGTGCGGTCGCGGACGTGACGCCGTATCTCAGAGAGGCGGACGTCTATCTCTCGACCTCGGTGTCGGAGGGCATGTCCAACGCGCTGCTGGAGGCGATGAGCCACGCCGTGATGCCGGTGGTCTCGCGTGTGAGCGGCGTCGCCGACGTGGTGGAGGAGGGTGTCGCCGGCCTTGCCTTTGTCCCGGGAGACGAGCACGAGCTCGCAAGGCGGCTCCACGAGGCGCTGATCATGCCGGCCGAGCTCCGGCGAGCGATGGGCGACGCGGCGCGGGCTGCGATGCGCACGCGTTTTGCACTCCATGAAGTCGCCGAACGCCATCTGCGGCTTTATCGCAGCCTCACAGAAGAGGACACATGCGCGAGTTCATGACACCTGTCGACCGAATCGAGACGGCAACTTTAGTACCGAGCTCCACGGGAGCGCGCGTCGGTCGGACGCTTCCTCCGAAGAGTCGGATTCTTCATTCTTCCTCCTGGCTTGAGGTGCCTCGTACAGGCCATTTGCTTCCGTGATTATGGCTCACAAAGGAGTCGAGTGAGAAACTTGCGGACTACCACTCCTTGCCCGGAGCACATTATCGTCCTCAACTGCTATGGCAGGGGGGGATCAGGCATCGTCTGGCGCATGATTGGCTCCTCGCCGGACGTAATCATGACGGCCCGCGAATGGCACGTGGGTGTGTTCGGCGGGGCAAAGATGTTGCGCAAGGTAGCACTTCGTGCATTTCGGTCACTCGGCATCGAGTCGTTTGAGCCCCTGCGATGGTATGTCTCCAAGAAGACCGTCGAGATGCAGCAGCCGGCCGATCTCGCTAACAAGACCGGCGCGCGGTTGTGTGTGATCAAGCTGATGGATCACCACATCGTATTCTCGGAGATGATCCGTCGCTCTTTCCGCCAGGCGACGTTCGTCAACCTAATGCGGCATCCCTATGGCCAGTGCGAGAGCTTGATACGCAGCGGCCTGTCGCTGGAAGTGGCTAGTGAGTGGTATGCAGAAGTAGCCCGGATGATGGCCCGCCGGGCCGAATCCGGAGCAATCACCGTCAGATTCGAGGACATTGTGACGCAGCCGATGCAGGTCTGCGACAAGCTCTACGAAGCCCTCGGCATACGCTGGCCCGCGGACGGGAGGTTCGACTTCAAGATTAAGGCGTATGGTGAACAGCGGACGGAAGGTGTAAGTGTTCGCGATCGTGAATTCATTCGCATAGCTGCAGAAGAGTTCGAGCGCTGGATCGACCCAACGGTTTTACGCGGCGAGAGGGATCGGCTCTCCGATCACGAACGGAAGGTAATCTGGAGCTTGACTGGAGAGATGGCCTCACACTTCGGCTATGAGCAGTCCGGCTCTTGCTAAACCACATCCTTCGGGCTCGCGTGTCAGACGCACTTCCCTTCCAACGGCCCGCCTAGGACGTCCAGGATCACCGCTCACCACGTCGTACGGCAGCCGCTGCGTGCATACATGCCACTCACGGCCTATCCGTATTCGGCGGAGGCGCCAGGCGCTCGAAGGTTGCCTGCCGGCCTGCTTTCGCTCGCGAAAACGCGATCAGCAGGCGCCATTGTGACTGAGACGTCAAGCATCTCGGCAGCGTCCGCTGGTTTCGGCCGTTCCCGCTTCCCCGGGCGGCACGTGGGCCCTTCGAGCCGCTGCGACTTACCGACGGCGCGACGCACGCCGGCTACTTGTCGACCGCCTGGAGCTTGCTGAGCTCTCGGCCTCGCGTCAATCGCTCCTGTTGCGGCCCTCGTAAGCGGCATCCGCTCTTTCAGTCGCTAAGCAGAACGGCGACTCGACGCGACGCGGCGTACTGACCGTTCAGACGCCTCGCTTCACGATCCGTGCGGGCCTCTAGACTGGCCGTCAACACTCGCACCGTCCGGGTCCGGGAAGTTCCAAAACGCAACGAGGTCACGGTCGATGAGGCGGCTGAGGCGCACGACGTCCGGTGCGAGCTGTCGCGCGAGCTCCGCACGCAGGAGGGGGTCGAGCGGCGAACGTGCCTGCGGCTTCTCGTTCATGGCGAGCAGCGCGCGCTTCAGCCGGCGCCAGCTCTTTCGAATGGGTCCGAGCCGCAGGCGATTGCCGATCGGAGTTGGATGAAAGCGGAGAATGTTGCGTAGGAGTCGGCTTCGGACAACCCTCGATGGATTTGCTCGCTCGAACGTCGGACGGAACGTCTGATCGACATCCAGAAAGTCACATACTCGCCGGTACGCCGACGCCGGGTCGACGGCAAAATCCTCGAAGATCAGTACGAGAACACGTTCATGGCCGAACAAGTCTAGGTACCGCTCAACCTGACTCGCGTACTTCACAACTTCGGTGTAGAGGAGCCCCTTGACAACATACGCGCGCTTTGGGACCCGCCTGCCGTTGGCACGATCCTTCTCGACGCGAAGCGCCTCTTCGAATGAGTCGAGCTCTTCGGAACCGTTAGCCAGGAAGTGAGCGTGCAACGAGTACATGGCTTCGACTGGATCGCGAAGCATGATAATTATCTGCGCATCAGGTGCGAATTTCTTGACTTGGCTGGCGGCTATCTTCGAGTACAGGTACCAAACCGACCCTTCACCCACGCGACGCTCGCCTCGCCAATCAGAGAATAGCGCGAGATATTCATCAAGATTGCGAGTGAAAAGACGGTTGTCGCCACGCTTACCTTCATCGAGATCCTGCGCGAAGAACGTAGGCTCCTTGGTCCGTGGCATGAACACGTCCGGGTGTGCGGCCAAGTAGTTGTACATCGCCGTTGTCCCGCACTTCGGCGCACCCACGAGGAAGAAGTTTGGCGTTACGGTCACGTGATCGTGGGCAGGAGGATTCCGAAGATGGTTGGTCGGATCTGTAGTTTCTTCACGACGGCGACCATGAGCAGCACGTTGATCAACACCATACTTGCAGCCGTGGCGGTCGCCGCCCCTGTCGGTCCCAAGCCCGGAATGAGGAGGACGCAGAGCACGAGGTTCAAACACGTGCCGCTGACCGTCGCCATGATCACGGACTTCTCGTGCCTCGTCATCACGAGTGCCATTCCGACGGCGCCGGTCGCAGCGTTGAACACTTGACCCGCGACCAGGATCGCAAGAGCGGTGCTGCCTTCGCGGAAGCCGTGCCCGAACAGTCCGAGAAACCACGCCCCGACGAGCGTCAGAAAGAGTGCGGGCGGCAGCGCAAGCACGGATGCCGCGCGTGTTCCGCGAGCGAGGAGCCGCTCGATAGCTCTCCGGTCTCCGGTGGCGTAGAGGGCCGATACCCGCGGTGCCATGACCTGGCCCACTGCACCCAGCGCAAGAGAGACGAGCGCAGCGCTCCGCAACGCTGCGTTGAATCGGCCCGTATCTGCGGCGCTGCCCATTGCGCCGAGCATGATCACACCGATCTGACCGTTGAGAATCGCCAAGGCCGTGAGGAACGCGAGCGGCGGCAGGCTCTTGGCCCACTTCCGTCCCTCGAACTCAGGCGCTGACCGGACCACCTCCCGAGGCAGGACACGGCGTATCGCAATGCTTCCGGTGACTACCGCCGCCGCGAACGCGAGTGCCTGCATAACGACTGCGGTCTCCGGATGGAGATGTGTCGAGCCGGCGACGGCGAGCGCGGCGCCAATGAAGACGAGGAAGTACACCGTCCGCCCTACGGACTGCGTGAGCTGTGCGACCGAGGCGTGTTTCAACCCCTGCAACGCGGCTTGGCGGACGCGGCCAAGAGCGGCGAGCGGGATCGTAAGCAGCCCGAGGGCGACGCTCGCCCGCATCGCAGAGTCGGACACGGGCAGAGCGACGGCGGCCACGAGCGCTGCAAACGCGACGGCGACGACCACTGCGACCTGGTCGGAGCGTCGGAGAAGGCCCCGCATGAGACCGAACGCGCGCGCCTGTCGGTAGGTCGCCAGTTCTCGGATCAGCACGCGATCGAGGCCCAGCAGTGACGGCTGCACGACCATCGCCGACCACGCGAGCGCGTAAGAGTACGTGCCGTATCCCGAGATGCCGGCAAGCCGGGCGACCGCGAGTTGCGAAAGAAAGCCCAGCCCCAGCGACCCCACCTGAAGGACGTACGTCCCGGCAGCGTCTACGCGACCGCTCGCGAGATTCCCGACGAGTCCCCGTCCCGTCGTACGCGGCGCCACCGGTGCGGCGGCGACCGCGACGCGCTGAGCCCGTCGGCTCATCGTGGAGCGGAAGTTGCCCTAGCGGGCTCGAGTGTGAACTGCCATCGGAGTAGCCGCGCGGGCCGTTCGTGGCAGACGCTGGAGGTGGGTCGCCGGCGCGGCCTGTCTGTCGAGATCCTCGGCGTGGTCATGTGGGGCGCGACGCCTGCTACCGCGTCATCGTCGAGTTCGCCGTGTCGGACTGCGTCCCTCCCGGCGGCTCGGCTCCGAGCTCGGGGAAACTGCGCTTGCTCTTGCGCACGCCTCCCCAGCGCGTTCCTCCGCAGCGCAGGCCGCGGTGCGACGGACCTGCCGTCCAACTCGTCCCGCGGCTGCCTTACGCGGTACGTGCCGCAGCTCGCGAGTGCCTGTGGGCAGCGCCACGCCGCGCCGAGGTCACGGGATTCACGAGGAGCGCGGTGCGCTCACGGCGCGGGCGGGCGGTCGATGGACGCCAAACGTCTTGGCCTCTTCAGCGTCGCCCTGCCTACCGGGGCAGCGAGTAGGCGCGGACGTAATCAACCCATAGGCGCGTCGGGCTGGTCGCCTGCGCCACGAAGCCGTCCTGCATCTGGAGGGAGACGAGCATGAAGAGTGGAACCTTCGCCTCAGGGTAGGTGGGGAAGCGAGCGAGCTCGAGCCGGTCGAAGTAGACGACGATCCAGTCCGGCGTCACGAGGCAGCCGTAGCGATGGAAGTTGCCGTCGAACAAGTCGCCAGGAGCGAAGGCCGGGATCCTCGAGAGGCCGACGTAGTTCGACTTGTAGACGTCGGACCGGTCGGCGTGGCGGTGGACGGACATGTGGTGGCCGTCGTAATCGTTGTCGCCGTATGCCTCGATGACGTCGATCTCAGCGCGTGTTTGAGCCGAGGCATCGCGGGAGTAGAGCCAGAACGCCGGCCAAGAGACAGCCTTCTGGAACGCCATCCGCGCCTCGAAGTAGCCATAGCGCTGTGCGAATCCCTCACGCACCTTGTTCACCGTCTGGATGTGACCCGAGAACCACGACCCATTCACCTTCTGCATCGTGATCGTGAGTACGCCAGGCGTGTCGATGGAGAACGTCACGGGCATCTCCGAAGGGCTGAGGAAGTGCGCCACGGACGTATCCGGGCGCGCGGGCGCGTACCAGGGCCCCGCTCCGGAGGCGCCGTCCGTGATGCTCGAGAGCGAATCAAAGTCATCGTTGAACGTCCTCGTGTAGCCCGTCAGGTCGAGTCGTTTGCCCTGGTGTGACTCGTCCCATGCTGCACCGGCCCAGTCGAAGTCCTGCACCTCGTAGCTGAGGCGCAGCTTGGGCGCGAAACGGGTCTCGCGGCTGGCGAAGAGAAGCCGGCGCCGGCCGGCGGTCGCAAGCCGCAGGCTGGCAGGCTGGCCGCTTCGCACGAGCGCGCTCACGTCGACCCAGACCCAGCGTCCGGGTCGGGCGCGGCCGTGGCGGAGCGGGCGATGAGCGCTCGGGCGGTTCCTCCACGTGATCCGGCTTTCGCGCCAGTGGTTCGAGGTGCGGGCGACGGCGAAGCGGTGGCTGCCGCCGCGGCGGACGTAGAGGCCGAGGCGGGCGTTCTTGACCGTCGCGTTCCCGATGCGGGGCCGGAAGCGCAGGTAGGAGTGGACGTGCGGGCGGCCGTCGGCGCCGAGCTCGCGGGTGCTGCCGTAGTTGCGGTTCGGATGGCGTGCGTTTACGAACGCGTCCGCGCTCGGCCGGACCGTGGTCGTCTCGATGCGAAAGCCGTCGCCGGTGTTGGCGGCCGCGACGGCGGGGGCGGCGAGCAGGAGCGCGGCGGCGAGCACCCCGATGCGCGCGAGGAGCGTCACAGTTCGTCGGCACTGGCGGCACGAACTCGAGGAGACGCTGCGCAGTGGCGGGATCGTCCTCAGATGCTGAGGGCTCTCGACCTCCTCGGCGACGTCGGGGATGATCCCGTCCCTCAAGCGCCTAATCGCGGAGCGGAAGAGCCGGAAGCGACCGGCCGCGCGTGCTCCAACGGCACTTTCGGCGTCGACGCCGCGCTCGGCGCTGTCTCGCCATGCCGGCGCCTCCTCGATCACGCTGAAGGCTGCGCATCGCACGTCACAACCCGCCCCTTCACATCGAGCACTCGCTTGGCAGCTGGTTGCTGGGTAAGGTCTTCGCTGACGGCTGCGCATCTACGAGGGGAAGCCTGACATCGGCATCGACGCGCCGCCAGCTCCTCACCCCAGAAACAATCGGTCGGCACCGCTCATCGCTTGAACGGGATGACGTTTACGACGGTGCCGGTGGGCTTCGTGGGCGTGACGCCATCCGGGATCTGTTGCGCGAGGTAGACGAGCTTATGGACGCCGGAGGGGATGCCCGCGGCAAGAAGCGGGATGTCGACCGGCTGCACGGTGGAGCCCTTGAACTTGAATGTCCGCCACCACAAGCCGAGGTCGTCCGGATGGGAATGGAAGCTTGGATCGATGTGCAGCGACTCATGGTTC
>Ga0299907_10002200_pt1 | contig 11797 bp, 6 predicted proteins | sample RVTome_16_FD_198680 | JGI IMG/M metagenome (GOLD analysis project Ga0299907, IMG submission 198680) | Soil microbial communities from uranium-contaminated site in the Upper Colorado River Basin, Wyoming, United States - RVT152D67 (version 2) ...
GTCGGGCTCATCCAGACGGTGATGGACGACTGCCCGTTCATCGTCGACACCCTGCGCGAGTACGTGCACGCGCTCGAGCTCCACATGCCCCACCTCCTGCACCCGGTCGTGGTGGTGGCGCGGGACTCGTCGGGCCGGGTCGCCGAGATCCTCGATCGGGGCGCGGGCGGTCGCCCCGTCTCGATCATCCACATCTCCACCGAAGGCTTCGTCGATGTCGGGACGGAGGAGATGGAGGCGGAGATCCGCGACCGGCTCGCGCACGTGCAGGCGGTCATCGAGGACTTCCCGGCCATGCTCGAGCGTGCCGCCGACGTCGTGCGCGAGCTCGAGGCGATGAAGACCGGGATCCCGTGGCGGGCCACCGAGCTGGAGGAGATCCAGGAGCTCCTCAAGTGGCTGAGGGATCCGGGATTCGTCTTTCTCGGGTACCGGCGCTACGACATCGAGACCGGCGACGACGGGCGGCACTGGATCCGGGTCGACCCCGAGAGCGGGCTCGGGATCCTGCGCGATGAGGACCGCTCGCGCTACCGGGAGCCGCGCGCGCTCGACGAGCTCCCCGCGGACCTGCGGGCGCGGGTGCTGGGCGGCCCCCTCCTCATCGTGTCCAAGACCAACGCCGAGTCGCCGGTGAGGCGACGGGCACAGATGGACTACATCGGGATCAAGCGTCTGAACGCCGACGGGACGGTAGCGGGGGAGCACCGGTTCCTGGGCCTCCTGACCGCGAAGGCCTTCAATCAGGACGCCTCGAGCATCCCGATCCTGCGCCGCAAGCTGCGCGAGATCCTCCAGCAGGAGGGCGCGCCCAAGGGGTCGCACAACCACAACCTCATCCTCCAGACCTTCAACTCCATGGCCAAGGAGGAGCTCTTCCTCTCCACGGTGGAGGAGATCCGCGCCGTCATCGATGCGGTCATGGAGACGGAGGGGCAGGACGACGTCCGCGTCACCGCGCGCCCCGATTCGCTGGGCCGCGGCTACAACGTGATGGTGATCCTCCCCAAGAACCGCTTTTCCGCCGCCGTCCGCCGGGACCTCCAGGCGGCGATCGTCGAGGCGTACCACGGGCGGGTGCTCAACTACCACCTCGCCCTGGGCCAGGGCGATCAGGCGCGGCTCCACTTCTACGTCTCGCTCGACCCCGAGGAGCCCCCGCCGGACGTCGCGAAGCTCGAGACGGTGATCCGCGAGACGGTCCGCACGTGGTCCGAGCGTCTCGAGGACGCGCTCGACGAGGCGTACGGCTCGGCCCGCGCCCACGACCTCGCGGAGCGGTTCGTGAGCGGGTTCTCGCGCGAGTACCAGGCGGCGTGGGACATCCCGACCGCCGTGTCGGACGTGACCCAGATCGACGCGCTCGTGACCACCGGGGAGCAGCAGTACGCGATCCACCCGGCCGGACCCGACCGCCCGGGGGTCTTCCGCCTGAAGATCTTCGCGCACAAGGGAGAGTTCGTCCTGAGCGACGTCATCCCCACGCTCGAGAACCTGGGATTCCGGGTGCTCGATGCCTACCGGTTCACGGTCAGCGATCCCGGGGGCCCGGCGCCCTCGACGCTGCACGTGTTCGAGGTCGAGCTGGCGCCGTCGCTGCTGGGCGACCTCGAGGCGGCGGGGGAGCGCATCGCCGACGCCCTGCGCGCGGTGCGGCACGGTCGCGCCGAGGACGACCGCCTGAACAGCCTGATCCTCGGCGCGCAGCTCGGCTGGGAGCAGGTCAGCGTCCTGCGCGCCTACGCGGGGTACGCCTTCCGGATCGGCGCCGTGGTGTCCCGGCAGGGGGCCCAGCGGCCGCTGACCTCCTATCCGGCGAGCGCCCGCCTCCTGTTCGACGCGTTCGAGGCCCGCTTCGACCCCGGCTTCGAGGAGGACAGGGAGGCCGCCTGGCGCCGGGTGGTGCGCGACTTCCAGGACTCGCTCGCCTCGGTGCGGGGGATCGAGGACGACCGCACGCTGAGGCGGCTGCTGGAGCTGGTCCTCGCCACGCAGCGCACGAACTACTACCGGGGCGAGCTGCGCCGCTCTCCGCTCATCGCGCTCAAGGTGGATTGCCGCCCCGTCGAGTTCATGCCCGGGCCCCGGCCGCGCCATGAGGTCTACCTGCGCGGCCCGTGGACCGAGGCCGCCCACCTGCGGATGGCGGACGTCGCGCGCGGCGGCATCCGCTGGAGCGACCGCTACGAGGACTTCCGCGTCGAGGTCCTGGGTCTGGTGAAGACCCAGCGGGTGAAGAACGCGGTGATCGTCCCCGCGGGGGCGAAGGGCGCGTTCATCGCCCGGCGGCTGCCCGAGGGCGGGCCGGAGCGCCTCGCCGCGGGTCTCGAGAGCTACCGGGAGTTCATCCGGGGGCTGCTCGAGATCACGGACAACGTGGTGGACGGCGAGGTCGTGCACCCCGACCGGGTCGTGGTCCACGATGGGCCGGATTCGTATCTGGTCGTCGCGGCCGACAAGGGGACCGCCGGGAACTCCGACATCGCCAACGCCCTCGCCGAGGAGCAGGGGTTCTGGCTCGGGGACGCCTTCGCATCGGGCGGCTCGCAGGGATACGACCACAAGGTCGAGGGGATCACCGCCCGCGGAGCATGGGAGTGCGTGAAGCGCCACTTCCGCGAGATGGACCTCGACTTCGAGAACGAGCCCTTCAGCGTCGTCGGGATCGGGGACATGAGCGGCGACGTGTTCGGGAACGGCATGCTCTTGAGCCGGCAGATCCGGCTCATCGCCGCCTTCGACCACCGGAACGTCTTCCTCGATCCCCATCCGGATCCGGCCCGGAGCTGGGAGGAGCGCCGCCGCCTGTTCGATCTCCCGAGCTCCTCCTGGGAGGACTACGACCCGTCGCTCATCAGCGAGGGCGGAGGCGTGTTCGACCGCGCCTCGAAGGCGATCCCGCTCTCGGGGGAGGCGCGCGAGCGTCTCGGGATCGTGCGCGCGACGGTGAACGGCGAGGAGCTGGTCCGCGCCATCCTCGGGGCCGAGGTCGACCTCCTGTGGAACGGAGGGATCGGCACGTACGTCAAGGCGAGCTCGGAGTCGCACGCGGACGTGGGAGATCCGAGCAACGACGGCGTCCGGGTGGACGCGACCGAGGTCGGGGCCCGCGTCATCGGGGAGGGGGGGAACCTCGGGCTCACCCAGCGCGCGCGCATCGAGTTCGCGCTCGCGGGGGGCCGGGTGAACACCGACGCGCTCGACAACTCCGCGGGCGTGGACATGTCCGACCACGAGGTCAACCTCAAGATCCTGCTGAGCGCGGGAGTGACGCGCGGCACCCTGACGACCGCGGAGCGGAACCGGCTGCTCGAGGACTGCACCGCCCAGGTCTCCGAGGCGGTGCTCCTCAACAACTACACGCAGAGCCTCGCCATCAGCCTCGACGAGCGCCGGGCCCGGGCGGGCGTGCCGCCGTTCATCGAGGCCATGCAGCGCATGGAGCGCGAAGGCATCCTCGACCCGGCGCTCGAATACCTGCCGGCCGGCGAGGACCTGCTCGCGCGCGCATCGCAGGGCGCGCCGCTCACGCGGCCCGAGCTCGCGAGCCTGCTCGCGCACGCGAAGCTCCACCTGAAGCAGTGGCTGCAGTCGTCGGGCGTGCCGCAGGACCCCGCGATGGTGGAGCTGGTGGCGTCGTACTTTCCCGAGCGGGCCCTCGCCGCGGCGGAGCCCGGGGACCTCGAGCGGCACCGGCTGCGGGCGCACATCGCGAGCACCCTGCTCACGAACCTGTACGTGGACCGCATGGGGTCGGCGAGCCACATCCGGCTCGTGGGCGAGACCGACCGCGCCCCGGCCACCGTGGCCCGTACGTGGTACGTGGCCAACCGCATCTCGGACGCGGACGGTCTCTACGCGCGCCTGCGGGCGGCGGACTCGAGCGTCCGGACCGGCGCGCAGTACCAGTGGTACCTCGAGATGTCGGAGTCGCTGGGGCGCGCGACGCGCTGGCTGCTCCAGCGCACCCATGCGGTCCAGCCCATCGGCGAGGCCATCGAGTGGCTGCACGAGCCCGTGCGGGAGATCCGTGCCGCCTTCCCGAGGCTGCTCGCGAAGGATCGGCTCGAGGCGTTCCGGAGCCAGTGCGCCCTGCACGAGATGGATGGGCTCGATGCGGACACGGCCGCCGAGTTCGCCACGTTCCGGTATCTCGACGAGCTCCTTCCCATCGCCAGCCTGATCCGGGAGACCGGCGTCGAGTCCAAGACCGTGGGGAGCGTCTACCTCGGGCTCGCCGACGAGATCGACTTCCCGTGGCTGCGGGCGAGTCTCGACGCGCGGGCGAACGGAGACGTGTGGTCGCAGCGCGGCGCCCGGATCCTCATCGCCCGTCTCGAGGAGGCGCGGTCGGGGATCTCCGCGCGGATCCTCACGGGGCTCCGCGACGGATCGATCGAGGCCGGTCTGGAGCGCTTCCGGCACGACCACGCCATCGATCTCAGCCGCATCCGGTCGGTGATCGACGAGATCCGCGCGGGCGGCTCGCCCGATCTGGCCGCCTTGCTCGTGGCCGTGGAGGCCGTGGCGGCACCCCGGCTGCGCGGCGTCGAAGGCTGACGGCGGCGGACCGCGTCCGCGGACGCGGGGGGCCGGAGCCCCCCGCGCAGCAGCTTGCTAGTACGTCGCGAGGTAGCGGTCCAGCTCCCACCCGCTGACCTGGGCCACGTACTCGCTCCACTCGGCCTTCTTCGCGGTCAGGAAGTGCCCGAAGATGTGCTCGCCGAGCGCGTCCCTGATCACGTCGTTCTTCTCGAGCTCGGCCACGGCCTCGCCGAGGTTCGCCGGGAGCGTCTCGAGGCCGATGTCGGCCTTCTGCTGCTCGGTCAGGTTCCACACGTTCGTGTCGAGCGGCGGACCCGGATCGATCCGGTTCTCGATCCCGTCGAGCCCGGCGGCGAGCTGCACCGCGAGCGCGAGGTACGGATTGCACGAGGGATCCGGCATGCGGAACTCGCAGCGCGTCCCCACGCCCCGCCGGTCGGGGATGCGGATCATCGGAGACCGGTTCCGCTGCGACCACGCGATGTTCACCGGGGCCTCGTAGCCGGGGACGAGCCGCTTGAAGCTGTTCACGGTCGGGTTCGTCACCGCCGAGATCGCCCGGGCATGCTTCTTCAGGCCGCCGATGTAGCAGCGCATGAGATCCGAGAGCTCGTGCTCGGCGTCGGCGTCGTAGAAGACGTTCACGTCGTCCTTGAACAGGGACTGGTGCGTGTGCATCCCCGAGCCGTTCTGACCGAAGATCGGCTTGGGCATGAACGTGGCGTGCAGCCCGTGCGCGAGCGCCGCGTTGCGGACGATGAACTTGAACGTCATGAGGTCGTCGGCGGTGCGGAGCGCCTCGCCGTACTTGAAGTCGATCTCGTGCTGTCCGGGGGCGACTTCGTGGTGGGCCGCCTCGACCTCCATCCCCATCGCCTCGAGATCGTTCACGATCATGCGCCGCGCCTTCTCGCCCAGGTCGACCGGGGTCAGGTCGAAGTATCCGCCGGCATCGTGCGTCACGATCGTGGGTTCGCCGGCAGCGTCGCGCTGGAACAGGAAGAACTCGGCCTCCACGCCGGCCATCATCGAGTAGCCGAGCGCCGCCGCCTTGCCGGTGATCCGCTTGAGGCACTGCCTCGGGTCGCCGGGGAACGGGTTGCCGTTGGGCCGATACACGTCGCAGAAGACGCGCGCCACGCGGGCCTCGGGGTTGCCCCACGGGAAGATCCGGAACGTGGCGAGATCGGGGCGCAGCAGCATGTCGCTCTCCTCGATCCTGACGAAGCCCTGGATCGAGGACCCATCGAACAGGATCTCGCCGTCGAACGCCTTCCCGAACTGGCTGGCCGGCACCTCGACGTTCTTGGGCATGCCCAGGATGTCGGTGAACACGAGCCGCAGGAAGCGGACGTTCAGGACCCGGCAGAGCTCGAGGAGCCCGTCCCGATCCGGCGAGCCGCCGAGCTTCTTCGAGTACTCCTCGTAGCGGGTCTCGGCCTCGTGCTCCTTCGGGGCGGCGAAGAGGGTATCGGACGACATGCGGCCTCGCTTTCTGGGAAGGCGGTGGGTGGACGTCGGAACCCCTCCGACGACCACGGGAGCGATTCTAGCAATAATCGCGCGAACGTCAAGGGAAAATTATAAAATCTGCTCATCACAAATTATTTCACTGCAATAATAGCTCGATTATTGTGAAATATCGTGGATTCACGGCCATTCGCGTATAATTGTCCTGCCGCCGGACCGGCGGGCGGGTCTCCGGGGCACGGTCCTTCCAACGCAGAGTGTGGCTTCACGGAAACACGAGGCCAGAACCCGGCCGGAACGGAACCCGAGGACGTGGCGACGATAGATCCAGACCATCGACCGGCCGGCTCGCTCCGGTCGCAGCTGCTGCATCGTGTGGCGGTCCTCCTGACCCTCGCCCTGCTCGCGCTCGCGGTCGTGATGCTATGGTGGATCCCCCGCTCGCCGAGCCCGCAAGTCCTTCTGGCAGGCGTGCTTTCGCTGATCGCCATCGACGTGGGGTTCGTGCTCCTGTACGGCGACCTCGGCCTCCGCCGCTTCTTCATCCGGCCGGTCGAGGCGATGGCGAAGCAGGCCGAAGCGATCGCGGAGGGCCGGTACGAGCGCCGGCTCGTGCCCGCCGGGGCGGAGGAACTCCGCCGACTGGCCGAAAGCGTCAACGGCATGGCAGATCGCCTCATTCACCACCAGGAGCTCCTGCGCGAGAACGTGGTCTCGCTCAGCGACACCAATCGGGAGCTGTCGCTGGCGCGGCGCGAGCTGGTCCAGTCCGAGAAGCTGGCGGCGGTGGGGCGCATGGCGGCCGGAGTGGCGCACGAGATCGGCAACCCGCTGGGCGCGATCTTCGGCTATCTCGACGTCGCGGCGCGCCGGGGGGGCGACCAGGAGTGGATCTCGTCGGTCCGCGGAGAGGCCGCGCGCGTCGATCGGGTCGTGCGCAGCCTGCTCGACTTCGCCCGACCCACGACCGCGACGACGCGCCCCTTCGACGTGAACGAGGTGATCCGCGAGGCGCTCGTGCTCCTGCGCAATCAGGGACGGCTGAAGACGGTGCGGGTCGAGACCGATCTCGAGCTGCCCGGACCCACGGTGCTCGGCGATCCGGCGCACTTCGAGCAGATCCTCGTGAACCTGCTCCTGAACGCCGACGACGCGATCCGGGAGGCCAGCGCGCCCGGTCGGATCCAGGTCCGCTCCATCACGGGCCGGTTCGAGACGCCGGTGGCGCGCGAGCCCGCGAAGCGGGCCAGCGATCCCGACGGCATCGACTATTCGCATCTCCGGAAGCACCGCACCGATCCGGACTCGCTCGGCCGCTTCGAGACCGGCGATCGCGTGGTGTGCGTCGAGGTCGTGGACAACGGGGTGGGGATCGACGAGGACGCCCTGGAGAGCGTATTCGAGCCGTTCTTCACCACCAAGGAGCCCGGACGAGGCACGGGGCTCGGACTGGCGGTGAGCGCGCGGCTCGTCGAGGCGATGGGTGGCGGCATGATGGCGGACTCGCGACCGGATCGCGGGACCCGGTTCGCGGTGGTGGTCCCGGAGTCCGATCGAAAACCCCAACAGGCTGTCGTGGAGGGAGTCGCATGAACGTAGTCGTCATCGACGATGAGGCGGGCGTCCGTCGCACGGTCGCGATGATCCTCGAGGACGAGGGATACGAGGTCATGACCGCTTCGAACGGCAAGGAGGGGCTCGTGCACGCCCTCGCCAGGCCGGCGGACATCGTCCTCTGCGACGTCAAGATGCCGGAGATGGACGGCCTCGAGTTCATCGATGCCTACCGGCGTGAGGGGGGGAGCGGTCTCATCGTCACGATGACGGCGTACGGAAGCGTCGAGATGGCGATCGAGGCGATGAAGCGCGGCGCCTACGACTACATCGCGAAGCCCTTCTCGGCCGACTCGATCCTGCTCACGCTGCGCAAGGCGGAGGAGCGCGAGAAGCTGCGCAAGGAAGTCGGGCGGCTCCGGCGACAGGTGAAGACCGAGACGCGGAATCCGGAGCTCGTGGTGAAGAGCCCCGCGATGGTGAAAGCCGTCGAGCTCGCCGAGAAGGTGGCGCCGCACCCCTCCACCGTGCTCATCACGGGGGAGAGCGGGACCGGGAAGGAGGTGTTCGCGCGGCTGATCCACGTCGCGTCGGACCGGAACGACAAGGCCTTCGTCCCCGTCAACTGCGGCGCCATCCCCGAGAACCTGCTCGAGTCCGAGCTCTTCGGCCACGTGCGCGGGGCGTTCACGGGCGCGGAGCGCGACCGCGTCGGCCTGTTCGACGAGGCGAACGGGGGGACGCTCTTCCTCGACGAGATCGGCGAGCTCCCGACGGCGCTCCAGGTGAAGCTCCTGCGCGCGCTCCAGGACCGCGAGATCCGCCGGGTGGGCGAGTCCACCTCGCGTCGCATCGACGTGCGCATCGTCGCCGCGACCGCGCGCGACCTCGCGCAGGAGGTGGAAGGGGGAGGGTTCCGGTCGGACCTGTTCTATCGGCTGAACGTCGTGAACATCCACCTCCCCCCGCTCCGTCACCGCTCCGAGGAGGTCCCGCTGCTCGTGAAGCACTTCGTGGATCGATACAACCAGATCCTCAGCACCAACGTGGAAAGCATGGCGCCGGCGGCGATGAGTCTGCTCGTCTCGTATCCGTGGCCCGGCAACGTGCGCGAGCTCGAAAACGTGATCGAGCGCGCGATGGTGCTCGCGGACTCGACCCAGATCACGCCCGAGCAGCTCCCCCAGGCGGTGCGCGACAAGGACGCCCACGTGGGGACCCCGGACACGCTGCCGGAGGACGAGCTCTCGGTGAAGAAGCGCACGGCGGCGCTCGAGAAGCAGCTCATCGCGCGGGCGCTCGAGATCACGGGCGGCAACCGGACCCGCGCCTCCGACCTCCTCGACCTCTCGTATCGGGCGCTCCTGTACAAGATCCGCGACTACGGCCTCGACTGATCTGACCCTCGGCGGGCCTCCGCGTGCCCGTCCGCCGCGAAACAGGAACGATTCCCGACGCCGCGGTGTGGTCGGGGCGCAACATCGCCCGACGGCCCCTCCCGGCATGCCCGGACGGGCCCCGTACGCGAGGCACCGGTTGTCCGCGTCCGGCAAGCCTCGCCGGGCGGTTGTCCACCACCCGGCCACTGGTGCAGGTCTTGCTACACCCTGCTCCGCGACCCGGAGCCCACGACGGAGCGACGGGACCGGAAACGGAAACGGGGGGAACGGCGTGCGGGGTCGAACACCGACATGGCGAACGTGGAGCGTCGCGCTCGGGATGGCGGCGGTCTTCGGAAGCACGACGGCCGCGGAGGCGCAGCTGCGTGGCGCGCGCCTGGCGTCGCGAGCGCAGCTCACGGCGCTGATCGACTCTCTCCAGCAGCGGTTGCCGACCGTGGAGCGGAACGAGGACCGCCGCTTCATGGAGGAGCAGATCAACCTGATCGGAGCGCGGCTGCGGCAGGGGGATGTGAGCGCCGGCGACGTGATCCGGCTGCGGGTCGACGGGGAGGATCGCTGGACCGCGGACTTCACCGTGAATCCCATGGGCGAGATCGAGCTTCCGGATGTGGACCCGCTCGACCTGTCGGGCACGCTGTATGCCGAGGTCGAGGAGTCGATCGCCCGGCAGCTCGGCCGCTACCTGCGCGAGCCGCGGATCGACGCCCGGGTCCTCAAGCGGATCGGGGTGCTGGGAGCCGTCGGGGCTCCCGGGTTCTACACCCTCGAAGGCGATCTGCTGATCTCGGACGTGATCATGACGGCCGGCGGACCCAACGACCAGGCCAAGGTGGACGATGTCGAGTTCCGGCGTCAGGGGAGGAGCCTGAACCACCCGGATCAGATCGTGTGGCAGAACCTGTCGCTCGATCAGCTCGGCATCCAGTCGGGCGACGAGGTGTTCGTCCCCGCGAGGGGGCGCTCCTTCCCGGCCATCGCGCTGGGGGTCATCGGGAGCGCGGCGAGCCTCACCTGGATCCTGATCCGCATCTTCTAGTTGAACCCGATCGCGGAGCTGTCTACGGAAGCCAAGCGAATCCCCGAGCGACGGTCTGAGAGGCCCCGGCTGGACCCCGGCAGCCCCGTCGCGGGCGAGGAGGGCCCCGTTCCGCCCCAGGACGACGCTCCTGTCCTCGGAGCGGCGGATCTGCGCTACGCCGCGCGGGCGGAGCGCGTGCTCGACATCGTGATCTCGAGCGTCGCGCTCCTCGTCCTCGCGCCGTTCGCCGTGCTCGTGGCGATCGCGATCCTCGTCGACTCGCGGGGTCCCGTCCTCTACCGGCAGCTCCGCATCGGGATCGATCGCCGCGGCGGGTACCTCGACGCGGACGCCCTCAGCCGGCGGACGGCCGATCTCGGGGGCCGACCGTTCACGATCTACAAGTTCCGAACAATGCGGGTCGACGCGGAGCGCGAGACGGGCCCCGTGTGGGCGTCCCCCGACGACGAGCGCGTCACCCGCGTGGGCCGCGTCCTGCGCCGCTATCGGGTCGACGAGATGCCCCAGCTCTGGAACGTCCTGCGGGGCGACATGTCGATCGTCGGGCCGCGCCCCGAACGGCCGCTGTTCGTGCACCGTCTGCGGGCCGAGGTCGAGGGCTATCCGCTCCGTCACCGCGTCCGGCCCGGCATCACCGGGTGGGCGCAGGTCAACCAGGAGCCCGACCAGACGGTGGACGACGTGAAGGGGAAGCTGCGCTACGATCTCGAGTATCTGCAGAGGCGCTCGGTCACGTTCGACATCCGCATCATGATTCGCACGCTACCCGTGATGGTGCAGCGGGTCCGGCTCCATAAATAGCCTCCCCCCTCCGGGCGAATCGGCGATGAGTCTCGAGATCCGGTCGGGGTCGGGTGGCGGACGGATCCTGCTCGCATCGCCGCGTGAATGGCTCGCCTCGTCGCTCCGCGCCGTGCTCGAGCCGCAGGGGTGGCGGTTCGACCGCGTCGCCACCCGCGAGGCGCTGCTCGCGGCCGCGCGGACGCCCCCCGATGTGGTGATCCTCGACGAGGAGCTCTCGGAGGGCTCGGTTCGGGAGCTCCTGGCGGAGCTCGGCCGCGCGGGGCAGAACGGGATCCCCGTCCTCCTGTATTCGCCGGGCGGCTGGGAGTCGTCCGATCGCGAGACGGCCCTCGGCGCAGGCGCGTGGGACGTCATCGTCGAGCCCGTCCGCACGCAGGAGCTGCTCGAGAAGCTCGCGCGGCTGGGACAGCTCAAGTCGATGATGGATGCGTCGTCGTCGGCGACGGGTGGCACGGGGTCGGAGTCGCCGTACCACCTGGCTCGCCTGCTGCGCTCCCTGCCGCTCGTGCGCTCGATCGCGGATCGGAGCGGGTCCGACATCGGGTGCGCGGTCGTGGGACCGACCCGACCGGGCACCCACGACGACGCGCTCGAGACCCAGCGCGACGAGACCCTGTCGCTCGTGGCGGTCCAGATCCGCGACTCGGACCTGTGCGCGTGGGTCGGGCCGGCCGATCTGGCCGTCCTCCTGTACGGCGCGGGGATCGACGGTCTCGGAGCGTTCGTGGGGCGCGTGGCCCGGAGCGGCGTGACGCGCGGCGGCGCCTCGCGGTCGATGAGCGCCGGGATCGTCACGCTCTCGCGCGAGCCCCACGCCCGGGGACGCGACGGAACGGCTCCCGGCCGATCCGCCGTGACGGTCCTCGGACAGGTCGACGCCGCCCGGGCCGCGCTCAGGCGCGCGCGTGAAGCCGGGGGAGGCGTGCGGGTCGCCACGGACCCGTGAGCCCGCGGCGACGTCACGTCATCGTCGGGTCCGCGG
>Ga0299907_10002202_pt1 | contig 11793 bp, 9 predicted proteins | sample RVTome_16_FD_198680 | JGI IMG/M metagenome (GOLD analysis project Ga0299907, IMG submission 198680) | Soil microbial communities from uranium-contaminated site in the Upper Colorado River Basin, Wyoming, United States - RVT152D67 (version 2) ...
GGCCGCCACCTCGTCGTTCGTCCGGCCCGTCTTGACCGACCGCGGATGGTCGTCGACGTTCCAGTCGGGCTCGGCGTGCTCGTCCTTCTTGTGGATGAGCAGCCAGTCGTCCTTATCGGGATCGTCAGATCGGATGCGGACCAGCGTGAAGCGGCCGCGCAGCTTCTGGCCGTCGAGGGAGAATTTCAGCTCTCCCTCGCGCTGCGCCGCGGCGGGATCGTCGGTCTCCTCCGGTTGCCACGTGCCCCAATCCCAGACGATCACGTCGCCGCCGCCGTACTCGCCCTTGGGGATGACGCCCTCGAAATCGAAATAGCCCAGCGGATGGTCCTCGACATGCACCGCCATCCGCCTGTCGGCGGGGTTGAGCGATGGTCCCTTGGGGATCGCCCAGCTCACCAGCACGTCGCCGATCTCGAGCCGGAAGTCGTAATGCAATCGGGTGGCGCGGTGACGCTGGACTACGAAGCGCCGGCCCGTCTTCGGCGGTGCGGCCGCCCGGCCGTCGCCCGACGGTTCGGGCGTTCGCTTGAAGTCGCGCTTGCGCCGGTAGGTCTCGAGCGACATGAGCCCGATCTTACCGACCGACGCGACGCCAACGCATGCGCCTCACCTCGCCCGCGCTCCTGCGCGCACCTCATGCCTCGCGTGGGTCGCTCTGCTTCGACTACAACAGCGCTATCGCAGATAAGTCGCTTTCGAACATGGATCGACCGCCACGCGGCTCCCCATCTTCGCCCGAGGATGCGTGTTCCGAGCTTGGACGGGGTGCGAGATGCCGTGAGGCGCCTGAGGTAATGCGGCGGGTTGCGCCTTTAGCCACGTCCTGTGCGATAGCGCTGTAGGCGCAATGCTCAACGCCCATCCCAAGCGACACGCTTGGCGCCAAGCCAGGGACTCAACGGGCGATGGGCCGGCCCTTCATACGCCCGCCTTCTCACGCGGCCAGGCAAGAGTCAGCAGCACGGCGCAGTCGCCAACCGCGCGCAGATCCCAGCGCTGTCCGGCGTCGACGACTGCCAGGCCACCGGCGCCGATGTCGATGCTCTGCCCTTCAACCGCGAGCTGGGCCTGCCCTTCGAGCAGCTGGACGCTCACCCGCGCATCGCCGTCCTGTTCATCGAGCGTCGCTTCATCGTGCAGCACAGTCAGCAGCACCCGAAAGTCCACCTCCTTGGCCAGCGTGCGCGAGTTGCGGTCGCCGTCCAGCCATTGCTCTTCCGAGCGTAGGGCCTCGATCTCGTTGCGCAGCGAGAAGTCCAGCACGCGCTCCATCAGCGCTCGCGCCTCGCGCGAGTCGCTGCCGCTGGTCTCTCCGTACATGCTCCTGCTGCTCACCGGCTCTCCTCCCTCGAATCAGCCTGGCCAACGGCGCCCCGCTGCAGGAGCACCCGCCCGGCGCTCGGGCGGGTGCTCCTGTCCCCCCGGTGGAGGCCCATCACATCTGGCCCTCTGGCGGTTCCGGGCTGGGATGGGTCACGTCACCCAGATCGGCGACGTCATCGCCCAGGTTGCCCGGGTCACGACCGAGGCGGTCGCTGATCGGCCGTCCCTCATCGGCGACGTCTCGGTCACCGGTCGGTACGTCCGATTGCCATTGGTCGGATCGATCGCCCACCGGATCGCCACCGGTGTGCGGGTCGTTGGTCGGATCGCTCATCGGCCCCAACGATGATCCATATCGACTTGCGCCCAGCGCGGGCCGGCCGAGACGGCGACTTGCAGTCGCCTTGCATGCCGTCCCGGCTCAATCGGGCGATTCCGGCTCGGTCGTCGCCAGCTGTTCGCCGGCTGTGGGGTCGGGCGAGAGGGCATCGGCGTCCACGACCTCCCGCTCGAGCGGCACACGTTCCCGGCGCGCCTGGAGCCGCTCGAGGATCACCAGCAGCGCCGCCGCGCCGGGAACGGCTACCAGTGCCCCGACCAGCCCACCGATCTGCGCGCCGGCCAGGATGCTCGCCAAGACCACGAAGGGCGGGATGCCGATGGTGTTGCGCATGACGATTGGCACCAGCACGTTGCCTTCGACCACATGGATGCCGACATAGCCCAGGCCGACCAGGACGACGGTCTCGATCTGGCCCGTCGTGGCGGCCACGATGAGCGCGGGCACGGCACCGATGGCCGGCCCGATGAGCGGGATGGCCTCGGTCAGGGCGGCAATCAGACCGAGCAGCAGCGCGCCCTCCAGCCCGATCAGGAAGTACGCGACCGTCGTCATCACGCCCACCGAGCCCATCAGTATCAACTGGCCGCGGACCCATGAGCCGAGGCGCAGCTCGATCTCGTTCCATGCCTCGCGCGCGCCACCGCGCCTCTCTGCCGGCACCAGCGCAAGCGCGAAACGCTGCAAACGGGCGCGCTCCGTCAGCCAGAAGAAGACGAGCGCCAGGATGCTCACCAGCGTGATCACAAAGTCGGCCAGGGTCATCCCGACAGCGATGAGCTGCTCGGGCTCCGGCGCGCCCTGCCCAGCCGGCGCGATCGCCCGCGCGAAGGCATCGATCAGCGCGCCAAGGCTGGCCGACAGCGCGCGCGGCTCGATAGTTCGCGCCCAGGCCCGCGCATCGGCCAGCACCGGCGCCAGTCGAACGCCGAGATCATTGAACTGGTTGACCGCAGCGGGCACGATCAGCAGCGCGAGGACCACCACGCCGATGAAGAAGGCCAGATAGACGACGAGAACTGTGCCGCCCCGGCCCAACCGGCTCCGGGTGCGCGCCCAGTCGACGATGGGCTGGAGGCCCGATGCGGTGAGCAGCGCGATGAAGATGATCAGCACCGCCCGTCCGGCCAGGGCGATGCCCGCCAGGACCGCGACCACGAGCGCCACACCGAGCGCGAACCCGATGCCGCGAACAAACCATTGGAAGGCTCTCGATCTCAACCTGGCCGCTCCCGAGGAACGCGATGCCCCCGGACATTAGGCCCGCCCGGCCGTATGGAATCAAGCCACCGCTCGGCGGCCGGACGTGACAGATCGGCGGCAGCGCTCCCGGGCAGGCTCCGGACAGTGTCGTCGGCCCAACTGCAAGGCGAACGAAACTCTGGGCGGCCGGTCCGGCCTTCCCTCGGCGGGGTACAGTTGGAGGGACCCGAGGAGGAACAGTGAATAGTCAACCGTTAGTTCTAGTCGCCGACGACGAGCCGCGAATCACCAAGCTGGTGGCGCTGACGCTGCACGATGAAGGCTTCCGCGTCGTAACCGCCGGTGGCGGCGAGGAGGCGCTCAAGAAGGCGGAGGAAGTCCGTCCCGACATCGTGCTGCTGGACATCGTCATGCCCGACCTGGATGGCATCGAGGTCATGCGTCAACTGCGCGAATGGCGGCCCGTACCGGTCATTCTGCTGACCGCCAAGGGCTCGACCAGCGACAAGGCCAAGGGCCTCGACCTGGGAGCCGATGACTACATCGCCAAGCCCTTCCATCCGGACGAGCTCGCCGCCCGTGTGCGGGCAGTGCTCCGCCGGGCCAGCGGCGTCTCGCCCGGCGCGGGCATAGTCGCCTTCGACGACATCGAGATCGACCTGGAGCGGCGGCTCCTGTCCAAGGGCGGCGAGCTCGTTTCGCTCAGCCGGACCGAGTGGCTGCTGCTGCAGCACCTCGCTGCTCACGCGGGCAAGGTCGTCCTGCACACCGAGCTGCTGACCAAGGTCTGGGGTCCCGAGTACCGCGATGATCTGCAGTATCTGCGGGTCTGGATCAGCCGCGTGCGGCGCAAGCTGGGCGCAGCCCCCGGCGAGCCTGGGCCGATCAAGACCTTCCAGGGCATCGGCTACGTCCTGGACACCGAGGGCAACCTGGGCGAGCCGAGCCACGCGCCCGCGGCGCAATCGCAAAAGGGGACGCAGGAGCCGAAGGGGGCTCAGGAGCCGAAGGCGGCCGCCGGCTCCACCCAGGCCTGAACCCCGGGCCGAAGTCCCGTCAGCGCCGCCTGCTACCGGTTCTTCAGATCGCGTCGGTTGGTCAGCCGGCCGCCCCGTCTGTAGCGGCGGCCTGCTGAGCCTCCTCACGACCGAGCAGCGTGGCGGCCATCGCCGCTGCCGGCATCAGTGCCAGCAGCACGAGCAGCCGGTTGCTGCCGGTCAGGAACAGCCCCACGCCCAGGCCGAGTGAAAAACTGGTTCCAATGATCAACGCCTGGTTGGGCATCTCGTCCAGCGCGCGCTGCGTGTCACGCGCCGCCACCTGGGCGCCGGCCATCGCGTCGGGCAGTCGCTCGGCGGCGCGCTCTGCGCTCGCACGAACCTTGTCGGCCGCGTCCTGCGCGCCGGCCATCACGCCGACGGTCGCCTTGCGCCCCTGCTCCTGCGCGCCGCCCCCTTCATTTCCGTTAGCGCGGTTGCTCTTCCGGCTAGTCATCTGGACCTCCTGCTTGGTCACGACGTAACCCCGACAAGCGGAATTATCCGCGACCCCGGGCGATCATCCTGGGCGGCGGCCGGTGTCGCCGACTCGGACGGCACGCGCACTGCTCTTGCAGCCTGCTTACAGGCTGGCTTCCCGGCGCGCCACCTTGTGCGCTGCAGCAGTCCGGCGCACTCAATCGTCGGGGGCCGGCGGCGGCTCGGGCTGGCCGGACTCGTCGGTCGGGTCCGGCGGCTTGGTCGGCTTGGGCGGCTTGGTCGGCTCGGGATCCGGGTCGGGCGGCTGCGTCGGCTGAGGGCCCGGGTCGGGCGGCTGCGTCGGCTGAGGGCCCGGGTCGGGTGGTGGTTCGGCCGTCGGCCGTGGGCCCGGGTCGGGTGGTGGCTCGGCCGTCGGCCGCGGGCCAGGATTTCCCGGCCCACCGGGCGGCGACGGCGTCGGGAATATCGTGCACGTCGGTGGGGCGATCGGGCCGCCCCAATCATTGCGCCCGAAGAGGTAGGCCGTCTGGCTGCCATGTTCGCCTCGGCGGCCGCTGCCGCGCAGGGCGCGCGCCATCCAGTCCTGGTCGGCGAGCAGCCATCGCTCCGGCGCGGTGGGCTCGATCTGGGTGATGTCCACGTGCCAGGCACCACACATGTTGCGGTAGAGGATTCCCGGCGGATCGACGGCGTCGGTCCCGCCCGGCTGCGTCCCTTCGATGAACCATTCTTCCTTCGTCTCGCGCGTCCAGGCGCCGGGCTGGCCGCCTGACCAGGCATCGATCGTGGCCGCAGTCACGCCGGCCGGCGGCGAGGGGAAGGGCGAGTTCGGCCAGGTCTTGGCGTAGTCGCGCAGGAATGAGCTCCACACTCGGCCCGGTGCGTCGGCGGCAATGATCGGCATGTCGCCGCCCAGCGGCGGGCTGTGGTCGCTGTTGCCCAGCCACACACCGGCAACTATGTGCGGCGCAGCCGGATCCTCCGGCGGGCCGAGGTAGCCATAGACCGACAGATCGCGCATGCCGTTGGTCGTTCCGGTCTTGGCCGCCGCGAAACGACGCTCGCCGTTCGGCCCGCCAGCCACCTGCAGCCGGGGGCCAAAGATGGTGTTGACCTCCGGATCGGTGCTGTCCTTCAGGATGTCGGTCGCCAGCCAGGCCGCGGCGGGGCTGACCGCCTCGCGCGTCGCCGGCGCGCCGGCCTCATAGATCAGCTCGCCATTGCTGTCGCGGATCTCGAGAATGGACCGTGGCTCGGCGAACACGCCGCCGTTGGCCAGCGCGCCGAAGGCGGCGGTGAGCTCGAGCATGTTCGTCTCGACCGTCCCGATCGCGCCCGGCAGGCCGGCTTCCGCGAGGTGCTGGCTACCGCGCGGGAACGTCAGGCCGAGGCGCTCCGACAGCTCCTGGACGGCCGGCACGCCGATCCTGTCGAGCGCGCGGATGGCGGGCAGGTTGAGCGAGTAGCCGATGGCGTCGCGGACCAGCACCGGCCCGCGCTCGCGGCGGTCGGCGTCACGTGGGACCCAGCCGCGCGAGAACTCCGTCGTCACGTCGGCCAGGACCGTCCCCGGCGTGATCTGCCCGGCGTCGAAGCCGGCGGCGTAGACGATCGGCTTCCAGGCCGACCCCGGTTGGCGGTAGCCGCGGCCGGCCACGTCGAACTTGGGATTGAGCTTCTTCGATTCGAGGTCGTCGCGGTAGTAATCGGCGCTGCCCACGTAGCCCAGGATCTCGCCGGTGCGGGCATCGAGGGCCACGAGTGCTCCGTTGTGAATGTCCTTGTCGCGCAGCGCGTTCAGCCACCTGCGATCTGCCTCCAGCCCATCGCGCTCGATCGCCGCGTCGAACTCGGCGTCGGACAGCTTGGTGTGGATCGTGGCCGCCCGCACGTGGCGCTCGGCGAGCTGTTGCGCCTCCCAGTCGAGGGTGGTGATGATGCGGTAGCCGCCTCTTTCGGCCGAGGCACGGTCGGCCAGCAGCCGGTCGAGCTGCTGCTTCATGTGCCAGACGAAGTGCGGCGCCTGGTAGACGAGCGGCGTTTCTTCCTCCAGCACCACCGGTTCGTTGAGTGCCTGGTCGAGCTCCGCCGCGCTCATGCCCCCAGCGTTGCCCTGGCTGCGGTAGAGGTCGTACAGGTTGCGCAGGATGTAGTTGCGACGCTCGATGGGTGGCGGCAGGCGCTCAGCCGACTGGGCGACGGTGGGAACCACCAGCTGGCCCAGTGCATCTGCCTCGGCCCACTTGTGCAGGTCGTAGGTGTTGGGTGCCTGGGGCAGTCCGGCCAGCAGCGCGGCCTGGGCAAAGGTCAGCTGGTCCAGATCGTCGATGCCGAAGTACACCTCCGCCGCGCCCGCGATGCCGTACGAGTTGTGGCCGTAGTAGATCTGGTTGAGATAGGCGGTGATGATCCGCTGCTTTCCCTCGCGACCGGGGAAGGCCTGGGTCAGCCGGCGGGCCTGCAGGATCTCTTTCGTCTTGCGTATCCACTGGTCGCCCTCGAGGACGTCCTGCGGCAGCAGCCGTGCGCGGACCAACTGCTGGGTGATCGTCGAAGCACCGCGCTCGCGCGTGCCCGTCACGTACTCCGCCAGCGCCGCGACGATCGCGTTCGCGTCGTAGCCCTCGTTCTCCCAGAAGGTCTGGTCCTCGACCGCGATGGTCGCGTCGATCACCTTCGCCGGGATCTCTTCGAAGGCGACGACTCGCCGGCGCTCGACCTGGAAACGGGCCAGCTCGATCGTCCCGGTGCGGTCGTAGACGACCGATGGCTGGGCGTAGTCCAGCTCCTCGAAGCGGGCGACGTCGGGCAGCTCATTGTTCATTGTCTCGAGCATCGCCATGGCCGTGGCACCGCCGGCCACCACGCTGGCCACACCCGATCCGACGACGGCCAGCAATGCCAGCAGGGCCGTCGCGGGCAGTATCCCGCTGCGCGACCGCGGCCGCGGTCGCGCACGCACGCGGGCCAGTGCCAGGCGGCGCGCATTTCCGTAGCGCCGGTGGCCGTTCGTGGGCCGTATGCGCCGCGGTTGAGCCCTATACATCAGCACAGATTGTCATTGACAGTCGCAAGTAGCGCTTGGGAACGGACTTAGCTGGTGGCCGAACGTGGCGTTGTGCCCGGCTCACGCGGCACTGGAATCGGTCGGCATGCCGCCCTCGGCCAGCCGATCGCGGATCAGCCTCTGGACCGCCTGTTCCTCCTGCTCCAGCCTGCCCGCCGACTCCTGCAGCCTGCGATCGGCGCGGCGGCGCAGGACGTCGGCCATCGACCCGTCGAGATAGGCGTCGATGATCGCCGGGTGGATGTAGCACCGCCGGCAGACTGCCGGCGTATTGCCCAGGTCGCGCGCTACCTGTTCCACCACCCGCACGAGCCGGCTCGTCGTCGGCAGATCATCGTCATCGGCCAGTGCCTGCAGGGCCTGCGCGGCCAGTACCGTCCCGGCCCAGGTCCTGAAGTCCTTGGCCGAGAAATCCTCGCCCGTCGCCTCCCGAAGATACTGGTTGACGTCGTCGGAGCCGACCCCCTGCGGCTGGCCATCGTCGTCGAGGTACTGGAACAGGCGCTGGCCGGGCACGCCCTGGCAGCGGCCGACAATGCGCGCCAGCCGGGAGTCGCGCAGCCCGACTTCATGCTTCTTGCCGGCCTTGCCCTTGAACGCAAGGCGAAATTCGCTGCCCTGTATCTCGGCGTGCCGATCGCGCAGCGTGGTCAATCCGAAAGACCGGTTGTGGCGCGCGTACTCCTCGTTGCCCACCCTGAGCAGCGTTGTCTCGAGCAGCCGAACGACGGCGGCAACGACCTTCGGCTTGGGCAGGCCCTGCCGGCTCAGGTCGCGGTCGACGCGCCGGCGGAGCCCGGGCAATGCCTCGGCGAAGGCGATCGTTCGCTCGAACTTGGCCTCGTCGCGCACGTCTCGCCACTGGGGGTGGTATCGATACTGCTTGCGCCCACGCGCGTCACGGCCGGTGGCCTGGATGTGGCCGCGCGCGGAGGGGCAGATCCAGACATCGGTCCAGGCCGGCGGCACGGCGAGTGATCGGATGCGGGCCAGCGTCTCACGGTCGCGGACCGGCCGCCCATCGGCGCCGCGATAAGCGAAGCCGCGGCCGTGGCGCCGGCGGCTGATACCCGGGTCGTCGGCATTGACGTAGCGCAATCCGGCGGCGCGTGCCGTCAGCAGCGCGTCGTCACTCGTGGCAGCTGGTCGTCGCCGGCCTGTCAGCCGTTTCATCTGGATCCCTCGTGCGGCTGGCGCGGACGCTACCGATCCGCCTCGCCCAGCGCTGCGCCACGAGTCGCGGCTGCCTTGCAGCCCGCTTTCAGGCAGCGTCCGCACCCCCAACCCATATCGATCGGCACAAGCCCGGCGGAGCCTGGGATGCAGTTGCAGCGCGCCGCGCGCGGCGCCGGCTGCCCGTGCAACGCGAGAGGCTCGACGCTCACGCCGCCCCTGTGCCGCAGCCCGAGGTAGCCGCTGTCCATGTCCCGCCCGAGCGACTCCCCAGCGGGCACCCACCCAGGATCGGGGACCGGCCTACCCATCGATCTGCGCCACGTGAGTCACAGCTTCGGGCCGGTGGTCGCAATCGACGACATCTCGCTGGCCGTGCCGCAGGGCACGCTGCTGGGCATCGTCGGCCCCAGCGGCTCGGGCAAGACGACGACCATCCGGACCATTACCGGCGCTATCAGGCCACAGCGCGGCAGCGTTCGAGTCCTGGGCGAGCAGCCACACCGCTTCCGGCGCCAGACGCGCGAACAGATCGGCTTCATGCCACAACAGTTCGTGCTCTACCCGGACCTGACCGCACGCGAGAACGTGGAGTTCGTGGCCTCGCTCTTCGGGATGCTCTGGCCCAGGCGCCACAGCCGTACTGAGGATGTACTGCGCCTGGTCGAGCTGTGGGACGCGCGCGACCGTCGCGCGTCGCACCTGTCGGGCGGCATGCAGCGCCGGCTCGAGCTGGCCTGTGCGCTCGTTCACGAGCCTTCGCTGCTCGTGCTCGACGAGCCGACGGCGGGCATCGATCCATTGCTCCGCACGCAGGTCTGGGACGAGCTCGGCCGGCTGCGCGAAGCGGGCGTCACGACCCTGCTCACGACGCAGTACGTCAGCGAAGCCGAGTACTGCGACGGCGTGGCACTCATCGCGACCGGCCAGTTGATCGCCAACGACACGCCGGAGGAGCTCCGGCGCCAGGCGCTGGGCGGCGACGTGATCGAGGTCGTCACGACGAGCACGTTTGACGTTCGATCACTGCCCGAGATCGAGGGCGTGGCCGACGTGCGCCAGCGCGGGCCGCGCGATCTGCTGGTGATCGCCGACGAGGCCGGCCTGGCCAGCCCGCGAGTGATCGACGCCATCACCGCCGCCGGCGGCGACGTGGAGTACAGCCGCGAATACCGACCCACGTTCGACGAGGTGTTCACAGCGATCGTCACACGCCATGCCGAGGGCCAGGGGCCGGCCGACGGCGCGGGGGCCGCGGCCGAGATGACGCAGCGAACGATGAGGCCACGGTGAGGATCCTGCGCGAGCTCGTGCTCGGCCCGCTGAAGTCCCTTACCCGGATCACCGCCCAGGTGCGCAAGGAGCTGATCCAGGTTCGCCGCCGTCCGGCGGCCTTCTTCAGCCTGGTCCTCGGCCCGTTCCTGATCATGGCCATCTTCGGTCTTGGCTACACCGGCGTCCGGCGGCCGCTCGATACGGTGGTGGTCGTGCCGGCAGCGGTGCCGCTGCCGCGCGAAGCGAATTACTACCAGGGTCTGGCCGGGCCGGCGATCAGCGTCCTCAACGTGACCGACAACCCTGATGCGGTGCGCAGCGAGCTCCAGCGCGGCCGGCTGGACATGATCGTCATCGCTCCGCCCGACATCGAGGAGCGTTTCCGAGCCGGGCAGCGAGCGGAAATCGTGATCGAGATCAACGACGTCGACCCGACCACCGCGGCCTATGCCGAGTTCATCGCCCAGCACCTGACCAGGCTGGTCAACCAGGAGATCCTCGTCCGCGCGGTGCAGGAGGGCGAGTCATATGCCCTGCGCCGGACCGGCCAGGAGCTGACCGACATCCCGCCCGAGGTGATCGCCGCCCCGACCGCCGCGAGGGTGATCAACATTGCGCCGGTCACCGCGACGGTCGTGACGTTTGCCGCGCCAGCCGTCCTGGCGCTGATCCTGCAGCATATGGCGGTGACCCTCACCGCCCTCTCATTTGTCCGCGAGCGGCTGAGCGGTGCGCTCGAGCTGATGCGTGTCTCGCCTGTCAACTCGCTCGAGCTGGTCCTGGGCAAGTACCTGGGCCTGGGACTCGTGAGCGCGATAATCGCGGTCATCAGCACGCTCCTGCTGGTCGGCGTACTTGGCGTCCCGCTGCTCGGCGATCCGTGGCTGCTGGCAGCGATCGTGGCCCTGCTGGTCTTCGCCAGCCTCGGTGTCGGGCTGCTCATCTCGGTCATCTCGGACTCGGAGCGGCAGGCCGTCCAGTTGTCGCTCCTGGTGCTGCTCGCATCGGTGTTCTTCAGCGGCTTCGTGCTGCCTGTCCACGAGTTCCGACCGGCACTCCAGTACGCTGCCTACACGCTGCCCGTGACGCACGGCATCGCCCTGCTGCAGGACGTGATGCTGCGCGGCGTCACGTACGCCTGGTGGCAGCTGGCCGTGCTTGCCGGTCTGGGAGTGGCCCTGCTGCTTCTCACGGCCCTGCTCCTGCGGCGCACGATGCGCCACATCTGAGCCGGCTGGGGCAGGATGACCGGCGCATTGTCCGTATCACCCGCGGCTGAGGCCATCGCACTGCGCTCCGCCGAGCGCCGGCGCCGCCGGCTGCGCCTGGTAGGCGCGGCGCTGATCGCCTACGGGGTAGTGGGAATTGTCATCCTGGGGGCGATCGGGTCTGTCGTCGGCCGACCGCTCGAGCAGGCCGCGGAATTGAGCGTTGCGATCGAGGATCAGCGCCGGGCGGCGCTGGATTCGCTCGAGCAGGCGACGACGACGATCGACCAGACCGCGAGCGGCGTGCGCGGGATGGAACCCAGCCTTGGCCAGGCAAAGGCGGCTACCGACCGCGCATCGAGCATCTCGCTCGGCGTGGCAGCCAACATGTTCGAGCTGAGCCGCGCGATGAGCATCTCGATCTTCGGTACGCAGCCGCTGATCGGGCTGGCCACGGGCTTCGACCAGACCGGCCAGCAACTGCAGCTCCTGTCGGAGGACGTCGCCGCCATCGGCGCCGCGCTCGATGCGAACCGGGACGACGTCCAGATCGTCGCGGTCAGCCTGGACGAGCTGCGCGACTCGGTCGAGCAGCTCGAGACGAGCTTGCGCGAAGGCCCGCGTCTCGCCGTCGCACCGGGCACGCTGGACGGAATTCGGCTGGCCATCCTGGCCCTGCTGAGCTGGATGGCCGTGCTCGCTCTGGGCTCGATCGCCGGCGGT
>Ga0299907_10002203_pt1 | contig 11787 bp, 12 predicted proteins | sample RVTome_16_FD_198680 | JGI IMG/M metagenome (GOLD analysis project Ga0299907, IMG submission 198680) | Soil microbial communities from uranium-contaminated site in the Upper Colorado River Basin, Wyoming, United States - RVT152D67 (version 2) ...
GCCAATCTCATCCGTTTCGGATCCGAAATAGCCAACGGCGAACCCGGGGCGTGACGCTCAGATCGTGGCTTGGCTACTTCGAGGCACCAGCGCATATCACCGGACAGCCGTCACGTAGGTAGAGGTCCGAGCGTAGGTGCCGTTCTCGGAAAGTCTCAGATGTGCGCGGTTCCGCCCGGATCTGTTGGTCTTGCGCTAATCGGACACGACTTCGACTTGAGACCCGATGTTGAAAAAAGCGATTTCGCCGGTCGCGCCGATGCAGCTTTGAGCCGCGTCAGCCACCTGCGAGCCAGCCTCCTGTTCAATCCGATCCCGATCGAGATAGCCACCGCCTCCGGATACAGACATTCCCGGCTCGAGGAACTGACCGTCCAACGCCACCGCAGGAGGGTCGGTTTGCCACGACGCCCCGTGGGGCCACACCACCGGATACTCAACGTCTCCATGAACTAGATGGAGGCACTCGCCGTCGAAGGCCAGCGTCCCGCCCACTTCGGCATCCATTCCGCCCCCGCCCAACAGCGGCGGCCGCGGCGAGATCAATACGGGTCCGTCAACGGATCCCTCCGATGAGCACCCAGAGACGACCAGCGCCATCGCCAAGACCACGGATACCAGGCCTGCCAGTCGCTTCATACCTATTCGACGACTTCGGCACCGGGTTGGTTTCCGGACACGCGGTCGAGCCTTTAGCCCCCAAGCTCGGTCCGCGCCAGACGGGGATGACCCCAGCATCCTCCGGCGTTCAGACGTGGCCGGAGAAATCTTTCGGGTAGGGGGTGAATCGCCCGGCGAGGTCGGCGACCTTGGACCTGATCTCCTCGAGAGCCGAGTCGTCGTCGCGGGTGCGTAACGCCGCGGTGATGAGATGGGCCACCTCCTCGGCCTGCTCCTCCTTCATCCCCTGAGTGGTCATCGAGGGTGTTCCCACCCGCAGACCCGACGCCCGGAACGGAGGGCGGGGGTCGTTGGGCACCGTGTTGAAGTTGAGGGTGATACCAACCGAGTCGAGCATCTTGGCCGCATCCTTGCCGGTGAGATCCTCGTCGACGGAGCGAAGATCGATCAGGTACATGTGGTTCTTGGTCCCACCCGAAACCACCCTCACCCCGTCGTCCATGGTGGCGGCCGCCATCGCCGCCGCGTTGGCGACGATCTGATCGGTGTACTCCTTGAAGTCCGGCTGCATCGCTTCGTGGAAACACACCGCCTTGGCCGCGATCTGGGACTCGATCGGACCGCCCTGAGCATTGGGGAACACGGCTTTGTTGATCTGCTGGCCGAACTCGTCACGACTCAGGATCAGGCCGCCCCGGGGGCCGCGCAGGGCCTTGTGGGTCGTGCCCGTCACAACATCGGCGTGGGGGACCGGGGACGGATACGAGCCACCGGCGACCAGCCCGATGAAATGGGCGGCGTCCACCATGAACAGGGCGCCTACCTCGTCCGCGATCTCCCGGAACCGCTCGTAGTCGAGCAGCCCGCTGTAGGCGGTGTAGCCGGCGAGGAGGATCTTGGGCCGGTGCTCTTTGGCCAGGGACTCGACCTGATCCATGTCGATCAACTCGGTCTCCTGGTCGACGCCGTAGGCGACGAAGTTGTAATAGAGCCCGGAGAAGTTGACCGGAGATCCGTGGGTGAGATGCCCGCCTTGATCGAGACGCATCCCGAGCACGGTGTCGCCGGGCTCGATGAGGGAGAAGTAGGCGCCCATATTGGCCTGGGCGCCGGAGTGGGGCTGCACATTGGCGTGATCGGCCCCGAACAGATCCTTGGCCCGGTCGATGGCGAGCTGTTCCATCTCGTCGACTACCTGGCATCCCTCGTAATAGCGCTTGCCCGGATACCCCTCCGCGTACTTGTTGGTGAAGACCGAGCCGGAGGCGGCCATCACGGCGGGAGAGGCGAAGTTCTCCGAGGCGATGAGATGGATGTGGCTGTTCTGACGTTCCAGGTCTTTGCGAATCAGACCGGCAATGGCCGGATCGACCTGCTCGATGGGGTCCATGGAGATCATGTGCGAAGCGTAACGGGCTAGACCGCAACGGGGCCCTGGCGAAGGACTACTGGGGAAGCCCCGGTGACATCGACCACGGTCGAGGCCTGTCCGCCCGGGGAGACACCGGGCAGGTAGACCGCCACCGCCTCACCGAACATCGCCCTGGCATCGTCGGCACTCATCGCTTCCAGCTCCCCGCTCCGATTGGCGCTGGTGACGGCGAGCGGGCCGGTCATGGCGAGGAACTCGATCGCCAGCGGGTGATCGGGGACTCGAAGTCCGACGGTCCTTCGTTGCCGGTCCCCCACCCAGTCGGCGAGGATCACCGTCGGCCGGACGATCAGCGTCAGGGCTCCCGGCCAATGGTCTCGGGCCAAGTCACTAGCCGGCCCGTCGATCTCGCCAACGCTCTCCGCCTGACCGAGATCGGACACCAGCAGCCCCACCGGCTTGTGCTCCGGTCTCCCCTTCAGGTCGAAGAGACGGCTCACCGCCTCCTCGTCGAGCGGGTCGACGGCGAGCCCGTACACGGTATCGGTGGGCATGCCGACCACCTGCCCGGCCCGGATGGCCTCGACGGCGGCAGCGAGATCAGTTGTCATGCCCCCCTCCCGGCTTCGCCGTACTCCCCCCAACTCGCTGCGCTCGCCCCCCTCCCGGCTTCGCCGTACTCCCCCCAACGCTCACTTCGTTCGCTGGGGGGAGAAACACGCGATCGGTTTCCTCCCCCAGGAGCGAAGCGACGTTGGGGGAGGTGCCCCGAGGGGGCGGAGGGGGCAGATTTCACGGCTTGACGGCGACTACGTACCGGTCGCGGCCGTTGAGGTCTCGCCGGACCACGGCCGGGAGATCGGCAAACGACGTCGCCGCCGACACACCCTGGGTCTCCCCGATCTCACAGATCACGACGCCACCGGGCCGGAGCCACTCGGCAACGCGAGCCCCGATCCTCTGGATCACCTCCAACCCCGATTTACCGGCGACCAGGGCTTCGAACGGCTCTCTTCGAACATCCGCGGGTAGCCCGCTGAAATCGACTTCAGCGACATAAGGAGGGTTGGCCACGATCAGATCAACCGACCCCAGCAATGACGCCGGCAACGGATCGAACAGATCGCCCTCGGCGAGATAGATCGGCAGCCCGGTCTTCCATCGGTTCTTGGTTGCCACCTCGATGGCCCCGGGCGAGATATCGGTGGCGAACACCGCGGCGCCGGGGAACTGGCGCTTCAGTGCGAGGGCGAGGGCCCCCGACCCGGTGCACAGATCGATGATGGACCCCGGGGCCCGGACCATCTTGGCGGCGATGTCGAAGAGATTCTCCGTCTCGGGTCTCGGGATCAGGACCCGCTCGTCGACATCCAGCGTCAATGGCCCGAATTGCGCCTCTCCCTCGATGTATTGCAGCGGCTCCCCGCCTTCCCGGCGCCGAATCAGGTCCTCGAGTGGGTTGTTCGGCCCGGCGATCACCTCGAGACGACGCAACTCATGCTCGGGAATCATCCGGCGAGCCTGTGGCGATACGAGGTGAAGGAGACCACGATCTGCGATGATAGGAACCGATCGCCAACTGAAACCAATAGATGTCACGCACTCTTCGCATCCTCGTCGCCGACGACGCCGAGACGATCACCACCCTGTTGATGACCAGTCTCGAGCTCAAGGGCTACGAGGTCGTGACGGCCCGAAATGGCATCGAGGCCCACGAGTTCGGTATGAATGAGGAATTCGACCTCGTGATCCTCGACCAGCTCATGCCGGGGTTGAGCGGCTTGGAAGTCATCCGGAAATGGCACGACGAGGGCATCGACGTCCCGGTGATCATGCTCTCAGGAGTAGACGACGAGAAGACCGTGGTCGACAGTCTCGATCTGGGTGCGGTCGACTTCGTCCGCAAGCCGTTTCGCCTCCCTGAGCTGATGGCCCGGATCCGACAGCGTCTGCGGACGGTCGAATCCGACGGGACCGAGCAGCAGGCCGACGACAAGAACGGCTCCGCGGGCCGATAGCGCTCAAACCAGGCCATCGGGCAACCGATATCTCCATAGAGCAATGGAGGCAAACCAGACGGCCGTCCTCATCGTTTTGATCGTCATCACGATCGACGCGGTGCTGCTGGCGTCACTCATCATCCTCAAGGGGATTCACCGCCGGCGAATGCTTGGCCACGAGAAGCGCCGCGCCGGGTACATGACGCTGCTCGCCCATCACCTCACATATCCGGACAGCACCGAGCCGATCGGGCGCAAGACGGCGGAAGACCCCGCGTTCCTCGACGCAGTGATCGATCTCCGCAACGCCGTAGCCGGGCCGGAGATAGACACCCTGGCCCGGATAATTGGCCGCTACGGGATGGCCGGCGCCCAGGCTCGTCGACTTCGGAGCAGGTTTCCGCTGGGTCGACGGCTTCGCGCCGCGGTCGCCCTTGCGGAGATGGGAGACGAGAGCTCGGCCGAGAGCCTGATGGAGTTCCTGGGTGATCGCGAGCCCGAGGTGAGGATCCAATGCGCTCGCGGGCTGGGCAGGATGAGATGGACGCCGGCCATCGACGCCATAGTCGACCGGTTCAATGTCGAGACCCCGTGGGTCAGGTCCAGGTTCACCAGCACTCTCGTGGGCTTCGGCCCCAAGGCGACGTGGCCGTTGATCGCATACATAAGGGTCAATCATCGCTTCGAGTCAGCCGGGCCGTCAGCCGCGATCCGCGCCCTGGGCGTCATCGGCGACACCCAGGCGGGCCCACCGCTGATCGAGATCCTCGAAGAAGCCAAGGACCCGGAGATCCAGATAGCCGCGATCGAGGCGCTTGGCGCCGTCGGCGGACCACTGGCCCTGAAGACTCTCATCCGGGAATTCGACTCCGATGATTGGCGTCTGCGCGCCAAGGCGGCAACTGCGATCGGCGACATCGGAGACCCCCTCGCCATCCCGACCCTGGCTGCCGGCCTGGAGGACACCGACTGGTGGGTGCGGAGGAACTCCGCCGCCGCCCTCACCAGGCTTCCCGGAGGCCAGTGGGCCCTGTATGACGCGCTGGCGAGCAAAGACCGATACGCGCAGGACGCCGCCGCCGAGGCCCTCGCCGACGCCGGAGAGTTGATCGCGGCCCGTAGCCGGGAGAAGTCGGGCACGGCCACAGCCCGAGACCAAGCCCTCCTCTCCCACATGACCCCCGAATACTCGATGACCGGCTCATGATGCTGGAGATCATCAGATGGGTCGGCTACGGGACCATCGCCTACTTCGCCGTCATGCAGGCCTATCTGATCTTCCTGGCGGTGGTGTCGGGCACTGTCCTGCGGCGCAATCATCACATGAGTCGGTTCGGTCGGGTCAGCGAGATGCTCTCCAGCAACATGGCTCCCCCGGTGTCGATCGTGATCCCCGCCTACAACGAGGCGATGGGCATCGTCGAGTCGGTGCGCTCGATGTCGATCGTCGGCTACCCGCGGTTCGAGATGGTCGTAGTCAACGACGGCTCGACTGACGAGACCCTGGAGAGACTCATCGAGGCGTTCGAACTGGAGCGGGTCCAGATCCCCTATCGCCCCGACCTGGAGACGGCGCCGATCCGGGGCATATACCGCGGCCGGGGCACCGTCGACATCACGGTCATCGACAAGGAGAACGCCGGGCGCGCCGACGCCCTCAACGCCGGGATCAACGTGGCCAGGTATCCCTATGCACTGTGCACCGACGCCGACGTGATCCTCGATGCGGGCTGCCTGGTGAACGCGATGCAACGTATCGTCGAAGACCGCGAGCACGTCGTCGCCGTCGGCGGCAATATCAGGCCCCTCAACGGAAGCACGGTCGAGCTCGGCCATCTGGTCAAGGCGAGCGTCCCCAAGAAGCTGGTGCCGAGAATGCAGGTGCTCGAATATGTCCGGACCTTCCTGGCCAGCAGGCCGGCATGGGCGCGGATGGGGGCCTTGCCCCTCATCTCGGGAGCATTCGGAGTCTGGAAGCGCTCGGCGGTCCTCGCCGTCGGCGGGTTCACCAGCGGTCACATGGGAGAGGACATGGACCTGACCATGCGTATGCACCGGTACCACATCGACAACGAGATCCCGTATCGGATCGTGTACGAGGGGGCGGCCGTCATCTGGACCGAGGTTCCCGAAAACCTCCGTGTCCTCCGCCGACAGAGGATCCGATGGCATCGCGGGCTGATGATGGCTGTCCGCGACTTCATGCCGATGACCTTCAACCCGCGTTACGGGAGCGTCGGGATGGTGACTTGGGCCGGCATGTTCCTCTTCGAATACCTGGCGCCGATCATCGAGTTCATCGGCTGGTTCGTGGTTCCCATCGCCTGGGCGGTGGGCGCGCTGGACACGACCGCCATGGTGATGCTCTTGGCGATCGCGTTCGGGATGGGGCTGATGAACTCGCTGGTGGCGCTGATGCTCGACGAGTCCTATGGCTATTTCAATAGCGCGGCGGACACCTCGCGGCTGGTCACGATGGCAATGATCGAGAACTTCGGATTCCGCCAAATCACAGTGTTCTGGCGGATCAGGGCCCTGTTCGGTGGTCGTAAAGTTCAGGGCTGGGGGAACATGGAGCGCCGGGGCGTTGCCAACCTCGGGGCGAGAGGGGCCTAGCCGGGTCAGTCTCCCTCGGCGAGACGACGGGCCTGCTCGTCGGCAGCCAGCGCATCGACGAACTCATCCAGAGCTCCCTCGAGCACCGCGTCGAGACGGCGGATCGTCAGACCGATTCGGTGATCGGTGACCCGGTTTTCCTTGTAGTTGTACGTCCTGATCTTCTCAGACCGCTGGCCGGAGCCGACTTGTGACCGTCTCTCGCCGGCAAGCTCCTGCTGCTGACGCTCCATCTCCATCTGGTAGAGACGGGCCCGGAGTATGCGGAATGCCTTCTCCTTGTTCTGGAGCTGGCTCTTCTCGTCCTGGCAGGTGACGACCAGCCCGGTCGGCTCGTGGGTGAGCCGCACGGCCGAGTCGGTGGTGTTGACAGATTGGCCGCCAGGCCCGGTGGACCTGTAGACGTCCACTTTCACGTCATTCGGGTCGAGGTCGACGTCAACCGCCTCCACCTCGGGGAGGACGGCGACGGTGGCGGTAGAGGTATGGATTCGCCCCTGGGACTCAGTCTTGGGAACCCGCTGGACCCGGTGCACTCCGGCTTCGTACTTGAAACGGGAGTACGCCCCCATGCCTTTCACCGAGATGGTCACCTTGTCGTAGCCACCCACGTCGGCCGGCGAAGACTCCAGCAACTCGAACCTGAAACCCTGGCTTTCGGCGTATCGCTCGTACATCCGAAGCAGGTCGCCCGCCCATATCGATGCCTCGTCGCCACCGGCGGCCGACCGGATCTCCACCAGAACGTCCTTGGAGTCGTTGGGGTCGGTGGGAACGAGGGCGGCCTTGATCCGCTCCTCGAGGGCTTCGATTTCCTTCTCCAAATCGCGTGCCATCTGCTGCATATCCGCGTCCTCGGACATCTGACGCGCCTCCCCGAGGTCGGTCGTGGCCTGCCGCCATCTCCGTATGTCCTCGATGATGGGCTTGAGCTCGGCATGACGACGGCCGAGATCGGCGAGCCTGCTGGTGTCGGCGATCACCTCAGGGTCGGAGAGGTCTGCCTCCACCTGAGCGTATGCCGTCTCGATCTCGTCCAGTCTCTCGGAGAACCCGTCCATCAGGCCTCCGCAGTGCCCTCCAGCACCGCCCTCCGGGCCAGGAGCGCCGCCGGGGGCACGGGGCCACGGGTGATCACCTCGTCGGCTCGATCGGCGTCGAGAGCCACCAGCAAGCTGGTGATGGCGACCTCGATCTGGCTCTCGTCGGGCTGGTTCGTGGTCAGCTTCTGCAGCCAGATGCCCGGAGCGGCGAGGATTCGGGAAAGCGTGCCGGAGCGGTGGGTGCCCGACCAGCGCAACAGCTCATAGGCGAGCCCGGCGATGATCGGCACGCCTAACAGGCGGGAGATGACCAGGAACACGATGCCCGGCTGGCCGAAGAATGTGAACAGCACGATCGAGCCGAGGATGACGATCAGCAGGAAGCTGGTCCCGCAGCGCGGGTGCTCGGGCGGGTATCTCCGCACCGACTCGACGGTGAGAGGCTCGCCCGCCTCATAGGCGTGGATCGACATGTGCTCGGCGCCGTGATACTCGAAGACCCGGGCGATCTCCTTGGAGCGGCCGATGGCCCAGATATACCCGACGAACAGGACCAGCCGGAACACACCTTCGAGAGTGTTGAAGACGATCGAGGACTCGCCGGAGACAAATCCGGCCGCGAGAGCAGGCAGGAGGATGAAAACGCCGGCGAAGAAGACGAGAGCGAGCGCCATGGTCCAGCCGATCTGAGCCTTGGTCAGCGGCTCTTCCTCGCTCCCGGTCGCCTTCTCGGCGGACCAGGACAGACTCCGGAATCCCAGAGAGAGAGACTCCCAGAGCACGAGGATGCCGCGCAGGAACGGGACTCGAGCCAGGCGGTTCCGCTCGGCGAGGCGGGGTAGGACGTCGCGGCGGGCGACGATGTCACCCTCCGGTTGCCTGACTGCAACGGCCCAGGAGCTGGGGGCGCGCATCATCACGCCCTCGATGACTGCTTGACCGCCGACCGACTCCGCCGGGTCTACGTCGTCGCTGAGCCCGGGTGCGGTGCGGTCACTCCGAGACAGCGCCCTCTACCTCTTCGGCATTGGCGGTGGGCTCACCGGCCTTGGTGAACGCCGTCTTGCCATAACGCTTCTGGAATCTCTCGACGCGGCCCCCACTGTCGACCAGCTTCTGCTTGCCGGTGAAGAAGGGATGGCAGTCGTTGCACAGCTCGACGCGCATGTCACCGGGCTTGGTGCTCCTCGTGGTGAAGGTGTTGCCACACGAGCAGGTGACGTGGGTGTCGTCGTAGGTGGGATGGATGTCAGTCTTCAAAATCTGTCTCCTGTTCAGCCGCTGCTCTTGGCGACTTCGGTCAAGAACTCGGAATTCGTCTTAGTTGTCTTGAGCCTGTCGATGAGCAGCTCGAGCGCGGCTCCCGGCTCCAGGGCGAGAAGCACTCTACGAAGCTTCCAGACCTGTTCCAGCTCCTTGCGGTCGAACAACAACTCTTCTTTCCTTGTTCCCGAAGACTCGATGTCGATGGCGGGGTAGATCCGCTTGTCGGCGAGCTTGCGGTCGAGCCGGAGCTCCATGTTCCCGGTCCCCTTGAACTCCTCGAAGATGACTTCGTCCATCTTGGAGCCGGTCTCCACCAGGGCAGTGCCGAGGATGGTCAGAGAACCGCCCTCCTCGATGTTCCTCGCCGCGCCGAAGAACCGCTTCGGTGGGTAGAGGGCCTGGGAGTCGACACCACCGGAGAGGATCCTCCCCGAAGCCGGGGTGGCCAGGTTGTGGGCGCGGGCGAGACGGGTGATCGAGTCGAGCAGGATCACGACATCGGTGCCCATCTCCACCAGCCTCTTGGCTCTCTCGATAGCCAGCTCCGAGACCTGGGTGTGCTCCTCGGCGGGCCGGTCGAACGTCGAGAAGATGACCTCACCCTTGACCGAACGCTGCATGTCGGTGACTTCCTCGGGACGCTCGTCGACCAGGACCACCATGAGATAGCACTCGGGGTTGTTGGTGGTGATCGAGCGTGCGATCTCCTGGAGGACGGTTGTCTTGCCGGCCTTCGGTGGGGAGACGATCAGGCCACGCTGTCCCTTGCCGATCGGTGCGATAAGATCGACGATGCGGGTGAGGATGCCGTCTTTGCGCTCGTCCACTTCCAGACGGAGGCGCTCATCGGGGAACAGCGGGGTCAGCTTGTTGAATCGGGCGCGACCCATCGCCTCGTCGGGGTCCATCCCGTTGACCTTGTCGATGCGAACCACCGCCGGGAACTTCTCCTTCGAGCGGGGCGGGCGAATCGGGCCGGAGACGATGTCACCCTTGCGAAGCCCGAACTTGCGGACCTGGTTGGCCGACACATAGACGTCCTTGTCGCCGGAGATGTACCCGGTGACCCGGAGGAACCCGTAACCCTCGGGAAGGATGTCGAGCAGGCCCTCTCTGATCTCGAGGTCCTCCTCGGGTATGAAATCCTCGCGTCCGCGGCTACGGCGCTGGCGGTTCCGCTGACGACCTTGCCCGCCGTCACGGTCGCTCGAGTCGTCAGACGAAGAACCATTGTCCGCGGGCTTCTCGCTCTTCTCGGTGCGCGGGGTCGCCTGGGGCAGTTCCACGATGTCGGTGGGAGAGCTCTCCGCGACCTGACCGGCGTCCATGAGCGCCGTGATCAGTTTCGATTTCTGGAGCCCGTCGGTTTCGATGCCAACTGCTGTGGCGATCTCACGGAGTTCGTCGATGGGCTTGCTCTGTAGCTGAGCTCTAGTGGTCATGTGATCCTTCGCGACTAGTGCCTGAGGCTCAATGGGTCGGGATTCGTCGCCTCCGCGTGGCATCGGACATGCCTCGTCGGGTGGCAGGGGGTGGGATGCTCCGACGTCCCTTGGCGTCGACAGCAAATCTCATGGTAGTCCCTCGCCCGATCTGCGCAAAGCAACGGATGGGTTCTTATCGGATCAGGGCGAAAAGGGCTGAAGCAATTGGCTCGATGGTCTCGAACCGCTCTGGTAGGTCCATGGGAGAGACGTAGCCCTCCGGGAGCTCGGGCGCCGATCCGGTCGCCTCGACCACGGCGCCGGAGAACTTGGCCGGATGCGCGGTTGCCACCACCACCTGGGGCCGGTCCCCGAGGTTGTCCTGGCCCACCTTCCAGGCGGCAGCGGTATGAGGGTCGAGGAGGTGGCCGTGATCCGCCCGGACCCGGGCGATGGTGTCCACGATGTCCACGTCGTCGGCCCAGCCGGCCGAGAACTCGATGGTGGGGTCGTGTGAGAAGCGCTCGAAGTTGGAAGGGATGGCGACATCCATGGCCGGCGCCAGAGTCGGAGTGACGGTGGGAGAAGTCGCGCCGGCCGAGTTCACCAGGTTGGCCAGGCCGTGGTTGGCGTTGTTGGCCAGCGTGATCGTCTCGATGGGCACTCCCATCTGCTTGGCCAGCCAGCAGGAGTAGACATTCCCGAAGTTGCCGGTCGGCACCACGACATCGAAAGGCACTCGCATTCGGGAGCCGAGGTAGATGTAGTAGCCGGCCTGGGCGGCGATCCGGGCCCAGTTGATCGAGTTCACCGCCAGCAACCCGTCGATCTTGGAGAACGCCTCCTTGACCATCCGCTGGCAATCGTCGAAGGTGCCTCTGACCGCGACGGCGTGGACGTTGTCGGATCGGACGGTGGTCATCTGACGCCGTTGGAACTCGGTGACCCTTCCCTCAGGGAACAGTACGTAGGTAGTGAGGTTGGGTTGATCCTTGCATCCGGCGATGGCGGCGGACCCGGTGTCCCCCGAGGTCGCCACCAGGACCGTCCGTCCTCCCTCGACCGCCCTCCCCAGTAGTCGACCGAGCACCTGGAGGGCGTGGTCCTTGAACGAGAGGGTCGGACCCCAGAAGAGCTCGTACACCAGGCGATCGCCGACGGGGACCAGGGGCGCGATCTCGGGATGGAGATACTGGCGGGCCGCCTCGGCCACGACCGGCCCGGGATCGAAGGCCCCGTAGGCCTCGAGCGACCAGGTCAGGGCGTCGGCGTAGCCCCAATCCAGCCAGCCTTCGGGGAGGGTCGGGGTCTCGTCGGGTTGGTACAGGCCACCGTCGGGAGCCAGGGCGGAGACGAGGGCCTCATCGAATCCCACCGCAGCTGAGCCATGTCGCGTCGAGTGATACTGCACGGGACGAGGCTAGATAGGCGTCGGCTCCTACAAT
>Ga0299907_10002204_pt1 | contig 11786 bp, 11 predicted proteins | sample RVTome_16_FD_198680 | JGI IMG/M metagenome (GOLD analysis project Ga0299907, IMG submission 198680) | Soil microbial communities from uranium-contaminated site in the Upper Colorado River Basin, Wyoming, United States - RVT152D67 (version 2) ...
CGAAGAACGGCTCTCGTTCAAGCGCCGCCCTCCTCATGAATACCGTCGGCTGAACGATGAAGTTCACCGCCTCCAGGGCGGATCGGCTGAAACGCGGGGGATCTAGCACCTGACGTGCGACCGTGTTGGAGTCGACTAGCAGTGCGGCGCCGTAGACCACGTCGACCTCTGGATGGCTCAGCAGATAGCCTACGACCCACTCCAGCGAACGCCGATCGCAGAGCGCGTCATCAGAATTCACCCAGCCGATGATGGCGCCCCGGCTCTCCGCAAACGCCTTGTTCAAGGCGTCGCCCTGGCCGCGATCGGGCTCGCTTCTCCAGCGAACGTGCTCGTGCGCGGCGTTACCAAGAATTGCAACGGTATCGTCGGTCGACGCTCCATCCATGACGATGTGCTCCACATCCCGGTACGTTTGTGACGCAACCGAGGCAAGGTTGTCTCGAAGCCATGCCGCCTGGTTGAACGAGGGAGTGAGGATCGAAACGAGCGGCCCTTGAGCCACCGGTTCATGCATGCGAAGCCGGTGCCGATACCCCAGCTGGGCCGAACGCTCTTCTCAGAGCCAAAGCCAGCACCAGAATCAGGGCGAATGCAAATCCCTTGTCCTGCATCGGAGGGGAGAAGAGCGCGCCGTAGATCATGACGATCGAGAACCCGAAAAGTGCAAGGTATTCCGGGGTTGAGCCGATGTGTTGCCGCATCCGTCGCACCAACATAAAGAATGCGAAAATCCAACCAGCTGCTGCCGCTGCCCCTAGTAGGCCAAACTTCGATAGAAAAACGACCGGCGAATCAAGGTTGTACTCCCGCCGCGTCTCGCCGGCATAGTCCGTCCATGCGATCTCATGTCCCGGTCCAGTTCCGACGATTGGCTGTCGCACGAAGACCTGCCATGCGGCAACCGTCTGCGACACCCGCTCCTGGAAGCTGAGGTCTGTCGCCGGACGCGTAACCAGGTCGTCGACCGTGCCGGTACGCTCTGCCCACGTTGGCGCCGTGCCCGCTGGGTCAGCCGGCGATCGGAGCGCCGGGAGGCCCCAGGTCACAATGACGATCAGCGCAACCGCTGCAGCGTGGATCAGCAGAGACGGGCCGATCACTCGCAGTCCCCTATTCCGGGATAAAACAGCGAGAAGGATAGGCAAGAGGAAGAAAGGCAGCCGACCTCGAGTCCCAGTAAGAAGGAATAGGCCTAGCGCCAAACCGGCCGCCAGCGCCCACAGGAATCGATGACGATCAGCTCTGAATGAGTAGGCACTCGTCATGACAAAGAAGGCGGAGGCAAATGCTCCGCTGGGGAGGACCAGCCGCTCGATTGTGAGCCCAATGGTGTCTCGACGACCAAGCCATTCGGCGGTGTAACTGACCGTGACGAGTGCCCCGACCGCGATAGTGAGTAGCAGGATCCACTTCGTGCTTCGCTCCACGCGCGGATCAAATGCCGCATCGAAGGCCATGAAGGCAACGACCGCGAAGAGGCCGTAAGAGACGCTGTCCCGAAGCCAGGACACGAATGGCGTTCCGTTCAGCAATGCGACAGGTAGCGATAGCGCCAGCACGGCCATGACGATCAAGCTGGCCACAAGAAGGCCCCGCATGGCGACGTAGGAGAGACCATGCCGCGCGCGTAGCACGGCCAACAGTCCTCCGGCTACCGCTACGGCAGCAAGCACGAAATACAAGACTTTCGGCAGCGTCAGGGCGTCCGAGGTCTGAAGCACCAGCACGCCACCAACAATGACAATGGCTGCTCGGACCTCGCCATTCCATACCCGAGTCCCAACCGGCTTGATGCGATCGCGCGCGGTATCGGTGGCGGCTGTCACGAGGCCGCCTGCGCCTCGTCGCGCGACGGGGTAGGCGGGAACAGGGAGGTGAAGTCCGCTCTTGGGAAGACGTCCAGTCGCCCACCCACGGTTGCGTTCATGATGCGCCTGCCATCCGCCTCGAATCGATCTCGCGCCAGGCGGTATGCGTACTCAGAGGTTTCAAGATCTGGAAGCTGCCATCGAAATCCCTTGCCGAAGTAGTTCGGGTCGAAGTGATTGGGATCCCCGCCTGTGGATGTCACGACGGTATGAGGTGGGCCCTGCGCCACAAACGAGTGGTCTACTCCGATGAGCAGCACTTCCTTGAAACCCATGTGATAGGCCAGCTGCATCGCCGCGTACGTAACAGTGGCACCTTCCCAGATACCGGCCGATGGATCGACTGAGAAATGCGGCCGCGAAACGGAGCGCAGATAGGTAACACCGGCTGCATCGCGCAAGTAACGGCGCGCATGCCAACTGACGAACTTCTTCTCCGTTTGTACGGCGGCGATTTCGCCCGCGCATTGGGCAATCACGTGTTCGTTAACCGCCACGAGGAACGTCGTCGCGAAACCGAGACGATCGAAGAGCAAGTAGATTCGGTTAAGGCCGAAGGTGACCTCATTGCGGAGGGGAGAGAGGTCCATTGTCTTGAGGCTCGGACCGTTGCCGATAATGAAGCAACGCTTGCCACGATGGATGTCCCGTAGGGAATCGAGTTCGAGGGCAGAGCGCCGACCTGAACGCTCGATTCGATACCTCAAGGCAGATTGGACATCGTCGTATCGACGGGCAATCATCTCCGCCTGCCGCGGTCCCAGGGCATGGACAACGCCGGAGCGGATCGTTCCCTTGATGGGGTTCATTCCGTACCGAGCCGTGCAGTCGCGCCGCCATCGACCACCAGAGTCTGGCCGGTGATGAACGATGATCGGTTACCGTCTGCCAGGAAAAGAATCGCCTCCGCGATCTCATCGGGCGCAGCCACCCGCCGGAGAGGAGTCTTCGCTGCGAGTGCTTGGAGGGCACCATTCAGCTGCTCGGGGGCCGCCCAGCGGCTGAGCCCGGCACGCAGCATGGGTGTGTCGACGGCTCCGGGTAGCACCGCGTTGACCCGGATCTCCGGCGCCAGCTCGAGCGCGGCCGCACGAGTGAATGCTGCGAGCGCGCCCTTGCTCGTCGCGTAGGCGGCCAGGCCGCCGGACGTGGCCAATGCATGAACTGAGCTGACGTTGACGATCGCGCCGCGCGATGTGCGAAGTGCCGAACAGGCAGACTGACTCGCGACGAAAGAACCACGCACGTTGGTCGCCATCACCGCATCCCATTCGATGACCGTGGTATCGGTCAATGGCTTCTCCAACTGCATTGCGGCGTTGTTGACGAGTGCATTCAGGCCACCCAGACGCTCCACGAAACGGGCGAGTGCCTCTCCGATGTCGGTGCGCGATACATCCAGCTGCAGAAAGGCGTCGAGGGAGGCGTCGACAGCCTCCAGACGATCGATGCCGGCGACGGTCCATCCTGCCGTGTGGAACAGTGTCGCGGTCGCGCGTCCTATACCCCCGAGAACCCCCGTGATGAGCACGATGGGGCTCATGCGTGAGCCTCCGCCAGACCCTGCAGCAGGTTCTCGATAGCGCGGAGGCTTGTCCGGCGAACCGCCCCGGCGGTGTTCGAACTATTGTGGGCGCCCAGAATCACGTTGTCGAATCGCCTCAAGGGACTGTCCATGGGGAGGGGTTCGATCTCAAAGACGTCCAGCGAAGCGGCTCCAATCTGGCCCGTCCTGAGCGCGTCCACCAGCGCGTCCTCATCGATGAGCGGTCCGCGGGCGGTGTTGATGATCCATGCTCCCCGCTTCATGGTCAGCAGCGCATCGGCGTCGATCATGTGGTGGTTGTCCTCGGTCAGCGGACAATTCAGTGACACGACATCCGCTTCTCGAAGGAGCTCCGCCCGCTCCGTGATCCGCACGCCGATCCGGCTGGCCGTCGCCGCATTCGTCTCTACGATCTCACTGCCGATCAGGTCCATGCCCATGGCGATGGCCCGCTGCGCGACGGCCTGGCCGATGGCGCCGAGCCCGACGATTCCCAGCTTCCGGCCGGCCAGGGAGATCCCTTCGATCTTGGCCCACTCACCCGATCGAACGCGCTCGTCAATCCGGTGGAGCTGACGGGCCAGCAGGATGAGGTAGCCGATGACGACGTCGGCCACCTCGTCGCCGAACATGCCGGGCGTGTTCGTAACGCGAATCCCCGCCTGGGCCGCGGCGCGCAGGTCGATGTTGTCGATGCCGACGCCCCATTTCGAGATGACCTTCAGGCGATCGGCCCGCGCCAGCACCTTCGAGGTCAGGGGGTCATCTCCCACGATGATGCCGTCGACGCCGGGCAGCAGCTCGATCAGCTCTGCCTCGCTCAGCTGCTGGACGACGGGTGGAAGCAGGATCTCGATGCCCTGCCGACTCAGGGAGGTCCGATATTCGTCGATGCTGTTCTGGAGCTGCGGGCAGGTGATCAGGACGCGCGCCGTCGTCATCGCCCCGCTCGCCGCAGGTAGAGCGCCTCGGCGACGGCAAAGTCGATCTCCTCGTCGATGTCCCATGCCTCCTCGCGGGGCAGCTCGTACATGAGCGGTCGATCCCCGATGCGGTTGCCGTGCCGCTCCAGGCTGTCGCGACTGAAGAGGTACAGGCAGGAGTTCTCTTCGTAGACCGGGGGAAGGTCCTGCGTCCGCATCAGCACGTGCGGGTCATGGTTGAGGGGCTCACCGTCCGAAGTCCAGAGGCGCGTCTGGAGACGAGTCACGCTGAACAGCGAATCGGCCTCCGGCTGGGCAGCTAGGAAGCGATCGATCGCCGCCGTGACGGACTCCGTCCGCAGCAGCGGATTGGTGCTGTGCGTCTGCAGGTAGAAGTCGGCCTGGATCCGACCGACATCGTGCAGCAGGACATCGTTCATCGGCACCATTCCGTCGCGCAGTTCCATCGGCCGATCAAGGACCTTTATGGCTGGGAATTCGCGCATCACATCATCTCGGATCACGGGACTGTCCGTGTCGATGACCGTCTCGGCAATGCGCGGGCAGGTCATGAGCGTCGAGATGATGTGGTGGAACAGCGGGCGATCGCCCAGCCTCCGATAGTTCTTTCCGCGCACGCGCTCGCTCTCATGCCGCATCGGCACGATGGCGACGATTCGTGGTGTCATGCCAGGGTCTCCAGGACGGCACGAGCCGGGGCAGCCTCCGCCTCGCCCAGGCGGAGGGGCAGGCAGATGAGGCGGTAGTCACCTGGCGTCACAGCACCGAGATCAAGACCCTCCAGGATCACCACCCCTGCCCGCATCAGGATCTCGTGGGTCTCCGGCCCGTCGCCGAACCGCTGGACAGACAGGTAATCAGCTCCAACCAGACGGATCCCGCGCTCGACGATCCATGCAGCTCCTGCTGGCGAGAGCGCCGAGTAGTCGGTGCGGAAGGGGGCTGCCTCATCCTTCCAGAAGAGCGAATTGCGTGTGCGCAGCAACAGTCGCTCCGCCCCCGCAGGAATGGCCGCTTCCTCCAGATCTCGCGGTCCGATCGCGTCGGCCTCAGCAAGATGAGCAACGTGGGCTCGGCCCACGAAGACCTCCAGGGGAAAGGTGTCGAGATCGGCCCCCTGGTCCATGAAATGGAGCGGGCTCTCCACGTGGGTTCCGCAATGCACGTCCATGTCGAGGCGACTCACGTTCACCGTGTCCCCCCTCGCGAAGCTCTGCGTGCGCTGGACACCGATCCCGACGCTCCCCGGCCAGATCGGCATGCCCGGCGACAGACGCACGGAGATGTCAATCAGCTCGGACATCATCGGTCTCGCGCGGCGCTGGCTCGTCGTAGTTGATGGCCTGCGCTCGTGGTGGGGTGGCTCCAGCTGGCCTGCCGCGGAGGCCGTGAGGGTAGTAGAAGCGCCGGCGCAGCAACGCGGGAGCCGCGCCCCGCTGACCGAAGCCCTGGTAAGTGCCCCAGAACTGAGCGATTCGGAACGCCGGGATGGATGCCGCATTCGAGAGCAGGACGCGGTCCCGGGCCGCATGGTAGTAGTCGCTCAGGATGTTGCCGGCCGCGAGGCGGATTGCCTCGAGTGCGCCCATCCGCTGCTCGTGGTAGATGCGCCGATGCGCGATCGCCTCACGACGGTATCGGTTCACCAGCTGCCCCCAGGACTCGTCATGGGCATGCACGACCGGAGCGGTTGCGACATACGAGATGCGGTGCCCGGCATCGAACGCGCGCTTGGCCCAGTCGAGGTCTTCGAGGCCCGTCAGGTCCTCGTCGTAGGGCTGCGTCTCCCAGACGCTGCGCCGAATCGCAGCATTGGCGTTGTTGCAGAACGGATGCGCTTGGCGCGCCTCTGACGTGGTGGGGAACCATCGGGCCATGATCTGACGCTCGGAATACTTCGTCCGTTCGTCGCCCACCTGTCGCCCATAGCTGAGCGCAACCGCCGGATCCGAGAAGGGTGCCGTCAGCTCTTCCAGCCAGGTGTCATAGACGGGGTAGACGTGCGCGCTGACGACGCCGACCAGCTCGCCCGTGGCGGCCTGGCACCCGATGTTCAACGAGCGGCCAAATGAGAATGCCTCCGGCTCGATCGATTGGATCTCCACGGGAAACCGGGACGCGATCGCCAATGTCGCGTCAGTCGAGCCGGAATCCACGACGACGATCTGGTCCGGTCGCCGCGTCTGCTTGAGAAGGCCCGTCAGCAGGCGGCCGATATGCTGCTCCTCGTTGTAGCAGCGAATGACGATCGAAGTTCCCGGGTCTGGCATATCTAGCGTCTGAACATCCAGTGGCGAACACGGCGACCAGTCCTTTGAGCCAGCCCGCGCCATACGCCGGTCACAACCAGCAGAATCGGAACAGCGAGCATCACGGCAGAGCGCACGACGACAGCGGTGAGTGGTTCGCGCGGAGCGATGATCATAGCCGAAGCGCTTGCGGAGGCGATCAGGGCCAGCCCAAGACCGATGCGCCGCCACTCGTACGGGATCGGCGGATCACATACGCGCCGCATGTACAGAAACACACCTGCGAGAAGAATCGCATACCCGATGGCCGTGTTGACCGCTGCAGCGAGCGCCCCGATGCGCGGGACAAGGGCTAGGTTGAGTCCAAGGTTCGCAAGGGCAGCGGTGACCGAGATCGCCCAGAGCCATCGCGTTCGACCGGCCATAACCGTCACCGCGTTGACCGGTATCAGATAGAGTCCGAACAGGCACACGCCCAGCGCGATCCAGGGGACGAATTGCGCCGCTCCGGCATAACCGATAGGCAATGCGGCTAGAACTGCGGGGGGCCCCACGACTCCGACGACCGCCGCCGTGAAGACGATCACCAGGGCCTGGTGGGTCGAAACCTGAGCGATCTCGATCCGCCGTTCCGAGGAATCGGCAGCCTGGGCATGTAACGGCTGTACACCCTGTGAGAGCGAGATCGCAAGCACGCTGATGGGCAGCCCGAACTGATAGGCCACGTAGTAGTGACCGATCTGTGCGGAATCCACGAAGAGTCCCAACACCACGCGGTCGGAGAGCGATAAGGCCCAATGCGACAGCGCGTGCGGGACGAGGGGTAGGCCAAAAGCCAACGCTTCGCGAAGATGCCGCCGCTCGAAGGTCATGGACCAACGATGGTTCAACACGATGAGCCCGCGGCTCAACAACAGGGCCGCGCTGACTGCGCTCGCCAGCATCCATCCCGTCACGCCCCACCGCAGTGCCGCCACCAGCAACAGGGTCAGGCTCGTTGTAAGCACCACCTGAATGCCGGTCAAGCGCACATACTCGCCGAGGCGCTCCTGTGACCGGAGAACTGCCAGCGGGACCAGGGTGGCCGAGACCGATAGCGCCGTGCCGATCAATGCCGCGCGAAGGGCGTCGACCCCGACACCGAATGCCTCGGCAGCCCCCGGTACCGCAACCACCGACAACACGGACGCGACGAGGATCGGCACCGCGAGAGCAAAGCCACCGACGGTGTTTACAAAGGCATGAGCCTCGCCCGGCGCCGCAGCGTACCGGATCCGCGCGCGGAAGATCGCCGTCTCCAGGCCCAGCGCGAGAACCGTCCCGAGCGCTGCCGTTACGCCGGTAATTACGCCAATCTCGCCGTACTCGGCAGGCGTGAGAATCCTGGCGTAGAGGGGCAAGAGAAGAAAGCCGACCGATCGCTGAACGATGGAAGCGGCGGCGAAGGCTGCAGTACCACGAACCACTCGACGCGAAGCCGAGCGGTTGTCCTGGTCCGCCTTGGACGCGTGCGAGATTGCTCTGCTCCTACACCAACGACCGGGTGCTCACGAGTTCGCGGGACGGGTCGGTTTGCCGAGCATCATCGACGGATCCCCAGGCGATGCGCGGTACCCCGAATCAGGCCATAGATCCTGGCACCGAGGACACCTCGTGCGGTCCGCCGAGCGGTGTCCCTTGACCGTCGACCCAATCGCAGCACGATCCTCTTTATCCGCACAATCCTCGACTCGGCCAGCCAGTCCAGGTAGCTCAGCAACGTGGCCGGCCCTCGTGAAACCGCCCGCTCGGCCGTCAGCGCGGTGGACCGAAACACGCTCCGGATCTCTTCGTCGCCGCTCACCAGCTCAAAGGCTGCTCTGTGCATGACGTCCATGAGCGTGTCCAGGCAGAAGTGGTAGGTATGCGCAAGGGTGAAATACCGGATGAATTCGAAGTCGTACTCCGGCTTGCGGTGGATCGAGAGCACGCCGGGGACCTCGACATACACGAGACCCCGGTCCCCCACAAGACGCGAGATGACATTCATTTCGGCCGGGACGTCGGCGAAATGCTCCAGGACGTGGCTCAGAATCACGAGGTCGAAGGGACCATCGTTCTCGAGCACATCTGCGCCGCCCTCGCGGATGTCGCTGCCCACGGATCGACCGGCGCGCACGTACGCCGGCGCGTACTCGCAACCGATGGCTTCGCCGCTCCGCCCGCCTTGCGATGCCGCGTCCAGGAACTCACGGAGTACCTGTCCGGTGCCGCAGCCTATCTCGGCGATGCGAACGTGCCGACGCGGCATCAGGTCCCCGACCTTCCCATGGATGATGGCGCCCTGCCCCGCCCGAAAGAGCGACATGGACGGATCGGGCTCCGGCACGCCCATGTGAAGGCCGTGGTAATCCTCTTGATAGAACCGGGGCAGATCCGCCGCGGCGAGGCGGGGTGTCGTACGAGCCAAGCCGCAGTTCGTGCAGGCCACGACCCCCACCGGCAGTCCGAAACGATCGTGGTCGGCGACGGCGATCGCCTCTCCCGTCCCGCAGAGGCATTCGGCCACACTCTCGAGACGATACGCCTCAGCCTGCAACTTGGCGAGCACCGAACGGCGATAGCGCTCTTGTACGGGATTCAACGCGATCACTGGGCGTCTGCCGTCGGCGACATGCTCCACGGAGTCTTCGGGCTCAGTCATGCATGGGTCGGTATCCCGTTCTACGGAGAACTGATCGGCATCGGAGCGCCAGGCGATGTCGGCCGACTAAGATGAAAGGGTCCATGCGACCGCTATGGTAGTGGTCGACATGGGACGATGTTGAATCACCCGCACGCTGCTGAGGGTGTCGAAGCGTCACAGCGGGTCGGCGCTGGGCCACCTGCTGCGACGATTGACATCCTGCCCGTTTCACTCCTCCAGCAGGAACGGGAGACCGTCACGCGGATGCGCCGTCTGGCCGCCGATCTGAGGATTGGCCTGGGCTGGCACTACCTCCTCGACCTCTCCTGGATCATCCGGCACCTCGGTCCGGTTTCGGGGAAGTCGATCCTGGACGCCGGGGCGGGGTGGGGTGTCCTCCAGTGGTACCTGTGCGAGCAGGGCGCCCGCGTGCTCAGTGTCGATCGGACCAGCCGCGCGGAACTGCCGGTTCGGCTGCGGGCTCGCTACCGGGTGCGTGGACTCCGCCGCGGCGACCTTCAGGCACTGCCGGCGGCCTTTCTCGGCGAGGTACGAAGGGATCGGCTCGTGCCGCGATCAATCGCGCGTCAGGCGCGCAATCTCGCGGAGGCAGTACAGCGACCGATGCGAGGAGCCAGCGGCCAGGTCATCGTCTACAACCAGGACTTGAGGCAATTGGCCGACGTCGCGAGCGGATCCATTGAGGCAGTCGTCGCGGTGTCCGCGCTCGAGCATAACCCGCCCGATGACCTGTCCACGGTCGTCCAGGAGCTCATGCGAGTGCTCCGTCCCGGAGGCACGCTGATAGCAACTCTCAGCGCGTCCCCGTCCAAGGATTGGTTCCACGAACCCTCGCAGGGTTGGTGCTACACGGACTCATCGCTGCGACGCATCTTCGGTCTGGACCGATCGGTGACTTCGAACTATCACGAGTACGATCGACTGCTCTCGGAGCTGAAGGCCTGCGCGGAGCTTCGAGACAACCTGGCCAGCTTCTACTTCAAGTCGGGCGACAACGGGATGCCGTGGGGCGTCTGGGACCCGCAATATCAGCCCGTGGGCGTCCTTACCACCAAGACTGCCGTGAGTGCCTAGGGAGTCGCGACCTGATGTTTGTGCTGACTCACGCGTCGCTGGCGCAGGTTTCGGAGCTCTTCCAATACAAGTCATCCGGATTCGAGCTGCCGCCCTTCGCGGGCTTTACAACTGATCAGTGGGGAATCAAGGCCCACAATCGACCCTGGATCGAAGAGGTCGGGCAATTTCGGGCCGGGCAACGGATCTTGGAAGTCGGGGGGGCATACAGCCGTCTGCCCGAGTACCTCGGCCAGCGGTACGGTCTCGAGCCTTGGATCGCGGATGACTTCGGCATGGCGTCTGATGAGCCGCTTTGGAGTCGCTGGGGAGATCCTACCGAGCTGCCGGCCAAGTTTCCGGATACGAAGTATGTGTTTCGTCGGCTCGGCGAGTTTGCACCCGATCTCCCGGACAGGGCGTTCGACCGCATCTTCAGCGTCTCGACGCTTGAGCACATCCCAGATCCGAACAGGCCGGCCGTCCTCAGGGACGTGCACCGCCTCCTGGCACCTGGCGGCATGGAGCTTCACACCATTGACATTTCCATTCAGTCGCCAAAGCGGCTCATGTTGAAATGGCTGGCTTCGAAGCTACCACCCCTTCGCATGCTTCACCGACGGCTCGACAACGACATCCACCGCTGGATGACTCTCTTCCGCGCGTCGGGCGTCAAAATCGAGGCGAAGCCCCCAAGCCTCCTGGAGCTGCTAGACCGATCAGTCCTCGTGGAGTCTCCCGACGTGGTCTACCGGTTCTACCCGCCGAATGACGCCCCGAAGCCATACGTGCCTTCAGGATCGCTGCTCCTTGTCATCGAAGACCGCTGAGGTGCTCGGCCGTTGGCCAGCACGAAACCGGTCGCTTCTCAAAAGAGCAGTTTGAGCGTCAAGAGCGCATGGCGGGAGAAGCCAGCCGCGCCAGTACGCCCCGCGCCCGGTGATGACGGCGAGCACCGTGGCGATGAGGATCCGTGACTCGAGCCGCAGACTGCGATTCCGCACTTAGTCCAGGTCGAAGGCCACCCGCTCGTCGAACGTCCGGTCGGAGCGGCCATCGACCTGCCAGAGGCGGGGATTCTCGCCGGACGCTGAGGATCTCTGCCGCCTCCGGGCAACCGTGCAGCTCGTCAGCGAAGTATGCGCGGGGACCGATCAGGCTCATGTCACCGGCGATGACGTTCACCAGTTGAGGAAGTGCATCGAGCGACGTGCGACGGAGGAACATGCCGACGCGCGTGCGACGGGGATCATCGGGGACAGCCGCCGCAGTATGGGCTGAGGGCGTGCGGGCCGGCATCGGTCATTGTCGTACAGCGGCGGGCCGGTTGGCGGTGCGTCAGGAGCCGAAGATGCTCGCCCCAAGCGCGCGAATCGCATCCAGGTCCGGATGCAGGATGTACCCCGCGGCGCTGAAGGGCTCGGGCGTGACGAAGTC
>Ga0299907_10002205_pt1 | contig 11785 bp, 22 predicted proteins | sample RVTome_16_FD_198680 | JGI IMG/M metagenome (GOLD analysis project Ga0299907, IMG submission 198680) | Soil microbial communities from uranium-contaminated site in the Upper Colorado River Basin, Wyoming, United States - RVT152D67 (version 2) ...
ATCTCGCGGTATCCGTCCCATTGGTGTTGGAGTACGAGTCGGCGCTCCTACGACACGTTGCGGCCACGGAGCTTGATGAGGACGACGTTCTCGCGATCGTTGACTACATCTGTTTTGTCGCGAGGCGACAGCCTATCTTCCTGTTGTGGCGGCCTCTACTCAGGGATCCGAACGACGACATGATCGCCGAGGCAGCGATCGCTGCAGGCTGCGACGCAGTTGTGACGCACGATCGAAGCGACTTCAAGGAACTCGCGCAGTTCGGCGTCCGGGTGCTGAGCCCTCGCGAGTTCTTGGGTGAGATCGGAGGTTAGCCATGAGCACGCTGAGCCTGCGGCTTCCAGAGTCCTTGCACCGTAAGCTCGCCGAGCTCGCCAAACGAGAAGGTGTGTCCATCAATCAGCTCATCACCTCAGCGGCCGCAGAGAAGGTCGCAGCGCTTCTGACCGAGGACTACCTCGAGGAGCGAGCAAAGCGCGCATCGCGTAAACGATTCAAGAAGGCACTCGCGAAAGTCGCTGACATCGAGCCCGAGGACGTCGACCGGCTGTAGGGGCTACTCGGCCCGTCGAGAACGTCGCGCAGGTACGGGACAGGTTGCTCGCATCGACCGTCACGTCGGTGCACACGATCGGCAAGAACTTCTTCATCGCGTTCTCGGGTGGTCTCTGGCTGCGCAACCACATGCTGATGTACGGCAAGGTGGCGCGTCTGTCCCCGCGGCGAGTACGACGCCGGGAGGGCCAAAGCCCCGAGGCGCAACCGCGGCTCTGCGGGGACGAGTGCGCGCAAGCCCGACAGGTCGCTCGACGACGTCCGGCGTGACAGCCGATTGAGGCTGGCGTTGCTCGTCGACGACGTCGCCGCCGTGCAGTTCAACGGACCGATCGTTGAATTCACTTCGGCTGATCCCCGCCAGGCGCCGGAGATCAGGCGGCTCGGGCCGGACGCCCTTTCGGACGACTTCGTCCTCGAGGAAGCGCGCCGCTGTTTCGGCGACCGGGGCTCGTCGAACCTGGCGGATCTGTTACTCGACCAGTCGTTCGTGGCCGGGATCGGTAACAAGTACAAGTCCGAGCTGTTGCTCGTGCTCGGTCTGAACCCCTTCCGCCCGGACCGACTCGATCTCGGCGACCGAACGCGAACTGCTGCTCGAAGCGATTCCGCGAGAGCTCCAGCGCGCATACCTGACGGGCAGCACGCGCGATCCCGGCAACCCTCGAGCGCTGGATCGAGGTGCACAGCACTGGGTGTTCCGGCGGCCCGGGCGTCCGTGCCATCGATGCGGAACCGTCGTGTGTAGTGACGTGCGGCGCAGCGCTCGGCGCACCTACTTTTGTCCGCGCTGTCAGGCGGTGAGTTCGTCGGGTGACGCGCATGACTCGAACCGCCCCCGCCGGCTGCCCTGATAGGCGGGGGCCCGCAGCTCGTTCAGCAGGCCGCTGGGGATCAGGTCGGGCCCGGTGTTCCATGGATCGAACGTCGTCGCCTCGTCGATCGCCTCTCCAAGTTCAAGGGCGGCGAACGTTCGCCAGGGGCCCGACGGCGTGGCTACGAAGAGCTCGATACGATCTGGAGCGTCTTCGTCGCGCTGGGCTCCGAAAAGGAACTCGGTCGATCCGGCCCGATAGGTGAGGATGCTGGAGTACCAGGCGCCGACTGGATCGCGACGAAGGACGAGCAGTCGGCGGCCAAGCGTGCCGCGCGCCGAGGTCGCAAGCAGGAGGTCCTGGTCGGCGCCGGCGCCGTAACGGTCGGCGACCTTGACGGCCAGACCGAAGATGTCTGGGAGTGCGGGCGGCAAGCCGATCGCTCGAGACAACCGCACCCGTGCCCGGTAGGTCCCCGTTGCGCGGAGGAAGTCGGCGCCCGCCGCGTCGGCCTCGGGGGACACTTCCAAGGTCGCCGAGTGCACCGATCCGACGGGATGGAACGCGCGAGCCCTGCGCAGGTTCGACAACGTCCAGAAGGTGAGCGCCGTCACCGACCCCGTAGCGACGTGCAGCGCCGAGCGGCTCGTGGGCAGGGCGTCGGGTGAGGAGTCCGGTCGGTCCGAACGGTGTTCGACGAGGTCCTTGAGTCGCTGCAGCGCCTGGATGTTGCGCGCCCACAGCATCCGGTCGAGGAACGAGTTCCAGCGCTTTCCGATGTAGCCGCCGCTAACGGCCTCCTCCATCACCACCCGGGTGCCGGCCTCCTCGGGCTCGAGGACGATTGAGACTTCGCCGCGTACGCCGAGCTGTCTGAGGTTGAACTCCAGCAGTACGGAGCGACCGGGCTCGAGCGCAACGAGCGTCGTCTCGTCCCGGATCCGCAGCGCCCCTCGACCGTGCTGGTGGACGAAGGACGATCCGATGGCGGGCCAGGAGTCGTCCACCGATACCACGCGGCTGGGCCCAACGACCCAGCTCCCATAAGCGACAGCATCGAGGAGGACTTCGAACACGTCCTCGGGCGGGGCATTCACGTGCCGCGTGTTGACAGGCATAAGCTGACGCGGAGTGTGCCCGCTCGCCGCGGGGCGCAAACTTGCGGCTCTGCGCCTCGCTCGTGGCATGGCTGTATGCACTGCGCCATGAGCTTGCATGTATAAAGTCAGATGCCCGAGGGTCACCTGATCCATGCCTACGGTCGCCGCCAGCGTCGTGAGCTCGGAGGATCGGCGGTGGAGGTGAGTTCCCCGCAGGGCCGATTCGCCTGTGAGGCCGGGTTGTTGGACGGCCGGACGCTGGCCAGTGTCTCGGCTTACGGCAAGCACCTGATCTACGACCTCGGCGAGCTCTTCGTCCATCTCGGGATGGCCGGCGTCTGGTTCGCCGCGCAAGGAGAGCCGCGGGCGTCGGTGCGGCTGCGCCTCGCCCGCCCGCGAGCGACCTGTGGACCTGGTCGCGCCGAACCGGTGCGAGCTGCACACGGCCCATCAGCGTGACGCGCTGTTCGCCCGGCTCGGACCCGATCCCCTGCGGCGCGACGCCGTTCCGGCGATCGCTTTCGAACGGCTGCGCCGGTCGAGGCTGCCGCTGGGCGCCGCGTTGCTTGATCAGCGCATCGTCGCGGCATCGGCAACGTGATCCGCAGCGAGCTGCTCTTCGAGTTCCGGCTCGACCCGGATCTGCCCGCGGCGGCCGTCGATCGCGAGCTGTTCGACCTGTTGTGGAGCCGGTTGGTCGAGGTGATGCGGACGAGCGCCCGGCTTCTCGGAAGCCCCGGCGGGACGGCGACACGTCTACAAGGAGTCGTCGTGTGCGCGCTGTGCGGGGCCGATCGATCAGCGTACGATCGGCGGCCGGACGGCCTACGTCTGCCCGACGTGCCAGAGCATGGTCTGATCCAGACGTTTCTGACTCATCCCAACTTCGCCCGCAGCGCGAAGGCGCTGGATACCCCCCGCCTAGGCAAGAGGGGGGCCCGCCATCCGGTCTCTACTTGCTGCAGACGTGAAAGTGCAAGTCGTGAGCTTCACCGTAGAGGAGCGCCACCTCATGCAGGCTGGCCATCGCGTCGGCCGGCTCTGACTACGTCGACCAGCGTGAAGTCCGACCAGAGGATCTGCCGTGATTCGTGCGCCTAGCCGCCGACGGCCACCGCGTGTTCACGGATGGCGCGTTCGAGCTGCTACGTCGCTACCTGCTGGAGTCCAGCGTGGGCGAGGGATTCACATGCGAGCGGCATGGTCGCCGAGGCAAGTGTCGAAGGGGGCGAAGTCATGAGCGCGCGCCCAGCCAACCCGCACTCACTGAAGAGACGTTATTCAGACAGCTCGTTCGCGCGCGGCATCTGTGCGGGTCAGGGGCATGAGCCGATCGCGTACCGAATGGGACGCTACATGAGCACCCGTCTCGATGAACGACTCCAGGATGATCCGCGCAGACCTCGTTTCCGTCATGGGGTTGATGCCCATAGCCGAAAGGGATGCCGAGCCCGGCTCTATGCGCACCACGGTCGTGCCCCCGGATTTCACGAGTCGTAACTCGCGCTCGAGGCGGCGGTGGTTGAGCCAGCGAAGAGGCGCATCGAGCGAGCGCGCCCGTCCCCCGGCGGCCGACATGGGGGATATCGCCAGCACAAGTTGGAAGTCTTGCTCGCGCAGAACGTCAGCATTCGTCGGCGAGTGCGCGCCACCATCCAGGTAGTCGACGCCACCAGCTCGGACGGGCGAAAAGTAGCCGGGAATCGAGCACGATGCGGCGACTGCGCGTGAGAGGGCGACGATCGGGGACCCGGGTCGCCCGAACACGACGCGTCTGCCGTCGCCCTGACGCACGGCGCATATCCAAAGGCCCTGCGGCCAAGCAGCCGGCGCGATGTCGTCGAGGAGTCCGGCGGGCTGTGTGATATCAATTCGCCCGGGCGGCACCAACGTCATCAATGCAGCCACCGGGCGGACCCCCCAGGGCCGCCGCGCGAGCCGCGCCAGCAGGGCGGCCGACGGGACGCGCCACGGGCGGAACCAGTCACGCAGCTCGGGACGGGGTAACTCCTCGCGGTTCCCCTCCAAATAGCCGATCACCGCGGATCCACGGACCGACAGAGGCGCTTTCACCGCCCACGCGGCGAGATCTGAAGCGGGGACGCCGAGCCGGAGCAAGGCGGCAGTCACCGACCCAGCGGAGGACCCGACGATCAAGTCCGCCGTGCGCGGATCCCAGCCGAGGTCGTTTTCCAGTGCGGCCAGCACTCCCGCGTGGTACGCCTGTCCTACGATCCCCCCGGCGCCCAGAACCAAGGCGACGCGCGGCCTATCCATGGCGTGCGGTCGGACTCAAGCCGAACCGCCCGTTTGGGCGCTCCGCCAGACAACGGCGTCCGTCTCGAGGGATGTCGTGACGCGGCAGATCCCGGCTTGCGGGGCACCCACGCTGACATTCTTCGATCGCAGGAAACCGATCATCTGATCGTTCTCGGCGAGGATCTCGCCGGACATCGCTGCGACCCCGCGTCCGCGAGCGATTTCGATCAGCCGCTCGAAAATGGCCGTGCCGACGCCCTTGCGCTGATAGTCGTCGCGCACCACGATCGCTGCTTCGGCTGCCGTGGGTCCCGCGAGGTCGAAACGGCCGACGGCCACGATCCGTTCCTCGCTGTCTTCTTGAGCGCAGGCGACGATCGCGAAGCGACTCTCGAAATCGGTGGTGGCGAGGTACTGCGCTTCACGAGCCGTCAGTCGCGGCTTCGGTCCGAAGAAGCGGAGATATTGCGTGTGCGCCGAAAGTCGGTCGTGGAAGTCAATGAGAAGGTCTGCATCGGCCGCTCGTATCGGCCGGAGAGCGATCGTGCGTCCGTCGCAAACGAGGGGGTCTAGTCGCACGGTGTTTGCACCAGCGTCCACGGGTTCTCCCTGGTAATACAGACAAGTCTGTATAGCATGGACAGACCTGTCTGTCAACCTGAGCGCGTGGTGAGAAGCGGCGCTTCGCCCCATCCTTCCCGGCTGGGGTCGGGCCGGCGGAGGCGGCCCTTACTTTTTGCGAGCTTTTTTGCGATGCAACATCTCGCGGCGCTTCGGCGCCGCGTACTGGTCGAGGAGAAGCCGCGCAAGCGCCTTCGCCCTCTGCCCCGCACCGACGATGCCTTGGGAGGCCTGGACGATGGCCCCCTTCATGAGGATGTGCCAGGACAGAGCGAATTCCGTTGGATCCGCAATCCCCGCCTCCTCGGCGAGGGTTCGCACAACGCCCCGGATCGTCTCCAGATGCTGGACGCAGGCTGCACCGGCGGGATGTTCGGCCCCCAACTCAAGAAGGACGTTGACGAAGGAGCATCCCTCGAAGTCCTCGCGCTGGAACCACTCATCGAACACGTCGAAGATCGCGAGCAGCTGCGCTTCCGGCGTCGAGCCGCGACGCCGGGCCTCTGTCACCACGAACGCATGAGTCCAGCGCTGCTCGCGCTGCTCGAGGAAAGCCAGCACGAGGTCGTTCTTCGATGGGAAGTGGCTGTACAGCGTGGCCTTGGCCACGCCGGCGCGATCGATGATCTCGTTCGTGCCGACGGCGCGGATGCCTCGAGCGGAGAACAACTCGTAGGCCGTATCCAAGATGCGCTGGTGTGCCTCGTCGGCGCCGCTCTTGCCAATAGCCCTATTCGTATCGCTCATAGACACAGTATAGCTATCGGCTATTGACAGACAGTTCTGTCTGGACTATACAGACTTGTCTGTTCTGACCAGCGAAGGGAGTCCCGATGGCTAGCGGTGCGATGTTCGGGAGCATGCGTCAGGGTCGGCAAGGTTCGACCCACCCGTCCGATGCGAAGACGGAGTCCTTCCGAGTCGAGGTCAATCCCGGTAAGGCCACCGTCGTCGCCCCTGTCGGCGAACTCGACATGTTGACCGTCGACGAGCTCGAAGGCACGCTGCGGCAAACATTCGATCGCGGTTGTCGCCACCTGGTGCTTGATCTGCGGGGGCTTTCATTCCTGGACTCCCAAGGCCTTCACCTCGTCAAGAGGTGGAGCTCACTCGCTGGGAGGTCCGGGGTCACGTTCGCGGTCATTCAAGGTGGACCGGCGGTCCGGCGTCTCTTCGAGATCGTCGGATTGCTCGATCGGTTGCCCTTCGTCGACCCCATCGGCGACGGCCCCGCGACCTCTGCACGAGATCCGGTCGTGGCCGAAGCCGTGCTGCTCGCGGACGCCCAATCAGCCTGTTCTCCAGGGACAGCCTTCGCTATCAATGGCGTGCCCCGACCTCGCCCGACAGGCTTCCAAGCGTGAACTCGGCAACGCAAGGGCGATCACCCCGGGCTGTGCGGTACACCGTCGCGGGCCGATGGCGCGGGATGGATGCGGAAGTGACCTGGGAGGATGGACGGTTTTTCGGACCACCGCATCTGGTTGCTAAGGTCCGCGCGCTCGCCAAACCAACCGACGACCTCTGCCGTCCGGCCACGTCGCTCGCGCTCATCGGGCACGTCCTCGATGAGGTACAGAGCTTGCGCGTCGATGACGGTCAGGACCCCTGGGACTTCGACGCGCGCCCCATCCGTCGCCTCAGTGCTCAGCGGCGACGGCAAGCCTATGAGGCCGCCGCACGGCCCGCTCCCCACCCGCCACCGATTGCCTGATCGTGCGGCTTCAGCACCCGAAGGTGCGAGCGGGCTAAGCGCCATGAGGTCGCTTGACCACGCTGCTGTGCGCCGATCGATGCTCGAACGTAACCGGCAGATCCCCGCTCCTTCAGCTGCGCCAGGGACGACAGCATCCCATGAGATCAGCGATGTGATCGCGCATGTGCCGTCGAGTGGCGAGGACAAGGCGAAATGAGCGAGGACCTGATGGCCAAGGAGCATGCACCCAGCGAGAGGCGGTCAACAGGGACCGGCTACGCGGTGATCGGAGTCTGGCGCGGTGCGAGAGCTGAGGTGGTTGGGAGCGGACGACTCCTTGGTGACCCCTGAGCTTGTGGCGACGTCAGCTCAAGGATGGTCTCCGGTGGGGGATCTTATAGCCAGCCCGTTGCCCGGAGGCTTATCGACTGCACTTTTGACCGACTCGGGGACTGCTGCTCGACGGCGACCACGACCCTCGGGGCTTCGACGTCCTGCCGACCAACCTTCCGCGGAAGGGCGAGGTTCGTCCGCGCGTCACCACCGACGCAGGTCGCATGAGCGTTGGAGGGACAGACCAAGGCAGCAGTGAGCCGATACCGACGCCTGACATCGGTGCGAAGACTAGCGCGATCGTTTTTGACGCTTAGCCTTGGGCCGGTGCTGTTCGATCAGCAAGCGAGCCAACGCTTGAGCAGGCTTGGCCACATCAACATCTCCTTCTGCAGCTTGGACGATCGAACCCTTCATGAGGATGTGCCAAGACCGAGCGAAGAGTTCCGGATCGCGCAGGCCAGCTTCCGAAGCTAGACGAGCCACGACTGTCCGGATGTTGTTGAGGTATCGCGCGCTTGCGCTACCGGCGGGATGGGACGCCCCCATCTCGAGAAGGACATTGATAAACGAGCATCCTTCGAAGTCGTCTCGGCGAAACCACTCACCGAAGACGTCAAAGATGGCAAGCAAGTGCTCTTCGGGGGTCGACCCGCGCCGCCGAGCCTCCGCCTCAACCCAATCCATCGTCCAGCGTTGCTCGCGGCGCTCTAGAAAGGCCAACACAAGGTCGTCCTTGGTACGGAAATGGTTGTACAACGTCGCCTTCGCCACACCCGCGCGTTCGACGATCTCATCCACGCCGACGGCGCGAATGCCGCGCGCTGAGAACAGGTCGTATGCAGTCTCGAGGACCCGGTCTCGACCGGTCCTCCTGCTGGCTTTATCGCTCGAAGTCAGTACCACTCTGGCGTCCTACCTTTGATAGACGGGTCTGTCTGTAGTATACAGACTTGTCTGGCTAGGAGGTCCAGTGCGCGTCGACGGGCATGAGCAGCTCACCGACGAGGCACGGAAGCCGCCATTGCAACTAGCCGGAGGGCAGCAGGCCTTCGCCGTCGATGTGTATTCCCCTAGTCAGCGGCGTGTGCGTCCTGCCTGATCACGAACTTGCGTGACCGGTGGCCATTTTTGGCCGACGCGGATCGCCTTTCCGAGCCACGCCTCTCGCTGATCGCTTGAGCCAACGCCCTGCGCGTTCGGCTGCTTGTCCGGTCGTTGCTAGACAGACAGGTCGGTTTAGAACGAGCGCCGACGGGTATCGGAAAATGGCGCGAATCGCAGCCGGCGAGTGTGTACCGACGCAGGGAGTTGCCTGACGTGCGAACGGAATGTCGTTTCCGACGCCTTCGCAAGATCGCGTGAGTCGCGTCGCTTGAGAAGGATCCGAACGAAAGGCAGGTGGACTATGGGAAAGGCAGAGCTCGACACGAGCGAGGGCTGGTGCTGCGACGGTCGTACCTATAAGGAGCACGCCCACGTGGATGGAGAGTGTTGCCAGCCGCAGGGCACGAAGATCGACGACCTTTCTGCTCAGGGTCAGAAGGCAGCGCGTGAGCGCGCGGAGAGGGAAGGGCAGAACACCTAAGCCATCAAGGAGGAGAACAAGATGCTCCGTATGAATGATGTTGCACAAGCGGTCCGTGGACTGGGCGAGAAGGTGGTGGGGCTCAACTTCGAGATTGTCGGCGCCCTTACCCGAAACCAGCACCTGAAGGATGTCGGCAACAGCTTGCAGGAGGCCGGTACTGAGCGGCTGCGCGCAGCCGAGGAGGAAGCCAAGGCCGCGGGCCGTCAGGCTGAGGCCCGCGCCCACGAGTCAAGACAACGGGCGTTCCAGTCCAACAGCGGATCGTCTGAGAAGGCTCCGGGCAGCGATCCTTCCGCCGGCCGCGCAGTTGCCGAGAGCGCAAAGGGCGCTGTCAAGCAAGCCGTCGGGGCGGTCACAGCCTCGCGAGATCTCAAGGAGGAAGGTCGCGAACAGCGCGAGCGCGGAGCCGACGAGGCGCAGGCCGCCAAGCACGACGCGAAGGCGGCGCTTCATCGCGAGAAGGCCGACGCGCAGCGCGAGCTTGCCGATCGTCAGCGCAGGTCCTGACTAGAGACAAGGAGGTAGGCATGGGCGGCGTGCTTTGGCTTATCGCAGTCGTCGTGGCGATCGTCGGCGTCGTACAGCTCTTCCAGGGTCAAATTCTCCTGGGCATCATCCTGCTCGTCGTGGCCGCGGCGATCGGCCCCGGCGGGTTCAGCGTTTTTCGCAGCCGTCATACATGAGATAAGGAGACTCAAATGCCAGGTATCGGGATCAGCATCTTCCTGTTCGCGCTCGGAGCCGTATTGGCGTTCGCGGTAACGGCGCAAGCTCAGGGCTTGGACGTGAACACCGTTGGCGTAATTCTAATGATCGTCGGCGGCGTCGGCTTCCTCGCCTCCATGTTTTTCTGGGCGCCATGGGCTCCCTATCGAAGAGACCGAACAATCGTCGAGGAGCGAGCGGACCACAGGCACGTCTGAGAACCAGCACGCAGGCATCCCGCCGCGTATAAGCGATCGAGGCGGATAAGCGATCGGAGGAGGAGTGTTGGAAACCGCACAAGATCTTTTCGAACACGAGCTGAGGGACATGTACGACGCGGAGGAGAAGCTCGTCCGCGCGACCGAAACGATGGCGAACAAGGTCGAGGATCAAACGCTGACTCAAGCTTTTCAGGAGCACTGCGAGGTTACGAAGGGTCAGGTGAAGCGCTTGGAGCAGGTCTTCAAGGCGTTGGGCCGAGAGCCCCGCCGCGAGAAGTGCGACGGCATTTAATGGGCTGATCGAGGAGTTTTCCGGGTTCGTAAAGGAGGATCCCGCACCGGCGGTCTTGGACTTCTTTGCCATCGGGGCGGCCTCGAAAGTTGAACACTACGAGATCGAGGCGTACAAGTCGCTCATCGCACTGGCTGGACAGCTCGGCGTGGACGCCGGCCCGCTCGAGGCGAATCTCGCCGAGGAGCAGGAGACAGCCTCCAAGCTCGAGGCCATGGCATCGAGCTTTGCCGAGCGGCTCTCAAGCAACGGCGAGCCTACCGAGAGGAGATAGGACAAATGGGAGAAGCGACGCTGGAAGAAAAGCTCGTCAGCTACATCGAGGACGCGCACGCGATGGAAACGAACGTGCTGAAGATGCTCGAGTCGATGATCTCCACGACGGATGACCCGGAGATGCGACAGGCGCTCGAGGAGCACAGGACGGAAACCGAGCGACACCAGGGGTCCTTGCACGAGTGCCTCGAGGCTCACGGCAAGTCTCCGGCGACCCTGACCAAAGAAGCGCCCGCCATCCTCGGAGCGATGGTAAAGGGTCTGCAAGATCAGGTCCGTGGTGACAAACCGGGGAAGAACGCGCGCGACGGCTTCGTCACCGAGCATCTCGAGATCGCAGCTTACGAGCTGCTCGAGCGTTTAGCGGAACGCGCAGGAGATGCGCGGACGGCGGAAGTCGCCCGCCGAAACCGCGCTGATGAGGAGAGGATGGCCCAGAAGATCGCTTCGAGCTGGGACCAGGTGCTGGAGCTCACGCTCAAGGACGCAGGTCTCTCGGAAGTTTAGCCCTATGCAGACCTCGCGTCGTGGACGCCACCTCGCTGCGCCGCGAGCAGGGAGAGGCACCATAAAAGGCACCATGGGCACCCAATCTGTTTGCCCAGGCCAGGCGGCCTGTTCAGTCGCTGCACTCCAACGACGTGCATCTATAGGTACACGGTAGCACCACACGAACGGTCCGAACCTCTTTCGAGTCCAGGCGGCCCAGCCTCATTTCACCGCCTCTCGCGTGCAGGTTCGCATTCGCGATACCTCGGGAGGCACTACGGGAGGCACTACGGGAGGCACTACGGGAGGCACTACGGGAGGCACTACGGGAGGCACTATCTGCGCGCCGTTGCTTCGCGTGACTGCGAATGGACTCACCGCACCCCCGGTAGCGATTGGCCGCGCGGTCATTCATCGCGCTGAGATCGCGATTGTCACAGCGGTGATGACCGTTCGAGAGCGTCGCTCACCGTGTTGATCCACCAAGCCAGTTCGGCTTCTGCGGCTGCATGCTTGTCGCGGTCATCGCCCGGAAGGCGCGCGATCGTCGGTGAGTGGCCGAGGATCCCCAGCCCGAAGTGGCAGGCCAGGTGAACCAAGCCGCCGATGAACGCGAGGTCCATCGTGCGGTTGTCGACGCGATCGCCGTAAACCGTACGAAACTCGGCGATCACGTCTTCGCGCGAACAATCGAAGAGCAGTGCAACGAAGCCAAGGAACCACATGAGCTCGACGGCAGGCGAAGCCGAGTCCAGGCGGCCCCGCTTCCTCGAAAACCGCGAGACTGACGGTCGACGACTGGAGTGCGTTTCAACTCAGGAGGTGACGCATG
>Ga0299907_10002206_pt1 | contig 11782 bp, 11 predicted proteins | sample RVTome_16_FD_198680 | JGI IMG/M metagenome (GOLD analysis project Ga0299907, IMG submission 198680) | Soil microbial communities from uranium-contaminated site in the Upper Colorado River Basin, Wyoming, United States - RVT152D67 (version 2) ...
ATACCGGGGAGATCGTCGGAATCGCGGGTGCCGAGGGCAACGGCCAACCACAGCTCTTCGACACTCTGTCCGGTCGACTCCCGCCGCGGGCCGGCCTCGTCGCCTGTGACGGCAGAGAGTTGACCCTCGTCTCCACTCACGAAGCAGTAGAGGCAGGGATTCTGCTTCTGCCCGGGGATCGTAAGCGCGAAGCACTGATGGGCGTGCTCGGAGTCCGGGTCAACGCCACCATCCAATCGATCAAGAGGTTCTCCATATTCGGCCTTCTGCGAAGAGGTGCCGAGCGCTACGCGGTGAACGAGTTGGTGGGCCGTCTCGAGATTCGGACGCCGGCCCTGGACCAGCCGGTGGAGTTCCTCTCCGGCGGCAATCAGCAAAAGGTCTCGGTGGCCCGGTCGTTTCTCAGGGACCCCTCGGTGATCCTGGCCTACGAGCCAACCCAGGGAGTCGACGTCGGCTCTCGCTTCGACATCTACGAGGCGCTGCGATCTCGTAGTGACGCAGGAGCCGCCATCTTGATCAAGTCCAGCGACCCGATCGAGCTTTCAGGACTGTGCGACCGGGTGCTGGTGATGTCACGCGGCACGATCGTCGAGGAGATTCCCGGCGATGAGCTCGACGAGGTCCGAATCGTCGAGTCGATTGTGAGGGGCCCGGGGATGTCCAAGTCGGCCCGCTCACCACTCGGGGTTGCAATGCCCAAGGCCACGACCAGGGGGCCGACGTCGTGACCGCACCACCGACGTCGAACCGGGCCGACAACGCTCGTCAGCTCGTACGCAAGATCTTGCGCAACGCCCGTGACAAGAACAAGTGGCGCAAGGTCGTCAGGTTCCGCTTGTGGATGCCGGTCGCTCTCCAGATCCTGCTCATCGCGGCTCTGCTCTGGTATACGAGCACCCGGTTCGAAGGATTCCTCAACGAGTCGAACATCTTCAACATCCTTCTCCTCGCCATGCCGCTGGCGGTGGCTGCGATCGCACAGACCCACGCCATCCTGGTCGGGTATCTCGACCTTTCCGTCGGGGCGATGATCAGTTTCGGAGTCGTCGCTGCCTCGTTCCTGATCCGGATGGAGGCCGGCCTCACCCAGACCCTGATCGGCATCACGGCTGTACTCGGCGCCGGGCTGGTCCTCGGGATGGTCAATGCCGGGCTGATCCGGGGGATCAAGATCCCCTCGATCATCGCCACTCTGGCCACGCTGAGCATCCTCGACGGAATCTCGCTGACTCTGCGGCCGACGGCCCAGGGCGCGATCAGTGCCGACCTGGTCTCGGTGTTGACGACCAGGGTCGGCCCGATACCCGTTGCGTTCATCGTGATCGTCGTCGGTGCCGGTTTGCTCGACCTGTGGCTTCACGCCTCGGGCTCGGGTTTGGCCGTGCGGGCGGTCGGGTTCGACGAGAGGTCGGCCAAGCGGGGCGGTATCAGGACCAACTGGGTGAGAGTGCGTGCCCTCCTCCTGGCAGGCGTTCTGGCCGCTGTCGCCTCGTTCTTCGTGATGGCGCGATCACCGATCGGCAATGCTTCCATTGGATCCACCTTTGCCCTGAACAGCATCACTGCCGCGGTGTTGGGTGGAGCCTCGCTCGCCGGCGGACGGGCCACCTTCATCGGCAGCAGCGTCGCCGCCGTGCTCCTAGCACTGATCATCACCGTGCTCCCGTTCCTGGGTCTCACACCGAGCGATGGATCGATGATCATCGGTGTCCTCGTCCTCCTTGGCATCATCCTGTTCCAGGCAGGGGATCTCAAGGAGTTGGTGAAGAGGAACTTCAGAAGGGCGCGTCGCATCGTGCTCGGTAGCCGGGTGGCGGTAGGGACCGAGATCCCCGAGTTCTACCCGTCCGGGGTCGACTTCAAGGTCGCACAGCCGGGGCGGCGTCTGATCAAGGGGGGGACGGTCATCAGTCTCGATCCGGCCGTGGGGGACTTCAGCCCGGGCGATGTACTGGTCGAAGGTGACGAGATCGTCGCCGTCGGTGCCGGCATCGAGGCGGATGACGCCGAAGTTATCGACGCCACAGGAATGATCGTTTTACCCGGGTTCGTGGACAGTCACCGTCATATCTGGGAGGGTCTGCTCCGCAACATCGGGACTGACGTGCCCTTGGAGGGCAGGACGAGCTACATCTCATTCGTTCTCCACAAGCTGGCTCCCGCCGTTCGGCCCCAGGACGCCTATGTAGGAAACTTGATCTCCGCACTGGGCGCCATCGACGCCGGGATCACCACTCTTCTCGACTGGTCCCACATTCAGGGCTCTCCGGCCCACACCGATGCGGTGATCGAGGCACTCGAGGACTCCGGGTTGCGTTCCGTGTTCGCCTACGGCTTCCCCTGGTGGGGCAAGTGGGAGGAGCGTCAACCCAGCTGGTTCGTCCGGGCTGCCACAGAGCATTTCTCCAGCAAGGATCAGATGGTCACCCTCGCCCTCGCCGCTCCCGGCCCTGAGTTCACCGACTTCGAAGTGTCCCGTGACCACTGGAAGCTGGCCCGGGAGACCGGCGCCCGGATCACCACTCACGTCGGAGTGGGTAGCTATGGCCAGGACAGGAAGGTGCAGGAGTTCGGCGAAGCCGGGCTTCTCGGGCCCGACACCACCTACATCCACTGCACGACACTCAACGACACCGAGATCCAGATGATCGTGGACACAGGGGGCACGGTCTCGCTGGCGTCACCTGTGGAGATGATGATGGGTCACGGGATGCCGCCGATCCAGAAATTCCTCGATCGGGGTCTTGCTCCCAGCCTCAGCGTTGACGTGGAGACCAACGTCCCCTCAGACATGTTCAACCAGATGCGCTCGGTCCTCGCTCTGCAACGGGCAACCGCCATTGCTCAGGGGAAGACTCCGGCGTCGACCCGGGATGTGTTGCGGTGGGCGACTCTCGAGGGCGCCCGTGCCAATGGCCTCGACCACAAGGTGGGAACGCTGACTCCGGGCAAACAGGCCGACATCGTCGTCCTGCGGACGGACCGCTTGAACGTGACACCTCTCAACGACCCGATCACCGCGGTGGTGGCGGGGATGGACACCGGAAACGTCGACACGGTCCTCATCGCCGGCCGGATCATGAAACGAGGCGGCACCCTCCTCCACGTCGACTGGCCCGCGGTGATGCGTCAAGCCGACCAAGCTCGCCAACACGTCATCGAAAAGTCCGGGTTCCGGGTCCCCAAGATCTGACCTTTCCTCAGGTAGTACGACCCGGATATGGGTCTCTCCGCCTCGAGAAAATCTCGAGGCGGAGAGACCCATCCTTTCTCGAGGCGGTGGGACCCGTATACGGGTCCCACTACCTGAGGAAAGCTGGTTGCGCGATTACCGTGCCCGGTCCGATGAGAAGACCGGCCATCTCCAAGTCACCAGTGGTGGTGAAGATCGGGACGTCGAGTCTCGCCCGACCCGACCTGGGAATCGACAGACAGGCGATCCGCCGGGTGGTGGCCAACGTGGAGTCCGCATGGTCGGCGGGTCATCCCACGGTGCTGGTGACATCCGGAGCGATTGCGGCGGGTCTGCCGGTCATGGGTCTGAGCGCCCGACCGGCGGACATCCCGGGCCTCCAGGCTGCCGCCGCCGTTGGACAGAGCCGTCTCATGACGATGTACACCGAAGAGTTCGAGACCCTCGGCCGTCAGGTGGGCCAGGTCCTGATCACCAGGGAAGTCGTCGCTCGACGCGACCACTATCTGCACGCACGTGCCGCCCTGAAACGGATGCTGGGTCTGGGTGTGGTCCCGGTGGTCAACGAAAACGACACCATCGTCGTCGACGAGGTGAGGTTCGGGGACAACGACCGTCTGGCTGCCATCTTGTCCCATCTGGTGGGTGCGGGGATGCTCGTGCTCCTCACCGACACGCCGGGGATCTACTCCGGCGACCCCTGGATTTCGGAGAACGCCGAGCTCTTGTCCGCAGTACGTCACACCGATCAGATACTCGACGACCTGAGGGTGAGCTCGAGTCGGGGCAGCTTCGGTTCAGGGGGTGTGGCGACAAAGGTGGCGGCGGCCCGGATGGCGGCCTGGTCCGGTATCCCCACGGTCATCGCCTCCGCTTCTGAAGAGCGGGTGGTGGCACGATCGATTTCGGGTGACGAGATCGGCACTTGGGTCGATCCCCGTGAGTCGGGGTTGTCTGCCCGCAAGCTGTGGATCGCGTTTGGATCTCCGTCGGAAGGCCACATCCTGGTGGACGAAGGGGCGGCGCGTGCCTTGACCGACTCGGGGAAGTCTCTGCTTCCCGTCGGTGTCACGGCTGTCGACGGTGCCTTTCTCGGTGGTGCGGCGGTGGAGGTCATGCACGGCGCAGACCTCATCGCCAAGGGGCTGGTGTCGATGTCGTCCGAAGACATAGACCGGGTCAGGGGCGAGCACACTTCGGTGGCCGGCGGCGCTGTCATCCATCGCGACGATCTCGTCGTGCTGGCGAGCACTTAACATCGAAGAAGGATGGCCGAGACCCTGACGCACCTCGTTGCCGGCATGCCCATCGTCTATGGGGGCAACCGCGTCGTCCACGTGGACCGAGGACTGGCGCACGCCTTCAACGATGGCGACCGTCTCGTGGTCGTGCAGGACACCGGTGCGCTCCTCCATATCCCCTCCGCGGAGTGGGACTTGGCAAGCTCGGCCATCGGCGACGCTTATGAGGCATTCTCGAAGATGGGTCGAGTGACCGGTCGCCAACTGGAGAGGTTTTTCAACGACTTTGCCGACCGGTTGAAGGACGACGCATCGTTCGCGCCCATCGCCGAAGCCAACAGCGCAGATGTCGAGGATGCCCGGCAGCGGGGTCGCTCGACGACGAGGCTGGTGCTCAGCGAGGGCATGAGACAGGGAATGATCGATGGCCTGCGGCTCTGGGCGAATAGCGACGTCGGTCGTGGCCGGGTCGTTGAGACGATCGACCACGATGGCTGGACACTGGACCAGGTGCGGTCCGGGTTGGGTGTGGTCGGTTTTGTCTTTGAGGGCAGACCCAATGTGTTCGCAGACGCAACTGGTGTGCTCGCCGGAGGGAACACGGTGGTCTTCAGGATCGGATCAGATGCTCTCGCGACAGCCCGCGCAATCATGACCCACACACTCGCGCCTGCTCTGGAAGCGGCGGGCCTGCCGCGGGGGGCGGTGTCGCTGGTGGACACCAGGTCTCGTGCCGCAGGATGGGCCATGTTCTCCGATCCGCGTCTCGGGCTCGCCGTCGCCCGAGGCTCGGGACAGGCAGTATCCCAGCTCGGCTCGGTAGCCCGACAGACAGGGATACCGGTGAGTCTGCATGGGACGGGGGGTGCCTGGGTAGTTGCCGCCGACTCTGCCGACGCGGAATCCTTTGCCGCTGCGGTCTACAACTCCCTCGACCGAAAGGTCTGCAACACACTCAACACGGCATGCATCGTTGAGTCCCGCGCCGCCGACCTGGTTCCCGTGTTTCTGGAGGCACTGCACCGGGCGGGGGAACATCTGGGGGCGACCGCCAAGCTGCATGTGACTGCGAATGTGAGTGATCTGATCCCACCGCCCTGGTTCGAGCAGACACCCGTGGTCCGCGCCGAAGGACCTGTCGTCGAGCCGAGAACCGAGATGATCAATGACGATCGGCTCGGTGTCGAGTGGGAGTGGGAGGGGAGCCCCGAGGTCACCCTCACCCTCGTTCCCGACGTGGAAACGGCGACGAGACTGTTCAACCAGCAAAGCCCGCGATTCGCCGCCAGTCTCATATCCGGGGTGGACGAGGAGCACGACCGGTTCTTCGAGCTGATCGACGCCCCCTTCGTCGGCAACGGGTTCACCCGCTGGGTCGATGGCCAGTATGCATTGAACCGCCCGGAGTTGGGTCTTTCCAACTGGCAGTTCGGCAGGCTGTTTGGACGGGGTGGAGTCCTCTCCGGTGACTCCGCCTTCACGATCAGGGCCCGTGCCCGGCAAGATGATCCCGGTCTCGGGCGTTGGGAGACGAGTCAGTCGAGCCGTAGTCTTGGTGAGAAGGAGTAAATGATATGAATTGGGCGCGGGCGTTCTTCGGGATCATCGTTGTGTTGATCGGGTCGATCCTCCTCCTGGACAATCTCGATGTGCTTGATGCTGGCGAGGTCGTCAGTGATTGGTGGCCCGTTGCAATCATCGCCGGTGGCGTCCTGGCTTTCGTCGCCAATCCCCGTCACTGGGTGATGCCGCTGATCCTCGTGGGCGGCGGGGCGTTCGTCTTGCTGCGAACCACCGGCACCATCGACACGGTCGAAGTCTTGCTTCCGGCGGCGTTGATCATTGTCGGGCTCCTTGTCCTCTTCGGCAGGGGTCTGGGCACACAGTCGGCCACGAGCGATGATCGGGTGAACACTTTCAACCTGTTCTCGGGCAGTGAGATGGTCTCCAACTCGTCGAGCTTTCGGGGTGGTCGCATCGGGGCGATCTTCGGTGGCGCCGAGATCGATCTCAGTAACGCCACGCTCTCCCCGGATGCCGGGCTCGATGTCTTCGCCGCCTTCGGTGGGGTTGAGATCACGGTGCCTCACGGTTGGCGGGTCGATATCAACGGGTTTCCCCTCTTTGGTGGCTTCGAGAACAAGACCGCCAAAGAACGTTTGGCCGAGGATGCACCACGTCTTCGCATCGACGCCACGGTTATGTTCGGTGGTCTCGAGGTCAAGCACTAGGGCTTGCTCTCTCGGTCCGTCGGGATCGGCCGTACCATCGATTGGGTGATCGACCCCGACCGACACGACGAGCTGTCCGAAGAGTGGGAACTGTCCGAAGAGGATCTCGAGGCGCTGCCCCCGCCTCTGTGGCGCAGGCCAGTCCTGATCACAGTTGCCGCGGTGACCGCGGTAGCCATGGCCCTGGTGCCTTTGTACAACGTGATCTTTGCCCGATCAGTGGCCGACAACGGTCTGGAGATATGCGGATTCGACTACTGCGTGGTCCAGGAGGCGATGCGTGACTCGGGAGTCGATCTGATCATGAGCGGGCTGGCCAACACGTTTCTCGACGATGACGCCGCCCGTGTGCTGGCCTATGATGCAGCCGATTATCTCGACATCGCACGGGTCGGCTTGCAGGTCGTCGACGACCTGGAAAGACGGCTCGGCGGTGTCTACGACCCCGAAACCCGCTCGATTCTCATCGAGCGGCCCGCCCGGGCCTGGACCGTCCTCCACGAGGTGGCCCACGCAATTGAGCCGCGTCATGGCGACGCCTTCCAGGAGGTCCTGGCCGACCTCACCCGGTGGGCCGGTCAAACCCGTTCCTAATGCTGTAGGGACCGTATTCGGTCCCTACAGCGTTTCATTAGCCGTCCCATGATGATTTGGTGGGGCTGACGGCTTGCTCGTTCTCGGGTAGAATGGTCATCGTGAGCCATCTCACGTGGATCCAGATAGATCACGGGTGGCGCGCCGGACCCTACGAGATCGAGCTGGTCGCCCCCCAACTCTGGGTGTGCACGCGGCGTAAACGCACAGCGCAGGTTACGGTCGAATGCACATCTGGATCACTCAGCGCCATCAAGACAAGTATTGAGAGGCTGGACAAGCGGAGAAGCAGTCTCCGGAGTGCCCTCGTCTACCTGGCGGCGTTTCTGATTTCGATGATCGTGGTGGTGCTGGGCGTCGAGGCACGTGGTTCCGTGGCGCCGATGTTGGTGGTCGGGTTCTCCATTCTCGGGGTATGGGCGGCACTCAAGGCCGTGGACTGTGTGATTCGGCGTTCCTGGGAGTCGCTGAACCTCAACTACCAGTAGCCAATCCATCGACTCCGAATCCCGGAGCTGCTCTCAAACCTTCGACCCGACGCGATCGTGCTAGTGGGGCGACGAGTAGTTGACCGTGGCGATGGTTCCTGTCGTTCGCGTGACTATGACTTGATCAAGTTGAGACTCATCGGATAGACGAAGAGCTCGCCGCGGGAGGCGGCGAGTGTCGCCAGAAGAGCGAATACCAGCTCAAGGATGAAGAGGATCAGCAACAGGACGACGATAAGCGCAGTCAGTCCGAGCCCGATGATCGTGATCGCAGCCACGACTCCCACCAGCCCACCGACCATGAAGTAGATCATGATGGAGAGCTGAAAGTTGAGCGCGGCGCGTGCATGTGGTTCGACCACCGCGTCGTCGCGGCGTATCAGCCAGATGACCAGGGGTCCGACGACACTCGGGATCCCCACCAGCTGGACGAAAGCCGATGCGTGTGCGAAGACACGCCACGTCTGCTGCTCGCTGGTGGTTTGTGGTTCCGACTCCATCACCAAGCCGAGACTACATTCCGGCGTGTTCCATGCGCACCCGGCTCAGCGCGGTGAGCATGACAGTGGCTTCGTCCTTGCTGATGAATCTGGCGAACTCCTCCTCGAAGACCCGAAGGACATATGGGTCTGCCGACTTCTGCAGCCTCTTTCCCACTTCGGTGAGTGCGAGGTGGTGGACACGCCGGTCGGTGGGGCATGACCGACGCTCGACGAGACCTGCCCTTTCGAGACGATCGACGAAACGGGTCGCCCCACTCTTGGTGAGAGTCGTTTCCACGGCGAACTCCTGCATCCGCATCAATCCGCCGGCAAAGGCGATCTCCACCAATGCCTCATACCAGGCCCCCGGGATGCCCAGTTCAGCCTGAAGCACCTCGTCGATGGCTTTGGTCACCGACGCATGCACATGCATCAGCGCCCGCCAGGCGCGTAACTTCTCGGGGCCAGGTTTGGACATACTTCCATCTTAGGGAATAGTTGTCTCCAGCAATGGTTGCATAAGTCAACTAATCACGGATTTGTGAACAAAGGAGACACCGTGACAGCACAAACCAGCACTCGACCCACTATCGAGACCGGAACCTGGGCGCTCGACAAGTCGCATGCCAAGATCGGATTCACCGCCAAACACCTCATGGTGTCCAAGGTGCGTGGTCACTTCGAGAATTTCGATGCCAAGGTGGAGATCGCCGAGGACCTCACCGAATCGAAGATCGAGGTCGAACTCGAAGCGGCGAGCATCACAACCGGCGCGGCCGACCGGGACGGTCATCTTCGCTCAGGTGATTTCCTCGATGTCGAGAATCATCCGAAGTTGAGGTTCGTGTCCACCGACATCGCCGGTGATGGAGAGGCCTGGAAGGTCACCGGGGACCTCACGATTCGTGATGTCACCAGACCCATCACACTCGATGTCGTCTATGAGGGCTCGGTCATCGATCCATGGGGCAACGAGAAGATCGGCTTCAGTGCCTCGGCCAAGATGAATCGAGAGGACTGGGGTCTGACGTGGAACGCGGCCCTCGAAGGCGGAGGTTGGCTTGTTTCCAAGGACGTGACCCTCGAAATCGAGGGCGAGCTAGGGCGCGCACAGTAGCGGGCTCGATCGGAAGCGACCGGAGCGGGCTCCGCCAACGATCCTCGGTGAGTTGTGGCTAGCTGCGCAAATGCGACCAGAGCTCGGGATTGGCGATCAGAAACGACTCCAGATCGACAGGTGGACGATCGGTGAGCATCTCGACGGTGTCAGAAACCGTCGACAGCTCGCCGTTGGCCACCGCGAGATATGAGCTAACCCAGCCTTTGATTTCCCAATCGGGGGCTCCGGTGGAGCGCCGGGACTCCCACGCCTCGGCCTCGGTCTCCTCGACGTATGAGATCTCACCTTCGGTGACCCGGCTCAGGATGTCGGCGGTTTCGTAGAAGTCGAGGGCGGCGGGTCCGGTGTTCTCCAGGGCATGCCCTGTCCAGGCGTCGGTCCGTAGAGCGGCCACGACGGTGTCGGCGATGTCATCACGGCTGATCCAGCTGACTCTTCCGTTCCCCGCCGGTGCTCGGATCACCCCGTCCTCCCCGGTGAAGAACGGCACGAAGTCGGCGTAGAAGCTGGAGCGGAGAAAGGTGAACGCCACTCCTGACTCTCGAATGTGCTGCTCGGTTGCGTAATGCTGACGTCCCAGCACGAAGGTGGAGTCGGGGGAAGCTTCGAGAAACGAGAGGTAGACGATGCGGTCGACCCCGGCCGCCGCCACTGCGTCGACGGCCCGGAAGTGGCGGTCGAGGCGATCCTCCGCCTCTCGAAAGGAGACGAGAAAGAGAGTCTCGACACCCTCGAGTGCCGATCTCATCGCGTCGACGTCGCCGTAGTCGGACACTTCAACCGGAACGGCTCCTTCGAGTTCCGGTGCATCGTCGGGTTCGCGGACCAGCAGTCGCTGTTCGACTCCGGCGTCCGCCAGACGGCGGGCCACACGGCCCCCGACGGCTCCAGTGGACCCCGTGATCGCGAGTCTTGGAAGTTGGCTCATGGACATTGGGGCGTTGCTATAGCGTCAGGTCTCGGTTTCCGAGACCTGATGCTATAGCAACCCGTCGGACGGCTAGCGTCGGCCGGATGACTGTGCAGACGACGATTGCGGGGAGTCTTCCCAAACCAGGCTGGTTGGCTTCTTCGGATCAGCTCTGGGCGGGGTGGCAGCAGGAAGGCGACGATCTGGTTCAGGCAAAGCGGGATGCGGTCCGCGTCGCTGTGTCGATCCAGGAGGAAGCCGGCATCGACATCGTCTCGGATGGTGAGCAGACCCGCCAGCATTTCGTGACGACATTCATCGAGGGCCTGAATGGTGTCGATTCTGTCAACCGGGCCACGGTTCAGATAAGACAGAGATATGACGCATCGGTACCCCGGATCGTCGGAGAGGTGACGAGCAGGGGTGGCGTGTTCGTGGACGATGTCCGTTTTCTCCGCTCGATCACCGATCGCAGGATCAAGACCCAGTTGCCGGGACCTATGACGATGGTCGACACGCTCCAGGACGACTATTACGGCGACCGGCCCACTCTGGCAATGGTCTTCGCTGGCATCCTCAACGAGGAGGCAAAGGCCATGGCCGCGGCCGGCGTCGATGTCATCCAGTTCGACGAGCCCGCATTCAACGTCTTTATCGATGATGTCGCCGGCTGGGGGATCGAGGCACTGGAACGTGCGATCGATGAAGTGGAGACCGCCACCGCGGTGCACATCTGTTATGGGTATGGGGTGCAGGCCAACATCGACTGGAAACACACCCTCGGGCAGGAGTGGCGTCAGTACGAGGCGACCTTCCCGGTGCTGGCCGAGTCCTCGATCGATCAGGTGTCTCTCGAGATCGCCGGGTCACATGTGCCTCTCGAAGTGCTCGACCTGTTGGGGGATAAGAGTGTTCAGGCCGGTGTGATCGACGTGGCGATCGACCGGATCGAAACACCCGAAGAGGTGGCGGCCACCATCGATGCCGTCTCTCAGCACATGCCTCTCGAGCGGGTGGTGGCCTCGACCAATTGCGGCATGGTCCCGCTCGACCGTGAGGTCGCCCTGGCCAAGATGCATGTCCTGGCCAAGGGCGCCTCAATGGTCGGCTGAATTCGGTGTTTCAGCCAGCCGGTACGCCGTGACCTGACCGTCCCGGCGGGTCGATGGCGATGACTACGGGATCGTGGTCACTGGATGCGTAAGGAGTGGCTGTCTCTGGGGTGTCGACCGGGTCGTTGAAGTACAGGTACCCGTACGGTTCGGCTGAGTTGGCCTGCCAGACCGCGGCATCGTCGAGCAGCCGCCTGGCCGAAGGCGACGCCAACACGTAGTCGAGCCGGCCGTATCGGCCGTCGAACTTGAAGGTGAATGCGTCGTCCCCATGCGACTGGACCGCGTCCTCGTAGCCGGCGGCGATGAACAACTCGATCGGGCCCTCCTCCTCATAGGAGTTCAGGTCGCCGACGACGAACGTGTCCGGGCTGTTTACCCCGGTCGGTTTGAGCTCGACCCAGTCCA
>Ga0299907_10002207_pt1 | contig 11782 bp, 9 predicted proteins | sample RVTome_16_FD_198680 | JGI IMG/M metagenome (GOLD analysis project Ga0299907, IMG submission 198680) | Soil microbial communities from uranium-contaminated site in the Upper Colorado River Basin, Wyoming, United States - RVT152D67 (version 2) ...
GCCAGACGGCGCAGGGCCCGGTGTTGGAGGACCCGGACGGTGCCTGGCCGCTTGCCGAGGGCCGCCGCCATTTCATCGGTGCTCAGGCCGGCGACGACCCGGAGGAGCACGACGTCGGCCTGGTCTCGGGGCAGGATTTCGGCGATGCGGCGGGCGGCGTCCTCACCAGCGAGATGGGTGAGGACCTCGTCGTCGGGGGTGGTCCCGCCGGCGACCCCGGTGAGGGTGTCGTCGCCGACCAGGTCGAGGTGGCGGCGTCGGGCGGTGCGGCGGTGGTCGGCGAGGCGGCGCCGGGCGACGGTGAACACGAGGGCGCGGAAGTCGTCTTCGCCGCCGGAAAGCGGGGGAGCGCCCGGGCGATCTCGAGCCAGGCTTGGGAAGCGATGTCCTCGGCGTCCTGCGGAGCGCGGGCTCGCAAGAAGCGCAGCACCCGGGGCTGGAGGGACCGGTAGAGGACGGCGACGGCCCACTCGGCGCCTTCCTGGGCGGCGGCGAGGACGTCCTCGAAACTCTCCCCGATTCGCTCGGTCGTGCCGGGTCGGGCCACAAAGGGGACATCGGCACGCGAAGCGCGCGGCTTGAGGTCCTCGCCCTCTTCGAGCCGATGCGTCTTGCCGCTCGGACCGCGGCGGGAGCGGCGGATTACGCCTCCGCGTCGTCAGCGGGCGGGGGACCCGGCCAGCGGCGCAGCGCCAGGGCGGCCGCGAGGGCCATGGGGACGAGCGCGGCCAGGGAGAGGCGCAGCGATCGGGTCCAGGGGCCCTGCCTTCCCCGCATCCGCTCGAGGAGGGCGTCGAGGTTCGTTCCGTCCGGTCCGGCCAGGGCGTCGTCGACCCGGCCGCGGCCGGTCGGCGCCAGCGCCGTTTCCCCGGCGCCGGTCGGTGCCGTCCCGTCAGCGCCGGGTGCGGGGTCATTCCCGCTGGTGGTGGTCGAGGTTCCGGTCGCCGGGTCGGTGCCCCCGGCCGTCGGTGCGGTCGAGCCGCCGGCGGTACCCGACGTGCTGGTGGGCGGCGCCGTCGTGGTGGTGGCTCGAGGCGCGGTGGTGGTCGGCGACGAGCTGGAGACCGCACCGGCTGGGCGTGCCGTGGTCGTGGTGGTGGCCGGGGGCTTGGTCGTGGTCGACGCCTGCGTCGTGGTCGTGGTCGGCGGCTGGGTTGTCGTCGTGGTGATGGACGTTCCCGACACGACCAGGGTGGTCACGTGGCCCCGCTGGTCGTGGGGTTTGCAGTAGAGGATGAACGTGCCGGCCTTGCCGATGGGCGGGGTGGTGAAGGTCTCCCCAGAGCCGAGGCTGCCCGAGTGGATGCCGAGCTCGTCGACCTCCACCGTATGAGGGGTGCCGGGCCCGCCGTCGAGGACGTTGAAGCGGAGCTGGTCGCCGACCTGAGCGTCGATCTTGCCGTCGCCGACAGTTTCGTCCTGGAAGTAGAAGTTGCCCACCGCGATCTGGCGCAGCGAGGCCCCGGCGGGCAGGGAGAAGACGGCGCCGACGGCCACGGCCAGCAGGGGGACGGCGAGGCGGCGTCTCATGCGCCGTAGACCATTTCGCCGGCGATGGCCCCGGCCAGGACCAGCAGCCACAGCCCGGCGGTGGCGAGCATGACGTCGGTGACGGCCCACCGGCGGGTCCCCCGCGCCAGGGTTGGCTGCCGGGACCAGACGAAGCGAGCGGCGTAGGCGGCGCAGGCGGCGGTGGCGGCCACGATGTGCCACACGAGGGGCTCGTCGAAGCGGGGCGAGGTCACCGGCTCCAAGCCGCGGGTGTCGATGAAACCGGCGAGCACCGCGAGGGGGAGGGTCCACATCCCGATGGCCTCGAAGAGCCGTTCCCGCTGACGCCACTGCTCCTTGCCCGTGGCGTTGCGGGCCAGCAGGCACACCCAGGCGGCCGCCAGCATGGCCAAGGGGAAGTGCACCAGGATCGGATGCACGGGCATCGTGAACGGGTTCACGACGACTCACTCAGCCTGGGGCGGAGATGCCGACTCTGGTTCACGTGGGTGTTCATCGCCGGGACGGTTTGGAGCGTTACGGGTGCTTCGTCCTGGGCCGCCCTTCGCCCACGGTCAAGGCGGTCAGCCAGCGGCGCCATGGGGGTCCTCCTGGACACAAAGGAAGGGGAAGGAGTGGTCCTTCCGGGTCAGATATCGACGTGGTCCCCGCGGACCGTGACCGCTCAGCGGCAAGAATGCCGGAATTGGTGGGGAGGGCCCCATTTCCGAGCCCGGAACCAACGAGGCTCCCACCCTCCCCGACGCGGACGCAGGAGGAGGGTGGGAGCCTTCGGTTCACGCGGATGCCGGTCGCATCCGGGGCGGTCATGATCAGGGCGTGGTGCCCACCGCCGTAGGGGGGATCTGGTAGAAGCGCAGCTGGGCCAGGCGCAGGCCGGCGTTGTCGTAGCTCCAGAAGTAGCTGCCCAGCGCGTCGGAGAACAGCGAGCTGCGGGTGTCGCGTGGATCAGTGCCCGAACCTGCGCCCGCAGGCTGCCGGCACGAAGTTGCGTCATGCGCCAAACCGCGTCTTCGTCAACGTCGGAAAGGCGGTCATGGGCGGGGCGGCAGCGCGACTGGTAGGGCCGGGTCCAAGGGCTGATCCGATGAACGTCGAGCCCTTGAGCCTCGCAGTAGGCGAGCGCTTCGTTACCGACCGCGATCCACAGCCGGTGCAGTGCCCACCGGGTAGAGGTCGTCACTGTCGTAGCGGCTGCGATCTCCGGCGGCGGCCAGTTCTTCGACCCGTTCGAGAAGAGCGACGGTCTCGAGGAGGGGATGCCGGTCGGGCCGGACTGGCCCGACGGTGCTCACAAGGGCTGAGCGGCGACGAGGTCGGGACTGACGTTGGCCTTGGTGAGCACGGCGTCCGAGAAGAGGCTCACGTGCGCGCCGAGTAGGTCTTTGGCGGCGAGGTCGAAGTCGACGACGTCGAGGAAGTCGCGGTCCTCAGCGACATGTCCGACGAGTCGACCCGGGGAGGCGAAGCGCAGGGCCGAGATCCCATACTCAGCGGCCAGCGCCTGGAGTTGCTCGGAGTGGGCCGAGATCCGGGCATGGTCTGCAGGCGGAAGATCGGGGTCGAACGTGGGTCGTCGTCATGGGCTTCATGGTACGGGCCGGCGCGGCCCTCGCTGGGAACCCCGGACACCCACGGACGGTGGCGGACAAAAGGTGTGGCCGCTCCTTCACCGGCCGTAGCCGCGGGATTTTCGCGGGATCGCCGCGGGATCGGGCCCGAAAATGAGAAGCAGGCCAGCGCCGACATAGCCGCTGACCTGCTGGTGTTTCTGGCTCCGGGGGGGAGATTCGAACTCCCGACCAAGCGCTTAACAGGCGCCCGCTCTGCCACTGAGCTACCCCGGAACGACGACCCGGAGAGGATACCAGCGCGGCGCTGAGGTGCCGGCGGGCCCGGTTGTGGGCAGGAAGAATCCACAAAGCCCCTGATCGCGACCCCGACGCCGATGTTCAGTAACCTGATCCGTCGGTCTAAACCAACAGTGGGGGAAGATGTGTCGCGTGCCTACCGGCACAACCTGAACGGGAGCCGCCTGCAGCCGGGCGACCTCCAGCTCGAGATTGCCGGCGTGATCCTCCGCTTCGGCGGGGTGAGGGCTCTCGACGACGTGAGCTTCAACGTCTGCCAGGGCGACATCCACGCCATCATCGGTCCCAACGGGGCGGGCAAGACCAGCCTGCTGAACTGCGTCAGCGGGCTCTACCGGCCCCAACAGGGCCGGATCACGCTGCACCACGACGGGGGGAAGACCAGGGAGCTGACCCGGACGGCGCCGAGCCGGATCGCCCGCCTGGGGGTGGGCCGCACCTTCCAGAACATCGAGCTGTTCCGGAACATGACCGTGCTGGAGAACCTCATGCTGGGCCGTCATGTGCACATGAACCACGGCCTGTTCCGCTCGTTCCTCTGGTTCGGACCGGCCCAGCGCCAGGAGATCCGGGAGCGTGAGCTGGTGGAGGAGGTGATCGACCTCCTCGAGATCCAGGCCGTCCGGACCAAGACGGTGGGCTCCCTGGCCTACGGCTTCCAGAAGCGGGTGGAGCTGGGCCGCGCCCTGTCCCTCCAGCCCGCCGTCCTCCTTCTCGACGAGCCCATGGCCGGGATGAACGCCGAGGAGAAGGAGGACATGGCCCGGTTCATTCTCGACGTGAACGAGTTGGCCGGGGTGACCACGGTCCTCATCGAGCATGACATGGGAGTGATCATGGATATCTCCGACCGGGTCAGCGTCCTCGACTTCGGACGCTGCATCGCCGACGGGGCTCCCGACGAGGTCGGCTCCGACCAGACGGTACGGGACGCCTACCTGGGCCAGGAGGCGCACGCATGAGGAAGGCCGCCGCCGAGCTCATCCCGGTGGACGAGGACACCACTTTCCCCAAGCTCCTGACCGAGCTGGCCCGGCGCTACGGCGATTCGCGCATCGCCACCCAGGAGAAGCGCTTCGGGATCTGGCAGCCCCTCACCTGGAACCAGGTCCACGCCCGGGCGCGTGACTTCGCCCACGGGCTCGCCTCCCTCGGGGTCCAGGCCGGAGAGGTGGTGGCCGTCCTCGGCGACAACCGGCCGGAGTGGCTCATCACCGAAGTGGCGGCCCAGTCGCTGGGAGCGGCCACCGTCGGGATCTACCCGACCAGCGTCGGCGAGGAGGTCGTCCACGTCCTGACCGACGGGAAGGTGCGCCTGGTCGTGTGTGAGGACCAGGAGCAGGTGGACAAGATCGTCGACCTGAAGGCTCAGCTGCCCGCAGTCGAGACCGTCATCTACTACGACCCCCGCGGCCTCGAGAGCTACGACCTGCCCTACCTTTCCGAGTTCACCGCCGTGGAGGCGAAGGGCCGGGAATGGGGTGAGCAGCACCCCGACTGGCTCGATGAGCAGATCGGACGGGGCCGGGGCTCCGACATCGCCTGCATCTGCACCACCTCGGGGACCACCGGCCGCCCCAAGCTGGCCATGCTGTCCCACAAGAACCTGCTCGACATGGGCCAGTCCTTCATGTCGGTGGACCCGATCCGCCCGGGGGACCGCTATCTCTCCTTCCTGCCGCTGGCCTGGATCGGTGAGCAGATGCTGACGATGGCCTGCTGCCTGCAGGCCGGGCTGACCATCAGCTTCGCCGAGGAGGCGATCACCCAGCGGTCCGACCTGCGCGAGCTCGGCCCCCACGTCATGTTCAGCCCGCCCCGGATCTGGGAGGACATGCTCTCCGCCGTCATGGTCCGGGTGGGCGAGGCGGGCTGGCTCAAGCGCAGGGCCTTCGCCTGGGGCCACGGGGTGGGGGACCGCTACGCCGAAGCCAAGCTGAAGGGCAAGAAGCCCGGTCTCGGGCTCCGAGCCAAGCACTGGGTCGCCGACTGGGTGGCGCTGCGTCCCGTGCGCGACCAGCTCGGGCTCACCCGCATCCAGCGGTGCTACACCGGAGGCGCCCCGCTGGGACCGGACGTGTTCCGCTTCTTCCACTCCATCGGCGTGAACCTCAAGCAGATCTACGGCCAGACGGAGATCTGCGGCATCGCCGTGATGCACACCGACGACGACATCAAGTTCGCCACCGTGGGCAAGCCCTGCCCGGGGACCGAGCTCAAGATCGCCGACAACGGCGAGATCCTCCTGCGGTCGTCGTCGGTCTTCCAGGGCTACTACGCCAACGAGGGAGCCACGGCCGAGACGGTCGACGCCGAGGGATGGCTCCACACCGGCGACGCCGGCTACCTCGACGACGACGGCCACCTGGTGGTGATCGACCGGGCCAAGGACGTCATGTCCACGCCCGATGGCACCCGGTTCTCCCCCGCCTTCATCGAGAACAAGCTCAAGTTCTCCCCGTACGTGGAGGAGGCGGTGGTCTTCTGGCAGGAGGGCGCCCCCGAGATCACGGCCATGATCATCATGGAGCCGTCCACCACTGGGGCGTGGGCCGAGCACCAGCGGCTCAACTACACGACCTACACCGACCTGGCCGGCAAGGAAGAGGTGCGGGAGCTCATCGCCGAGGAGGTGGCCCGGGCCAACGAGGACCTGCCCGAGAGCGTGCGGGTCCGGCGCTTCGTCCTCCTCCACAAGCAGCTCGACCCCGACGACGATGAGATCACCCGCACCCGCAAGGTCCGCCGCCGGGTCATCAACGAGCGCTACGCCGCCATCATCGACGCCCTCGTCTCGGGGGGCGACAGCGTCACCGTGAAGTCGACCGTCACCTACCAGGACGGCAGCAAGGTCACCCGGGAGGTGCCGCTGCGCATCGTGTCCATGGAAGGGTTCGTGCCCAAAGAAGGCGGGCGCGGTCTGGCCTTCGGGGTGAGGTAGGCGGCATGGAGAAGTTCCTCTCGCTGACCTTCAACGGCTTGTCCAACGGGGCGATCCTCGCTCTGGCGGCGCTCGGCTTCGTCCTGATCTTCAAGGCCACCGAGGTGGTGAACTTCGCCCAGGGGCAATTGCTCCTGATCGGCGCCTTCATGGTCTACACCGCCCAGGTGACCTGGGGGCTCCCCTGGCCCCTGGCCATCCTGGTGGCGATCGTCACCGGCGCCCTCCTCGGGCTGCTCATCGAACGGATCGTGTTGCGGCCCCTGGTGGGGGAGGCGGCGCTCTCCGTCATCATGGTGACCATCGGCCTCGCTTCGGCGCTGGGAGCCGTCGGTCTCCTGGTGTGGGGCACCCAGCCCCGGCGGCAGCCGGACTTCCTGCCCACCGGGCAGTGGAGGATCTCCGACATCCCCCTCAACCACGACCGCGTCCTGTCGATCGCGGTGGCCGCCGTGGTGCTCGTCATCATCGGCCTGTTCTACCGCTACTCCCGCCAGGGGATCGCCATGCGGGCGGTGGCCGACGACCAGCAGGCGGCGATGGTCCAGGGCATCAGCGTCAACCGGATCTTCGCCTACTCCTGGGCGCTGTCGGGGATGAGCGCGGTGGTGGCCGGGCTCCTGCTGGCCGGCATCAACGGGCAGTACAACCTCCAGGACATCCAGGCCTTCGGGATCTACGTCTTCCCGGTGGTGATCCTGGGAGGGCTCGACTCGTTGCTGGGCACCGCCGTGGGCGGCGCCATCGTCGGGCTCCTCATCTCCTACACCGCCGGCTACCAGATCGAGCTGCTCGGGCTCCGCCTGGGTGGAGGCGGCCTCGAACAGGTCGTTCCCTTCATCATCCTCGTGCTCATCCTGCTGATCAAGCCGTACGGGCTGTTCGGCGAAGTGCGGATCGAGAGGGTGTAGGCGAGCCATGGCCAGCGCCACGGGCGTCTACCACACCACCTACCGCAGGGACTTCGCCCTGCGCCATACCCGCGCGGAATGGGTCCGCCTCGTGCTGCTGGTGGCGGGGGCGATCGCCCTGCCCTACTACCTCCAGGACAACGCCTTCTGGCTCCAGGCCGCCACCCGGTTCCTCGTCTTCGGGATCGCCGTGGTCGGGCTCATGGTGCTCACCGGCTACACCGGCCTCGTCAGCCTGGCCACCGGCGCCTTCCTCGGCGTCGGCGCCTTCACCACCGCCAACGTGGCCAGCCGCTACGGCTGGCCGGTGCCCGTGGGCATCCTGGTCGCCACTTTGGTGGCCGCCGTCATCGGCGCCTTCTTCGGGCTTCCCGCCCTCCGGCTCAAGGGCCTCTACCTGGCCATCACCACGTTGGCTGCCCAGTACATCCTGTTGTACACGTTCCGGAACTGGGACTACCTGACCGACGGAGCGGGAAACATCGCGGCGCGGGCACCGTGCATCGGTGGTGAGAGTGGCAACAAACTGTGTACCGGCGGGACCAGGCTGGACAGCGACTTCGCCTGGTACTGGATCGCCCTCGTCTGCCTGGTCGTGGTCCTCATGGCCGTGCGGAACCTGTTCCGTACCGGGCTCGGGCGGGCCTTGATCGCCATCCGCGACCAGGACATCGCCGCCGAGGTGATCGGCGTCCACGTCGGCCGCTACAAGATCCTGGCCTTCGCCATCGCTTGCGGGCTGGCCGGCTTCTCCGGCGCGCTCAACGCCCACTGGCGCAACGTGGTCACCTGGGAGCGCTACGAGATCAACGAGTCGTTCCTGGCCGTGGCCATGATCATCATCGGCGGCCTGGGCTCGGTGGCCGGGGCGGTGTACGGGGCCGGGTTCATGATCTGGCTCGAGTCGTTCATCCAGCGCATGGGCCAGGAGTTCCGCACCACCTTCGAGGACCTCGGGCTCGACGTCCCCGCGCTCCAGCTCTTCGCCTTCGGGGCCGTGATCGTGCTCTTCCTGCTGCTCGAACCGCGCGGCCTGGCCCGGTTGTGGCAACGCACCAAGGACTACTTCCGGCTCTGGCCCTTCAGGTACTGACAGTTTTCTCAGCTGACAAGGAGGAAGAATGCATCGACTGGCGAGAAAGCTCGTGCTCTTCATGTCGCTCGCCCTTCTCGCCGTGGCCTGCGGCGGCGGCGACGACGGTGGCGGCGAGGGGGCACAGCAAGGTGAGAGCAAAGATCCCATCGTCGTAGGGGCCATCTTCGACCTGTCGGGGGCGACCTCGGATGTCGGCACCCCCTACGCCCAGGGGATCCAGGACTACGTGAAGTTCAAAAACGGCAAGGGCGGCCTGGACGGCCACCAGATCGACCTCAAGTTCTCCGACTTCGCCTACAAGGTCCCCAACGCCGAGCAGCTCTACTCCCAGTACGTCCAGGAGGGTGCGGTCGCCTTCATGGGCTGGGGCACGGCCGACACCGAGGCGCTGCGCACGCGGGTGACGAGCGACGAGATCCCGTTCATGTCGGCGTCGTACGCCGAGACCCTGGTCAACCCGGAGGAGACGCCGTTCAACTTCTTCCCGGGGGTCAGCTACTCCAACCAGCTCCGGGCCGTGCTCAAGTACATCGGCGACCAGGAGAAGGGCGCCCAGGCCAAGGTGGCATTCTTCCACCACGACAGCCCCTTCGGGACGTCCCCCCTGGAGGACGGCCAGAAGTACATCGAGGAGAACAAGCTGAAGATCGAGATGGTGGCGGTGAAGATGCCCACCGGCGCCCAGGACTTCAACCCCCAGCTCCAGAACGAGGGGGCCGGCGCCAAGTACGTCGTCATCCAGAACGTCCCGTCGCCCAGCGCCAAGCTGGCCCAGAACGTCCGGGCCTCGGGCAGCGCCGCCACCATCGTGTGCATGAACTGGTGCGGTGACGAGATCTTCGTCAAGGGCGCCGGCGACGCCGCCGAGGGGGTCATCGCGGTGATGCCCTTCGCACCGCCCACCGCCGGGGCCCAGGGTCTGGAGGACCTGATCGCCTTCACCGGGGGCCAGGCCAACCTCGAGGCCAAGACGCTGCGGTACGTCCAGGGTTGGTTCACCATGGCCACCATGGCCGAGGGGATCACCAAGGCCCTGGCCGCCGCCGACGGCGGCGAGATCACCGGGGTCGAAGTGAAGGCCGCTCTCGAGACGGTGAAGGATTTCGAGACCGGTGGGGTTTCCAAGCCCATCACCTTCAGCGAGACGAACCACGCCGGCCTGCAGTCCACTCCGCTGTACGTGGTCAAGGGTGGGAAGTTCGAGAAGTTGGTGGACGAGATTGAAATCTGAGCCGGCCGCCGCCCAGGCGACCGACCCCGGGGCCCGGCCCACGCCGGGCCCCGGGACACCCGTCCTCGAGATCAACAACATCGAGGTCATCTACGAGGACGTCATCCTCGTGCTCCGGGGCTTGTCGCTGGCGGTGGGGGAGGGCCAGATCGTTGCCCTGCTCGGCTCCAACGGGGCGGGCAAGTCCACCACGCTCAAAGCGATCTGCGGGCTGCTCCGCACCGAGCACGGGGAGATCACCCAGGGCAACGTCATGTATCAGGGGCGTCCCATCCATCGCCTCAACGCCGCCGCCCTCGTCCGCCTCGGCATCTCGCTGGTCATGGAGGGCCGGCGGGTCTTCGAGCATCTCTCGGTGCACGAGAATCTGCTGGCGGGGGCCTACACCCGGGGCTCCGGCGTCTCCGAGGACCTCGATCTCGTCTACGGCTTCTTTCCCCGGTTGAAGGAGCGCCGCAGCGGTCACGCCGGCTACCTCTCCGGGGGCGAGCAGCAGATGCTGGCCATCGGCCGATCGCTCATGTCCCGGCCGAAGCTGATGATGCTCGACGAGCCCTCGCTCGGCCTCGCCCCGCTCCTGGTGGCCGAGATCTTCGAGCGCATCAAGAGCCTCAACTCCGAGCTTGGCACCACGGTGCTGCTGGTGGAGCAGAACGCCCGGCGGGCCCTGGAGATCGCCGACGACGCCTACGTGATGGAGAACGGCCGGATCGTGCTGGAGGGGCCGGCTGCCGAGCTGGCCTCCAACCCGGACGTCCAGGAGTTCTATCTCGGCCTGTCCGAGACCGGCTCCCGCAAGAGCTACCGCGACGTCAAGCACTACAAGCGTCGGAAGCGTTGGCTCTGATGGTCACGGTGGCGGAATACACCGCCGGCTTCGAGGCCCGGGCCCGGGACGTGCTCGTCCCCGCCGCCGGCGTGGTCCCCGCCCTGGCCGACCGTGCGGCCGCCGCCGGACTGTCGGCGGACGACCTCGGCTCGCTGGCCTCGCTGTGCCGCCTGCCCATCCTGACCAAGGACGACGTGCTCGAGCTGCAGGCCAAAGCACCCCCCTTCGGCGGGCTGCTGGACCCCCGCACCACCCTCCGGCGGGTCTTCCAGTCCCCGGGACCCCTCTACGAGCCCGAGCCCGACGTGCCCGACCACTGGCGGGGAGCCCCGGCGCTGGTGGCGGCCGGCTTCACCGCGGCCGACGTGGTGCTGAACTGCTTCGGCTATCACCTCTCGCCCGCCGGGGTGATGTTCGAGGAATCCTGCCGGGTCATCGGCGCCACGGTGGTGCCGGGTGGGGTCGGCAACATGGACCTCCAGGTCCGGGCCGCCCGTGACGTGGGGGTCACCGCCTACACCGGGACCCCGAGCTACCTGAAGGCCCTCCTGGAGAAGGCCGCCGACCTGGACGGCCCCCCGCTGAGCTTCGAGCGGGCCGTGGTCGGGGCCGAGCCGCTCCCGCCCAGCCTCCGGAGCTGGCTCGGCGAGCGGGTGTCGACCCTCCGGCAGATGTACGGCACCGCCGAGGCGGGCCTGCTCGGCTACGAGTGCGAGGAGATCTCCGGCTGGCACGTGCCCGACGACGCCCTGGTGGAGGTGTGCGCACTGGACGACGGCCAGCCCGTCTCCGAGGGCACGGAGGGCCAGGTCGTCGTCACGCTCTTCTCGTCCCACTATCCGCTGGTGCGCTTCGGCACCGGCGACCTGTCCGCCTTCGCCGCCGGCGACTGCCCCTGCGGGCGGGCGACCCCCCGGCTGGTGGGCTGGCTGGGACGGTCGGGCGAAGCGGTCAAGGTGCGGGGGATGTTCCTGCATCCCCGACAGGTCGTCCAGGTCATGAGCCAGGTCCCTTCGGTGGCCGCCTACCGGTTCCTCATCGACCGGGTCGACCACAAGGACGTGTTGCGCTGCGAGGTGGTACCGGCCTCCGGGGCGGGGGACCCGGCCGCGGCGGTGAAGGATGCGGTCCGGTCGGGCCTGCGCTTCGATGTCGAGGTGAGCGTCGTCAGCGGCCTCGAGGACGATGTGCCTCCGGTCAGCGACCTGCGCACCTGGGACTGAATCGGGGCAATCCCGGCAATCGCGAACGATCCGGCGAGGAACTGGTCGACGACTGGGCGAAGTCTTCCCCACCAGGCGGCCAGGTGGCGGGCCGCCGAGTGTCAGAGGAGCTTCAGGTGGGTCGTTCCCCCCGGCCGTACGCCTTTTTGGTCACTGACAGCAGCAGTG
>Ga0299907_10002208_pt1 | contig 11781 bp, 15 predicted proteins | sample RVTome_16_FD_198680 | JGI IMG/M metagenome (GOLD analysis project Ga0299907, IMG submission 198680) | Soil microbial communities from uranium-contaminated site in the Upper Colorado River Basin, Wyoming, United States - RVT152D67 (version 2) ...
GCGCAACGCCACCGACAACGCGAACGAGCTCATCGACGATTTGACGCTCGTCTACAACAAGACCCGACAGGCAACCATCACCCGCGAGATGATCGAGATCGCCTCCGGGGCTCAAGCCCTGGGCGGCTAGGAGGAGAACGACACACTTATGGCCACCGGAAAGGTGATCCAGATCACGGGCCCCGTGATCGACGTCGAGTTCCCGCCGGGCAAGCTGCCCGCCATCTACAACGCCCTCGAGATCACGCGCCCGAAGGAGGCGCGTCGCTCGGCGAGCGACAGCGACGGCGCCGAGGACACCCTCGTCGTCGAGGTGCAGCAGCATCTCGGCAACAACTGGGTGCGCACCGTGGCGATGTCGACCACCGACGGCCTCTCGCGCGGGCTCGACGTCGTCGACACCGGCGCCCCGATCACCGTCCCGGTGGGCGAGGTGACGTTGGGACGCGTGTTCGACGTGCTGGGCCATCCCATCGACGGCAAGGGCGCCGTCAAGTCGAAGGAGACGCTGCCCATCCACCGCGACGCGCCGGCATTCGACCAGATGGAGACCGAGGCGCAGGTCTTCGAGACCGGCATCAAGGTCATCGACCTCATCGCCCCGTTCAAGCGCGGCGGCAAGGTCGGCGTCTTCGGCGGCGCCGGAGTGGGCAAGACGGTCATCATCCAGGAGCTCATCCGCAACATCGCCCAGGAGCATGGCGGATATTCCGTGTTCGCCGGCGTCGGGGAGCGGTCGCGCGAGGGGAACGACCTCATCGGCGAGATGACCGAGTCGGGCGTCATCGAGAAGACGGTCATGGTCTTCGGCCAGATGAACGAGCCGCCCGGCGCGCGCCAGCGGGTGGGGCTCACCGGCCTGACCATGGCGGAGTACTTCCGCGACGTCGAGGGGCGCGACATCCTCCTTTTCATCGACAACATCTTCCGCTTCACTCAGGCGGGCTCGGAGGTATCGGCCCTGCTGGGTCGGATGCCCTCGGCGGTGGGCTACCAGCCCACGCTGGCCACCGAGATGGGCGACCTGCAGGAGCGCATCACCTCGACCAAGAAGGGCTCGATCACCTCGCTGCAGGCCATCTTCGTCCCGGCCGACGACTACACCGATCCCGCCCCGGCCACGACCTTCGGCCACCTTGACTCCACCATTCGCCTTGAGCGCGCGATCGTGGAGATCGGCATCTACCCGGCCGTGGATCCGCTGACATCCACGTCGACCGTGCTCGACCCGCGGGTGGTGGGCGACGAGCACTTCGGGGTCGCGCGCGAGGTGCAGCGCACGCTGCAGCGCTACAAGGACCTGCAGGACATCATCGCCATCCTGGGCATGGACGAGCTGTCCGAGGAGGACAAGCTCACCGTCGGCCGCGCCCGCCGGCTGCAGCGCTTCATGTCGCAGCCGATGTTCGTCGCGGAGCAGTTCACCGGCCGCGCCGGCAAGTACGTGCAGCGCATGGAAACGGTGCGCGGCGCGCAGGAGATCCTGGAGGGCAAGCACGACCAGCTGCCCGAGCAGGCGTTCCTCATGGCCGGACCGATCGAGGATGTCGTCGAGAACGCGGAGGCGATGAAGTAGAGATGCCTGCGTGTGCCGCGACGGCCCCAGCTCGCCTGGCTACCGCAACAGCCTTCGCCGGCGCCGCCGCGTCACGGCAGCCTTCCGCGGCTTCTCCCCTCCGGGTCCTCGAGCGGGAGGTGCACGATGCCCCTGCAGCTTGAAATTGTGAGTCCGGAGCGACGGGCATATACCGACGAGGTGGACATGGTCGTGGTGCCCGGCATCGACGGCGAGCTGGGCATCCTGCCGCACCACACCCAGCTCATCAGCGCCCTCGGCGTCGGCGAGCTGAAGATCAAGAAGGGCGGCACCGAGACATTGATGTTCATCTCCGGCGGCTTTGTTGAGGTACGCCCCGACAAGGTCATCATCATGGCCGACCTCGCCGAGCACTCCGACGAGATCGACGAGGCACGGGCCGTGGAGGCGCGCAAGGCCGCCGAGGCGCAGCTCGGCGAGGTGAAGGACCCGGTCGACATCGCCCGTGTCCGCGCCGCGCTGCAGACCGCCCTCATGCGGGAGCGGATCGCCACCCGCCGCCGTTCCCGCGGCTGAGCGCTCGGCGCTCTCTAGCCCGCCGCCCCTCGGGAGCCACATTCTTCTCAGGCGCGAAGGGGGATCGCGTTAGAGACATTGACCTGGTGTCGGCCGTCATGTGCAGCGGATCCCACGCTCGCCGCCCTCCGGCAGAGGCGCTCCAGTCGACCAATTCTCCCTCTAAGGTGACCAGCATTCGCACCTGAGAAGATCCGGAGCAGCGAGCGCGGTCAACCGGAGCTCCGAGGGGCGTTCGCCGGACGCTCTTCGTTCAGCGCCACGAACCAGTCCACGCGAAGCAGCCTCAGAGCCCAGCGAACCGGGATTGGCACGCGGCGTCGTGACGGGTCGTGGAAGCGGCGGGGGTCGACGAGCCGCACCCACCTCCCGCGGATCAGCATGCGGCACGCGCCGGCAGCCTCGATGTTCCGTAGCCACTCCACGCCCGGCCCGTAGGTGAGCGCCACAACCCAGCGGGCCTCGCCCGGGACGCGGAACACGTTGAGCGGCGTACGACGCACCACCCCACTCTGCCGACCGACGTGCTCGAGCACGCCGAACCACGGCAGCCGTCCGGCAAGCGGCAGCGTGAGACGGTTCGTGACCGCCAGGTTGACGCGGGTCAGCCAGTGCGGGAGCGGCATCGGGCCATGCTAGGCGCGCTGCGCTAGCATCGGTCCATGAGTGATGAGCCAACCCGGGAAGGCATGACGCCGGAAGAGGCCGAGCGGGCGCACTTGCGCGGGCCGCAGGGCAGGCCGGATGCCGGCCATCGGCGCATGCAGGAGCTGCGCAAGGTCGGGCGCGAGTACCCGTTCATCTGCCCGGTCGACTTCAAGCCGCACAAGGGCTCCCCGCCGGGCGAGGACCCGAACGACGACCCCGATTTCATACCGAATCACCGCGAGGACGACGGCGCCCACTACCTGGGCTGACCGCGCACGACCCGATGCAGACCTGCGACCAGTGCGGCACCCGCGCGCCGCAGCTCCCTGTGCGGATCGAGATCGTCCGCGAATCCGGGCCGATCGGCCTGGCCAGCGACCCTCGCCCAGGAGAGACGGTGAACTTCACGAAGGGCTACGCCTTCTGCGGCGCGGAGCACGCCTACGCTTGGGCTCGTGAGCGGCGCTACATGCTCTGCAACCGCGGGCCCACGCCGTTCGAGGAGGGGATGCAGCCGTACCTGCCGTCCCGGCACCTGGCCGGTCGGGTGGGCCTGTGCGATGGGCACCATACCGGGCCGCACGAGTGGAAGGAGGCCTGGCCGTTGTGAGCTCCGATCCGGCGGCGGTAATCCGCCAATCCGTGGATCTGACCTGGAACGGCGGAGACTTCGCCACCGGAGCGACGCTCTTCGCGCCGGGATTCCAGCACCACGACCTGGTTACCCATCGCGAGACGGACCTTGGCGGCTATTTCGAGTCGATCCGCGATCAGCGGGGCGTGTTCCCGGGCATCCACTTTGAGATCAACGAATGCGTGGTCGACGCAGATCGCGTTGCCACCCGGTGGACCGTCATGGGCGTGCATGCCGAGAGTGGGCGAACGGTGACGGTCGCGGGCATGTCGATCGATCGCCTGGTCAGTGGAAAGATCGCTGAGAACTGGACGGTCTGGGATCGTCACGGCCTCCGGGAACAACTCGCAGGCAACTCGGGGAGCGCGCTCGATACCGAGCCGGCTTGAGCGGCTAGACTGCAGCCCGCCATGCAGAAGTTCATCGTCACCGGCGGCGCGCCGCTGCACGGCAGCGTGCGAATCGCCGGGGCCAAGAACGCGGTCCTCAAGCTCATGGCCGCCGCCGCCCTGACCGATGAGCCCGTCCGCCTCCTGAACGTGCCGAAGATCAGCGACGTGATGATCATGCGGGAGACGATGGGCGACATCGGCTTCGGGGTCCGTCGCGTGAACGGCGACGCGCTGGAGATCACGGCAGCCGATGCCGACTGGCTGTTCGTGCCCCTCGAGGCGGCGATGAAGATGCGATCGTCGTTCATCCTCCTCGGTCCGCTGCTCACCCGGTTCGGGCGGGTCATCATCTCGAACCCGGGCGGGGACCGCATCGGGCGGCGACCGGTGGACCTCCACGTGGCGGCCATGGAGGCGCTGGGCGCCACGATCGAATACAAGAACGGCTACTACTTCGCCAGCGCCCCGCGGGGCCTGCGCGGGGCCCGGATCGAGTTCCCGTACGTGACGGTCATGGGCACCGAGAACGCACTGCTGGCCGCCGTCCTGGCGCGCGGCACCACGGTGATCGAGAACGCGGCGCGAGAGCCGGAGACGGATGACCTCGTGGCGATGCTGGGCGCCATGGGCGCGCGGATCGAGCGGACGGCGCCGCATCGGCTGGAAGTCGAGGGCGTGGAGCGGCTCCGGGGTGTGGAGCACCGGGTCATGGGCGACCGGCTCGAGGCGGGGACGTTCGCCATAGCCGCGGCGGTGACCGGCGGCGAGGTGGATATGTCCGGGGTCGACCCGGCGCACCTCGGGTCGTTCCTCGAGGTACTCGGCGGGATGGGGGTGCCGTACGAGGCGGTGGCGGACGGGCTGCGCGTACGCGCAGCGGACGGCTACCGGCCGTGCGACGTGGAGACCGCGCCGTACCCGGGCTTCGCCACGGACCTGCAGGCGCCGCTCGCCGTGCTCATGACCCAGGCCGACGGCGACTCCCGCATCCACGAGACGATCTACGAGGACCGGCTCGACTACACCTTGGAGCTCGTGAAGATGGGAGCGGTGATCGAGATCGAGGACCAGCACACCGCCTGCGTGGCAGGCCCGACGCAGCTCCACGGTCGGGAGGTGACCATCTCCGACCTGCGAGCCGGGGCCACGCTCGTGCTCGCCGCGCTGGCCGCGGACGAGACGTCGGTGATCTCGGGCGTCGAGCACGTTGACCGCGGGTACGAGCAGATCGAGGCAAAGCTCGTGGCGTTGGGGGCGCAGATCCACCGAATCGACGCGTAGAGTGTCCTCCAGGGACTCCCGGCTCCCCGTTCGCCTCAGGCGCGCCTGCTGGTCGCGTTAGAGAGGGTAACGGCCGGTACCGACGTCGACATTCCCGGATCCGCCCGCGTGGCTATGCTCTGCCGGAGTGGTTCGACGCTCCTCGAACGCGGATGCGCTGCCCCGCCACCTCTCTAGTGCGACTGGCATTCGCGGCTGAGAAGACGAGGATCCCGGTGGGTGCGCCATGCGGATTTCTGAGCCACGAGCGCGCCTCCCGCCCGCGCAGTTCGTATTGCTCGAACAGGGCGGCCAGCCTCGCAACCTGGCGTCGCATCGTCATCGATTCCTCCAGCACCAGGATCGGCACCGCAAGGGCCGGCCGAGGCAGGTCGAGCTCGGCCGCCAGCGTGGTTGCCAGCCGGACCTTCGTGTCTAGGCTGCCGAGCAAGTCCTGAATGTCGGCCAGCTCGGTCTTGATCTCGACGATGGCCAGCGTCGGCGTCGGCGCGTGCCAGCACAGCAGGTCCACCCGCCCGCGCTCGCCGAAGTGGCTGAAGCTGCGCTCGACCCAGACTCGCCAGCCGAGGCGGCGCAGGTACGCAGCCCACCGGGTCTCGAGTGCGGCGTGCCGTTCGTCGAGAAGCCGGTCAAACCGCGCTCGGTCGCCGCGCACGGCGAGATCCAGGTCGACGCCGACGACGGCAAGGCAGCGACGCAGCATTCCCACCGTCATCCGATGTACTCGACCACGCTCCAGGTTCGACCAGGTGGACCGATGCACCCCGGCACGCGTCGCGCAGTCTTCCTGGCGCCAGCCGCGCCGGCGGCGCAGGGCCCGCACCAGGCGGCCGAGCTCGAGGTCGCGCACGGACCGATACTGGCGCAGGCCCCTTATCAGTGGCTTACCCGCCCATTAGCCGAGCAATCGATCGCGCGGCTCCGCGAGATGGGCTGAGCGCCGGCTGGCAGCGCGGGCACCAGTACGTCATCCGCCCCTGCTCCCCCTGCCGTCGACCGGCGACGAGCGTCCCGCAGCGCCGGCACGGCCGTCCGGCCCGGCCGTAGACCCAGAGCGACCGGCCCGGCGCGTCGACGCCGGTCGTCACCCGCCGGCCGCCGCGGACGTTGGCCTGGAGCACGCGCCGGGCGGTGGCCAGCGCCGCGCGCAGCGCCGCTGGCTGGACATCGCCGACCGGCGCCCATGGGTGGAGCCGCTCGAGGAAGCAGACTTCCGACTTCACGACGTTGCCGATCCCCGCCACGGAACGCTGGTCGAGCAGCGCCTCGCCAAGGGCCACGGAGGGCGCGGCAAACAGGCGACGGACGGCCTCCTCGACGTCGAAGCGAGCCCCGAGCAGGTCCGGGCCGAGCGTCGACAGGGCTGGATGCCGCGCCAGCTCGGCCGCGGTGAGCACCTCCACCTCCGGCGCGTCGAAGCAGACGGCGACGGCAGACGCGGTCCGCAGCACGGCCGACGCACGCCCCGCCGGCAGCCGCCACTCTTCATCCGGCCGGTATCGGTGCCACGAGCCGCGCATCCGCATGTGGGTCCGCAGCCACAGCCCGCCCGAGAAGCCGATGAGCAGGTGCTTGCCGCGAGCCTCGACCGATTCGACCCGCCGCCCCTCCAGCCGGCCCAGCGAAGGGACGCGGGCCAGCCCGGGCCGCGGCTGCGACCAGGCCTCGAGCACGTCCCCGCCGACCAGGTGGCGGCGCAGGACATCGGCGCTGCGGAAGATCGTGTCGCCCTCGGGCATGGACCGATGGTAGCCACGCGGCGCCACGGAGGGCCGCAGGGCCGAGATGCGGCCACCACATCGGTATACTGCGAGCGCCCCGCAGACCCCAGCAGCAGGACACCGTTGCGCGCATGAAGATCGGGATCGACCTCGGCACCGCGAACATCCTCGTCTACATCAAGGGCAAGGGCGTCGTGCTCAACGAGCCATCGGTCGTGGCCATCAGCGACGACGACAACCGGCTCGTGGCGGTGGGCGAGGAGGCGCGCGAGATGATCGGGCGTACGCCGGGCAACGTGCGGGCCATCCGGCCGATGCGCGACGGCGTCATCGCCGACTACCTCATCACCGAGGCGATGCTGCGCTACGTCATCAACAAGGTCGCCCGGGTCCGCATCTTCAAGCCGGACGTCATGATCAGCGTCCCCTCCGGCGTGACGAGCGTCGAGAAGCGGGCCGTCCGGGACGCGGCGCTGAAGGCCGGGGCGCGGGACGCCTTCCTCATCGAGGAGCCGCTGGCGGCGGCCATCGGCTCGAACGTGCCGATCTCCTCCCCGTCCGGCAACCTCATCATCGACATCGGCGGCGGAACCAGCGAGATCGCGGTCATCGCGCTCGGCGGGATCGTCGTCAGCCAGTCCGTGCGCGTGGGCGGCAACAAGCTCGACGAGGCGATCACGAACTACATCCGCCGCAAGTACAACCTCATGATCGGTGACCGGACAGCGGAGGAGATCAAGATTGCGATCGGCTCTGCCCTGCCCATGGACGAGCCGATGACGATGGAGGTCAAGGGCCGCGACATGATCGCCGGCCTGCCGCGCACGATCCCCATCACCTCCACCGAGGTGACCGAGGCGATCGAGCAGCCGCTTCAGCAGATCATCACCGCGGTGCGCAACGTGCTCGAGGAGACCCCGCCCGAGCTGTCGAGCGACATCATCGACAAGGGAATGGTCATGTCCGGCGGCGGGTCATTGCTGCGCAACCTCGACACGCTGCTCACCCAGGTCACCGGCATCCCCTGCCACGTGGCGGAGAACGCGCTCAACTCCGTGGCGGTTGGCACCGGTCTCGCGCTGGAGCACTTCGGCCAGTTCCGCAAGAGCCTCGTGAGCGCCTCGTGACGGCCACGGCGCCGACGGCCGGGGTCCGGACCGGCGCCGGGGCTCGGATCCGGGAGGAGACCGGCAGTGGGCCGCGACGCGCGCTCGCCTTCGCCGACTTCCACATTCACACCCGCTTCAGCCGCGACTCGATCCTGGCCGAGGAGAAGTTCATCCGGATCGCCCTCGAGCGCGGCCTCACGCACGTCGCGATCACGAACCACAACAACGTCGAGGGCGCCATCGCCGTGCGTGACCACGTCGCCGCGCTGGGCCTCTCCGATCGCCTCACCGTCATCCTGGGCGAGGAGGTCTCCACGGCCGATGGCGAGGTGGTCGGCCTCTTCCTGCAGCGCACGATCCCGCGCGGCCTGACCGCCGATGAGACGGCCGATGCGATTCACGAGCAGGGCGGCCTCGTCTCGATCCCGCACCCGTTCGACCCGTTTCGCGCCTCGCATATCCGCCGCGAGCCGCTCGAGCGCCTCGCGGATGCGGGCAAAATCGACATGGTCGAGGTCTTCAACAGCCGCGTGACGTTCGGCCGCCACAACCTGGAGGCCGCCGAGTTCGCCGCCCGCCACCGCATCCCGGGCGTCGCCTGCAGCGACTCGCACTCGAGCTTCGAGATCGCCATGAGCTTCAACGCGCTGCCGGCGTTCGACAGCGCGGAGGAGTTGCGCGCCGGACTCCCGGACAACGAGTGGCACGGCTCGCGGTCGACGGTCCTCATCCACCTCACCACCCGCTGGGCGGTGTGGTCGAACATCGTGCGACGCTGGCTCGGCCGCGAGACGGCAGCCGCGCCCGTCCTGGGCCCGGAGCCGCCGAAGCAGGTGGAGGCCGAGCCGATCGAGCGTCCGGCGCCGGAGGAGCTGCCCAACCCGGACGACCCGGAGGCCTCGAGTGACCGAGGGTAGGGGCCCGGACAGGGACCCGGGCGAGGCCCATCACCCGCCGCAGCCCCACGAGCACGGCCACTCGCTGTACGAGGCCGGCGAGTTCCTCGATGCGCCGCTCGACGAGCCGGTCCCCGAGCGGGAGGTCAGCCTCCGGGCCCGCCTGCTGAACGTGCGCACCATTGGCTCGCTGGTGTTCGCGGTGCTCCTCGGCTTCTTCCTGTTCCGGGTCGTCCTCAACGTCGACTTCGCGAGCACCATCGACTACATCTCCGGCGCGAACATCGGCATGCTGCTCATCGGCCTGGCGGCGTACTACCTCACCTTCCCGCTACGGGCGCTGCGCTGGAGCCTCGTCCTGCGCCGCGTTGGCACGCCGGTCCCGTACCGCGACGCGACCGAGATCCTGTTCCTCTCCTGGTTCGTGAACAGCGTCGTGCCGGCGAAGCTCGGCGACCTGTACCGCGCCTACCTGCTGCGGGCGAACCACGGCGCGTCGATCTCGCGGACGGTGGGCACCATCTTCATCGAGCGCATCGCCGACATCGTCGTCATCTTCGGGCTCGCCCTGGCCGCCGGCTACTGGAGCTTCCGCGGCCGGAACAACGCCCAGGTGGACGCCCTCTTCATCGCCGGCTTCATATTCGCCCTGCTGCTCGTGGTGCTCGTCGTCGCGCTGCGCTTCGGCGGCGCGCATATCGGGCGCTACCTGCCGCACCGGGTGGCCGAGTACTATGAGCGCTTCCGCCACGGCACGACCGCGGCGCTCACCCCGGCCACGCTCCTCGCCGTCCTCGGCATCACCGGCGTGGTGTGGCTGCTCGAGGGCGTGCGCGTCTACTTCGTCATCCACGCGCTCGAGATCGGCGAGATCGACAATCTGCGCATCACCGCCTCGATCTTCGTGGCCCTGGCGGCGTCGCTGCTCACCGCCGTGCCGCTGACCCCGGCGGGCATCGGCTTCGTCCAGTTCGGCATCGTGTGGGCGCTCGGCATCTACGGCGTCTCGCCCGAGGCGGGCACCGCGGTGGCGCTCACCGACTTCGTGCTGGCCACGCTCAGCGTGATCGTGCTCGGCGGGATCCTGTACGCCGTCTCGGGCAAGGTCCGTCGTGCGCACGGGAGGGCGCCCGCCGCGAGCGCGGGCTGAGACCCGGCCAGCTCATCGGTACCTTTGGGCCATTGAGGCCGATGGGGGGTCTTGCGATCCTGCGGTTGCTCGTACGCACCACCGCCGAGCCCTTCGTGGGTGGCCCGTACGCGGTTCGAGTGCCAAGGCGCATGACCCTTCAGACGCCGCGATCGTTCAATAGCTGGCTCCGCAGCCAGCTGAAGGAAAAGAAGATGAGCCAGCGCCAGCTGGCGCTCCAGTCGGGCGTGGATCACTCCACGATCTCGCGGCTCATCAAAGGTGACCGCATGCCGTCGCTCGGCACCGCCACGAAGCTGGCGCGTGGGCTGCGCGAGATCCGTGACGAGACCGAGGGACCCGCCTACTTCGCCTCCCTGGCCGCCCGCCAGCTCCTGCCCACCGCCCGGGTCGAGTACGCCCTCCGTGGCGACGAAGCCCTCAACGATGGCGACGTCCGCGAGCTCATGCAGCTGTACATCGGCGTGCGGAACCGTCGCCTCCGGGTGAACGGCGCGGGCACCGCCCCGAACGGCGGCCGAACCGATGAGGGCGAGCCGGTTGGCGCGGCCGGCGCCGCCACGTCAGTCAACCGCCGCGGCTGACCGGACCCACCCGCGTCGAGCGACGCGTGAGCTTGAACGCCTTCGGCGGGAGCACCGGCAGCTCCGTCGCTCCCTGGTAGAGGAGCAGCGTCCGCCGCACGTTCACGGCGTCGTACCCGTCGTCCACCCCCGGCGTCTCGAGCATGACCGCCGTCTGTGCCGGCAGCCGCGGGTCGCGCACGACCGTCCCCAATCCTTCCGGACCGATGCGCCCGGCGCCCACGTGTTCGTGCCGGTCATGGCGCGAGCCACGCTCGGCGCGCGAGTCGTTGAGGTGGACCATCCGCAGCCGCTCGATGCCGATGAGCCCCGCAAACCGGTCGAGGGCGGCGGTCGCGCCCTCTGCGGTGGAGACGTCGTAGCCCGCGCCCCACAGGTGTGCGGTGTCCAGGCAGAATCCCAGCCGCCCCACCACGGTGGCCTCCACGCCCGCCAGGATCTCCGCCAGCTCCTCGATCCGGGAGCCGATGTTGTCGCCGCCGCCGGATGAGTTCTCGAGCACGAGGACGGTGTCGGGTGGCGTGGCGGCCAGGATGGCGTTCACGTTGTCGACGATCCGCCGCACGCCGGCGGCATGGCCGAGGCCGCGATGCGAGCCGATGTGGGTGTTCACCATCCAGGCGCCGTAGGCCGGCGCCCGACGCAGCTCATGGATGAGCCCCTCACGCGACTGCGTCGCGAACGGCTCGACGCTGCCGGCCAGGTTGATGAGGTAGCTGGCGTGGATGGCGATCGGGGCGATGTCGTGCGCCGCCGCGTACGCCACGAACGCCGCCGCGTCGGCCGGCGGCTCCGTCCGGCGCCGCCAGGCAGTGGGGTTGTCGCTGAAGATCTGGAGCGCGGTCGCGCCGATCTGGCGTGCGCGCCGAGCCGCCTTCAGCAGGCCGCCATGGACGCCGAGGTGGATCCCGACCCGCGGCGCGCCCTCCGGCCAGGTCAGGCGGCGGCGCGGCTCGAGCCGTGCTAGGGTGCGGCCCATGACCGAGGATCGCGGGGCACCGGAGCGCGGGACGTCCGAGGAGGCGCCGCTTGGGCGGGGCGAGGGCCCCGAACTGCTGTCGATTGGCCTGCTCGTCTTCTTCGTCGCGCTCCTGCTCGTCGTCGGCGCCCTGCTCGCCCTCCCCCTCGTGCTGGGGTAGCCGGGCGAGGCCCGGTCAGCGCTTCCCCCCGACCACCGGCTCGATCAGTCCATACGTGCCATCCCGGCGCTCATAGAGCACGCAGACGCGGCTGCTCTCCGCATTGAGGAAGAC
>Ga0299907_10002209_pt1 | contig 11781 bp, 9 predicted proteins | sample RVTome_16_FD_198680 | JGI IMG/M metagenome (GOLD analysis project Ga0299907, IMG submission 198680) | Soil microbial communities from uranium-contaminated site in the Upper Colorado River Basin, Wyoming, United States - RVT152D67 (version 2) ...
TAGTGGTAGACCTCCGCACCGTGCGAGGCTGCCGAATTGCCCGACACCAGCGTCTGGACCAGGATCAGGGTCCCGAGACTGTTGAGCACGCCGCCGCCCTTGCCGAGGTAGACCTCATAGCCGCTGTCGCTGTGTCCGGCGGCGCCCCGTTCACGCGCATCCGCCCCGTATCGACCGCCATCGCGACCGCGGTGGCCGAGCTGGCCTACGAGCGCGGCCTCGCAGAATACCCACGACCCGCCGATGTCTCGGCGTTCGTGAGATCGCTGATGTATGAGCCGGTGTATCGTAGCTACGTGGAAGGGACCGCCGGATAGAGTTCCGTCGCGCCGCGCGGGCGCCCCGCGGGTGTCCAAGTGGGGCAGCGCCGACGGCGGTCCTGCTGGCCGCTCCTCTGCCGGTAGCGGCTCACGAAATTGGCGAAAATCGACTGTAGTGAAGACCTTGGTTGTTTTCAGTTTCAGGAGCAGGGCTGTAGCTAATAAGTAGCCACCATGTTTCTATCTACGCGCTACGACTCGCAAGAAGGATGGCAAGAGGACGAGCACCTATTTCGAGTGCGAGTTGCTTTTCACTCTTCGCGATCACTCGAGCAGCGCTTTCAACAGCGCATCCGGCGAATCCGAGTAGAATTGGATGTTGATACGTGTTGCCATGTCATCGGAGAGCGCGAACAACTGTTTTCTGGCCGAAACTGGCATCAGCACCGTGTCCGCACCCTTCTCCACGGCGACTTCAACGGTACCGACAGCGTTCGCTAAAGGTTCGACCGAACCACCCAGGTTCAACGCGCCGACCACAATCAGGCCACCTTTCGTGCTCTTCTCAAGTAGTCCGCTGCAAAGCGCCATAAGGGACGGTAGACCCAGCGCGGTGCCGGTACGGTCGTTGTCCATCGCCCGCAGCTGAACAGAAAACTCGTGGGCGCGAGGCTCTCTGTCGCCGACGAGATCCTTTGCACGTGTGTAAAGGTTCTGCTCGGCGTATCGCACGCTCTCTCGGAAGGCCGGCGGAACGGGGGCGTTCAGTATCTTGACGCCGTTGCCACGGCCGACTGTCACCTCGAGTCGGTAGAGGCTGGGTCCGGAGTCCGGTCCACCTGGGCTGATACACCACACCTGTCCTGGGGGCAGCGGATCCAACTCGATCGCCTCATCGCTATGCAGCTCTGGCGTCGACACGAATTTCTCGATGCCGTCCTCGCCCATCGCGTAGCTAAAGTGGGTGTTCCGGAACTCACTCTTGAAGACTCGCTTCTGTTGTTCCTTGACGCGCCGTCTCACCTCAAGGGCTACGCGGATGAGTTCTTCTAGTTCTTCATCCGGGACGGTTGCTTCAGGGTCTGGATATAGGAGCTTCAGCAGGCCGCTTACAGTCTTGTTGGCCGCTGTGATGTCCCGACCGCTAAGCGCTCCGCCATAGTTCACGCGCCCTTGCAACACGGGCACCCGACTGCCGGTTCGGAGCCGGCTCCAGCACTCGGACAGAAAATCGCTGACCAATCCGAAATGGTCGGTGAAATGCTCGTTGGGATTCAGCTTGGGGAAGTCCCAACCCGAGACGTAGGCGTGAATGCGGTCCATGAACGCCGTGTCATCTCGCATCTCCGGCGGCAGGGCAGTGAGCAGGTGCCCGAACCGTTGCTGGTGCTCAACCTCGACGTCCAGGTTGCCGACCATAACGATACCGCCTTCCGCGCGGATGCTCTCCTTGCCACGCGAGAATTCCCCCGACTCCATATACCCCTTCAGAATGTTCACTCCGTCCTTTTGGTCGAAAGAGACGCCCGAGATTTCGTCAAAGCACACCACGTCGTAATGGCAAACTAGGCCGCGCTGGCTGGTCGAGTTATTGACGAACATCTTCGCCACCGTCGCCTTGCCGCTCGAGATCAGATGCGCGTACGGTGAAATCTGTTGAAACAGGTGGCTCTTGCCGGTCCCGCGTGGACCGAGCTCGACCATGTTGTAGTTGCGTTCCACGAACGGTACCATCCGGACGAGGGTGACCAACTGAGCGCGTTCGGAAAGGGCAGCCGGCTCCAGGCCAATACTGCGTAGGAGGACCTGCTTCCACTCCTTTGTTGTAAAGTCGTGGCGCGCCCGCTTCAGGGTGTCCAGAACGTCGGATTTCGACAACTGAATCGCTCGCAGGCTGTCGATGGCAAAGGGACGTCCCCCCTTTTCCTGTGCGATGGCCGCGTCGTAGCTCAGCGTGACCTCTGCGTAGAAACCGTCGGTGAGCATGCGCTCATGCTGCTTGACCAGCCTGTCGTCGATACGCACATCCTTGATTGTCAAGCTGGGTAGCTCGGCGACGAATGAATCCGTCTTGGCATCGAGCTTTGCCCTGACGATATCGATCAGCTTGATGGATCCCTGGTCCCGCGCCCTGGCCTTGAACAATTCCTCTTCGCCCGTTCGCACGGTTCGATCGGCCAACTGCCGCTCGACGATGGTGAGTCCTTCTTCGATTTCCTTTTCATCGATCGTAGCGCAATATCGCCCAAGCAGAAATTCGACCACGTACGTCGGAACCGGGTACTGGCGGCTATACTTGCGCACCAGGTCCTTGCGGACCAGGTAGCCTTCAAATGCCGTCGCCGCCAGATGGTCGAGTTGGTCGAGGTCCACTTTCAATCCTCACCCCCGATGATCGTGGGTTCTTTAGTAATCACGTGGCCGCTTGCATCCAGGACGACCACCGCCACCGGCGTGCCTTCGAGTTCATCATCGGCAACCAGAAGGCTTGCCGAGCCGTTGGCATCCACTGGTCTCAACTTGCTGACGCTCGAGATCGGATCGTTGACCTTCGTTCGCAGATCTACGGACAAGCCGGTCTGGCCGGAGTCAATCTGTACCCTGCAGCGCAACCCCGCCCACGACACATCAACCACTTTCGTCGCCAGCTTCGTGGCCGCGGCTCCACCCGTTACCCGAATCACAGGCACCAGGCTTTCCTGGAGGCTCAGTCCACCATGGGCATATTCGTTGCCGGCGCAAAAACAGGCGATATCGGGCGCGACCGCAACGCGCTCATGGGCATTCCAATGCCAGCGCACTGTTGGCACCTCGACCTTCGAACCGCCTTTGATAGCCGCACAGCGCGCCCAGCGACTGGCCGTGAGGTACTTCGGTAGATCGACTTTTGGCAAACCACCCGGAAGCCACAGCCAGCCATGGTCCGTTACCACTCGGATCTCGCGCCATCCGGCATCGAGAAGAGTTTCAATGCGTTCCAGCAGCAGGTCGACTTGATCGTCGATACGACTGGCCAGCTTGCCCTGCAGTGAATGTCCCAGCTTGTCGAGATCGCCATTCTCGGTCCAAGCGCGGCCCGCCGGCTCCCCGGTCTCATCTGCCCCGACGTACTGATATCCCGCTGCGGACAATAGCTTACGAAATCGATCGGTCGTCAGCGGCTGGTCTGATGCCGCCGTCGCCGGCAGAAAATCCTCACCGAGCCTCAAACCCTTGATGTCTGCAACCACTGGCGAGACGGCAGGCTTTGCGGTGGCGGTTACTGTCGGCAATCCGGCCCAGCGGGTCGATATACTCACCGTCCAGCCGTTCGATCGCATGCGCTCCACCAAGCTTTGCGACACGTCAAATCGTAGGCCATCCGCGAACAGGATCAGTCCGCCCGAGTCGACCGCCAAGTCGTCGATCCCCTGCGCGTCGTGCCCAGGAAGCGGCTCCGTTTCCGCAAGCCGCTGCAAGTGTTCGGCAGCTGATTCCAGCCATGGTCGGTACACTGCATTGAGGGCTTTACTTACGGCTTGCGCATCGGCAGAGGATTTCACCGTTGCCATGGTGGAAAGCGCCGTCGCGTCGACCTCCCAGGCCGCGTCTACATAGAGCTTCGCCATGTCGCCCACGGATGAACCGCCGAGCTTGGTCGCCGTGCGATTGGCGAGGATCGCCAGATGTTCAAGGGCATTCGCCAGGGGTGCCTGACCGAGCTTCGCCCAAACCCAGCCGCGCCTTATGCCGTGAGTCTTCTCAAGGGAAAGGATTTGCTCGCGTGCAGACCCAGGAGTCTTCTTATCGAGATCGCGGAGCGCTTGTCGCAGGCTCGCTTCTGCTTCCTCGTTCCGCTGAGGCCACGGGGCAGGGTCGGAAAGTAAGTCCGTCTGCAACGGCATTGCTTTGCGCAGCAACTCGGGCACACCGGGGTACAGCGCCGGGGACTCAGCGAAGCGTTCCCAGACTGCTTCCCACCGCCCTTCTCGCTTGCCCAGCAGCTCGGCCGCCACGAGCTCGCCATCCTTGTCCGGATCGAACTTGAGATCGGCCTTGCAGCGCGCCTTGAATGCGCTCCAGCGGCCCTCATTCCAACTCGATTTGACTGGCTCCGGATCGTTCAGCCATCGCAGAAGATCTTTTGGAGGATCTTCAGAAAAGAGCTTGTCGAAGTCCTCGGCTTCGAGATGCTTGCCACTCAGCTTTTCGACTGATGTCGTTGCCAGCTCCGTAAGCGCTCCCAATAGCGATCGACGAGTGGCCGCGTCGCGCGCCACATCCAGGCCAAGACCTCCATCTTCGGCGACCAGAAAAGCCTCAACCGTCCAGTCCTTACCATTCTTCTGAGTCCAGCAGACGCCCCGGTGCTGGAGCTCGACCAGGGGCCTGAGGCTATCCGGGCATTCCTGAACGGCTCTGAGGTCCTGCCGGCTGATGTTTGGCAGATACATGACCGGCACCACAGCTTCCGGGAGAGGCGGTTCCTCCAGTGAGCGGTCTACGGCACACCGAAGCCAGATGGCCGGGCCTTTGCGGCATTCCGGTTCGTATTCGCCATACGTCAGCAATTGCGGCATCAACTGGCGCAGTTGAGAGACGATGGGCTGCCATTGCCCATCGTAGTCGGTCCATAGGACCGCGGACGGACGGACCACATCATTCGGGTTGTACCTGGCCGCGCCTGCCAACGAGCGAGCAAGGGCCTCAATGACCGTCCCGGGGTGCTGAGTCACATGCACGCTCACGGCGCTTCTCAACGGATCCGGATCGCCGCGTCGCTGACGACGACCAGGCGCCCCTGCATATCGAGCTCCAGCAACTGCGGCAGCCTTTCCCGCGCGAACGCGAGGACCGCGCCGCGACCTGCTTGACTTGGACGGAACAGCACCAAACCGGCCAATCGATGGGGTGGATACGCCCGCACATCGGCAATGCCCTTGTCCATCGTCATGAGCACACGGGACTCGTCCTCGACGCGCACCATCAATCGCGCATCGTCGAATCCCGCCATGCCCTGATCGACCACCGTCATCGCATCATGACCGAGCGCCCGCAGGTCATCCGCGATTTCCGCCGGCAGGTTCTCGTCAATCTTGAATTTCACAGGCCCGATACCGGCAGCAGGCTTTCCTCACGCGCAAGATCGGCGGCGTAGGCCAAGGCCGCCTCGATATGCTCGTGCTTTAGAGATGGGTAGCTCCTGAGGATTTCCTCCGTACTGTTACCCTCCGCGAGGCTGTCGAGGATGTTCGTAACCATGACCCGGGTGCCCTTGGCACACAACTGCCCGTGGCATACCTTTGGATCACTGCTGAGGTATTCGCGCCATGTTTTCATAATCTTCTCCTTCTCGGTGTCTTGCCGGGTGTCGGGTGCCGGGTCGGTAAGGACGACGACGAGTCCGCTAGCGGAAACGTATGACGTGAGTCCTCTCCCGCCGTACCTGACATCCGACACCCGTCACGTCTGATTGGCATCTCACGCGCCGGCCTCTACGACCCTGCGCATAATCAATCTAAGATGATCCTCGGTCGCACGGAACTCTGGCTCTATGCCATTTTGCTCTTTCAAGAGCGGGATAATTTTGTTCCGTACCCCCATACCCCGCGCATCGACGTAGCCATAGTCCCGCAACACGTCAACAATCAAGGGGTTTCGCGACGAGCGCTGGCCGGCGATCATCTTTTCGACCGTCATGCCGTTCTGCAGCGCGCCGGGACTGAGGATCTCCAATCGGTCCTGATATCGCGTGACCTCGATCTCCTCGTAGCGCGTCCAGTCACGGTGCGCGAGTGCATTAACCACTGCTTCGCGCACCGCCTCCAAGGGGTAGTGCCAGCGTCGCTCCCGGCGCATGGACTCATCCACACCTTCCGCCTCCTCTGATATGAACGGGCGCATCGCGTCAACGAGGCCCTCGATCAGCCCGTTCTCGGCGATCTCCCGGCCGCCGCCGGGTGTCCCTCTCTGGAGAGCGATTAGCGGTCCGTCAAGCACCCTGTCGTCGAGCGCTTTGTAAGTCTTGTCGTCTCCTTCAAACGCTATCCAGCGGATGCCCGCCTGTCGAAACGAACGTCGCGGCGTATGCCCAAATGGAATGAGCCCGGCAATCGTGCAGACCGGAGGCCCGTCCTGGCGCTCGACCATGAAACCCAGGCCGCACATGCGCTCGTCCCACGCCTGATCCGATGCCGGTATCTCCCTGTCGCCGACGATAGCGGTCAGGTAGTCAGTCAGCCTCTCCTTGCTCAGGTCGCGAAGCGAGCTGCCGGATACGGGCAGGAGCTCCGCCTGGAGCATGCCGCCCATCGCGAAGAGCCGCGCCTGCTGTTCCCGCGTGGCAAGCTGCGACGTGCTGCCGACGCGTATGTAGATATCCTCGCGTCCGCGTTGACGGACCACATAGGGCTTAGCCGTGCCCTGGGTAATACTGACGACGGCGACCCTGTGCTGGTCGTCAACCTGGATCTCCTCGTAGAATGGCAGGATCATTGGGTGTACCGTGCGACCGAAAACGGTATCCATCACCCAGCGTTCGAGATCGACCCGTTGAATACCGGTGATCGTCCCGTCGTCTTCCACGCCAAGCAGAATTCGACCGCCCTTGTGATTGGCAAACGCCACGACAACCTTGGCAAGCCGATCCATGTTGAAGTCATCTCTCGCAAACTCTATCCCGGAGTTCTCGCCAATCAACGTCATCTCAAGCAATTCCGCCTTGGTCATGGGGCTATCGCAAACGTGCCCGATGGAAGACATCGTCATACCCCCGCCGCGCAGATCGTCAGCAAGAGTTCTGCATCGTCAATCAGGCGGTAGTCCGGTTCTCTACCCGAAAGCTGCCTGCTGTTGTCCAGAATGATGCGTACCCCTTCTCCGCGCTTGTCCATCAGGGTCCGCCGGTCCGTTTCAAGCCACGACGCATCCGTAGGAACCGGACACTTCGCGAGCAAACTCGAGAGCGTCTCATTACGCGCGGATTGCCGGTACGCAAGGCTTTCGATGGTCATCGTGTTGGGGATCGCACCGGGTGAAAACAACTCCAGCCGGTCCTCGAAGAGGCGCAGTCTGATCTTCGATCCATGGATTGAATAATCCCGGTGCGCCACCGCGTTGACGACCGCCTCGAATACCGCCGTCATGTCGAACTGAGGGCGATCATGCCGTCCCTGGTCCTTGGACGCCGCTGTCTTCATGTTTCTGGCTACGAACCGGCAGGCATCCATTACCTGTCGATCCAACGGCCCGGAAATATCGGCAGCATCCAGTTGATAAGGCTCTCCCGATGCGTCCGGCCGGATTTCGTTTCCTTTGTAGGCAACAGCCTGGACATAGGCGTTAGGCAGCCACTGCCGTGGATCCGTGGTGCCCATCAGGACGCCGGCCACCGTTGGCCGCTGGACGCCATCGTCATCGCTTCGCGCCATGCCGAGCTTGTTCAACAGAATGTCGCGATCATCCGTCGTCCGAGAGGTCGCAAAGCGTTGCGACAGTTCCGGGCTCAGGTCATCCACAGTGGCGTTGGGAACAACTTGCTCATCGAAATGAATGATCCGCGCCTGGCTGCGCTGGCCAGGAGGTCCGGTGGCAAGTCGCGATTACGATTCCCCAGCCTGGTAAGGTACCCACCGGGGCTCTTGTGGACCAGAAGGCTCGGTGGCACAGTGACGCGCATGATCGCTCTTCTCTCCCCGGTAAAATCGAACATCCACTCTTTGGCAAGCGCTGTCCACACCTCAGGCTGAATAACGCGATTCATAATATCGATCGCGAATTGTTGCAGATCATCCATACGGTCAATCGGAATCCCGGGCACGTCACCTGATTCTGGCTCCACTCCGAGCAGAATCGTGCCTCCACGTGAATTCGCAAGCGCCGCAATATGGTCGGCGAGGTCGTCTCTATGAGGGGATACAACCGCCTGCCCCGCCCATCGCACAGGACAGGCGAACACGTCAGCTGGATCCGGTTGTTGACCCCATCGCATAATCGATTACCGCAACCACAGGCGAGACGGTGGTTTGTGCCGCGACGTAATCCGTTCGCTATCCAGCAGGTGCAACCCGAACACGTGCCCGGACACGGCTACGTACCTCCTCGTAAATCGGGACGCCGATTTCCTGCGCCACCTCGAGCGTGGCCGCGAAGGCATAAGGCACCTCTTCTTCCAATGTTCCCGCGTCGCTTCTGCAGCTCACTTGAATTTCCAAGTTGTCTCCATCGGCGAAAGCGGCCGCTCGTTCGCCTTCCAGCACTTCATGCTGAATAGTCCCCCGCTGAACCGCCCTCCAATCTGCCTGTTGGCGGGAAAGGTCCAGCACCTTGGTAGGCGGAAAAAACCAGAGATCCGCGCGCCGCCATGTCCTATGCTGCGGATTGACCGGAGTCAGCCAGGCCAATGTGATGGTAAGCCTTCGCCAGCCCGTTTGACCGCTCAGAGAGGGGGGCAGCGGAAATCGATGGATATGGGACTGATCGACGGTGAGGTTTCCACCGCCCAGTGCCGTCACCCCGGTAGGAGGTGCATTCGCGAACTCGCGTGCTGTCGATCCAACCGTATCCCAGCAGCCGGGTGATGTATTCCTTGAACTGTCGGCTGTTGCCCGGATTTCGGAGCAGCCGGTCGAGAACCGCGATCGCGGCGCCCCAATCGGCTACTCCGTGAGTAAGCAGGGCCTTCAACCAAACAGCCGTCGGGACAGAATCGATCACCTCACCACCCGGCTCGCGCCGCAGCTCGTCCAAGATGTCGTACAGCTGCGCCGCCGCGCGACTGGTCAATGCAGCTGCATTGCTGGTTCCGCGGGTATAACAGGCCGCAGCCTCGTCCCCGGGGACTGAGCCCGGCGCCGCGACCTTTTGGCCTGGCGGCAATGCGCCCTCGTAAAGATTGAACATCGCCTGCGCATTCGGTAGGAGTTGTTCGGTAAGTACGACTCTGCCCCCAAAGGACAGCACCTCCGGTTTGATCGCACGCCGGAAGCCCATGCCCTGGGCGTTGACCGGACTTGGCAAGCCTCGCTCAACGTAGGGGTCGATTGAGCGCGGCGGAGTCGCGCCAACGAAGTGATCTGCATGCACTGCTCCTACGGTGAGGGCGTTTACCGCTTCGGCCGGCGAGAGCAGGCGGCGGTGTCGGTTGTCCGCCGCCACGGAACGGATCACCTCTTCCTGGACCTCTACAGGGGTCAGTGCAGCAAACGCGTTCCTTTCCACGGCAAGCTCGATAGGATGGGCATAGTTGCCCGCGCTCACGATGAACAGTACGCGGTACTTCCATGAAAGCCAGTCGAGCAAGCGTGCCAATGGACTCAATGCTCCATCGAATAGGCGGTCTCGAATGCCGATCGAAAGGTTGATTACGCAGACATTTGGCGCGACTGGAGGTTGCTCGCCTTCTCCATCGAACATCCGGCGGACTGCGCGATGTATGAGATCGACAACAAGTATGTCCTCCGGAACGCATTCCAGGTTTGAACGCCAGTTGTGCGGATCAGGGCTGAGGATTGGCCGAACGTAAAGCGGCGGTGCGAGTGCTTCTTCGTCTGATTCGAGGTCCCCATGAACGATAAGGGACGCCATCCCCGTACCGTGCCGCCGATAACGAGGCTCGTAGTCCGCCTCGAAATCATCTGGATCGTCAACCACAATGCGGCCGCGTAGCCTTCGGTGGTTCTGCAACGGCAAGCCGTCCAGCAACGCTACGATAGGTTCTCCGCGTGGCTCCTCACCTCGGACTTCGATGCCATCCACAAGGCGATCGTCTCCGGTAATGACGCCCGCCATTTGACCCGTCGCACGGAAGAACCGGATCTTCTCGCATTGTACGAGCGCAACGTCTGGGTCAGCACTAATCATGATCGTTTGCACCGCCGCCACCGGCAGGCGCGCCAATACGGCGTGATAGCGGATCTCTTCAATGATTGTTTCGCTGACAACATGGCCGTCCAGCGCTTGAATGAGTCGCACAACATGCGAGCCAGCGCCCTGACGCTGCTGCGGGTCATCGCGAAACCACAGCTCGATCTCAGATGGCACAACCTCTTCGTTGTACTCGACCCGCTCTCGCCAGTCATCCAATATACCGGTTTCCAACAGCCGGTCGCGCACGCCCCACGGGCGCACATCGCGCAGATGACTGAAAACGTTCTCCCAGACTCCCTTCCCTCGCGGAAGCCGCTATTCCTTCTGCCAGCGATCCCATAGGGAAAGCATCTCTTGTAGGGCTTGCTGGTTCGAAAAGACCAGGAACAACCGCCCGCGCATCTTTTTGTCAGCGCGCCGCTCGCCCTTCCTGTCCACGATAAAGAAGTCCTCATCCGGAGGGAGGTCTTCCTCGTCCACCTCACCGAGCCACTCCATGCCAGGCGTATTCCGGACGGCAGCGACGAAGTTCTCCACGGTCCCGGCCGTCTCAAGGACCACAACTTCTTCCGGCACAATGCCCCCGGCCTCCGCTTGCACACGGACGCGCCTTGCTTCGAATGCCTGCCGTAGCGCCTCCAGCTTCGGGCCGACGCGTGCTGCCTGACGCCCTCTACCGGGAAAGTGAATGTCACCGCCGCCTCGGGGTTTGTTGCGCGGCCGAACCGGCTCACCCGGTGCCGGCAAGATCAGTAATGGGTGTTCAGCCATCGTCCCTCTCTCGCTGGCCGCTGTTGTTTACAGTAAATCGCTCGTTCCACTGCTTGAGCCGTTCGCCCACGATTCGGCGCAGATCTGCATCGGGGAGCGCCAAAACATACCGGCGCTGCACGTCCAGGCTGAACTGCTCCAGCTCCGAGAAGCTCAGCCCCTTCAGGCGCTTGGCGAGCGTCACAGGCGAGTGAGCGAGCGCAACGTCGAGGCGCTGTTCTAATCGTCTAAACCATTCCTCGGCCTGCTTTTGAGTCGGCGGCGGGAGGGTGAGCCTTACCTGGAATCGGCGCCACACGGCCCGATCCAAGAGCTCAGGGTGATTTGTAGCGGTGACCGCAACCACATGGCTGGGAAGGTCGTCGACCTGGAGGAGCAACGAGCTGACGACGCGCTTGATCTCACCCGTTTCGTGCGTGTCTCCACGCTCCTTGCCGACCACGTCGAACTCGTCGAAGAAGAGCACGCAGCGCCGTATCCGCACTTGATCGAACAGCCGGGCGAGTCGAACTGCCGTTTCACCTAAATAGCTGGCAATCACAGACTCATAGCGGACGACGAGGAGCGGAACCGCGAGCTCGGTGGCGATTGCCTCCGCGAGCGAAGTTTTTCCGTTTCCTGGCAACCCGGCCAGAAGGATGCGGTGACGCGGCTCCAGGTTATGGGCCCGCAACAAGTCGGCGCGATGCTGTTCCTCGATCACCTCGCGGCAGGCGGTACTCACACCTTCGGTCAGCAGCAAATCATCGAGCCGACGGCGCGGAACGATGTCGTAGAACAGATCGCTAAAGACGGCTGGCTGCCGGTTTGTGACGGGGGCGGGGTTGGCGCCGCCGTTGGGCTGAAGGTGGGTCGCTAGTCGATCGGCGAGGACGTTGTGCTGTTTGGACCGTTCGTCTGCGAT
>Ga0299907_10002210_pt1 | contig 11781 bp, 16 predicted proteins | sample RVTome_16_FD_198680 | JGI IMG/M metagenome (GOLD analysis project Ga0299907, IMG submission 198680) | Soil microbial communities from uranium-contaminated site in the Upper Colorado River Basin, Wyoming, United States - RVT152D67 (version 2) ...
GTGTCGCTCTGGCTGTGTCAATTGGTTCCTCCACCTGGGCTGCTTGCTTGTCCACAGAACCGTCCACATCTGTGGAAAGTCCTGTGAACATCGTCCCCGGGGAATCCTTCACCTGTCATTCCCCGGAAGCGGATCCCGTCGGGGGGAAGTGACCACGCTCCCAGGTCGAGTGGCGCGAGTATCGGAGGGTCTCCCGCCGGTCGTCAAGAGCGCGAGAATCGCGGTTGTGGAAGCATGGCTCCACGGCTTTCCACAGCGAACGACCTCTTAGAATCGGTTTTTTCCAAATGGTGGGAGGTGGCCGATACCCCAACGGGCTCCAATTCGGGTCTTTGGTTCTTTTCGCGTCCTTCGTTGACTTTTCGCGAATCAGGGTCGTCTCCGCCCCGCAATGTTCGCCGGCGGGCTTTGACTAGCCCCCGGCGGATTCGTAACCTGAGTCTTCCCCAGGAAGCATCCATGAAGAGGACCTATCAGCCCAAAGTTCGCCGACGACAACGTCGTCACGGCTTCAGACATCGCATGCGCACCCGCGCCGGTCGCGCCATCATCAAGGCGCGTCGCAACAAGGGCCGGAAGCGCCTCGCCGTCTGACTCCGAAACACTCAAATTCACCCGGGACTTTCGTAGAGTCCTGCGTAACGGGATCCGGAGCCGCCAGGGCCCCATCGTCGTGGTCCGGTCCCCAGGCCGGCCCGGACCGCCCCGGGTGGGGCTCGTCGTGTCCCGGGGTGTCGGAACAGCGGTGCGTCGCAACCGGTTGAAACGACGGCTCCGTCATGCGGTGCGCGCCCTACAACTCGAGCCAGACATGGACTATGTGATCATCGCCAACCCCCAGGCCGCCGAAGCACCGCATCTGATGCAACTGTTGCAGCGCGCCGTCGATGGACTGGGGACGAGATGATTCGGCTCCTTCCCCGGCGCGTCGCCGTCGGGATGATCACTACCTACCAGAAACTGGTAAGTCCTCGGCTGGGTACCAACTGCCGTTATCGCCCCACCTGCTCCGCCTATGCCGCCGAGGCTGTTGCCCGCTTTGGTGTTCTCCGGGGAGGGTGGCTGGCCCTGCGACGGCTGGGACGCTGTCATCCGCTTCACCCCGGCGGGTATGACCCGGTGCCCGAGACCCGAGGAGCCGAGTGATGTTCGAGCTCTTCGATGCTCTAGTGCGCGGGCTGGGGGCGGTCCTTGCCTTCTTCTTCGATGCTCTCCTCGGAATATTTTCCGCAGGGTGGGCCCTAGGTCTCGCCATCATCCTGCTCACCATCGTGATCAACATCCTGGTTTTCCCCCTGACGCTGAAACAGACCAGGGCGACCCGGGCCTTCACCGCACTCCAGCCCCAGATCAAGAAGATCCAGGCCGAGCACAAAGACGACCCCCAGGAGATGCAGCGCCAACTGATGGCGGCACAACGTGAGGCGGGGGCCACCCCCGGGGGGTGTCTAGTCCCCCTCCTCGTGCAGATGCCGATCTGGTTCGCCCTGTTCCGTCTGCTGCAGACCCCGGAGCGATACATCGAAGAGTCGGCCCGACTGTTCGACTTCTTGGGCAATGGTGTTCGGTTCCTCGGGATGCAGCTCAGCAAGCCTCCCTCGACCGCCATTTCAGAGGGACTCGGGGTGGCTTTCCCCTACCTGGTCATGATCGGTCTGATGGTCGCCACTCAGTACATCCAGCAATGGCATTCCACCTATGGCCAGGAACGCCCCAATCAGAAAGGGGCAGGGGCCCAACAGGCCATCACCAAGATCATGCCCCTGTTCATTGGGTTCATCTCCTGGTCCTTCCCCGCCGGTCTGATCCTCTACTGGGCCACTTCCAACCTGTTCCGTTTCGGCCAACAGGTCCTCATTTTCAAGATCGACGGTCGTCCCACCGTTCCGGGGGCGGTCGAGGTCAAGGAGCCCGAGAAAGACTCGGGTGGAGACGAAGCTCCCGGGAAGTCGCAGCCGGGCGCGGTCAAGAAGCGCCGTAAGCGCAGGAGGAGGTAGGTGTGGAGTACGTAGAGATAAGGGCGAAGACGGTCGATCTGGCCGTGGAGGCCGCCATGGTGGAATTGGGAGTGGATGACCCCGAGGAGCTGGCGGTGGAGATCGTCTCCGAACCAGTGAAGGGGTTTCTCGGTCTCGGGGGGGAGGATGCCGTGGTCAGAGTGCGGCGTCGCCAGAAGACCCGGCAAAGAGGGGGTCGGGGAGGAAAAAGACCCGACAATCGCCGTCGTCAGGGGGACCAGCGCGACCAGAATGGGAGACGGGACCAGCAGCATCGGAAGCAGCAACGACGCACCGACGACAAGAAGAAGCCACAAGCGAAGAGACCGGAGAAGAAAGAGTTGGAGGACGATCGCCCCCAATTGAGCCTGGATGATCAGGCCCGTATCGCCCGAGAGTTCCTCGAGGGACTCCTCGACGCGTATGGGCTGGAGGGCGATGTCACCTCGAGCCTCGACGACGATGTCGTGGTGGCAAATGTCGACGGGGAACAGACAGAGGCCCTGGTCGGGGTGCGAGGCTCGGTACGTTCGGCCATACACGAGCTCACCAGGACCGTGATCCAGCGTGATACCCGTGACTCTGCCCGTCTTCGCCTCGACATCGCCGGTTACGGGGAGCGGAGACGCCAGGCCCTCTCTATCTATGCCGATCAACTCATCGACCAGCTGACGGACGAGGGCGGCGAGATAATGCTGGAGCCGATGGGGCCTGCTGACCGCAAGGTGATCCACGATGCCGCCGCCGCCCGTGAGGGAGTGACTTCTTATTCGGAGGGCGAGCCTCCCCGGCGCTATGTGGTGTTGTCAAGGACGGACACCGGGCGCTCCGAGGAGGAGTAGACCGACCGCGCGGGGGAAACTAGACCACCGGGTTTCACGTGAAACCTGAAATGTGGCGTCGGGTGGCAGCTACGGTAGGGCGAAGCCTTTCCCCAGCTCAGAGTGACATTCTCGTCACTTTTCGGGAGTGGCTTGCTGAGGAGGCCATCCCCGCCGGGGCCTTGGGTCCGGCGGAGAGGGACCGACTCGACGACCGTCATATCGCCGATTCCCTGCTTTTTCTCCACGGCTGGTGTCGAGACGAGGGGCCCGAGACCATCTGGGATCTGGGATCGGGGGCGGGGTTACCCGGCATCCCTCTCGCCGTGCTCTTGCCTGACACCAGGATGCGACTGGTCGATCGCTCCCGGAAACGCAGTGCGTTGCTGCGACGGGGAGTCCGAGTGCTCGGTTTGGACAATGTCGATGTCGAGGAAGGCGATGTCGCGGATCTCACCGGGGCCACGCCCATGATCGTATCCCGTGCCAGCTTGGACCCGGTTCGCTTGTCTCCGGTGGTAAGAAATCACCTGATGCCGGGTGGAGTGGCGGTGGCCGGCGGCTCGTGGGTGAGCCCGCCGACGGAGGTCCCGCCGGGTTGGGAGGTCAAAGAAATCCCCCCGGATTCGCTTGACCGATCGATCTGGCTTCTTATCATGCGCGCCTAGATGTCCAAACCCATCGTGGTGGCGCTGGCCAATCAGAAGGGCGGGGTCGGTAAGTCGACGACTGCCATCAATCTCGCCGCAGCTTTGGCATTTCAAGGTCAGAGGGTCTTGCTCATCGATCTCGATCCTCAGGGGAACGCATCTTCCGGTCTGGGTATCGATCGCTCGGCGATAGACGTCTCCATATACGACGTTCTTCTCAAGGAATCCACGGTGGACGAGGCGATCGAGCCCACTTCGGTGCGAAATCTGTTCGTGGTCCCGGCCACGATCGATCTCGCCGGGGCCGAGATCGAGCTGGTCTCATTGTTTTCACGTGAAACACGTCTCAGAAACGCCATCGAGGGCACGGATACCGAGTTTGACGTGATTCTCATCGATTGTCCCCCATCCCTGGGGTTGCTCACTGTCAATGCGCTGACCGCCGCCCGAGAGGTGATCATTCCCATTCAGTGCGAGTACTACGCCTTGGAAGGTCTTTCCCAGTTGCTGAGGAATGTGGATCTCGTCACCTCGAATCTGAATCCCAAGTTGAAGGTGAGTGGTGTCATCCTCACCATGTATGACGGTCGGACCCGACTCTCCAAGGAGGTAGCCGAACAGGTGCGCGATTACTTCGCCGAGCTCACTTTCGACACTGTCATCCCCAGATCTGTGCGTATCTCCGAGGCACCTTCCTACGGCGAACCATTGCAAACCCTGGACCCGATGAGCCGGGGGGCCATCGCCTATCGGAATCTGGGACGGGAGTTCATCAAGCGTCACGATCTGAGTGAGGAGAAGAGTTGAGCCCGAGAAAAGCCGGTTTGGGTCGGGGTCTGGAAGCACTGATCCCCACTGTCGCCTCCGGGGAGACCCCCGAGTTCCTCCAGGTGCGGGTGGACGAGATCGAGCCCAATCCCCAGCAGCCCCGGAGTCGCTTCGACGAGGAGAGGTTGGACGAGTTATCCGCCTCGATCCTGGAGGTGGGGGTGTTGCAACCGGTGATAGTGACCAGCGGGGAGGAAGGTTATGTGCTCATCGCCGGGGAGCGTCGATGGCGTGCTGCCCAGCGCGCCGGTTTGGAGACCATCCCTGCGGTGGTCCGGGAGACCGCTGCCGACGACACCCTGGTCGAAGCTCTGGTGGAAAACGTGCAGCGGCAGGACCTGACTCCACTGGAAGAGGCGCACGCCTACCGGCAGCTTCTGGAAAATTATGGAATGACACAGGACCAGGTGGCGGATCGTGTCGGCAAGTCTCGACCCGCGGTGTCCAACACCCTCCGTCTCCTCCAGCTCCCCGGCCCGGTGCAGACCATGGTCGACGCCGGGGCGCTCACCGCCGGTCACGCAAGGGCCCTCCTCGGTCTCGACGACAAGAAGTACGCCATCCACCTGGCCGAGAAGGCGGCGTCCGAGGGATGGAGCGTCCGGCAGGTGGAGGACGCGGTGCGGACTCGCCGTGAGATGGAGGATCCAGCAGACGCCAAGCCACAGGTACGGCAACTGCGCCCTGTCGAGCTCATCGAGCTGGAGAAGAGACTCGGCGACCATCTGGACGCCAACGTGAAGATCAGCTATCGCAACGAGAAGGGAAAGGTCGAGATCAGGTTTGGCTCGATTGCGGAGCTGGAGAGGATCTACCGAGTCATCTCATAGCGGCCGCGGCGGAGAAGAAGCGGGCGATGCCGGTAGCGACGGCTAAGCCGACCTTCTCGTCGAGTGAGGACCTGGAGACCACCGCCGCCGGAGCCCTGGTCTCCTTGAGCATGGCGTTTGCCCGACCTTCGACGTGCGACCCGAGGCTTGAGGCGATGGCCCGGGCCAGCTCCTCTCCTGCTGCGGACATCGATCGCTCGGATGCGAAGTAGTAGACGCTGTCATTGTCCCCCAACTGGAAGGTGACGATGAGGTCCGATCCCATCCGGTTGGCTCGTCGGGCCCTGACCCGTTCGGGGAGCTGGGTGTCCTGGCTTCGCGACATCATGGGCAGGCCTCCAGCCTCCTGGATGGCCAACGCCGCGGCCGTCGCCGCCTCCCAGGCGGCCTTGGCTTCGGCGGCGTCCCTGCAGCCGGCGTCGAGATAGACGCGGGCCCCGGCGACGGTGTCGGGGAGCATCCGCATCCATTCCCGCTCCCTGATGGCATAGCGACTCTCCTTCATCTCACCACGGCTCACAAGATGCAGCTCGGTGACCACTTCAGGACCGACTTTTCCATCTTCTGCCAAGACACGGTTGTGTTGGAAGTCGATGACGGCCCGCTCGGTGTCGGGGCCCAAGATGCCGTCCACCTTCCCCGAATCGAAGCCCAGGGAGTTGAGACGACTCTGGAGCTCGGCGACATCCTCACCCCTGATCATCGGGCGCCTCATGAAGAGAAGACGGTCGCCCAGGCGGTATCCGGCTTCGTAGAGCACCCGCCAGGTGTCCGGCCCGACGATCCCGTCGGGTTCGAGGCCCTTGGCCTTCTGGAACCCGGCAACCGCCTTCCGGGTCCCCTCGGCGAACTCCGCCCGCTCGTCAGCCGATGGATCGAAGCCGAGAGCGGCGAGACGATCCTGGATGTCCCGCACTGCGGGGCCTTGATCGCCAACCCGGTAGAGACGCATCCTCCAGACCTTAAAGAGAGGGGGCTGCTCGGAACGTCCGTCCGCGGCTCAGGCCGTGTACTCGGCGAGCTCCTGGAGGAGGCGGTGCTTGGGGGCAGCACCCACGATGCGCTTCTTCTCGACGCCATCCTTGAAGAGGATGAGGGTGGGGATGCTCATCACGTCGTGGGCCGCGGCGGCGTCGGGATTGTGGTCCACGTTGAGCTTCCCGATGGTGAAACCGTCGTGCTCTTCGGCGATCTCCTCGAGGACGGGGGCGATCACTTTGCAGGGCCCGCACCACTCGGCCCAGAAGTCGACCAGGATCGGGGTCTCCCCGCTGATTGCCTCGTCGAAGTCGCTCTGGTTGAGGGTGACGATCTCTGCCATTTCGTATCTCCTTGCTTGCTGGTCGATCTGGCCTATTCCTGGGCGGCCAGCCACCTCTCCGCGTCGATGGCGGCGCGGCTCCCGGTGCCGGCGGCGGTCACCGCCTGACGGTAGACGTGATCGGCCACGTCTCCGGCGGCGAACACGCCGTCCACCGAGGTGTACGTGGACATGCCGTCGCGGAGGAGGATGTAGCCGTTGGGGTCGAGGTCGAGCTCGCCGACGAACAAGTCGGTGCTGGGCTTGTGACCGATGGCGACGAAGAGGCCGTCGACGGCCAGCTGGTGGCTCTCACCGCTCTCCGTGCTCTCCAGCGTTACCGCGGTGACTTTGTCGTCACCGTGGATCTCGGTGACGATGGTGTTCCAGGCGAACTCGATCTTCTCATGAGCCATTGCCCTGTTCGCCATGATCTTGGAAGCCCGCAGCTCGTCTCTCCGGTGCACCACCGTGACCTTGGAAGCAAACTTGGTGAGGAACAGGGCCTCCTCCATGGCGGTGTCGCCACCCCCGACCACCACCAGCTCCTGGTCGCGGAAGAAGAAGCCGTCACATGTGGCGCACGCCGAGACACCCCTCCCGGTGAGCTTCTCCTCTCCGGGGACGCCCAGCCACTTCGCAGTGGCGCCGGTGGCCAAGATCACCGCGTCTGCGGTGAATTCGTCGGCGCCCACGTCGACATGGAGGGGCCGCTTGGAGAAGTCGACCGCGGTCACGTCGACCTGTCGGAGTCGGGAGCCGAACCGTTCCGCCTGCTTGCGAAAGTGGTCGATGAGCTCGGGTCCCAGGATCCCGTCCGGGAAGCCGGGGTAGTTCTCCACGTCGGTTGTGATCATGAGCTGCCCACCGGCCGCGGAGCCCTCGAAGACGAGGGGGTCGAGGTCGGCGCGGGCCGCGTAGAGCGCGGCGGTCAAGCCGGCCGGGCCCGAACCGATGATGATCAGCTGCTCGTGTTGTGTCACTCTCGACCAGTCCTCATGAACCAAATGATTGCCCCGCCTACCAGGAAGACCGCTCCCAATACGGCGAAGGCCCCCGCGGTGGTGAGCGGGATCTCCAGCGCACCGAAGATCGCCCAGAGCAGGAATACCAATGCTGTGAACCCGAGAGTGCCGGCGACAATTCCCAGACCGGCCATGGTGACGTAGCGCGATATCCGGTCCACGGTCAAAGAGCGGATCTTGAGGGCGATCTCCTCGAGGAAGTCGGCGAACCTCCTGGCGTATTCCTCCATTCCGGGGAAGGCTAGTTGGCCGTCGACGGCTTGCTAGTTGCTGCGACCACTGCACTAGCCGTCGATGTAGACCTCCTCGCAGACGTCGCTGTCGACGAAGTGGATGGGGGTGTCGGCCCCGATCTCCTCACCTCTGGCGATGGCCGCCAGATAGCTCCCGGGAACGGGTGCGGCGTCGTCCTCCCCGACCATCGCGACCACTTCGTGGTCGAAGAGACCGGCTGTGGCCAGACAGTCCTCTTCCTCGGGATCGTCGCCGGCCGCGCGGTAAAGGGCCCCGCCCTGACGCAGCCTGGCGGCCTCCTCGGCGAAGTACTCCTGGGCTTCGGGTGACATCAGCGCTGCCCCGTCTGAGGCGAGGGCGTCCGCGGTCTCGGCAGCAGCCACGCTGGTGTCCGCCTCGTCGGCCGCGGTGGCTTCGACCGCCCTGTCCTCACCCGAGTCTGCCTGGTTGAGGAGACCACCGCCGAGCACCGCTGCCAGTCCGACCACCACGAAGAGGGCCGCCGCTGCAAGCGACCAGCGGTAGACGCCCGTCGCCGCCGGCTTCGCCTGCTCGGCGCGTAGCCGGCCCCATAGATCGCGATGGAGGACGGCTCGCTCGCTCTCGGTCATCATGACCGCCCCGGCGGCGGAGACGGCCCTGAGCGCGTCGAGTTGGAGCTCGTATTCGGCCCGGGCCTCGGCCGAGCTCTCCAGAAGGGCCCGGGCATCGGTCTCGTCCTCGAGGGACCCGTCTGCCAGGGCGGCGATCAATTCACGCTCGTGGTCACGCATGACAATCCTTTGATGCTCTCATCGCCCTGTTCGGTTCCCCAATCGCTCGGCGAGCATTCGCCTCCCCCGGAAGACACGCGACTTCACCGTGCCCACCGGCACTCCCAGGGTCTCGGCGGCCTCGGGCAAGGAGAATCCCTCAATGTCGGACAGCACGACAGCGGCGCGGAAGTCGGGAGGCAGTGACATGAGCGCCATGTGCAACTCGGGGCGGAGACCGGCTGCCTCCACCTGCTCGGCCGCACCGGGGTCGGGAGGGTCGACATGCTCGGGGAGCGGGTCGCTGCGCTCCCGCTTCCTCTTGCGCAGGTCGTCGTAGCAGCGGTTCACCGCGATCCGGTAGATCCAGGTCCCCAGCGCAGACCTTCCCTGGAACTGCCCGGCCTTGCGGAAGACGGTCAGGAACGTCTCCTGGGTGGCGTCGAGGGCGCGCTCGCGGTCTCCCAAGATGCGGAGGCACACCGAGAACACCCGACCCTCATGTGCCTGCATCAGCGCGGTGAAGGCGTCGTGGTCGCCGGAGACCACACGGGCCAACAGATCCGCCTCCTCGGCCCTGATGGTCACGGGCGGAACCGTACCTCTGAGAGGATTGCGACCCTGGAGCCGTCGGGCTGCTCGGGCAGCTCCGTCAGCCAGAGCAGCCAAAAGCCGCTGTCCCGGCGGGGAAGGCCGACGCTGGTGGCGCCGGGGGGCGACGCCCCTCCTGCGATGCGACCCCAACCCTCCAGATCGTCGGCGAATTGGCCCGACCAGTAGATCTCGAACTCGGTCCCCTCGCTGAGGCCCACGAGCTCGACCCGAGAGGGTGATCCGGTGACGGTGAAGACCACGCCTACCCCGGGCTTCAGCGAGCCGATGGGGCTCTGGTAGCGCTCCGTCTGCCAGGCCGTCCTCGAGTCACCGTCGACGAGGTTGGGAATGAGGTCGTCGTTCTCCCCCCCTTCGCCGTAGGGGTCGTAGGAGCGTGCTTCGAGTATCCCCACCGACCCGGGGAGCGTGGCCGGGGCGGTCTGGGGAACGGTGGTGGGGAGGGTCGTCGCCTGGGTGGCCCGGGGAGGGAGGATCGGGGGGCCCCCGCCACTCACCACCCGACCCAACGCCACCAGCCCTCCGGCTATGACGACGAGCCCGACGGCGGCGAGGAGGAGCCGGAGCGAGGTGGCCCGCGACTGGGGCTGGGGCTCGCGTGGTGTCGGTGCCGCTCCCAATGCCTCCCGCAGCCCGGCGGCGGTGTAGCCGCCAGATTGGCCCGATCGGAGCACGAAGTCGAGGGCGCGGGGCACCCCGTCGATCCGCTCCGAGGGAGGCGGGCCCCCCGGCGGCGAGCCAGTCAGCGCGATCTCGAGCGAGGCAGCCAGGGCGCGGACGTCTCCCTCGATGTCGTTGCGGGGCACCCGGCCGAAGGCGCCGAGTTTGGCCGCATGGGACGCCGAGTAGGAGATGGCCCCCAGGTCGATGGCACCGTGGGCCACTTCTTGGTCGTGGAGAGCCGCCAGAGCATCGGCGAGCCCGGTGGCGTTGGGCAGGAAGTCGGGGAGCTCGATGGGCCGCGTGGCCTCCACCCGGTCGGCCATGGTGGCACCACCCGTCCACTCCGACACCGAGTAGGCACCACCCTCCACCTCGGACACCGAGTAGACCCGGGCGAGATGGGGATGGGCGGCCTTGGCCGCGCCGCTCACCGAGGCAACGAAGGTGGCGCGGCGCCCGCGACTGCTCTCCGGGCCCAGGCTGCGAATGAGCACCGGGCGATCGAGTGAGGTGTCGGTGGCGAGCCACTCTTCGAGGTCGTCGTCCCGGCCGAGACGGACCTCGAGGCGGTATCTGTCGGGTATTGCTGGGGGCATCGGCTCACTTCATCATCGTCTGCTCACAGGTCGTAGCCGAGGAGATGCAGGTGGTGGCCCGTAGGGGTGAACCCTTCCCTCTCGTAGAGACGGCGCGCTCCCTCGTTGGCCGGCCGCACGTTGAGGACGATGACCCTGGACAGAGTTCCCCGTGCCCAGGTCAGCGCGGCTCGCACCAACTCGGTCCCGATGCCCTCACCACGCCGGGAGGGTTCGACCGCGATGCGATGGAGGTAGCTGATCCCCCAGTGCGAGCCCACCAGGGCATATCCCTCGATTCGGGTCCCCTCTCCGGCCAGGAGCACCGTGGCCGTCCCGGTCGCGGCGAATGCCTCCTTGAGGCCGGTCTCGCTCATCCGCCACATGCCATCGAACGCGCGATGATCGAGATCCAACACCTGTGGCCATGGAGGGGTGGTGGTCCTGGTGATCGAGATTTCTGGCTTCTTCGTGGTCAGCCCCAGGGGCCGCTCCATGATTTGGAGACGGTGCCGCTCGAGGTAGCCGCTCTTTCGCCATACCGAAGTGGCCGAGCGATACAGCGGAGGGGAGAGCACGGTGTGCGCGCCCAGCCCGATGAGGTGCTCTGTCGCTTCGGCGAGGAACCCGGCGCTTCCCCTGAGCAGTCGGAGCAGGGCGGTGTCCGGCTCGTCACACCAGGGGCGGGCCGACGCCCGGGACCATCCCCCCGCGATCGTTATCGGTGACGGCCAGACCCCGGTGATGTTTAGCCGCGGCGTCACTTGTGGAAGAGTACGGCCATGAAGGTCGTGGTCGCCAGTCACCCCTCATCGCTGAGACACGACACCGGCGCTTTTCACCCCGAGCGGCCGGAGCGGGTCGAGGCAGTGAGGAAGGGCGTCCTCGGCTCGGGTCTCGATGTCGTGGAGATCGAGGCGCCACGCATCGAACGCAGCGAGCTGGCCCTCGCTCACGATCCGACCTATGTGGAGATGATCGAGTCCTACTGCTCCCTTGGTGGAGGGGCTCTGGACATGGACACCGCGGTCTCCGAGGAGAGCTGGGAGGCCGCTTTGACCTCGGCCGGGTCTGTACGCGCTCTCATCGAGGAGCTGGAGTCCGCCGGGGACGCCACCGGGTTCGCCGTGTGCCGGCCCCCCGGCCATCACGCCTTCTCGGATCGGGCGATGGGGTTCTGCCTGTTCAACAACGTGGCCATCTCTGCCAAGGTGCTCAGGGCACGAGGCGACCGGGTAGCCATCCTCGACTGGGATGTCCACCACGGAAATGGGACCCAGGCGATCGTCGCGGACGACCCCGGCATCCTGTATGCCTCGGTTCACCAGAGGCACCACTATCCCCATGAGGGCATGCTCGAGGACCTCGAGATCGGCTCCAAGGGGACCGTGGTCAACATCCCCCTCCCCGCAGGGACTGCAGGCGATGTTTACCGACGGGCTTGGGGGGAGCTGGCCATCCCGGTGACGACACAGTTCGATCCGGATTGGGTCC
>Ga0299907_10002211_pt1 | contig 11778 bp, 10 predicted proteins | sample RVTome_16_FD_198680 | JGI IMG/M metagenome (GOLD analysis project Ga0299907, IMG submission 198680) | Soil microbial communities from uranium-contaminated site in the Upper Colorado River Basin, Wyoming, United States - RVT152D67 (version 2) ...
CCCCGCTCAGCCAGTACGCAACCGAGTCGAGGTCGGGGGAGATGCGCAGGCCGAGGTGCGTCATATCGTCGGCGACGTTGCCGATCACCGTGACGCCCGAGGGGTCGACCGCTCGCACGAGCCCGCGCAGGAGCTTCCCCGCGCCCACGCCCCCGGCCAGCGCCGCCACCCGCATGGCCACAGCGTACGCGTCCTTTGACCGAACCGAGGGCCGAAGATACGCTCCGGCCATGGCACCTACCCCCGCGGCGGTCCGGCGGGCCCTCGCCCGCGCCGAGGACTCGAAGTCGCTGTCGCGCGGGGACGTCGCCGCGTTGCTCGCCGCCCGCGGCGACGACCTCGACCTCCTGCTGTCGATCGCCTCCCGCCTCCGCGAGCTGGGCTGGGGCCGCACGATCACGTACTCGCCGAAGGTCTTCATCCCGCTGACGATGCTGTGCCGGGACCACTGCCACTACTGCACGTTCGCCAAGCCCCCGGCGCGGATCGACGCGCCGTACCTCACACCGGAGCAGGCGGTGGCCATCGCCGAGGCGGGGCGCGGCGCCGGGTGCACCGAGGCGCTCTTCACCCTTGGCGACCGTCCCGAGGACCGCTACCCGGAGGCCCGCGCGTGGCTGGAGGAGCGGGGGCACGCGAGCACGCTCGACTACCTCCGCGAGGTGGCGATCCGCGTGATCGAGGAGACCGGGCTTCTGCCGCACCTGAACCCCGGGGTGATGTCGTGGGAGGAGATGGCCCGGCTGAAGCACGTCTCGGTCTCGATGGGGCTGATGCTCGAGCAGGCCAGCGACCGGCTGCTCGAGAAGGGGATGGCCCACCACGGGTCGCCCGACAAGGTTCCGGCCGTGCGCCTGCGGACGATCGAGGAGGCCGGCCGGCTCTCGATCCCGTTCACCACGGGGATGCTCGTGGGGATCGGGGAGACGCTCGGGGAGCGGGCCGACACGCTGCTGGCGATCCGGGAGGTGGAGCGCCGCTACCGCCACGTCCAGGAGGTCATCGTTCAGAACTTCCGGGCGAAGCCCCGGACGCGGATGCACGACCACCCCGAGCCCGACGAGGAGGCGTTCCTGGCGGCGATCGCCACCGCGCGGGTCGTGCTCGGTCCGCGGGTGAGCGTCCAGGCCCCGCCCAACCTCTCCGACGACCGGTTCCCCAGGCTGCTCGACGCCGGCATCAACGACTGGGGCGGCGTGTCGCCCGTGACGCCCGACCACGTGAACCCCGAGAAGCCCTGGCCGAAGCTCGAGCGCCTGCGCGCCGCCACCGAGGACCGAGGCTTCGTCCTGCGCCCGCGACTCCCCGTCTACCCGCGGCACGTCCTGCGGCCCGACCCCTGGATCAGCGGGAAGATGCGCGCGCCCCTCCAGACGCTCGCCGGCCCCGACGGCTATCCGAGCGGGCGACGGCCCGAGCCGATCCCCTGGCAGGACCCCGACGTGCAGTGGAAGCCGCGCGAGATCGACCTCGCGTTCTCCAAGGGGGCGGACGCGGGGCTCCGCGAGGACGCGCTGGACGTCTACGGTGACTTCGATCAGCTTGATGTCACGCGGAGCTGGGTCCAGGAGCGGGTCTCTCCCGAGCGGCTCGACGCCGAGATCCGCGCCGCGCTGGCCAGGGCCGCCGACGGCGGCGCGGTCAGCGACCGGGAGGCGCTGGCCCTGTTCCGGGCCGAGGGTCCCGCGCTCGACGCGCTCGCGGGGGTCGCCGACGACCTCCGGAGGGAGGTCGTCGGCGACGACGTCACCTACGTCGTGAACCGGAACATCAACTTCACGAACGTGTGCTACACGGGATGCCGCTTCTGCGCGTTCGCCCAGCGAGAGATCGACCCGGAGTCGTACACGCTGACCCTCGCCGAGGTCGCCGACCGCGCCGAGGAGGCCCGCGCGGCCGGGGCGACCGAGGTGTGCATGCAGGGCGGGCTCCACCCCGACCTGCCGGGAACCTTCTACTTCGACCTCCTCGACGCCGTGAAGGCCCGCGTCCCCGAGATCCACGTCCACGCCTTCAGCCCGATGGAGGTGCTGAACGGCGCGACGCGGCTCGGCGTCTCGTTCCGGGAGTTCCTCGAGGAATGCCGGCGGCGTGGCCTCGGGTCGATCCCCGGCACCGCCGCCGAGATCCTCGACGACGACGTGCGCTGGCTCCTCACCAAGGGGAAGCTGCCGGCCGACACCTGGGAGGAGATCGTCCGAACGGCCCACGAGGTGGGCCTCCGGTCGTCCTCGACGATCATGTACGGACACGTCGACGCGCCGCCGCACTGGGTCGCGCACATCCGGCGGCTCGCCGCGATCCAGGACGACACCGGCGGCTTCACCGAGCTCGTGCCGCTCCCCTTCGTGCACCAGAGCTCTCCGATCTACCTCGCGGGGAAGGCGCGCCCGGGCCCGACCCACGACGAGAACCGCAGGATGCACGCGATCGCGCGCATCCTCCTGCACGGGCGCATCCCCAACCTCCAGGTGTCGTGGGTGAAGCTGGGCCTCGAGGCGTCCCAGCTGATGCTGCGCGGCGGGGCCAACGACCTCGGCGGCACGCTGATGGAGGAGACGATCTCGAGGATGGCCGGGGCGGAGTGGGGGATCCGCAAGGAGCCCGAGGAACTCGAGGAGGCGATCCGCGCGATCGGTCGCTTCCCCGCCCGCCGCACCACCACCTACGAGCGCGCCCGCGCCCACCTGTGAAAAAGGCGCCGAGGCCGCTTCACTTGACGCTCGAAAAAAGTCATCATGAGGCCTGGACAAGAACGGGGCGTCCCCGTCAGAATTACATGTATGTGATTCTGGGGGAGGGGCGACCGTGCACCATTACATCCCATGGCAGGAGCGAGCGAGGTGCCGGGAATTCGATCCGGAGATCTTCTTCCCCGAGAAGGGGGGGTCCTCTCGCGAGGCGAAGCGGATCTGCAACCAGTGCGAGGTGCGGATCGAGTGCCTGAACTACGCCCTGCGCCACGACGAGCGGTACGGTGTGTGGGGTGGGATGAGCGAACGGGAGAGGCGACGCCTGAAGCGTATGGCGTCCTGATCGGGAGAGGGGGGTGACGGATGCCACCGGCGCGAAAGAAGTCCACCGCCAAGAAGAAGTCGAGCGGTAGGAAGAGCGCGAAGAAGGCACCGGCACGGAAGAGGACCGCAGCGGCCCGCAGGAAGACCACCGGCCGCAGGAAGACCACCGCGCGGAGGAAGACCACGGCGCGTCGCAAGACCACGGGCCGCAAGAAGGCCACCGGCCGGAAGAAGACCGCCGCACGCAGGAAGACCGGCGGTCGCAAGACCACGGCGCGTCGCAAGGCCACCGGCCGCAAGAAGGCCACCGGCCGGAAGAAGACCGCCGCACGCAGGAAGACCGGCGGTCGCAAGACCACGGGCCGCAAGAAGGCCACCGGCCGGAAGAAGACCGCCGCACGCAGGAAGACCGGCGGTCGAAAGACCACGGGCCGGAAGAAGGCGACCGGTCGCAGGAAGACCACCGGTCGGAAGAAAGCCACGCGGCGCCGGTAGGCCGACCGGAGCTCGGGAAGGGGGCGGACGCGCCCCCTTCTCCTTTTCCGGATGATGCTATGCTCCGCGCCGGTCGCGGCCGGCCCGCCGGCTCCGACCCACACCCGTCCCTCGTGGAAGCCAAAGACAGCCCGAGCGTGCTTGCGGTCCTCGTCGTGAAGGACGGGGCCGACTGGCTGAAGCGGTCGCTGGCCGCGCTGGCTCGCCAATCCCATGGGCGGCTCGGCGTCCTCGCCGTGGACAACGCCTCAGCCGACGGCTCCGGCGATCTCCTCCGGGACCTGCTCGGCCCGCGCCGCGTCGTCGGTCTGGCCGAGAACGTGGGCTTCCCCGGCGCGGTGGCCCGCGCCATGGAGCTCCCCGCGGCCCGCGAGGCCGACTTCCTCTTGCTACTCCACGACGACACCGTTCTCGATCGTGACGCGGTCGCCCGGCTCGTCGCGGCCGCCGGCGACGGTGTGGGCGTGGTCGGGCCGAAGGTTCTCGACGGGGAGCGCCGCCGGATGGTCCGCGAGATCGGCTACACGATCGATCGGTTCGGCTACCGGTACTCCGCGCTCGAGCAGGGCGAGATCGATCAGGGCCAGCACGACTCTCCTCGCGAGGTCCTCTTCGTCTCGGGGGCGGCGATGCTCGTGGCCAGGGACGCGTGGCTTCGGGCGGGCCCCCCCGATGGGCGGCTCCGCCCCGCTCACGGCGATCTCGACTTCTGCTGGCGCGTCCGCATCGCGGGGTTCCGGGTGGTGATGGACCCCTCGGCCGTGGCGTACCACGGGGCGGTCGGAGACGCCGGGCGCCGGGCGGGGGCCAGGAACGAAGACGCCCGCTACCTCGAGGAGCGCTCGGCCCTCACGGCGATGCTGAAGAACTACCGGCTGCTCACGCTGCTGTGGGTGATGCCGATGTACGTCGTGCAGGGGCTGGCGAAGATCGCGCTCTTCCTGGTGTCGAGGCGGTTCGGCGCGGCGCGTCAGGTGCTGGCCGCCTGGGGATGGAATCTGCTGCGATTCCCCGGCACGCTGCGCCGGCGCGTCCGCGTCCACGCCGTGCGCGCGGTCAAGGAGCGGGAGGTGACCGCGACGATGGCTCCGACCTCTGCGCGCCTCCGGCGCTGGGCAGGGCAGGTGTCGGCCGTCCTCTTCCCGGGACGCACGGGGGAGCTTGCGCCCGAAGAGGAGGTGGCCCTCGTCCCCCTCCGCGAGCGGGTCGGGGGCTTCCTCGGCCGGTACCCCACCACCTTGGCGCTCGGCTTCGGTCTCCTCCTGACGCTCTTCTCGTTCCGCGGCGTGCTCTTCGCCTCTCCGCTCCAGGGAGGCGCCATGCCCACCTTCCCCGACAGCGCGACGGAGCTGTTCGCGCGCTACCTCGAGGGGACGATCCCCGCCGGCTTCGGCGGGGCCGACGGGGCCAGCCCCGCGCTCGTGCCGCTGGGTCTCGCGAGCCTCCTCACGCTCGGCAACCCGCAGACCCTCGCGTGGATGCTCGTCGCCTTCACGCCGGTCCTGGCCGGCGCGACGGCGTACCGCGTCGCGCTGCGCAGGACCGGCGCCCGCTCTGCGGCGGTCACGACCGGCGTCTCGTACGCGCTCTCTGCGGTCGTGCTCTGGGCCGTCTCGGAGGGCAGGGTCGGAGAGATGGTCTTCCTGATCGGCCTCCCATGGGTCCTCGGGCGCATCGCGGATCCCTTCGAGAGGCCGGTGGGCGCGCCCCTGCGGTGGGCGCTGGGGACCGCGGTCGTCCTGGCGATCACCGGCTCCTTCTTCCCGGCGGTCTGGGCCCCGGTCGCGATCGCGACGGTCGTCACGCTCGTCGTGGGGGGGCCGCGCGGGCGGCTCCTGCCGGGCACGGGGATCGCGATCGCCACGCTCGTTTTCGCGGCCGTCCTCGCGTTCCCCTTCGTGTTGACGCTGGCGCGGATCGGGGTGGGTCGGAGCGCGGAGCTGGGGATCGCGGCGGAGTTCGGCTCGATCCTGAGACTCTCGCCCGGGCCCGCGCCCGGGTCCTGGCTGCCGGCGCTCTTCCTTCCCATCGCGGGTGTGCTCGGCTTCGCGCTGGCGAAACAGCGACGCGCCGCCTGGCGAGGGCTGCTCTCGGCGACGCTGGCCCTGCCTCTGGCCTGGCTGGCGGCGGCCGGCTACGTCCCCAGTGCGGCCGCGGAGCCGGTCGCGTACCTGGGGCTGGCGGCGTACGTGTTGAGCGTCCTCGTGGGGCTGGGCTTCGCCTCGGTCGCGCCGGGCGTGGAGCGACAGGCGTTCGGCGGAACGCAGATCGCCTTCGGCCTCCTCGCCCTCGTCGTCGGAGCCGGGGTCCTGCTCCAGGCGGGCCAAGCGGTGCGCGGAGGTTGGGCGGTCGGAGAGGATCGAATCGCCCCCGCCTATCCCGTGGTGGCCACGTCGGACGCCGGGTGGACCTTCCGCGTGCTGTGGCTCGGGCGCGTCGGCGGCGGCTCGTTCCCGCCTCCGGGCGGCCCTGCCGAGGGCGTCGTCGAGGCGAGCGGGGCCTCCGTGCGCTACGCGGTGACGGGGCGGTCCGGCCGCTCGATCCTCTCGGTCGGCCTGCCCCCGGGAGGGCCCGGCTACGAGGAGCTCGAGCGAGCCCTCCGAACGGTGCTCGCGGGGCGCGTGCGCCACGGCGGCTCCCTTCTCTCTCCGTTCGCGGTGGCGTTCGTGGTCGCGGGCGAGGGAGACCTTCCTCCGGAGGCGCGAGCCAGGCTGGACGCCCAGCTCGATCTGCTCCCCGGCGCCCGCGCGGGCGGCCTGGTCCTCTATCGGAACACGAGGGCGTTCCCCATGGCGGGGGTCCTTCCGAACGCCGCCCCCCAGGGCGACGTCCGCGCGGACGACGTCCTCGCCCCGGCCCGCGTGGCCCGGCTCGGAGTGACCCCCTTCCGCCGCGTCGAGCCGGGGGTGTGGGCGGGCTCATCGGACCTGCCCGCCACCGGAACGGCGTTCGTCTCGAAGGAGCACGAGCCGGCCTGGGTCCTCCGGACCGAGGAGGGGGCCGAGCACGAGCCCTTCCGGGCGTTCGGATGGGCCGTCGGCTTCGAGGCCCCCTCGGGCTCCGGCGAGCTGACGCTGGTCCGCCGGGACGACTGGGTGCGGACCGCGGAGGTGGGGGGGCTGGCCCTGGTCTGGGTGGCCGCGCTGTGGTTCCTGCGGAGGCGAGGATGACGCGCCCGTGGATCGCGCGGATGCGCCTCCCGGGGGCCGTCCTCGTGTCCCTGGCCGTCGTGGCGGGGGGTCTGGCGCTGGAGCGCGGGCTGGGAGCCCGGACGCGAGCCCCGGGTGACGTCCCCGCAGAGGTCTCCGGGGCGTGGTTCTGTCCCCACGGAGGGAGCGAGCGCTGGCAGGTCTGGCTCGTCGTGGCCAATCCTGCGTCCGAGCCGGCCCAGGTTCGGGTCGTCACCTACGGCAGCGAGCGCCCCGTCTCCCAGGTGGCGACGATCGAGCCGGGCACGCAGCGGTACGTGGAGGTCCAGGCGATCGAGCCCGCCTCGGGGTCGGCGGTCGAGTACTTCGGCGGCCCCGTGGCCGCCGGGATGGTGATGTCTCGCAGCTCGGGGAAGGGGGCGCCTCTCGGGCGCGCCGCCGAGCCGTGCCTGGCCGAGTCGAGCACGCGCTGGTATCTCCCCGAGGGGACCACGATTCGCGGGTTCGACCAGCGCGTCGTGGTGACGAACCCCTTCGCCCAGGAGGCGGTGATCAGCCTCTGGCTCACCGACGAGCGCGAGACGCTCAAGCCCGGGGAGCTCCAGGGCATCGTGCTTCCCGCCCGACGATCGATCGCGTTCGACCTGGGAGACTTCTCGCTGGGGAAGGAGACCCTGGCCACGACGGTGGACGTCGGGCTGGGGAAGGTGGCCGTGGGGGGGGTGGGGATCAGCGAGGACGGCATCCGCGCAGCGGTGGCCGTCTCCGCTCCGGCCACGACCTGGGTGCTGCCGGGCGCGCGCGACGACGCGCCCAGCGCCCTCACCGTCCTGGGCACCGGCCGGGTCGAGGCGCCGTTCCGCGTCCGGCTGCAGGGGATGGAAGGGCAGGTCGAGGTGATCTCCGAGGCCGGGGCGCTCCCCGGGAAGGCGACGACGCAGGGCGTGCCCGCGCAGGGCGCCGGCCTCGTGGCCCAGGCGGACGGGCCCGAGCCGTTCGTCGCCGGCCGCCGCCTCGTGGCCCCGGGCGACCTGGCCAGCGTCTCGGGGGTATCCGGGGGAGCGACCTATTGGGTGGCTCTCCCGACTACGTCTCCGCTGGGAGGTTCGGCCACGCTGATCGTGGAGAACCCGGGCGATTCGGTCGCGGACGTCCGGATCGCCTTCCTCACGGAGGCGGGGCCGGCCGAGGTGCCGGAGATCGGGCGGATCACCCTCCGGCCGGGGGGGTTCCGGGCCGTCGACCTCGGGCCGTTCGTCGGGACCGAGCCGGTCTCGGTGGTGGTCCGGGCCGAGGCGGGGAGCGTGGTGGTGGGACAGGCCTCGCGGGACGAGGAGGGCTACGCGGTCGCCCTCGGGGTCGTCCTCCAGGCCTGAGCCCGAGAACGCCCTGTTCGGAAGCGGGGCCGAAGGGTATCATCCACCTTATGCGAGGCCGACGACACGCCGTTTCCGGTCGGGGACGACGCCTGCTGCGCGCGGGCGTGTTCGTCCTGGTGGGGGCGCTGGTGCTCGGCAGCGGCGCCGCCTACGCCGCCTATCGGTACGACCGGTCGCAGGACGGCAGGATCCTCCCGGGGGTGGTCATCGGCGGGGTGGACGTCGGAGAGATGACACGCTCCGAGGCGATCGCCGCCGTGGGGGACGCGGCGGAGGCCGACCTGTCCCGCGAGATCGAGGTCCGTGCTCGCGGCCGCTCCTGGCACGTGACGCCCGCCGAGCTCGGCACCGAGGCCGACGTCGAGGCGAAGGTCGACCGGGCTCTCGCCCTCGGTGAGGAGATGCCCTGGCACGAGCGGGCCATCGTCCGGATCTTCGACCGGCCCGTGGACGAGCGACTTCCGGTGCGACTCTCCAGGAACCCGGAGACGATCAAGCGCTTCGTAGGGATCGTCGAGGAGGCCGCCTACGTCTCTCCGAGCGACGCGGCGATCGGCATCGAGAACGGAGAGGTCGTCCTGCAGCGCCCCGAGATGGGGCGGGAGCTGCAGGTGAAGAAGGCCCGCAAGATGCTCCGGGCCGCGATCCGCGATGGAGGGTCCAGCGTGAGGCTCCCGGTCAGCAAGCTCGAGCCCGACGTGACCCCCGAGAGCCTGGGGATGTCGATCGTCGTGCGCATCTCCGAGAACCGTCTCTACCTCTACGACGGCCTCAAGGTGGTCAAGCGGTACGATGTGGCCACGGGGACCGGCGGGTACCCGACACCCCAGGGCACGTGGAACATCTGGGACAAGCGCGAGAACCCCACATGGGTCAACCCCGCCCCCGATGGGTGGGGTGCCGACCTGCCCGCGGTGATCGGTCCGGGCCCCGGGAACCCGCTCGGTACGCACGCCCTCTACCTCGACGCGCCCGGGATCCGGATCCACGGCACCTACGCCGAGAGCTCGATCGGGACCTACGCCTCTCACGGATGCATCCGCATGCGGATCGCGGAGTCCAAGGAGCTGTTCGGGATGATCCCGATCGGCACCAAGGTGCACATCCTCCAGTAAGCGCCGGACCCTGGGAAAGAGTGACAAGAGTCGGGTCCCGGCTTGCGCCCGCCGAGGGCCCCGTTGTATCCTGGTCTGGTACTCCGGAGAGACAGGACGGGGCAACTCGGCCGGTCGCTTCGGAGTACACTTCTTAGCGGCAGGGGGCCTTCGGGTCCCCTGCCTGGCGTTTCGAGCCCTGCGCGATCGGAGCCGGGGTGATTTGCTCTCCTTCTGGTCTTAGGTAACGGATCCGTTTACCTAAGACATTCAATCCGGGGCCGCGGGTGCTTGAGGATCACATCGATGTGGTTTACCCTCCGCACATGCGACCCTGCGCCAAGATGCGCTGCGAGGAGACGGCCGCCGCGTCGGTGGCTGTGCGCTACGTCGATCGCACCGCGATCGTGGAGCCGCTCTCGCCGGAGCGGGACCCGAACCTGCTCGATTTGTGCGAGGCCCACGCCTCGGGGCTCACCGCTCCGAGGGGATGGCGCCTGCTCGACCAGCGGCCCGCGCTCGAGGACGCCGAGGCCGGGGTCCAGATCTCCGCGTAGGCCCCGGGCCCCGGTTCGGGGCCGTCTTGGGTAAACTCTCGTACCCAAGATGACCCTCGACCACGATCTGATCCGGCGGATCCGGGCGCTCGACGAGTACGACCTCCGTCGCTTGATGATTTTCGTCCGCGGGCTGCTGGTGGCCCGAAGGAACGAGGGGTTCGAGGTCGAGGAGCCCGAACGGGCCGGCAAGATCACCTACCGGCAGGAGCACGTGCGGTGCGGACGGGATAACTGCGGTCGGTGCCCGCACGGTCCGTACTGGTATGCCTACTGGCGCGAGGGTGGCCGACTCCGGTCCCGCTACATCGGCAAGGAGCTGCCCGACGTGCGCCCGAGCTGACCGAACCTTCCCCCGGACGTCTCGTGTCGGTCGCTCGGGGGACCCTGGACTGATCCTTCTGTGCGCCAAGGAGGTCGCCTGGAAATGACCCCATCGAGCTATGCAGCGGACCGTGCCGGAGCGCCGATGGGGAGAGCATGAGCAAGGCTACGAGCACCATCGACGCGGCCCCCCTGACCACCTGCCCGAGCTGCGGCTCCGGTGAGGTGGTCGCGGTGACCTTCGGGGTCGGCGACTCGCTGATCGTCTTCCGCGCCTGCCCCCCCTGTGAGGCGAAGTGGTGGGAGCAGGACGGCGACACGATCGACCGCGAGACCGCCATCCCGCTCGTCACCGCAGCCTAGAGCCGCTCAGGACCCACCTCGGGCCCATCGGACGCCTGGGATAGAATCCGCGGCATGATGCCGCGGGAGATCTTCAAGGCGTACGACATCCGCGGCATCTACCCGGACGAGCTCGACGAGGACGCCTCCCGGAGCATCGGCGCGGCGTTCGCCGAGTACACCTCCGCGGAGCGCGTGGTGGTGGCCAGGGACTGTCGGCTCTCATCCCCGTCGCTCGCGTCGGCCTTCATCGAGGGCGTCACGGGGCGCGGTGCCGACGTTGTCGACATCGGCCTCGCCACCACCGACATGCTGTACCTGGCCTCCGGCTCGCTCGACCTGCCGGGCGCGATGTTCACCGCCAGCCACAACCCTCCCGAGTACAACGGGCTGAAGCTGTGTCGCGAAGGGGCGGCCCCGATCGGCGAGGACACCGGCCTCCTCGAGATCCGAGACCTCGCGCTGGGCGATCTCGGGCCGTCCGGCTCCCCAGGATCCGTCACCGAGCGCTCGGTGCTCGAGGAGTACGTGGCCCACGTCCTGAGCTTCGTGGACGTCTCCAGGATCGGGCCCCTAACGGTGGTCGCCGACGCCGCCAACGGGATGGCCGGGCTCGTTCTCGAGCCGATCTTCGAGCGCCTCCCCGCCAAGCTGACCGGCCTCTACCTCGACCTCGACGGGACCTTCCCCAACCACCCCGCAGACCCCATCCAGCCCGAGAACCAGGAGGACCTCCGGAAGGCGGTCGTGGAGCACGGGGCGGACGTGGGCCTGGCGTTCGACGGCGACGCCGATCGCGTCTTCGTCGTGGACGAGGGGGCGAACGGTGTCTCGGGGTCGCTGCTCGTGGCGCTGATCGCCGACACGCTGCTCGAGCGGGAGCCGGGCGCGACGATCCTGTACAACGTCATCTGCTCGTGGGTCGTTCCCGAGGTGATCCGCGAGAAGGGCGGCACGCCGATCCGCACGAGGGTGGGGCACTCGTTCATCAAGCAGGTGATGGCGGAGACCGGGGCCGTCTTCGGCGGCGAGCACTCCGGGCACTACTACTTCCGGGATCACTACCGCGCCGACTCGGGCCTCGTCGCCGCGCTTCTCGTGCTCGAGAGGATGTCCGAGGTGGGCGTCCCGCTCTCGGAGCTGCTGCAGCCATTCCGCCGCTACCACGCCAGCGGCGAGATCAACTCCGAGGTCGAGGACCCGCCGGCCGTGGTCGAGCGCGTGGCCAAGCGATACGCCGACGGGGCGCAGGACCGTCTCGACGGCCTCACCGTCGAGTACGAGGACTGGTGGCTCAACGTGCGGCCCTCGAACACCGAGCCGCTGCTGCGCCTGAACGTGGAAGCCCGTGACGAGGCCCTCCTCGCGGAGAAGACCGCGGAGGTCCTCTCGATCATCAGGGGGGAGAGCTGAGATGGCGC
>Ga0299907_10002212_pt1 | contig 11778 bp, 14 predicted proteins | sample RVTome_16_FD_198680 | JGI IMG/M metagenome (GOLD analysis project Ga0299907, IMG submission 198680) | Soil microbial communities from uranium-contaminated site in the Upper Colorado River Basin, Wyoming, United States - RVT152D67 (version 2) ...
AAGTAGCAATTCAGGCCAACCTGCTAAGTAGGGATTAGTCCGAATTGCTCACGGCTTCTCCCAGTTACTCCGTATTCAAGCGGAGGCGCTAATGGACGATCATTCGGATAGCTTCTGAGGGACATCCCCCTCCGTCAGCGTCCGTCAGAGGTTGCTATCGAAGGCCCCCATTCCGTCCTGGGGGCCTTCCTCTTTGCCTCCCCTGCTGCGGGGAGCCCGCCGCCGTGACCAACAGCATGACCGCGGCGAGGGTGCGTCTTGTTGGATAGAACACCGAGCATGGTGCGGTCGATTACCCAACTAAGGGAGAGCCAAGGTAGGGGAATGATCAGGGCCCCCGCTTAGCGGGGGCCCTGTAGGAATTGATGAACTGCCGGATTTAGAAGTCCATGTCACCGCCGGGCATTCCGCCGCCCGGCATTGCCTTCTCTTTCTCCGGCATGTCGGCAACGATCGCCTCGGTCGTCAGGAACAGAGCCGCGATGGATGCAGCGTTCTGGAGCGCCGACCGGGTGACCTTGGCGGCGTCGATCACGCCGGCACGGAACAGATCACCGTAGTCGCCCGTCGCGGCGTTGAGGCCTTCACCCGGCCCGAGGGTCCGGACCTTCTCAACCACAACTCCGCCCTCGAGGCCGGCATTGCGGGCGATGACCTTCAGCGGCTCCTCGAGAGCACGCTTCACGATCAGGGCACCCGTGTGCTCGTCGGTAGGCAGCTCGAGCTTCTCGAGCGCCTCCTGAGCGGCCAGCAAGGTCACGCCACCACCGGCGACGATGCCCTCTTCGACGGCCGCCTTGGTCGTCTGCACGGCGTCCTCGATGCGATGCTTCTTCTCTTTGAGCTCGACCTCGGTCGCGGCACCGACCTTGATGACGCCGACTCCACCGGCGAGCTTCGCCAGGCGCTCCTGGAGCTTCTCCCGGTCGTAGTCCGAGTCGCTGCGCTCGATCTCGCTCTTGATCTGGTTCACACGGCCGGTGATGTCGTCCGCGGATCCGCCACCTTCGACGACGGTGGTGTCGTCCTTGGCGATAACGATCTTGCGCGCGGAGCCGAGCATGTCGAGAGTCACGGACTCGAGCTTGAGCCCGATCTCCTCACTGACGACCTGCCCACCGGTGAGCGTGGCGATGTCGCCGAGCATTGCCTTGCGACGGTCACCAAAGCCCGGGGCCTTGACGGCAGCGGCCTTGAACGTGCCCTTCAGCTTATTGACGATCAGCGTCGCCAGGGCCTCACCTTCGACGTCTTCCGCGACGATCAACAGGCTCTTGCCGGCCTGCATGACCTTCTCGAGAATCGGCAGCAGATCCTTGACCGCCGAGATCTTCTGGTTGGCGATCAGGATGTAGGGATCCTCGAGCACGGCTTCCATGCGATCTGCGTCGGTTACGAAGTAGGGGGAGATGTAGCCCTTGTCGAAACGCATACCCTCGACGAGCTCGAGTTCGAGGCCGAACGTGTTCGACTCCTCGACGGTGATCACGCCGTCCTTACCGACCTTGTCCATGGCCTCGGCGATGGTCTCGCCGATCTCGGGGTCGTTGTTTGCCGAGATCGCGGCGACCTGGGAGATCTGGTCACGTCCTTCGACCTCGCGCGAGACGTTCTTGATCGTGTCGACGGCGGTCTCGACCGCCTTTTCGATTCCCCGCTTGAGAGCGATCGGGTTGGCCCCGGCAGCCACGTTGCGGAGTCCCTCACGCACCATCGCCTGGGCCAGAACGGTGGCGGTGGTCGTGCCGTCTCCTGCGACATCGTCGGTCTTCTTGGCGACCTCTTTGACGAGCTCGGCGCCGATCTTCTCGTAGGGGTCCTCGAGCTCGATCTCCTTGGCGATGGAGACCCCGTCGTTGGTGATCGTCGGAGCGCCCCACTTCTTCTCGAGGACCACGTTGCGGCCCTTGGGTCCGAGGGTCACCTTTACGGCGTCGGCGAGCTGGTTCATTCCCCGCTCCAGGCTGCGCCGGGCCTCCTCGTGGAACGCTAGCTGTTTAGCCATTGCTTACCTCCCTATAGGACGGATGTGAGCCGTTAGCACTCAAGACCTCTGAGTGCTAAAGACTAGCGAGGCGTCAGCATTCCCGCAAGTGGCCCTTTAGGAGGCCGGAGCATGGAGGTTTTTGGCATATTGCGCCCATTGCGTATTAACCGAAGGAGCGCTTGTCCCGAACGACTAGTCAGAAGTTCCGCAGCACCACCTTTTTTCGGAACGGACGAGGAGTAGTCATCGCTCTCGCACGGGTGGTGGCAACCCCTTTTGGACGGAGGGGTTTCCCGTGACGGGACGCTGCCGGGTGCGCGGTGGTTCGAGCTGGACGGGCTCACCACCGCGCTCCCTCTCCGCCTTTGGGCTGCCGCGTAGACGGCGATTCACGAGACCAGGAGCGCGGCTCCGCTTACCCCCGTCAGGACGGCCAGGGCAGCCGCGTTCGTCGCTCGGGGAAGACGCGTGAGCGCAGTCGCCTCGAGCCGATCGATCGAGATCGGATTGGCTGCCACCATCACAGCGACCCCCCGAGCTGCTCCGAACGGCGCACACAGAGCTGCACCCACGAACGGATCACCCGACGTCAGGGCTGCCGCCGCGACCGCAGCAAAGGTTCCGAACGACAGATAGGTGAAAAAGCCCGCGCCCAGACCGAGTCCGTAGAGGACGGCGGCGGTTCGCGGTGAGAAGAACGTCCTCCACCATTCCGGGACCTGCCGCCTCAATTGGGGGAGTGGGACCCGCAATCCGAACGCCTCACGAGCCGTATAGACCGCTCCCACCACCACGATCACCGCTATCCCGGCGGCGTCCCACTCGAGACCCAACGCGGCTCCCGCGCCCCCCAGAAGGACACCCAGAACGGCCGCCGACAGCGTTGAGCCGGCCGTATGCATTGCAACTGCTGCTGCGAATCGTCGGCGCGTCCCGTGCACGACGGGAGTGATGGTTTCAACCATCGACAGGCCTCAGGGGCCGAACAATGTCGAGAGCCCCGCAACGATGGAGGCGGCAATCCCGCCGACGAGCACCGCCGCCGTCAACAGCGGACGTTTGTATCTCGGTAGCCGATACAGAACACGCGCGTGCCCTTGTAGCAGTAGCCCGTGACGCTAGCGTCGCCGTTTATTCGAGTCGTCGAATACGAACAGCAGTCTGCGATACGACGCATTCTGCCGTTGCAGCAGCGTCGCCATCCCCCTCCGTATCGCGGATTGCCCGTGAATGGGTACCTCTCCGGCACGACTTCTTCGCAGATCTTGCGGCGAGTCTGCGAACGCGACGTGTAGATGTCGCCGTTGTCGTCGACCGGGTATCCCCACTTCGGATGGATCGGGTAGCCGTACTTATCCACGCGCGTCTTGGGTGCGAACGGATGGGGGCACGAACCTGTCGTGTAGAGGTGCCCGCACAAGTGAAAAGCTTCGGCGCGTTCCGGACTCAGCGCGACCGCAACGAAGGGACCACCTACTAGGGCGACCACGCTGCGACCTACTCGACCGAAGAACGAACGGCGGGTGGTTCTCTCGGCGAGACCTACGGATGCGCGTTCAACCGCGCTCTCTAGCTTCACGTCGCTTCGTGTTGATGGATCGGTTCGGACAAGCGGCGCAATGCTGTGTCCACAAGTCCCTCCATCTGCTCGAGGTTGTTCGCCGTACCTTTCGCACGAACGACTCCACCGCGATCGAGAGCGACGGCATAGGGGGTTCCTGGGATCTCATAGAGCCGAACGGCGTCGGGAGATGAGACCACGCGAGCGTCGAAGCGATTGATGTCGATCATCTCAGCCGCCGAGGTTTCGGCGTCCGTGATGACGATCGGAGTCATCGTCCCCGCGCGCGCCACAACGCTCAGCGACGGCAGGACCTCAGCGCACGACCGGCATGTAGGAGAGACGAACAACAGGAGTTGCGCCTCACCGGGTCCGCCGATGCTCAGTGGGGCACCGGACGTGTCGACCGCATCAATGGGGGCCGGCGCCTCCCCCAAGGGAGGCCCCTCGTCGTCGAGTTCCAGGGCCCCGCGCGGGCCCAGGCGGAGGTGCAATGTGCCCACCTGACGGGCGAGACCCACCACGATCAGGCAGAGCCCAACGACCAGCAACCACAGGACGACATAAGACGCCGCCCACCAGCCTTCCACTCTCCCGACTCCCTCCTGTTGAGACGAAAAGGCTATCGCGCATGAGACGTAGGATGCGCCCATGCCGGACACCACAGCTCGCATCGTGACGCTCTGTTTGGCTGCGTTGCTGGCGTGGGCCGCTGCGGCCAAAGTGCTCAGATGGAATGAGTGGCGCGCAGCACTTGCGGCCTACCGGCTGCCGCCACGGCTGGAGGTTGCAGCCGTAGCCGGAACACCGATCCTCGAACTCGGCGTCGCCGGGTTGCTGATCTCGCCGAGTCCTCGGACAGGCGCCGCGCTAACGGTTGCCTTGCTTGCCGCGTTCTCCCTCGTCGTTTTGCGGGGTCGAAGCCTTCAAGGCGAAAAGTTGCCGTGCGGGTGTTTCGGCCGATCGAGCGAACATGACTATCGCACGATGCTCCTGCGAAACGCGTTGCTAGGAATGCTCGCTGCTGCAGTGCTTGTTTCCGATCCCGAGGGGAGCGCGCTCGCCGGGTTGTCACTTCCGGGTGGAGACGAGTTGTTCCCCGCGCTATTGGTGGCCCTCGGGGTCATGGCCGCAGCGTGGACGGGCTATCAGGTCATGTCGACGGCACGCCGGGGAACTCGCTTGTGAGACGCAAGGTAGTTGCGGTCGTGTCGATCGTGGGCGCGGTCGCTCTCGCACCCTTGCTGGCCGGAGCCGAGCAAGAGGCCTACGAAGACCCGAATGACACTAAGGGTCGACTGGATGTCAAAAAGGTCGAGGTGGCGGGTGCCAAGCGGGTTCGGTACAAGGTATTCACCTTCCAGAGCTGGAATCCGAACGAGCTCAGAGATCATGGCTTTGTAATCGTCTTCTTCGACACTTTCGGGAACAACCGGTTCGACTACTTCGCCCTTGTTCGATCGAATGGTGACCGGATGAACGGAAACCTGTGGCGCGATCGATCACGCAAGAAGGACTACAAGGTCGCAAATCTGAAAACTTGGCGGCCCAGTGCACGAAGTTTGGGCGTCCGGGTCCCAATCGGCCGGATGAAATGGCCGGCGTCGCGTGACCACTACACGTGGCGCGTTCAGACACTCTTCTCAGGAGGGGAGTGTCGCAGCGTGTGCTTCGACGTGGTGCCAAACGATGGACGGATCACCGTGCCGCGTCCGGGGCCGACCCCGACGCCCACACCCACTGCGCCGACCCCCACTCCGTCGGAGACTCCCCCGTGATGATCTCGCTGGTGCGCGACGAGTACCGGCTCTCAGCGCCGGCGCGCCGGCGCGGGGGTTTTGCGTCGCCTCCGCCTTTTCACGGCCATCCGCTCTGCGCGGGCGGCCGCTCTGCGCAGGTTGATCCAGATCATCCGCGCTACCACGATCCATGCAAGCGAGACCACGATGAGCAGGACGGCGGCCACCGTGAGTGCGGGGTCGCGCGCGAACTCCTCGACGGGCTGGGCCATCACGGGGAGTCCGAGCTGCATCATGTCCCTACGCTAGTCGCTTCGCCCGAGATGGATCTCACATGAATGATCTTCTCCTCAGGAAGGAAGAAAGCCTTCACGATCTCCTCTCCGGATTGAATTCGGCGGTCGTCGCATTTTCCGGGGGGGTCGATTCGACATATCTGGCCGCAATCGCGTCGCAAGCGCTGGGGAAGCGAGCGCTGTGCGTGACGGCAGTCTCGCCATCGCTCGCCCGGCGGGAGCTTGCGGCCGCCAGGGCACTTGCCGGCCGTTTCGGATGGAACCATCGCACGATCGGAACACATGAGGTCGGGCGCGAGGAATACGCGCGCAACGCCTTCGATCGCTGCTATTGGTGCAAGTCGGAGCTGTTCGACGTCCTGTCGCCGATCGCCTCTCAGCGCGATGCGGTGATTCTGGTCGGCACCAATCTCGACGATCTCGGTGACTACCGTCCCGGGCAGCGAGCCGCCGCCGAGCGAGGTGTCCGCTCACCGCTCGTGGAGGTGGGACTCGCTAAGGATGAGGTGAGGACCCTATCGGCGCGCCGTGGCCTTCCGACGGCGGAGAAACCTGCGTCTCCCTGCCTGTCGTCGCGCATCGCATATGGAGTGCGGGTCACGCCTCAACGCCTGCGCCGGATCGATCGCGCCGAGGACTTCCTGCTGTCGCTGGGGTTCACCGTCGTTCGGGTCCGGGACCACGGGGAGACGGCGCGCGTCGAGGTTCTCGTTGAAGAGATCGAGCAGGCTCTCGCCCGGCGCGCCGACATCGAAGGCCGCCTGCAAGAACTTGGGTGGCACTACGTCACGATCGACCCGAAGGGGTTTCGCTCCGGCTCGCTCAACGAAGCCCTGCCGCTGCCCGTCCTGCGCCGGAACGGGTCATAGCCGCCGCTACAGCTCGACGATCGGGCAGGTCAGGGTGCGAGTGATCCCCTCAACCGCTTGGATCTTGGCGACCACCAGCCGCCCGAGGCTGTCCATGTCGGGAGCGCCGGCCCGTGCGATGACGTCGTAGGGGCCGGAGACGTCGTCGGCCGAAGTAATCCCCTCCACCTCACGGATTTCCCGCGCCACCTGCTCGGCATTCACAGCCGTCTGGATGAGTATGTACGCCTCAACTTCGGCCATGAGCGCCTCCTTTTGAAGCGGATCCTTCAATTCGGGCTCCCGGATTGTCCCACACCACGCCGGGGGAGCGGCGGGGAGGAAAATGCCGGCGCAATCCGCGGGCGTGCGTGATGAAAACGAGTCCGCTTAAAGTTGCAGGCGATGGCCTCGGATGGCGAATCTTCATCTCAGCGATCGCATGGAAGTGGTAGATGACCCCGAGGATGAAGCGTGCCCTTCTTCTGTCCGTTGCGCTTCTCGTCGCGACGACACCTGCGATCGCACAGTCTGAATCAGAGGACCCGGGGCGCGACATCTTCATTGCGCGCTGTGCGTCATGCCATGGTGCTGAGGGAGATGGGACTCAGTTCGGACCGGATCTCCGTGGGGTCGGAGCAGCGTCCGCCGACTTCCAGTTGCGCACCGGCCGGATGCCGCTGGCCGAGCCCGGCGCACAAACGATCAGAAAGCCGAGAGCGTTCAACGACGATCAGATACACGCGCTCGTGACCTATGTGGCCTCGCTTGGAGACGGACCAGAGATTCCGACGGTGGATCTGACGGACGCGGATCTTTCCCAGGGCTCGCAGCTCTTCGCAAACAATTGCGCGGCGTGTCACGGTGCCACGGCAAACGGGGGAGCAGTGGGCGAGAATGCCTTCGCTCCCACACTCCACAGCTCGGAGCCGTTGGACGTTGCCGAAGCGATGATTACGGGCCCGGGCCAGATGCCGGTATTCGCCTTCGACGATCAGGAGAGCGACGACATCGTTGCTTACGTCATGTATCTGAAGGACCGGCGCGCTCCCGGTGGTCTCGACATCGGGGGTGTGGGTCCGGTGCCTGAGGGATACGTGGCTTGGGCGCTCGCGATGGTGATTCTCATCGTGATCGTTCTGTTCATCGGCAAACAGAAGAGCTCCGACGGCGATGAACACTAATCGCTCGATCTCTGTTGCCCTCGTCGTATCGATGCTCGCATCGATTGGACTCGTCGGCGTTTACATTGCCGGCGGCGACCGCGCCGCCGAAGGCATTCTGTTGGGCCTTGCCCTGGGCGGCCTCGGGGCGGGCATCGTCCTGTGGACGCGTCTGATCGACATCGGGCCCGAGACTGAGGAGCGCGAGCCTCTCGAGACGAGCCCCGAGGACCGGATGGATCCGATCGAGCTTCGTCCCGAGGGGATCACTCGCCGATCGCTTCTCGTGCGGCTGCTGGTCGGTGCCGGCGGGGCGCTGGCTGCAGCGCTGGCGATCCCCACCTTGTCGCTTGGGCCGCGTCCGGGAGCCAGCCTGTTTCGGACCAGCTGGCGCGCCGGTGTCCGGGTCGTGGGCGAGGACGGCGCGCCGATCCGGCCGCTCGACCTTCCGCTGGAGGGTGTCCTCACGGTTTATCCGGAGGGCGCCGTTGGGTCCGCCGACTCACAGACCCAACTCATCCGCGTCGGGGAGGATCTCCTCGAGCTCGACCCCGACCGGCAGGAGTGGACCGTCGAGGGAGTCGTCGGCTACTCGAAGATCTGCACGCACGCGGGATGTCCCGTGGGTCTCTACCGCGCTCAGGCCCATCAGCTGCTATGTCCGTGCCATCAGTCCACCTTCGACATCCTGCGCGGCGCGGTACCCGTCTTCGGTCCGGCCGCCCGGCCGCTTCCACAACTCCCGCTTGATGTCGACGACGAGGGTTATCTGATCGCGCGCGGCGATTTCCCCGAGCCCGTCGGACCGAGCTTCTGGAACGTCCACTCGGGGGACGATTCCTGATGCTCGGGTGGCTCGACCGAAGGCTCGGGGCGGACAGCTGGGCTCGGAGCGCTCTGCGCAAGGTGTTTCCCGATCACTGGTCGTTCCTTCTGGGCGAGATCGCGCTCTTCTGTTTCGTCATCCTGCTCGCCACCGGCGTCTTCCTGACTTTGTTCTATCGTCCGGACGCAGCGCCGGTGGTGTACGAAGGACCCTACGAGCCACTCCGCGGGCAGGACGTATCGGCCGCATACGAATCGGTTCTGCGGCTCAGCTTCGAGGTGCGCGCCGGACTCGTCATGCGGCAGATCCATCACTGGTCCGCACTTGTGTTCGTCGCGGCGATCGTTGTTCACATGGCGCGGGTCTTCTTCACGGGCGCTTTCAGGCGGCCGCGCGAGATCAACTGGTTGGTGGGAATGGGCCTTTTACTACTGGCCCTCGGCATGGGGTTCACCGGCTATTCGTTGCCCGACGACCTGCTGTCGGGCACCGGCCTGCGGATCGCCTACTCGGCGGTCGTAGCCATACCTTTCCTTGGTCCCTATGTTGCATCACTGGCCTTCGGTGGAGAGTTCCCGACGGAGGGGATCATCTCGCGCCTTTTCGTTCTACACGTGATGTTGTTCCCCGGGATCATTATTGGCCTCATCGCCGCACACCTGGGCATTCTGTGGCGTCAGAAGCACACGCAGTTCCCGGGACCCGGACGAACCGAGCAGAACGTCATCGGTAAGCCGTTCTGGCCGGTGCAGTTGTTCAAGTCCACCGGGCTGATGCTGCTCACTGCGGCCGTCATCGCGGTGATCGGTGGGACGATCCAGATCAACCCCGTATGGGAGTACGGCCCATTCGTTCCCACCACCGTTAGTGCCCCGGCGCAGCCGGACTGGTACATGGGGTGGCTCGAGGGTGCGATCCGGCTGTTCCCCGCCTTCGAACCGACGATCCTTGGAGTCACGATTCCGTCCACGTTCATCCCGGGGATCGTGCTCCCAGGGTTCTTCATCACCGTGCTTGCGCTGTGGCCGTTCATCGAACAGCGGGTGACCCGTGATTACGCCGAACACCACCTCCTCGACTACCCACGCGACTTCCCCGTGCGCACGGGCGTCGGCGTTGCCGGGATTGTGTTCGCCGTCCTGCTCACGCTGGCAGGTGGAAACGATGTGCTGGCCCTGGCCTTCTCAATTCCGGTCGAGGCCATTACGTGGTTCTTCAGGATCGCCGTATTGGTAGTCCCACCGCTGCTCGGGTGGCTTGGTTACCGGATCGCGCTGGAGCTCCAGGCGACCGACTTCCATCCGTTGCGCCGCAGGAAGGGCGTTGTGCTGCGGCGCAACGCCGAGGGCGGGTACGACGAGGTCTGATCCGCGCCGCTCCGGCTAACCTCTGATCACCAAGTGACAACATGTGTCGCTCTGTGCTCACAGGTTGGGATTGACCCACGAAGGCGCGGGTAGGCTGCGGCCCTTATGGCAGAGCTGATCCTGTTTCATCACGCTCAAGGGCTTACCGCCGGAGTCCTGTCGTTCGCCGATGAGCTCCGCGCTGCGGGGCACATCGTCCACGCGCCGGATCTCTACGACGGCAAGACGTTCACGTCACTGGACGAGGGGATCGGCTATGCCGGTGACGTTGGCTTCGACACGATCATCGAGCGCGGCCGGCTCGCTGTCGACGGCCTGCCAAACGAGATCGTCTATGCGGGATTCTCGCTGGGTGTGATGCCGGCGCAGATGCTGGCCCAGACCCGCCCGGGCGCAAGGGGGGCCTTGCTGTTCCACGCATGCGTCCCACCATCCGAGTTCGGCGGCCCGTGGCCAGCGGGCGTCCCGCTTCAGATCCACATCATGGACGGCGACGAACTGGCCGAGGAAGACATCCCAGCCGCCCGCGAACTCGCCGAGACGACAGATGACGCGGAGCTGTTTCTGTACCCCGGCGACCGGCACCTTTTCGCCGATCCGAGCCTCCATGACTACGACGAGGATGTTGCGACTCTGCTCAAGCAGCGCGTGCTGAGCTTCCTCGAAGGCATCGGGTAGCTAGGCCGGGCTCAGCTCCGTCAGCCAGCCCCACAGCGCCAGCAATACGACGGCGCCACCCGGGAGCCAGAACCAGGCGCCGTAAACCAGACCGAGCGCGAGGAGGAGCCCGCCGATCGAGGCCACGAGGGGCCAGATGCTCGACGGCGGGATCGGCTCGTCCTCGATTTCGAGCGGGCCCTCGTCGCTCGGCTGCTCACTGAAGCCCAGAGTGCGATCTAGGCGGCCGATCAGACCGGTCCGGGCCGGTTTGGAGTCGGACGAGTAGGTGTGGCTACCCGAGGGGAGCGAACTGCGGCCCGTCAGCCCCGCGGCCACGGCGAAGAAGATCGCCCCGAGTGCCAGCGTTCCCATCAGCACGCTCCCGACGTGCTCGTAGGTGGCGAACCAGTAGATCGTGTCGGCGATTACGAGATAGATCGCCAGGCGAACAAAGAAGCGCATCTCCTCAGCCATCGGGCGAAACTCCGTGACGGGCGTCGAACACCGGACGCTCCGATCGTATCGGCGGGAGCCGATGGAAGTTGTGATGCGGAGGCGGGGAGGACGTGGCCCATTCGAGCGTATGGCCCTTCCACGGATCGTCGCCGGCAGTCTCGCCCTTTCGGACCGAGCGGAAGAAGTTGTACACGAAGATCACGACTGAGACCGCGATCAGCGCGGATCCGATCGTGGACAGCACGTTGAGGTCCGAGTATTGCTCGGGGTAGTCGGCGATCCGGCGCTGCATCCCATCGAGACCCAACTGAAACTGGGGGAAGAAGGTCATGTTGAACCCAATCAACATGATCCAGAAATGCAGCTTGCCGAGTCCCTCGCCCATCATCTTCCCGGTCATCTTAGGTATCCAGTAATACAGGCCGGCAAAGATCGCGAACGCGGTCCCGCCGAACATCGTGTAGTGGAAATGTGCCACCACGTAATAGGTGTCGTGCGTCGCAAAATCAATCGGAGCAGACGCAAGGAAGATGCCCGTCACGCCGCCGATCAGGAACATGAACAGGAACCCGATGACAAACAACATCGGCGTTTTGAACGAGATCCTTCCGCCCCACATCGTGGCGATCCAGTTAAAGAACTTGATCCCCGTCGGGACGGCAATAAGCATCGAGGTCGCGCCGAAGAACGGATTGCTCACCATGTTCGTCGTGAACATGTGATGCGCCCATACCGAGAAGCTGTACGCACCGATAAGGAGCGTCGCAAGGACGAATCCCTTATAGCCAAAGATCCGTTTGCGGCTGAAGACGGGAACGATCTCGCTGACGATGCCGAAGAAAGGCAGGATGACGATGTACACCTCCGGGTGTCCG
>Ga0299907_10002213_pt1 | contig 11778 bp, 10 predicted proteins | sample RVTome_16_FD_198680 | JGI IMG/M metagenome (GOLD analysis project Ga0299907, IMG submission 198680) | Soil microbial communities from uranium-contaminated site in the Upper Colorado River Basin, Wyoming, United States - RVT152D67 (version 2) ...
AATGCTTTTCAACCCGTGATCGCGAAAGTAATCGATGGTGGCCTGCCCCGGCGCGGGACCGCTGGCGTTGAGCGCCTCTACTTTGCCGGTTTTTTTCATGAACACCAGGGCAAACAGATCGCCACCGGGCCCGCTGGCTTCGGGTTTCACCACCGCCATGACGAAAGCCGCAGCCAAAGCCGCGTCGACGGCATTACCGCCTTCCTGCAAAACTCTCACGCCCGTAAGCGACGCCAGCGCATGGCCCGCAGAGACCATACCATTCTGCCCCATCATCACCGGGCGCGCTGCTTTTGAAAATTTCATAGCGCTCCTATTCCAAGGATACCGGCGGCATTGCCGCCCAGGATCTTTTCTTTATCGACCGCATTCAGATCGAGCCCATCAATGGCCCTGAGGCTGTTTTTGACCAACACGCAGCCCTCTTCCGGGCCGTAGGGATAGTTCGTGCCCAGCACCATGCGGTCAGGGCCGAAGAAATCTTTGACGCAGCGCAAGGTCGTCGCCGGATGATCCGCCGTATCCACGTAAAAGCGCCGGAACGAATCCAGGGGATTTTCGTTAAGGCCATATTTGTGGCGAATCTCTTCGGTGCGCCCGGTATAGATGTTGATGGCGCGCTGGGCAAAAAACGCCAGCACCCCGCCGACATCGGCCACCACCCAGTTGATCTGCGGAAACCTTTCCAACACTCTCCCATAAACAAGGCGGGTCATGGCCACGGTGCTGTCGAAGGCCCAGCCGAAAATCAAGGTCGGCATGATGTCGATACCGGTGGCTTGGGTAGCAAGCGGCGCGGTGGGATGGATATAGACCGGCAGGTTGTACCTGGCCAGCCGTTCATAGATCGGAAACAGTTCCTCGCGGTCCAAGGGCGCGCCGTTGAGATTGGCAAAGCAGCCGAACCCTTTAAGCCCCAGTTCGTTGACCGACCGTTCCAGCTCATCCAGGGATGCGCGCACGTCACAACTCGGCAAGGTAAAAAAGCCGATGAAGCGCTGCGGATATTTTTTACAGATGGCGGCAATCGCGTCATTGGCGACCCGCGCCATTTTGATCGCGCTTTCCCCCTCGTAGCGGTCCGCTCCCGGCGCGGGAATCGTCAACACATGGATATCGATGCCCAGGCCGTCCATGTGCTGCAGCCGGCGCTCGATATCCTGCCCCGCGAAGGTCGCGGTATTGATGCGGCACTTGAGCTTCTTGTCGTAGAAATAGCGCATGCCGCTATGCGGGTCGGGCTCTTCGAGAATCACCGCGCCGTCGAGGCGCTGCATCTCGTCGATATAAGTTTTGGGAAACACATGGGCTTGGAAATCTATTTTCATAATCGCCTTCGGCGGTTTCGAAAGTTCAAAAGTTCAACGGTTCAATGTTCGAGTTCAAGGTTTCGGGCGTCGGGTTTCAGGGTTCGGTTCCGCATTCCAACCTTGAACCTTGAACTTTGAACTTTTGAACCTTGAACAAATTCATAGCCCGTAAAGGGCCCTTGCGTTGTCGTCGAGAATCTTATTGACCACCGGGATCGGCACCGTCCCGTCCTCTTTCAACTTGCGCAGCGCCAGAATTTCCGAAGAGGTATCGTTGTGGCCGTAATCGGTGCCGATAACCAGGCGATCGTCGCCGGCAAACTTGAGCACGTAGGGGAGATCGTCATCGGTTTGGCACGCCACCCAGATCTTGTTCTTGCGCAGCACTTCGCTCTTGTCGATCTTGGTGCCGTTGCGTTCATAGCGGCGCGCGAAATCGTGGATCGCGTAGGGAACCCACTGCGAGCTCACTTCAATGAACGCCCATTTGGTCTTGGGGAATTTTTCGGGAATCTTATAAAAGATCAGCGAGTGAAACGAGCCCACTACTGCCAGCTTGAATTTATTGAAGCCGCACTCTTCGGCGAAATAATCGTGGACGGCGAAACTACCGGTGGCGGAATGAACGCAAATCGGCATATCGAGCTTTCCCGCTTCCTCATAAAGCGGATCGAAGTAGGCGTCGTGCAATCGCTTATCCCCTTCGAGGCCACGAATAAAAATACCGCAGGCGCCGTTCTCTTTTGCGTAGCGCGCTTCTTCCAGCGCTTTTTCCATGGTCAATAGCGGCAAGACGGCCACCCAGCGCAAGCGTTCCGGCGCCTTTTTCCAGATATCGATGAGCCAGCGATTGTAGCTTCGCGTTACCGCAAGCTCCACTTCCGGCCGGCGCGTGAAAGGCCGCAAGAAGATCGTCGGATAGAGCACCTGGACATCGATATCGAGCTCATCCATATGCTTGAGGCGTCCCTGAATGTCCTCCATCTCACGGGCTTCGCGGGAGGTATCGTGCCCGACGTTACGCGCCTTGCCGATATAGGTTCCGTCCACCAGCCAGGATTCGCCGCCGGAACTCGGATCGTTGGGGGTTGGCACGATGCGCGGCCTGTGCCGGCGTTCAGACTCCAGCATGTGATCCCAGGTTCGTTCTGTCTCCAAAACATGCGCATCAGCATCGATCACAGCCATGTTTATAGCCCTCCTAAATTTCTTTTTGCTGAGGCCGGCATCTGCATGTCTTTCTTAGAACCCAGCGAAGAATTACAGGCCTGGCAAGTATAGTCATAAAGATCGCCGTCAGGCAGCACGAGCAACAGCCGCTCGCGCACCGGCATCGCCTTGCGGCATTTGTCACAGTAAAGCAAAGTCGCGTTGAACTGGCCGAAGCTTGGTTCCACGGATTCACCTCCGCGCTTTCGCGGTTTCGTGTTTCGAGTTCCGTGTTTCGCATTTCAAACCGGAACTCATGATTGCTCAAGCGCGCGCCTGATTAGCGGTGTCACATCTAGCGGCGCAGGTCTCGGGTTAACCCGAAACTCAAAACCCGAAACCCGAAACCAACCGGTTAGTGCTCCTGTTGCTCAGCGGTCTTGCGGGCTTGGGCTTCTTTGATGACCTTTTCCGCCAGGTGACCGGGTAACTCTTCATAATGCGAAAACTCCATGTGGAACTCCCCGCGCCCGCTGGTCAATGCCCTGAGATCCGGCGCGTATTTCAAGACCTCGGACATAGGCACTTTGGATTTGATAATCTGGCTATGCCCTTTGGTATCCATGCCCAGGACTTTGCCGCGCCGGCTATTCAGATCTCCGATGACGTCGCCCATGCATTCGTCGGGCACGGTGACGTCCATGTTCATAATCGGCTCGAGAAGCACCGGCTTGGCTTTCTCCACGGCGTTCTTGAATCCCAGGGAAGCGGCGATCTTGAAAGCCATATCCGAGGAATCCACATCGTGATAGGAACCGTCATAGAGCGTCACGCGCACATCCACCATGGGATAGCCGGCCAGATAACCGCCGGTCATCGCCTCTCTGATGCCCTTCTCCACCGCTGGAATGTAATTGCGCGGAATCGCACCGCCAACGATTTCATCGACAAACTCGAAGCCTTTGCCGTGGGGTAACGGCTCGATCCTGAGCCAGGTGTCGCCGAACTGGCCGCGCCCGCCGGTCTGTTTCTTGAGTCTCCCCTGGGCGCTGGCCTTGCCTCGGATGGTTTCCTTGTAAGGCACCTTGGGTGCCTTGAGTACAACGTCGGCGCCGTATTTGCGTTTTAGCTTTTCGACGATCAGCTCGATATGCTGCTGCCCCATGCCCGACAAAATAAAGTCGCGGGTTTCCTCGTCGCGATGCACTTCGATGGTCAGGTCCTCTTCCATCATGCGGTGAAGCCCCTGGGGCACCTTTTCTTCATCCGCCTTGGTTTTCGGCTCCAACGCGAAAGAAATCACCGGTGCGAAATGCGGCGGGCCCTCGTATTGAATGGGCGCCTTCTCATCGCACAGGGTATCGCCCGTCGATATATCTTTGAGCTTCGCCGCCGCGACGATATCGCCGACGGAGACATCCTTTGCCGGTTCCTGTTTCTTCCCCTCGAGGCGGAACAGGTGGGCGATCTTTTCTTTGCTCTGCTTGTTGGCATTGTAACAGGCTCCGTCGGAGCCGAGCGTTCCCGACATGATCCGCATCACCGACAACTTACCGGCGAAGGGATCGCTGATCGTCTTGAAGACATAGGCGGAAAAGGGCGCGCTGGGGTCGGGCTTGCGTTTTGCAACTTCGCCGGTGGCGGGATTCTTGCCTTCGGCTTCGCCTTCGTCTACGGGCGACGGCAAATAGTCTCTTACCGCGTCGAGCAACCGGTCGATGCCGATTTGTCGGGTTGATGAGCCGAAGAGGATGGGGAAAATCCTGCGCTCCAAGGTGGCGCTACGCAGCGCCTTCCTCAGCTCATCCGGCGAAGGTTCCTGGCCATCCAGATATTTTTCTAACAGCGCGTCATCGGTCTCCGAGACCGCTTCCAAAAGCTCCAAGCGCATTTTTTCCGCCGCCTCTTTGAGATCGGCGGGTATTGCCGCTTCCGAGCTCTTGCCATTGTCGCCTTCGTAGAGATGGGCCTTCATGGAGAGCAGATCCACGACGCCTCTAAACTCAGCCTCGACGCCGATGGGGAGCTGAAGACAGACGCCCTTGGCCTCTAGCGTCTCGAGCAATCCTTTGACCCGCTCATACGCGTTGGCCGGCTCGTGGTCCATTTTGTTGACGAACAAAAGTCGGCTGATTCCGCGATCGTTGGCGGCGTCCCACAAGCGTTCCGACTCGACCCGCAAGCCGACCATGGGATTGAGCACAAAGACGGCGGCGCCAAATGCGCGCAGGCAATTGATGGAATCCGCCAAAAACGCCGCGTAGCCCGGCGTATCCACCAAGGTCATGGGATGCTTTGTCCAGTTCAAGGAATGAAACGCGGTGGAAATCGAAACATGATGCTTGACCTCTTCGGGTTCATGATCAAACACCGAGGTGCCATCCAGAACCCGTCCAAGCCGCTGGGTCGCCCCCGCTCCGAACAGCATCGCTTCGCCGAGCGAGGTCTTTCCCGAACCGCCCTGACCCAAAATACCGACATTGCGAAGTTTCTCAAGTTCCGCTATAGGCATGACTTTGGCATCCTTCCCGTTAAATTATTTTTGCGCTCGTGCCTGCACCTCTCGTATCGTGTTGCGTTCATAAATAATTCTCAGCCCATCGAGGGTCAAGAAATCATCCACCTCGCTGATCGTCGAACATTCCGGCGCGATGAGCGCGGCCAAACCTCCGGTGGCCACCACCCTCGAGATTCCGCCATGCTCGGTTTGCATGCGTTGCACGATGCCGTCCACCAGCCCGGCATAGCCGAAGAAGATGCCCGCTTGAATCGAGCTTACGGTGTTCTTACCGATGACTTCTTTGGGCTTGACGACTTCGATGCGCGGCAATTTGGAAGCCCGCTGCACCAGCGCTTCCAACGCAATCGAAAGACCCGGCGCGATGGCGCCGCCGATATATTCGCCCTTCTTGGAGATGAGATCGATGGTCGTTGCGGTGCCGAAATCGACGATGATGCAGGTGTCGTGGTACTTTTCGAAGGCGGCGACGCCGTTGACGATGCGATCGGCGCCGACGTCCTTGGGATTTTCGTAGAGGATCGGCATTCCGGTCTTGATTCCGGGTCCAACGATCAACGGATCGAGCTTGAAAATTTTGCGCCCAAGCTCCTGGGTGGTCGTAAGCATGGGCGGCACCACGCAGGACGCGACGATAGCGCTGATCTGCCCGCAACGATATCCTTCCCTGGCGATGAGTTGCGCGATCAACACACCGTATTCGTCGGCGGTGCGCTCGGATTGCGTGGCCAGGCGCCAGTGCGTAATCAATTTTTTACCCCGGTAGAGACCCAGAACGATGTTCGTGTTGCCGATATCGATGGCCAGTAGCATGTTAATTTCCATCTTCCACCGGGATCACATCGCCGGCGACGATACGGTGGCGCTCGCCGGCGCTCTCGACGATCAAGAGTCCATCCGCGTCGATACCCAGAGCACGGCCGGTGATGGCGCCGTCGGTCATCTCGACGCGCACGGCACGCCCGCGCAGCCCGAAGCGCAGGTCCCACTGCGGCGCGAGGGCCGCAAATCCCCGCTCTTCGAGATTTGCATAACATCTGTCAAGGTCCTGAATCAATCGCCTCAAAAAATCTTCCCGGCTGACACTCTGGCCCGCCAGCAGCGCTAACGAGGTGGCGCGCCGGCGGATCTCCGGCGGCATCGCTTCAAGAGCGTAATTGAGGTTGACTCCAATGCCCAAAATAACAAATTGGATCTTCCGTGAGTCGGAAACTGCCTCGGTCAATACACCGGCAAGCTTTTTACCCCCTGCCAATATATCGTTGGGCCATTTGATGACCGGGGGCACCGGGCTAAAGTCGGCAACCGCATCGCTCAAAGCCACCGCGGCGGCCAGCGTAATCTGCGGCGCCCGCGGCGGCGGCAAAGCGGGGCGGAGAATGACGGAGCAGTATAAATTGACGTAAGGCGGCGACTCCCAGCTCCGGGCCAAGCGCCCGCGCCCCCGGGTCTGCTGCTCGGCGATGACAACTTCGCCCTCCGGCGCGCCGCCTTCGGCAAGAATGCGAGCGTAATTATTAGTCGAATCCAATTCGCGGAAGTAATGAAAGCGGGTTCCCAGACGCTGCGTCGCGAGGGTATTCTCGATATCGTGGATACGAAGCGCGCGACCTTGCGGCGTTAAAATGCGACTATGGTCATCTTCATGCGATGGCATTTAAAGTTATTTTCATGTTGAAATCCACCACCGGCGCCGAATGGGTCAGCGCTCCCGACGATATGAAGTCAACGCCGGTTTCGGCCACCTGGCGAATAGTATCCAGCGTGATGCCGCCCGAGGCTTCCACCCAGGCGCGCTTGTTCACCATCCGCACCGCCTCGGCCATCTGCCCAATGGTCATATTGTCGAGCATGATGACGTCGGCGCCGGCATCGATGGCTTCCTGCACCTGCTGAAAATTGCCCGCTTCAACCTCGACCTTGGCCATGAAAGGCGCGTGGCGTCTTACCGCCCTGACCGCTTCGGCAATGGAGCCGGTGGCTTCGATATGATTGTCCTTTACCAGCGCCGCGTCATAGAGGCCGATGCGGTGATTCATGCCGCCGCCCATGCGCACGGCATATTTTTCCAAAGTGCGCAGCCCCGGCGTGGTCTTTCTCGTGTCGAGCACCTTGCAGGGAAACCCCTTGACGGCGTCGACATACTTGCGCGTGAGGGTCGCCGTGCCGGAGAGCCGCTGCAAGAAATTGAGAGCCGTCCGCTCCGCCAGGAGCAGCGCGCGCACGGGCCCGAGCGCTTCCGCGACGACGTCGCCCGACTTCACCGCATCGCCGTCTTTGCGCAAAAGATTGACGTTCACCTTGGGGTCGATGAAATAGAAGATGCGGTCGAGCAGCACCAGACCCGCCACCACGCCGTCTTTTTTAGCGCGGAACAGCCCCTTGCCCTGGGCGTCCGCTGCGATGGTCGCCATGGTGGCGAGGTCGCCGGGACCGATATCTTCATCCAGCGAGTCGCGAATCAAACGCTCGATCTGCGGGGTGACGAGAATATCCATAAATATCAATGCCTCCCTGCTTTGAGTTCCTCGATGCGCGCGATGCTCAAATTCAGCGCGCGCAGCTTGTCCTCATACTGCAGCGCCTTATGCCGTTCCTTCTGCACGATCTCTTCCTTGGCCTTGTTGAGAAAATCGCCGTTTCCGAGTTTCTTCTGGACGCGCCCAAGCTCGTCGCTAATCTTGCCGGCTTCTTTTTTGAGCCGCGCATGCTCTTCATCGAGATTGATCGCGTCGTCCAGCGGCAAGTAAATCTCGGTGCCGCCGGCCATGGCCGCGGCCGCTCCCTTTGGACGTTCGCCATCCCCGAAATACTCTGCCGCGCCCACACGCGCCAGCAAACGCAGGTACAGCGCATGCTCGCGCAGCAGAGCAAGATCGCGCGCGGGTCCGAAAAAAATCACTTTCACTTCCTTGCCCGGCGGGCAGTTGAGCTCGGTGCGCAGGTTTCTTACTGCGCGGATCGCGCCCATGAGGAAATCCATTTCGCTCTCGACTGCGGGATCGCGCCAGGAGTCCGCGGCGCGCGGGTAAGCTTCCAGCATGATGGTTTGGCCGTTGCCGTCCAAACTTTGCCAAATCTCTTCGGTTACAAACGGCATGACCGGATGGAGCAAAAGTAGAATCTGCTGGAGCAGCTCCACCAAGAACTGGCGGCTGCCTGCGGCTTCCGCATCGCTGGACGCGGTGAGCGCCGGCTTGCTCATTTCAATATACCAGTCACAGAACTCGTGCCAAGTAAACTGATAGAGAATGTTGGCATAGTCGTTAAAGCGGTAGGCCTCCACCGCGGCGCGCGCTTCATTGATGGTGGCCGCCAGCCGCGAACGAATCCAGCCCTCGGCGAAGCTTAACTGCTCCGAGCGCAAGGCCGAAGGCCGTCCGGCAAACTCCGCGGCGCCGCGCGGCGCATGCATCAGCACGAAACGCGCCGCGTTCCAGAGCTTGTTGACGAAATTTTGATAACCGGCAATCCGTTCCTGGGCGAGCTTGATATCGCGCCCCATGGCCGCCATTGCCGCCAGGGTAAAGCGGAACGCGTCCGTACCGTATTCGTTCATGACATCCAGGGGATCGATCACATTGCCCTTGGACTTGGACATTTTCTGGCCCTGTTCGTCGCGCACCAGGGCATGGATGTAAACATCGCGAAAGGGCACGTCGCCCATGAACTTAAGCCCCATCATGATCATGCGCGCAACCCAGAAAAACAGAATATCGAAGCCGGTGACCAGGGCGGACGTGGGGTAGAAATTCTTGAGGTCATCCGTTCGCTCCGGCCATCCGAGGGTGGAGAACGGCCAGAGGCCCGACGAGAACCAGGTATCGAGCACGTCCGGATCCTGAACCAACTCAGTAGCGCCGCAGCGCGGGCACCGGGCTGGCGTCTCACGACCGACAATCGGTTGGGCGTCTTTCGCCAGCAGGTAATCGCCGGAGCCCGTCTGTAAGATATTCGCGGCGTCACAGCCTTTGCAGTACCAGGCGGGAATCTGATGGCCCCACCAGATTTGGCGCGAGATGCACCAATCCTTGATGTTCTCCATCCAGGCGAAATATGAGTTGCTCCAGCCTTCGGGAATAATGCGAATACTGCCGTTGCGCACGGCTTCCATGGCCGGCGTGGCCAAAGGCTTGATGTCGACGAACCACTGCGGCGCCAGGTACGGCTCGATGATAGTCTGGCAGCGGTAACAATGACCGATGGCATGGCGATGCGTTTCGACTGTTTCGAGAAAACCGTTTTGTTGCAATTCGGCAACCACGAGCTTGCGCGCTTCGACGCGATCTTTGCCGCGGTAGCGCTCCAGCCAGGCGCCATTTTCACCCCGAGCTAAAAAATCCGCGGCGGCGACACGCGCGTCGGCGTCGAAGATCGCGATCTTGTCGAGCTTGTGGCGTTCGCCGATTTCATAATCGTTGAAGTCGTGTCCCGGGGTGATCTTCAGCACGCCGGTGCCGAACTCTTTATCGACGTAAGGATCGGTGATCAGCGGCACGATGCGACCGGTAATCGGCAGACGAACCATTTTGCCGTGCAACGCCAGGTAGCGGCTATCCTCCGGATGCACGGCGACCGCAGTGTCGCCCAGCATGGTTTCCGGGCGCGTGGTGGCCACGATCAAAGCTTGCGCCGGATCGTCGGCGAGCGGATAGCGGATGTGCCAGAGATGGCCGTCGCGCTCTTCGTGCACCACCTCGATATCGGCAAGGGCCGTCTTACAGCGTGGGCACCAGTTGATGAGCCGCTCCGCCCGGTACAACAGCTTGTCCTCCCAAAGCCGGACAAAAGCCTCGCGTACCGCCCGGGATAATCCTTCATCCATGGTAAAGCGCTCGTGCTGCCAATCGCAGGACACGCCCAGCGCTTTCAATTGATGAAGGATCGTGTTGCCAGCCTCCGCCTTCCAATGCCAAACCCGTTCGATAAATTTTTGCCGTCCCAACTGCGCGCGCGTCAGGCCGCGCTCGGCAAGTTGGCGCTCGACCACGTTCTGGGTGGCGATGCCGGCATGGTCGGTGCCCGGCACCCAAAGAACGCGGAAGCCATCCATTCTTTTATAGCGGCAGAGGATGTCCTGGAGGGTGTTGTTCAGCGCATGGCCCATGTGCAGCGAACCGGTAACATTGGGCGGTGGAATGACAATGGAATAAGCCGGCGCGGCGCCGTTTGCCGGCTTGAAGGCGCCGATTTCCAACCAGTGCTTATACCACCTGGCCTCAACGTCTCTGTGCGAATAGACCTTTGCGAGTTCCATACGGTATGTCTACTTCTTCGTTTTGCTTTGTGTATCCGCAGGCATCTCTTCGACAACTTCCACGAGGTCGATGATTGGCGCCGCTGCCGCCGGCGCGGGCACGGCCTTCTGCCTGGTGGTTCTACCAGAACCGCGAGCGCCTTGCTGCAGCGCGCCGGAGCGCGCCATTAATTCACGTCCCAGACAAGTTGCCAATGCCGCGCGCAGCTCATCTCTTGAGACGGGCCGTTTGACGATGACCAGATTGCCACATTGAGGGGCTTGTGGAGGGTCGCCATCGATCCAAACCATCGGCACTGTCCACTCATCCATGGCGCTCAAAGCTTGCGCCGAGAGCGCGTTTGTCTCCCTCAGCGTCACGGCGTCAACGATCACGGCATCGCACTGCGGCACCCGTGCGGCTTCCGGAACCGCGTCTACGATGAGTGCTTCATGGTCCGGGAAGAGTGCAATGGCCGTGGCATGCTGCAAAAGCTTGCGCGGTTCGATAACTAAGATATTACTCATGATGCTGCAAAATTCCGGCGGTGATTCGTTTGATTAAACGACAGGTCACGAAACTAAACCACTCGCCCGATTCTCCTTATCTTGACAACTTTGGCACCTCAAGCTACAAAACTTCCAGGACAGCACCGGCGCGAAAGTGGCGGAACTGGTAGACGCGCAGGATTCAGGATCCTGTGGGGTAACTCCCGTAGGGGTTCGACTCCCCTCTTTCGCACCAAATAAAATTATTTAACATACAAGCCTGTCTTTCTCTAACAATCAACCCCTTGCCAGAGCTAATGACGCGAGCCCCCGCAGGCTGCGACGCTGGCGCTACCGGACAAGCGGCGGATCGCGGAGAATGCGCGGCGGTTGGTCGGTGGATCAACGTCGCGCCCTTGCCCCGGTATACTTGCAAGGGTGAGGAGCGCATGGAGCATTTGGATTTTGGCGCAGGTCAAGAAAACAAAATTAGCCGTCTTGTTAATGTATTCGGCGTTGACAATCAGCGCTTGCGGCGGAGATTCCGCCGATTCCTCCGGCGCAAGCCCGGATTGGCGACGCGGCCGAGCGGTCTATGTGGCCAACTGCGTCGCGTGTCATAATAGCGACCCGTCAAAAGACGGTCCCCTGGGGCCGGCGCTGAAGGGCTCGCCCCCGGAGCTGATCGAACATCGGGTGCTGCGCACGGAGTATCCCCCGGGATACACACCCAAGCGCAATACCAAAGTCATGCCGACTTTTCCGTTCCTGAAATCCGAGATCAAATACCTCGCAGAATACCTGCGATGAAAAAAGTCGCTACGCGCCCGTTCGATTCTCCTCGCTTCCCGTTCCAATCGTTCCAGTCGTTCAAACCAGGAAGGAGGTATCCGGAATATCTCAAGCCACAGGACCAACTACGTGCGGTGAAGACGATCCGAATATCGCCTTGCATTGGAACGTTTTGAACGCAGCGCAGCGGTTGAACGGCTTGAACGTTTTGAAACGATTCGAACGGGAGGCAGCGATTAATTCTCCCTGCCGACAGATTTTAGACACGCGTCGTACTTGCCGCG
>Ga0299907_10002214_pt1 | contig 11777 bp, 9 predicted proteins | sample RVTome_16_FD_198680 | JGI IMG/M metagenome (GOLD analysis project Ga0299907, IMG submission 198680) | Soil microbial communities from uranium-contaminated site in the Upper Colorado River Basin, Wyoming, United States - RVT152D67 (version 2) ...
ACAAGATCGAGGCGCTGGAGCCCGACCTCGTGCTGGCGTTCTCCGATCTGCAGGCCGACATCGCGGCCGAGTTGATTCGAAGAGGCTACCCGGTCGTCACGTTCAACCAGCGCCGTGTGGCGGAGATCCTGCAGATGATTCGCGTGCTGGGCGGCATCGTCGGCGCGGCGGGCGCCGCCGACGACCTGGCGGCGGAGCTGGAGGCGGGCCTCGATGCGGTTCGGGTCTCGGCGGCGCGGTTCCCGCGACGCCCGCGCGTGTTCTTCGAGGAGTGGGACGACCCGCTCATCTCCGGCATCTGCTGGGTGGACGAGCTCATCGAAATCGCCGGCGGAGAGCCGGTGTTCCCGGCGCTGCGTGCGGCCGCGCTGGCCCGCGATCGCATCGTGGCGCCCGGCGCCGTGCCGTCGGCGCAGCCCGATGTGATCCTCGCGTCGTGGTGCGGCAAGCGTGTTCGCAAGGCGACGATCCTCGAGCGACCGGGCTGGGCCGACGTTCCGGCCGTGCGCCGGCGGCACGTCTGGGAAATCAAGTCGACCTACATCCTGCAGCCCGGACCGGCGTCGCTGACCGAGGGCGTCCGGCAGGTGCACGCGCTGCTCGCGCGGTCGCTGGACGTGGAGGTGCCGGAGTCGCTGAGGCCGGCGGAGGCCCTGGACGCCGTGAGCTGAACCCGGTGTCCCTCGTCCGGCCGGCTGAAGCCGGCCCGTCCTGCGGCCGACGCTCTCAGTCCGGCTGTGGCCGACGCGGTCAGTCCGGCGCGCAGGCGGGCGCCAGCGCCGCCTCGCGTACGACCGGCGGGCCGGGCCGCCTGATGAGCTCCAGGAACTCGCTCCGGGTCCTGGCGTCCTCCCGGAACACGCCGTGCATCGCGCTCGTCGTCGTCACGGCGTTCTGCTTCGCTACGCCGCGCATGGCCATGCAGAGATGCGTGGCCTCCATCACGACCGCCACGCCGAGGGGCGCCACTGTGGAGCCGATGGCCTCGGCAATTTCCGACGTCAACCGCTCCTGCACCTGCAGGCGGCGGGAGAACATGTCCACGATGCGCGGCAGCTTGCTGAGGCCAATCACCCGGCCGTTCGGAAGATAGGCCACGTGGCATTTGCCGAAGAACGGCAGGATGTGATGTTCGCACAGGCTGTAGAAGTCGATGTCCCGCACGATGACCATCTCGCTATACTCGACGGAGAACAGCGCCCCATTGATGACGTTGTCGAGACTCGTGCGGTATCCGCTGGTGAGGAAGCGCAGCGACTGGTCGACGCGCCGAGGCGTCTCGCGGAGGCCTTCGCGGTCGGGATCTTCGCCGAGGTCGGTCAGCAGACGCCTGATCGTCTCCTGCATGCTCGCATTGTATCCAATGGCCGGTACGCTCCCGGCCGGAACGGCCGGACAGGACGCGGGGACCACGACGCAGGACGCCGCACCCGACCCGGACGCCCTGTACCGCTCTCGCGCCGACCTCGCCGCCGCCCGCGACGCGGCCGCCATCTGGCAGCGCCGGCTTCAGCGCGACGGCGCCGACTTCGAGTCCGCCTGGAAGCTCGCGCGCGCGCGGTACTGGATCGGGACGCACGCGCCTGAGGAAGCGCGCGAGGACGTCCTCGAGCGCGGCGTGCGCGCCGGAGAACACGCCGTCCGGCTGCGCCCCGACCGCCCGGAAGGACATTTCTGGCTGGCGGCGACGATGGCCGCGCTCGCCGAAAGCGGGGGGCTGCTGAGCGGCCTGCGGTATCGCGGACGTATCAAGGGCGAGCTCGAGCGGGTGCTCGCGATCGACCCGGCCTGGCAGCAGGGCTCCGCCGACCGCGCGCTCGGCCGCTGGTACTTCAAGGTGCCGGGCCTGTTCGGCGGCTCCAACGAGCAGGCTGAACGGCATCTGCGACGATCACTGGAATACAAACCCGACTCGACCGCCTCGCTGGTTTTCCTGGCCGAGGTGCTCATCGACGAAGGGCGCGACGAGGAAGCCGCCACTCTGCTGCGCCGCGCCCTCCGTGCTCCTGTCGCTCCCGAGTGGGCGCCAGAGGACCGCGAGTTCAAGGCGCAGGCGAGACGAATGCTCGACGACATCTCGGGCGGAGGCATCCCACCATGAGGTCGATCGTCCAGGACGTGGTCTTCGGCATGCGCCTGCATCGGCGTCGGCTCGGCACGGTCGTGACCGTCGCCGGCGCGCTCGCCCTCGCCATCGGGCTCGCGACGGCCGCCGTCAGCGTGATGAACGGCATGCTGTTCCGAAGCATGGACCTGGCCGACGCCCCGTACCTCCGCTGGGTCGACCCGACGCCAGTCCCGAGCGAAGCGACCGGTCTGTCGGTCATTCCACGCTGGACCTACGCGGAGTGGCTCGACCTCGAGCCGCGCACCCGCCAGAGCCGACTGGCCGGCTACGTGCAGAGCGCGGCGCGGCTGGACGACGGCCGCACCGATGGGGACTCGACCGCGGACGACGCGCCGAGCCTCCCCGTCTGGTTCGTCAGTGCCGACTTCTTCGAGCTGACCGGCGCACCACCGGCGTCAGCCGGTCGATGGCTGACCGCTGGCGACGAGGCGGGCGACGCGGCTCCTCCCGTCGTCGTCGGCCACGCGTTCTGGTCGAGGCACCTCGGCGGCGACGACCGCCTCGTCGGACAAGGCGTCTATCTCAACGGCCGGCCGTTCACGATCGTTGGTGTCGCGCCACCCGGGTTTGCGGGCCCCTCGCTCGTACCGCCTGCGTTCTGGGCGCCTATCGGCGCGTACGATCGCGACTGGCGCGACGGCAGCCGCCTCTCCTCAGCGAGCGACGTCCCGGTACGGATCCTCGCGCGTCTTCCGGATCCGGCACGAGCCGAGCCGGCCGAAGACGAACTCCGTGGGCTCGTTGGCGGCCTGCCGTCGCGGCAGCCGACAAGAGAGGGCGCGGTCCTCCTGTCGTTATCGCCTCTCGACGACGAGTTTCGATTTGATTCCGGCACCGACATCGCCCTGGTGGTCGCCATCGTCGTCGCCCTGCTGCTCCTGCTGGCGTGCGGCAACGTCATGAATCTGCTGGTGGCGTCAGGGGCGACACGCCGTGCCGAGATCGCGACCCGACTGGCGCTTGGTGCGAGCCGCAGGCGCATCGTGCGCCAGTTGACGACCGAAGGCCTGGTGCTGATGACGGGCGCCGCGGCGGGCGGCTGGCTCCTTGCCGGTTGGCTCGCGCCGCTGCTGGCAGGCTTCGTCGACGGTTTCGCCACAGTCGACGTCCGGCCCGATGCGAGGGCGCTGAGCTTCCTCATGGCGGCCTCGACGACGACTGGGCTCGTCGCCAGCCTGCTGCCCGCCGTGTTTGGCACCCGGGGCGATCTGCGGACGCCGCTGGCGGACGGCGCCGGCTCGGGAAGCCGGCGCTTGCAGCGCCTCGGCTCCGTCGTGCTCGGCAGCCAGACGGCGCTCGGCGTCGTGCTCATCCTGCTGGCCGTGCTGCTGACCCGCGCGGTCTGGCGCGGCGCCGACGTCGATCCGGGGTTTGACGCCGATCGGATCGCCGTCGCAGTGGCACTGACGGCGTCCATGGCACCGGCCGACGCGCGCGCGACCAAGCTCGACATCGTGAACCGGCTGCGGGCGCTGCCGGAGATCGCCGATGCCACGGTCGCCCGGTTCTCGCCACTGGCTGGCTCCAATTCGCGTCACGGCGTGATCCAGGACGGCGTGAGCTATGGCCTCGTCATGAAGCCAGTTTCACCCGAATACTTCCGCGTCACCGGCATCGGTCTCGTCAGAGGATCCGTCTTTCCGGATCCCGCCATCTCGGGAGAGACGAGGCTGGCGGTGATCGAAGAGCGGCTCGCTGCCCGGTTCTGGAGGGATGAAGATCCGATCGGATCGACCCTCGCGCGCCTCCGGCCCGATCTGGCTGACGTGCGCGTGGTCGGCGTCGCAGCCGATGTCCTGCCGTACGGCCTGACCGATCACGGCAGAGACACGTCCGCGCTGTACATGCCGATGACCCTCGATGACTATCGCGTGAGCGCCGTCGTCATCCGCACCGCGGGTTCCCCGGCCCTGCCGGACACGATCCGGCAGGCGCTCGAGATCGCGGCAGCCGGCCGGCGCGCGAACATCAGCGTCCTGGGGAATACCCTTCGACAGCAGGTCGAGCTGCTTCGCACGCCGGCGCGCCTGGCGTCGGTGACGGCCGCCGCGGTCGTGGGACTCGCGGTGATTGGCATCTATGGCCTGGCGGCCTTCCGCGTGCGGCAGCGCGCGCGCGAGATCGGCATCCGCATGGCGCTGGGCGCCACGCCGGCTGATGTACTCCGCCGGCTGCTTCAGGACGGCCTGCGGCCGATCGTGATCGGCGTGGTCGCCGGCCTGGGCCTTGCCGTCCTGGTCCTCAGGCTGGTGTCGACGCTGCTGCTCGGCCTCCCGATCTACGACCCGGTGTCCGTCGCGTCGACAGTCGGCGTCCTGGTCGTCGCCGCGGGCGTCGCGATCGCCAGTGCGTCCCGGCACGGGACGCGTCTTTCACCGTCGGTGGCCCTCCGACAGGAATGACCAGTCCGTCGCCTAGTACCTAGTACCTAGTACCTAGGCCCTAGGCTCTAGGCTCTAGGCCCCAGCCTAGTACTTGTAGAACCCTTCGCCGCTCTTCCGGCCGAGCCTGCCGGCCAGCACCATCCGCTTGAGCAGCGGCGGCGCGGCGAACATCGGGTCCTTGTACTCCTCGAACATGATGTTCGAGATGTAGAACGTCGTGTCGAGTCCGACGAAGTCGAGCAGCGTGAGCGGGCCCATCGGGTATCCGCAGCCGAGTTTCATGCCCTTGTCGATGTCCTCGATCGTCCCGAGCCCGCGCTCGTAGCAGCGGATCGCGTCGAGCAGGTACGGAATCAGCAGGCGGTTGACGATGAAGCCGGGTTTGTCGGGCGCGGTGATGGGCTCCTTGCCGAGCGCCTGCGCGAAGTTGAACACGGCGTCGTAGGTCTCGTCGCTCGTGGTGAGCGCGCGGACGACCTCCACGAGCTTCATCAGCGGCACGGGGTTGAAGAAGTGCAGGCCGGCGAACCGGTCGGGCCGGTTGGTCTTCGCGGCCAGCTCGGTGATGCACAGCGACGAGGTGTTGGACAGGAAGATGGTGTGCTGGCCGACGGCCGCTTCGAGCAGCCGGTAGGCCGCGATCTTGTCGTCCACGTTCTCGGTGATGGCTTCGATGATGAGGTCGGCGTCCTTGAGCGCGGCCACCTCGGTCGTGCCAGTGAGGTTCGCGAGCGTGTCGTCGCGCTGCTCGGTCGTGATCTTGCCTCGCGCGATGCCGTCCTCCATGAACTTGTTGATGCGGCTGAGCCCGCGGTCGAGCACCTTGCGGTTGACCTCGGCGACCACCGTCTTGTGGCCGGTCGAGGCGGACACCTGGGCGATGCCGGCCCCCATCAGGCCGCACCCCAACACGCCTACGGTCTTGATCTCCATCACTGCTCCCCGTTGCCGGGCGGCCACGGGGAGCCCGCGGCCGCGCTGTCACGGGTCTTATCGGCTCAAGACCGCCGTTCGATGATGCCGCCAGCCCCTGGCCGCCCCCGAGGCAGGCCGTCGCGAGGCCGTAGCGCACCTGCATGTTGAGGCTCTTCGCACGAATCGCTGCCAGATGGCGCTTCGGGCGTCCGTCTCGCCCTCGATGGTGGCATATTCCCTGTGCGCGTACGGGCGTTCGGTCTAGCCCCGCACCCGCCTCACGATCTCGTCGCCCATCTCACGCGTGCCGAGGGTACCGCCGATGTCCGTGGTGCCCTGCTTCGCCTGCACGGCCTCGGCGACGCACCGTTCGACCAGGCCGGCCTCGCCGGGCAGGCCGAGCGTCTCGAGCATCAGCGCGACGGAGAGGATCGCGCCGGTCGGGTTCGCGACGTTCTTGCCCGCCAGCGGCGGCGCCGATCCGTGGACCGGCTCGAAGAGCGACGTGCGGCCGGGATGCAGGTTCGCCGACGCGGCCAGTCCGAGCCCGCCCTGCAACGCGCCGCCGATGTCCGTGATGATGTCGCCGAACAGGTTGTTGGTGACGATCACCTGGAACTGCCCGGGGTCGGTGACCAGGAACATCGCCAGCGCGTCGATGTAGAGATGCCGCGCCTCGATGTCCGGATACTCGGCGGCGACCTCGCGGAACACGCGCTGCCAGAGCGCGTGCCCGTGCGTCATCGCGTTGCTCTTGTCGGCCATGCAGACCCGCGTGAGGTCGCGGGCGGCGGCGTGCGCGAACGCGTGACGGATGATGCGGTCGACGCCCTTGAAGGTGTTGATCTCCTCCTGCACCGCGATCTCGTCGGGCGTGCCGGGTTTGAACCGCCCGCCGACGCCGACGTAGAGCCCTTCGGTGTTCTCGCGAAAGACGACGAAGTCGACGTCGCGGCGGCCGCGGTCCTTCAGCGGGCACAGCCGGTCGTCGAGCAGGCGCACCGGGCGATAGTTGACGAACAAGTCGAGCTCGAAGCGCGAGCCGAGCAGGATGTCGCGGGCGTGCCGGTTATCGGGCACGCGCGGGTCGCCGAGCGCGCCCACGAGCACGGCGTCGAAGCCTTCGCGCAGCATCGCGTAGCCGTCGGCCGGCATTGTCTCGCCCGTGGCGAGGTAGTGATCGGCGCTCCACGGCAGCGCCGTGACCTCGAACGCCAGGCCGCGCGCCTGCCCGACCGCGTCCAACACCTTGAGCGCCTCGGCCGTCACGTCCGGGCCGATGCCGTCGCCGCCGATCGCCGCGATCCGCCAGGTCTTCGCCACGTCAGCCCCGCTCCACCGCCAGCGCCATGCCGAGCCCGCCGCTCACGCACAACGTGGCCAGGCCGCGCCGCGCGTCGCGGCGAATCATCTCGTGCACCAGCGTCACCAGAATCCTCGTGCCGGTGCAGCCGATCGGGTGGCCCAGGGCAATCGCGCCGCCGTTCACGTTGAGCCGGTCGAGCGGAAACGGCAGATCACGCAGCACCGCGAGCACCTGCGGCGCGAACGCCTCGTTGAGCTCGACGAGGTCGATGTCCTCGAGCTGCCAGCCGATCCGCGGCAGCAGCGTCCGCACGGCGGGCACTGGACCGATCCCCATGATGCGGGGGTCCACCCCGACCGTGGCCCAGCCGACGACCCGCGCGAGCGGCGTCAGCCCACGGTCGCGCGCCATATCCGCCGACCCCAGCACCACGGCCGCGCCGCCGTCAGTGACGCCGGACGAGGAACCTGCGGTGATGATGCCCGGCTGCCCGTCCACCGGCTCGAAGGCGAGGGGCAGCCTCGCCAGCGACGCGGCGGTCACGCCAGCCCGCGGGTGCTCGTCGGCCGTGAGCTCGGCCGGTCGCCCCCTGGGATCGCGGCCGGTGACCGGCGTGAGCTCCGCCTGAAACCGGCCAGCGGCCATCGCGTCCTGCGCGCGCCGCTGGCTCATCGCCGCGTACGCGTCCGACTGCTCGCGGGTGATGCCGTACTGCCCCGCCAGCACCTCGGCCGTCTGCCCCATGATCAGGCCCGACAGCGGGCACTGAAAGCCATCGCGGTACATCGCGTCCACGAGCGTGAAGTCGCCCATCCTGTGGCCCCAGCGCGCGTCGGCGCTATCGACCAGATAGGGCATGCGGCTCATCGACTCGATGCCGCCCGCGAGCACGACGTTGGACTGGCCGCTGCGAATCGCCTGCGCGCCCAGCGCCACGGCCTGCAGGCCCGAGGCACAGGCCTGATTGACCGTCATGGCCGGCACGGTGTCCGGGAGACCCGCCCGGCGCCCGACCTGCCGCGCGGGGTTCGGCCCCGAGCCCGCCTGGCGACCGTGACCGACGACGATCTCGTCGACCGCGGCGGCGGGGACGCCGGCCCGGTCGAGCGCCGCCCTCGCCGCCGCGGCGCCGAGCCCGGCAGGATGCACGTCGCGCAGGGTGCCGCCGTACCGGCCGATGGGCGTGCGGGCCGCGCCGACGATGAGGACGTCGGAAGCCGCCATAACGGCTCATCATAGCGCGGCGAGCGGACGTCAGAAGTGGGAGGCCAGACAGGAGAAGTGCGGACCCATGCCTGTACAGAGCTCGGGCCGGCTGCGGCGAACGCCGCGCCGGCCCGACGTCGAGAACGTCCAACGGCTGTCGTCTGGCTTCTTACTTCCTGATCCCGCCGCCGCCCGAGCCGCCGCTGCTCTGGAGGTTGCCTATGGCGGCCAGGCCGTTGATGACGTCGAGCATGTCCGGCGTGAGCTGGAACTGCAGCGCGACGGTGGTGCCCATCCCTGTAAGCTGCACGGAGTTGAGCAGCGGCTGCATGCGCTCGTCGTTGCCGGACATGAGCCGGAGCGCGGCGATGCCGCCGCGAATCAGGTCGCGCAACTGCTCGGCGGCCTGGTCGTCGCGCGCCTCGGCGCGCAGCGTGCCGGCAAGCCCGCCGTTGATCGTCGCGCTCGCCATGAACCAGTCCACCGCGCCGACCTGGTCGCGGAACTGCTCGGGGACGCCGGTCGTGTCGGTCATCGCGTCCACCTCGCTCACGATCCACGCGCTGCTCGTCGTGCTCATCTCGCCGATGTAGCCCATCAGCTTGCTGTTGCGCGTCACGTCCTGCTGGTCGGCAGCCGCGTCGATCGACCGCTTGAGCGTGGCCTCGTCACCCAGGGCCAGCAGGCCCGGCTCGAGGAACGCCACACCGCCCCGGGTCGGCAGCTCGATGTCGACCCCGGTCTCCTCGTCGCGCAGCGTCTCGTCGGACCCGTGCGCCAGCTCAGGCGACAGCAGCAACCGCTTGCCCCGGTAGTCCTCCAGCGTCGCGCCGTGCTGGCGCGCCTGGGCCTCGATCAGGTCCGCGTCGAAGCGGCCGCGCACCACGACGACGCCGCCAGGTTTGGACGGGTCGCCCGCGAAGCCGGCGACGACCGAGTCGATGTCCCGCTCGACGTCGAGGCCCAACTCGTCCCTCAGCTCATCCTGCGCCTCGCCGGTCGGCAACACCTGGCGGAGCCGCTGGCGGAACTCCGAGTCCATGACCGTGCGGACGTTGGCGTAGGCCACGGCGCTCGAGTCCGACGGGATGTACGCCAGTTCCGACGGCGCCGCGGACGCCCCCAGGGGCAGGGCCCCGTTGTAATAGGCAATCAGGCCGGTGCACAGGCCCACGACCATCACCAGGGACGAACCGACAAGGAAATATCGGGTGCGCTGCGTCATAAAACTCTGCCTCTAAAGAATTATACGGTTCCGGGGTTCCGGGGTTCCGAGGTTCCGGGGTTCGGGTTCCGGGGTTCGGGCTGCCGGGTTCCGGGGTTCGGGCTGCCGGGTTCCGGCGGTTCGGGCTGCCGGGTTCCGGCGGTTCGGGCTGCCGGGTTCCGCGGTTCGGGTCCCGGGGTTCCCGCGCGTGCCCGTGCCGGGGCAAGGGACCCCCGTGCCTGTGCGTGCCGCGCCAGGCTGAACCGCGAACCAGAACCGAACCGAGAACCAGAACCGAACCGAGAACCAGAACCGAACCGAGAACCAGAACCGAACCCCGGAACCCGGAACCCGAACCCCGGAACCTCGGAACCCCGGAACCCCGGAACCCCACCCCTACTGCTCGAGCACGTACTCCCGCCGGGCGACTGTCCGGGCCGCCAGCCAGAGGAACACGACCTCGATGGCCGCCATCCAGAACAGGCTCTCCCAGAGCCCCGGCGTGATGCGGAACATCGACTGGACCAGGCTGACCGCCGAGTCGCTCGGCATCGCATGGGGCACGAGGCCCTGCAGGTAGAACGCCACCGAGAATCGCTTGAGGTTGCCCGGAATGAACAGCACGAAGTTCTCCCAGGCAAAGACGAAGATCAGCCCGAACAACAGCGGCCGCTTGAGCAGGGCGCCGAAAAACGCGAAGACGGCGCCGTACACCGCCAGGCCCGCGGCAATCAGGGCGAGGTCAGTGGCCAGGTCCGGGAACGTGCTGCCCAGGCTCGCGCCGATTGGCGAGATGAGCAGCCAGACGAGGACCACGGACGGCAGGACGACGAAGACGGTGGCCAGCACGTAGGCGAAGTACTTGCCGACCAGGACGGCCCCGCGGGGGATCGGCCGCGTGAACAGATACGTAATCGTCTTGTCCTCGACCTCGTCGGCGATGAGCGACGTGCCGTAGAAGACCGCCAGGACGGGAACGATGAACCGGATGTAGAACATCCAGATCATCAGGCCGAAGATGATCGGGCCGGTGAGCGGGATGCCGTTGGCCTCCCCCATCGTCGCCCCGAGGCCGCTCAGCGTGCGGACGATCAGCGCGATGACGACCGGCAGGCCGACGACGAGCGCCATGAAGACCGTGCGTCGCGACCACAGCATCTCGCCGAGCGAGAGGTCGAAGATGCGGAGCGCCGCGTAGAAAAACCCCGGCGCCTCGCGCGGCGGCGCGGGCGCGGGTGCGGGCGGCGGCGGAGCGGAGGCGGCCGGAGTGGCGACGTCGGACATCAGCGGTGATCCTTGACCAGGTACTTGAAGACGGCCTGGAGGTTGTCGTCCGGCGAGGTGACTTCGGCCACGCCGCCGGTCCGGCCATCGGCGACGAGCTCGGTGAGCCGGGCGTAGAAGTCGTCGGGCTGGCCCGTCTCGACCACCACCGCGCCGGGCTCGAAGCGCAGGCTGATGACGTCGGCGCGGGTCAGGAACTCGCGCGCCAGCCCCCGCGGATCCTCGGCCCGGATGTGCACGGTGTGCGGGTGCGTGTCGATCAGCGCGCGGATCTGGTGGACGTTGCCCTCGGCGAGGATGCGCCCGTTGTTGATGAGCAGGATGTTCGAGGTCATCGACTCGATCTCGTGCAGGATATGGCTCGAGACGAGGAGGCTCTTGCCCTGGCGGGCCCACTCGCGAATCATCCGGATGGTCTTGCGGCGGCCGATCGGGTCCATGCCCGCGAGCGGCTCGTCGAGGATGAGCACCTCCGGGTCGTGCACGAGCGCCTGGGCCAGCTTCACGCGCTGGCGCATGCCCTTGCTGTAGGCGCCGATGCGCTTGCCCGCGGCGTCGATCAGGTCCACGGCCTCGAGCGCCCGCGTCGCCGCCGCCTTCGCGGCCGGGCCGTCGTAGCCGTTCAGCCGCACGAGCGCGGTGACCCAGTCCAGCCCGGTCATGCGCTCGTAGAAGGCGTCCTGCTCGGGACAGAACCCGATGCGGAAGTACAGCTTCGGGTTGGCCCAGATCGGCTCGCCCAGCACGCGCACCGCACCCTGGCTCGGCTTGAGCTGCCCGGTGATGAGCTTCATGAACGTGCTCTTGCCGGCGCCGTTCGGCCCCAGCAGGCCCGTGATGCCGGGCGGCACGCTGACGGTGACGTCGTTCAGGCCGATGACCTGCCCGTACCACTTCGACAGGTGCTCCGCGGCGAGGATTGGCTCGCTCACGAGACCACCTCCACGCCCTTCACCCGGCGCTCGAGGACGGAGATCGAGACGGCGATGAGCGCCGCCAGCACAAGGATGGAGACGATCACCGGCGTCTCGTACCGGAGCGGCTGGCGGAAGATCAGGTCCGAGACCTGGTCGAGGTTGGCGGTGACCGAGACCCAGGCCACGCGCGACGAGCCGGTCACGAGCCGCAGCACGCCGTAGACCGCCTCGGTGAAGAAGATGATGCCCGTGTAGAGGATCGCGACGTAGCGCGTGCTCTTCGAGAGCGACGAGAGCGCCAGCATCGTGAACGACGCGACGAGGACCCGCAGGAGCGCCGCCAGCGTAACCGACGGGATGATGGACGCGTTGGTCCTCAGGAAGTCGAGGCCCGCAAAGCCGACGTGCAGGAGCAGCAGCATCAGCGCCGGCA
>Ga0299907_10002215_pt1 | contig 11777 bp, 16 predicted proteins | sample RVTome_16_FD_198680 | JGI IMG/M metagenome (GOLD analysis project Ga0299907, IMG submission 198680) | Soil microbial communities from uranium-contaminated site in the Upper Colorado River Basin, Wyoming, United States - RVT152D67 (version 2) ...
AGGACGGCCGGTGGGGATCGTGGCCAACCAGCCGATGTTCCTGGGCGGGGCGCTCGACGTGAACTCCGCCGACAAGGCCGCGCGGTTCGTCTGGCTGTGCGATGCCTTCCACATCCCCCTGGTGTTCCTGATGGATTGCCCGGGGTTCCTGGTCGGCTCGCAGGTCGAGAAGCAGGGCATCATCCGGCACGGCGCCAAGATGCTGTTCGCGGTGGCCGAGGCCACCGTCCCCAAGGTCACGGTGGTCCTGCGCAAGGGGTACGGCGCCGGCTACTACGTGATGAACGGCCGCGCGTACGAACCCGACATGATCGTGGCGTGGCCGACCGCCGAGATCTCCGTGATGGGCCCGGAGGGAGCGGTGAACATCATCTTCCGAAAGCAGATCGAGGCCGCCCCGCCCGAGCAGCAGGACGAGATGCGCAACAACCTGATCAACACGATCCGGGAGCAGATCAACCCCTACGTGGCCGCGGGATGGTCGTTCGTGGACGACCTGATCGATCCCGCCGACACGCGAACGGTGCTGGCGCGGGCCCTCGAGTTCGCGGAGACCAAGACGGTGGAACGGCCCTGGCGGAAGCACGGGGTGCTGCCGGTCTGAACCCTCTGCCGGCCTCCGCGACGCCGGCGCAGCTCGTGGCCGCGATCGAGGCGCACCATCGCGAGCTGTCCGCGAAGTGGGCGCGGGTGCAGGGTGGTGTGGTCGACGATCGCCCGCAGCTCCTGCGGACGGCCGTGGGCCTTCCCGTGACCTACACCAACCAGATCAACGCGGCGCGTCTCTCGCCCGGGAACGCCGACTCGGAGATCGCCGCGACCGAGGCGTTCCTCGACCGGCACGGCGTCCCCGGCATGTGGGTGGTGGGACCGCTCAGCGAGCCCGCCGACCTCGGCGAACGGTTGGTGCGGCGCGGGTGGGTCCACGAGGAGGACCTTCCGTGGATGGCCGCGCCGATCTCGCGGCTGTTGGGGACCGCCCCCCAGCCGCCCGGCGGGCTGGTGGTCGATGCCGTCGAGGAGGACGACGCCCAGGCCCGATGGCTCTCGGTCATGAGCGAGGGCTTCGGGATGGACGACCGCGGCCGGGAGGCGATGTCCCGGCTGGCGGCGGCGGTTGGGTACGGAGCGGACCGTCCGTGGCGCCGGTTCGTGGGGTCCATCGACGGGCGCCCGGTCGGCAGCGCGGGCCTGATGATCACCGAGCGGGTGGCCGGCGTGTACAACGTCGCGACCGTGCCGGACGCGCGCCGCCTGGGAATGGGCGCGGCGATGACCGCCGCCGCCCTCCGAGAGGGGCTGGCCCGCGGCTACGAGGTCGCCGTCCTTGGGGCCTCGGCCAGGGGCTACGGCGTGTACCGGCGGATGGGCTTCGTTGAGGTCTGCCGGGTGGGTCTGTACGACTGGAAGCCTCCGTCCGGCTAGGCGTCCGGACGGGCCAGCAGGTACGCCGAGGCCTCCCGGTCGAAACCCAGCGCCACGAGCCCGGAGGCCAGGGCCGATTCGAGCTCGTCGGCCACCACGTCCCGATGGGCGCCGGCTCGCTCGGGGTCGTCGCTTCGAAGCGCCTCGTGGTCCGGGGGGATGGAAACGCGTGCAGAGACTCGAGAGATCGTCCTGGGCCCGGGAGCGGCCTCGAGGTCCCACCTGACCTCGAGCCGGTCCGACCGCTGGCCCCGGTTCACGTCGTCGTCCATGTCGCCGTAGTAATGCCGGTGAAACCGATCGGCCATGGTCCCCAGGACGTTCAGGTTGAAGTGCGCGTTGCGGGCGATCAGCGGGTCGAACGTCCACCGCATCGCCGTGATGCCCTCACCCAGCGCCCACGCCCGCTGGGCCAGCTTCAGGGCCCTGCCCACGCCGCGGGAACGGTCCCCGCCGGTCACCGCCAGCTGATGCGAGTGCACGTGGAGACCGTCGCTCCCCGCGCCGACGAAGCCGAGCACGAACCCAACGATCTGCTCGTCCGCGAAGGCGCCCAGTGGGGGGATCCCCGCCCCCTGGAACGCTCGGATCAGCTCCCGGGGGACCAGCTGCCCCTCGCCCCATGCCTCGCGCTGGAGCCGCACGACGTCCCCCGCCTCGTCGAGTGAGGTGAGCGCGCGGACCTCGACGCGTGCGGCCGCCGCGGCCCGGCGGGCGGCCTCGCTCGGTTCGTCCATGGCCGGCGAGTGTAGATCGGCTCGCCGGGTGGACCCGATTCCTGGCAGAGTTCCCAGGATGGCGAGCATGAACGAGCTGCACCGGCGGGCGGGTGAGCGGTTCAACTCGGTCCTGCGGCAGGCGAGCGGGGCCGACTGGCTCAGGCCCACCCCGTGCGGCGATTGGAACGTGCGCGACCTGGTCCACCACGTCGTCTCGGGAAACCTGTGGGTTCCCCCGCTCGTGCACGGAGAAACCCTTGACGCGGTCGCTCCGCGCCTGGAGGGCGACATCATGGGTGATGATCCGGTGGGCGTGGGGCTGGCGTCGACGGAGGTGGCCAGCGCCGCCTTCGATGAGTCCGGGGCCCTGGAGCGGCAGGTCGAGCTGTCCCGGGGACCATCTCCCGGCTTCGAGTACTGCGCCGAGCGGATGAACGACCTCGCCGTCCACGCGTGGGACCTGGCTCGGGCGCTCGGGCTCGAGGTGGAGCTGGACTCGGCGTGCATGTCGGCCGCGATGGAGTACTACCGGCCCCAGGAAGAGGAGGGCCGGCCGGCCGGGATGTTCGGTCCGCCGGTCGAGGTCGCGCCGGAGGCCGACGCGCAGACGCGGTTCCTGGCGTTCTGGGGCCGGCGCGCCGACTGGAATCCCGGATAGCGTCCGGTGGGCCGGCGGCCTAGAGTCTCGCCATGACCGCGCCCGAGCCCGGAGACGCAGCACCCGACGTGGCCCTGCTGGACCAGGACGGCAAGGACGTCGCGCTCTCCGCGTACTGGACCGAGCAGCCAGCGCTCGTGGTTTTCCTCAGGCACTGGGGCTGAACGTTCTGCCGCAGGCATGTCGCGCAGTTGCGTGACGAGGAGGACCGCCTGACCCCGCTGGCCAACGTCGTGTTGGTGGGCCAGGGGCGGCCGGACCACGCCCGCGACTTCTGCGCGGCCCGCCGCCTGGCCGAACGCTTCCATTGCACGGTTGCTCCCCACAACGAGGCCTATCGCGCGTGGGGACTCGACCGCGGGTCGTGGATGGCGGTGGCCGGACCGAAGGTCTGGCCGGCCGGGGCGCAGTCCTTCTTCGGCCCGGAGACCCACCAGGGCCGGACCAAGGGCGACCCCCTGCAGCTCGCCGGTACGTTCGTGATCGACACCGGCGGCGTGGTCCGGTACGCGCACCGAAATCGCCTCTCGTCGGATAATCCGCCGAACGAGGAGGTCCTCGCGGCGCTCCACGAGGCCGCGAGCGCTCACTAGCGAACGGAGGTCAGGTGGCGGTCGAGGACAAGGTGATCATCACGTGCGCCGTTTCCGGCGCCGTCGCGAACAAGCAGCAGTGCCCGGCCATCCCGTACACGCCCGAGGAGTACGCCAAGGAGGTCCGCAGGGCCCGAGACGCCGGCGCGACGATGGTCCACATCCACGCCCGCGAGCCCAACGGGACGCCCACCGTGCAGGCCGAGCACTACAGGGCGATCACCCAGGCCGTGCTCGCCGAGACGCCCGACATCATCATCAACTACTCCACCGGCTTCGTCGGGCTGCCGATGGCGGAGCGCGTCGCCCATATCGTCGAGCTGAAGCCCGAGATCGGTGCCCTGAACATGGGCTCGATGAACTACGCGAAGTATTCGGCGAAACGGAAGGGCTTCGTCTTCAACTTCGTGTTCGAGAACCACTTCGACGACATCATCTTCCTGCTCGAGCGGATGAAGGACGCCGGGGTGAAGCCCGAGTGCGAGTGCTTCGACGTGGGCCACGTCGAGTCGGTGGCTCCGCTCGTGGACCTGGGCGTGCTCACCCCTCCCATCCAGTTCTCGCTCATCCACGGGGTCCTGGGCGGCATCCAGGCCAACGCCAGAAACCTGGGCCACATGTCGAGCGTGGTCCCGCAGGGGTCCACGTGGGGAGTCATCGCGATCAGCCGGGACCAGTGGGCGATGGTCGGCGCGTCGGCGTCGCTCGGCGGGAACGTGCGTGTCGGTTTCGAGGACAACTTCTACCTCCCGTCCGGGGAGATGGCCTCATCGAACGGCGAGCTGGTCGAGGCCGCCGCCACGATCTGCCGGCTGCAGGGGCGCGCGGTGGCGGAGCCCGACGAGGCGCGGGCGCTGCTCTCGCTTCCCCTCCAGCCCGACCGCTCCGCGGTGATGGCCTGATGGGCACGGAGGTCCAGGCCGAGATGGTCGCCAACGTGTGGAAGATCGTCGTCGCCCAGGGCGACGCCGTGTCCGCCGGCGATCCCCTGGTGATCCTCGAGTCCATGAAGATGGAGATCCCGGTCGAGTCTCCGGTGGACGGCACCGTGACCGAGGTTCGCGTCCAGGAGGGCGGCGTCGTCCAGGAGGGCGACGTCATCGCGGTCGTCGAGTAGCTTCCCCGGCATGACGCTGGTTCGATCCGAGCCCGGGCGGGTGTGGCGCCTCACGCTCGACCGCCCGGACCAGCGCAACGCGGTCTCCGCCGCGATGATGGAGGAGCTGCGCTCGGCGCTGGGCGACGCCGCGGTGGATCCGGGCGCGCGGGCGATCGTGCTGGCCGGCGCGGGCGACCACTTCTGCGCGGGAGCGGACGTCTCCGAGCTCCTGGAGGCCACCGGGGGGCCGGGCGCGATCGAATACGGCCGCTCCTTCGAGGAGGTCCTCCGGGCGATCGAAGAGCATCCCGTGCCGGTCATCGCCCGGGTCCAGGGGGCGGCGCTGGGCGCGGGGTGTCAGCTCGCCGTGGGGTGCGACCTTGCGGTGGCGACGCAGGACGCCAGGATCGGGATCCCCTCCTCCCGGCTCGGCCTGCTGATCAACTACGAGCACATCGAGCGGCTCACCCTGGCGGCCGGCTTCAAGCGGGCGGGGGAGCTGCTGTTCACGGGACGCGCCCTCACCGGCTCCGAGGCCGCGGCGTGGGGGATCGTCAACCGCGCGGTCCCGGCCGAGCGCCTCGACGACGCGGTGGACGAGCTGGCGAACCTGATCGCGGACGGGGCCCCGATCTCCGTTCGGGGCTCGAAGCGAGGGATCCGGGCGGTGCTCGGCGGTCTCGCGCTCGACGAGATGACGGAGCGCGATCGGATCGCGGACTTCGACATGATGGCCGCCGAGGCGCTGGCCAGCGAGGACCTCCGCGAGGGGATCGCCGCCTTCCGCGAACGCCGCCCGCCCGAGTTCAAGGGCTCGTGAGCCCGAAGAGGCTCACCCGGGACAGCCCGCTCGGAGAGCGGGCGCCGGAGGTGATCCGCCGGCTCAAGGAGGCGCACCCGGACGCGAAGGTCGCGCTGAGGTTCTCGAACCCACTCGAGATGCTGGTAGCGACCATCCTGTCGGCCCAGTGCACCGACGAGAAGGTCAACGAGGTCACGGCCACGCTGTTCCAGAAGTACCGCCGTCCCCAGGACTACCTGAAAGCGCCCGAGGACGACCTGCGGCGGGACATCTTCTCGACCGGGTTCTACAACCAGAAGGCGAAGGCGATCCGGGGCGCGTGCCGCGTGCTGGTGGAGGAGTTCGACGGCCGGATCCCCGACACGATGGAGGAGATCGTCCGGCTTCCCGGCGTGGCCCGGAAGACCGGCAACATCGTGCTCGGGAACGCGTACGGCGTGGTCGAGGGGATCGCCGTCGACACGCACGTGAAGCGGGTGGCGACGCGACTCGGGTTCACCGCCCAGAAAGACCCCGACAAGGTCGAGCGGGACCTGATGGTGGTGATCCCGCAGGAGGACTGGTTCTCCTTCACCTACGTCCTGATCGACCACGGGCGCCGGATCTGCAACGCGAAGCGGCCCCTGTGCGAGGCGTGTCCCGTGAACGACCTCTGCCCCTCGAGCCTGGTGTAGCGGCTACTCCTCGGGGCGGTCCCTCCCGGTCAGCTTCCAGGCGGCGGGCAGGATGCCGGCCGCGATGGCGAGCTTCAGGAGGTCTCCGATCACGAACGGGTACAGGCCCCCCTGAAGGGCCTCCTCGAGGGAAGGCGAGTGTCCGAGGAAGCCGGCGTAGACGTCCGACTGCATGAGCCAGGGGATGCCGAACAGGTAGATCACCACGCTGCCCAGGAGCATCAGGCTGATCGAGGAGCGCACGCTCCGGTCCCAGCCCCGCTCCGCCAGCCACCCGCACAGCAGACCGGCGGCCAGAAAGCCCCACAGGTAGCCGCCGCTGGCCGAGGCCAGGCCGAGCACGTCGAGGCCGCTCCTGCCCTCGGCGAAGAACGGCAGCCCGATCGCCCCCTCGACCAGGTACAGGGCGATGGCCAGGCCGGCCCGCGCGAGGCCGAACGAGGCGCCCACCAGCAGCACGCCCAGCGTCTGTCCCGTGATCGGCACCGGCGTGAACGGGAGCAAGATGGAGACCTGGGCCAGTCCGGCGATCAGCAGGGACCCGGCGACCACCAGGAGGGCGTCGACGAGGACCCGGCTGGCGGCCTGGCGGGGTCTGGCGAGCGATGGCGCGAGAGCGGTCAAGGGTCCCTCCTCGGTTCGGTGGGCCACTTGTAGACGAGCGTGACCTCGGGTGCAAGCTGCCACCGGGAGGGTTCTGAGGGCTAGCATCGCGGCGAGATGTCGTTCTTCCACGAGCTCATCGGGTCGCGCACGGCGTTGTCGCCGGCCGCCATGGACCACCTCACCCGGCTGGTGAGCGAGTGGCAGCTCCTGGCCGACCTGGCGTTCTCCGACCTGCTCCTGATGGGGCGGGAGCGCGGAACGGGCCACTTCGTGGTCCTCGCGCAGATGCGTCCGTACACGGGGCAGACCCTGTACCAGGACGACCAGGTGGGCTCGGTGCTGGGGCCCATGGACGTGCCGGCCGTCGCCAAGGCGTTCGACGAGGAGCGGATCGTCCGCGAGGGGGACCCCGTGTGGCGGAGCGGGGTTCCCGTTCGGATCGAGGCGGTCCCGGTCAGGTTCCAGGGCGTGGTGGTGGCCGTGGTCAGCCAGGAGGCGAACCTGGCCACCGCCCGTACTCCGAGCCGCCTCGAGCTCACCTACCTGCAGGTGGCGGGGGACCTCGCCCGGATGATCACCGAGGGCACCTTTCCGTATCCGGCGTCCGAGCCCGACCCGGAGTCCTCGCCCAGGGTCGGGGACGGCCTGCTCCGGCTCGACGCCGCGGGCGTCGTCAGCTACGCGAGCCCGAACGCCGTGTCGGCCTATCGGCGACTGGGCGTCACCGTGAACCTCCTGGATCGACCGCTGGCCGCGGCCGACCCGGGGCCGGACGACATCCTGCTCTCCCTGTCCAGCCGCCGCCCCCGCGAGAGCGAGATCGAGCGCCGGGGGGCGGTGATCCTGCGCCGGGTGATCCCCATCGTCGTCGGCGCCAAGGTCACGGGGGCCCTGGTCCTGCTCCGCGACATCACCGACCTCCGGCGACGCGACCGGATGCTGCTGCTGAAGGACGCGACCATCCGGGAGATCCATCACCGGGTCAAGAACAACCTCCAGACGGTGGCCAGTCTGCTCCGGATCCAGGGCCGCCGGCTGACCTCACAGGAGGCCAAGGCCGCGCTCGCCGAGAGCGAGCGGCGGATCCGCTCGATCGCCGTCGTCCACGAGACGCTCTCGCAGGACGAGGGAGACGCGGTCGACTTCGACCGGGTGGCGGAGCGGGTGGTCCGGATGGTGGAGGAGGGCCTGGCCGCGCCCGGGGTGACGATCACCCTCGAGGGGTCATGGGGCGAGATCCCGGCGGAGATCGCCACGCCGATCTCGGTGGCGATCGCCGAGCTCCTCCAGAACAGCGTGGATCACGGGTTCGACGGGCGTACGGGCACGGTCTCCGTTCGGCTGACGCGACTGGACGGGGAGGCGACCGTGGAGGTCACCGACGACGGAGACGGGCTGCCGAACGGGTTCGTGCTCGAGGACCACACGGGCCTCGGGCTGTCCATCGTCCGTACCCTGGTCGAGGGTGACCTGGGTGGCCGGATCGCGATGGACTCCGACGGCGGCACCCGGGTCCGGCTCACCGTCCCGCTCGCGGAGCGGGCTCCCTAGGGCCGCGACCGCTACGGCCGCAGGGCGACGATCAGCGCGGCCAGCAGGACGATCACGGCCGTCACTCCGATCGCCAGCCATCTCCGGCTGATGGGAAACGCCTCGTCGGAGGTTCCCACCGGTGGGTGGAAGGGGTGAGGGGTCGGGCGTTTCACGGCTCAGCCGGCGACGGCGAGCCGCCGCGCCGCCTCCCGCTTGCGGGCCCGCCGGAGCGCGCGACGCTCGTCCTCGGAGGTCGCGCCCCACACGCCCGCGTCCTGCCCCGTGGCGATCGACCACTCGAGGCACTCGACTCGGACCTCGCATCGCATGCAGATGGAGCGGGCCTGTTCGATCTGGACGGCGGCGGGTCCGGTGCTGCCGATGGGGAAGAAGAGCTCGGGATCCTCGTCCTTGCATCGCGCCCGGTGTACCCAGTCCAACGCCATCCCCTTCCGTGCGAGCGACGCGCTGGAGCGCGTACGAGCATCGATGCTGACAGAAGGACGGGGCCTGCAGCCGGGCGCCCCTCCCCTCGAAGGGGCCGAAGTATATTGACGGGCCTTTTCCCCTGTCTACGGTCTGGACCCGAATTACGAGCGAGAAATTTCCCATCGTGGTGGCGCACCGGGGCGCGTCCGCCGATCACCCCGAGAACACGCTCGCGGCGTTCGAGGGGGCGGTCCACGCCGGAGCGGAGGTCGTGGAGCTCGACGTCCGGCTCACCGCCGACGGGGTCGCCGTGGTCATGCACGACGCCGAGGTCGGCGCGGTCACCGATGGGACGGGATCGGTGCACTCGATGAACCTCGCCGATCTCAAGCGGCTGCGGGTGGGCGGCGAGGAGGTCCCCACGCTCGACGAGGTGCTCGAGCTCGCCTCGGGGAGGATCGGGGTGGACCTCGAGATCAAGAACCTTCCGGGAGAGGAGGCGTTCGACTCACCCCGGGAGGCGATCGTCGAGGCGGTGGCATCCGCCCTGGAACGCACCGCGTTCTCCGGGCACGTCCTGATCTCCTCGTTCAACTGGCTCTCGATCGAGCGGGCCCGTGAGGTCGTGCCGGATGCCGAGACGGGGTTCCTGACAATCGCCGCGGTGGACCCTCGGGCGGCGATGGTCTACGTCCGGGCCCGGGGACACCACTACGTGCTCCCGCACGTGGAGGCGCTCCTCGCCGCGGGGGAGGGTTTCGTGGCCGAGGCGCACGCCGCGGGCCTGCGGGTCGGCACCTGGACCGTCGACGAGGAGGACCGGTTGGCCACCCTGTTCGGCTGGGGCGTGGACGCCGTGGCCTCCAACGTCCCCGCCCTGGCGGTGAGCGTTCGCGACGCCGGACGGGGCCGAAGCCGCGGGCCCTTCGGGCCCTCCGGGATTCCGGGCGCGCCTCCGTCGGGGCGCGGCTAGGCGATCACCGAGAGGGCGTCGGGGACGACCTCGAGCTCCAGGCGGTTCCGCTCACCGATGTACTCGCCGTCCATCTGGACCGGGAGCGGGCGGTCCGATTCGATGACGATCCGCTGCTGGTCCCGGAGGTACAGCGCGTGGCGGCCCTTGACGTGCCGGCCGGAGGACAGCGCCTGGAGCAGGGAGCGCAGCACGGTACGCACCTTCATGGAGTCCAGGGCGAACAGGTCGAGTCCGCCCTGCATCTGCACGTCGGGGCACACCCGGAACTCGCGCTCCCGCAGATAGGTGAACGGGTTCGCCTTCTGGCTGATGGCCATGAAGAGGCGGTCTCGGTCGTGCTCGAGCTCGGGCCCCCACCGGACCCGGAGGTGCGGGCGGCGGCGGTCGTACCGTCGGAGGGCGAGGACCCCGGACCACAGGTAGAACATCTCGCCGCCGGCCTTCTTCAGCCGCTGCCGGCGCTCCACGGTGCGCACGATGGCTCCGTCGAAGCCCATGCCGCACGTGAAGACGAAGTACCGGCCGTCGGCCCGGCCGAGGGGAATCCGCCGCGGCTCGGCGTGTCCGGCCTCCAGGATGATCGAGGACGCCTCCAGCAGATCCTCGGGGATCCCGAGCCCGCGGGCGAACACGTTCGTCCCGCCCCCGGGGAGGATCCCGAGCGGCACCAGCGAGCCGGCCAGCCCGTTGGCGACCTCGTTGAGCGTTCCGTCGCCCCCCATGGCGACCACCACGTCGTAGCCCTCGTGGACGGCTCCCCTGGCGACGTGGGTGGCGTGGCCGTGACGCTTCGTCTCGGTGACCTGGACCTTGTACTCCGAGCCCAGGGCCTTCGAGATGACCTCCAGCCGCTTCCGGCTGAACGACCGGGCCCCCGCGTTCGCGATGAGCAGGAGGCGGGCCATCCCGGGGCTACTCCGGACTGAGGCCCTCGCGGAGCTGGGCGAGGGTCTTGGCCAGCAGGCGCGAGACGTGCATCTGGGAGATCTCCAGCTGGTCGGCGATCTGGCTCTGGGTGAGGCCCTTGAAGAATCGGAGGTAGAGCATGTGGCGCTCTCGCGGCGGGAGCTTCTCGAGGAGGGGCGTGAGGCTCGCCCGGTACTCCAGGGTGTCGAGGGTGTCGTCCTCCTCGCCGAGCTGCTCGTGGAACGAGGGGCCGTCCTCTCCGGTGGCGGCGTCGAGGGAGATCAGGCTGTACGCGTGGGCGGAGTCCATGGCCTCCAGGATCTCCTCGTCGGTGGTGTCGGCCGCCTTGGCGATCTCGGCGACGGTGGGGGAGCGGCCGAGCTCCTGGGACAGCGAGCTCATCACCTTCGAGAGCTGGAGGTTCAGCTCCTGGAGCCGGCGGGGGACCCGAACCGCCCAACCCTTGTCGCGGAAATGGCGCTTCAGCTCGCCGACGATGGTGGGCGTGGCGTACGTCGAGAACTCCACGTCGCGCCCGGGATCGAAGCGGTCGACGGCCTTCAGAAGACCGATGGTGCCCACCTGGATCAGGTCGTCCAGCAGCTCTCCGCGTCCGGCGAACCGCCGGGCCAGGTACTCGACCAGGCCGAGGTGCAGCTCGATGAGCTCGTCGCGGATCGTGGAGTCCTTCGACTCCTGGAGCTTGAGGAACAGCTCCTTGACGTGGGCCTTGTCGGGGACTCCTCGGCGCTCGTTCATGTGGCGGCTCGCTGCACCTCCACCTGGACTCGATAGCCATCCGGGTCCTGGACGATGTCGAAGCGGTCCACGAGCGCCTCGAGGATCATTCGCGACATCGGGTTCAGGAACTCGCGGTCGGCGCGCAGGTTGCCATCGGCGCGGGCCTCGAACGAGAGCTGCCCGTCGTCGACGGTGAACCGCAGGACCAGCGCCTCGGGCGCGTCCGTGGTCGCCAGCAGGCGGGAGCACACCTCGTCGATGGCGATGTGCAGGTCCATGATCTGGTCGTAGGTGAAGTCCAGGCGCGCGCCGAGCCCGCCGGCCAGGGCGCGCACGAGCCCGACGTAGGGCGTGGCCGGTGGGATCCGGATCTCGACATGGTCGCTCACGGACGCCCATCCTACCCACGCCCTTGCTTGCTCACTCCCTCGCGTGGCTGTGCCAGCATCGACCGCATGGCCAGGCCTCGCCGCGATCCGCCGGAGCACCTGCGAGCGCCCGTTCGCGCGTTCGCGGACGTGGCCGCGCGACTCGAACGGGCCAAGCGGGAGCTGTTGCGGGCGATCCCGGGGGCCCGGAGCGCCGGCGTCCCGCTCGCGGAGGCGCTCCTCGCCTA
>Ga0299907_10002216_pt1 | contig 11775 bp, 11 predicted proteins | sample RVTome_16_FD_198680 | JGI IMG/M metagenome (GOLD analysis project Ga0299907, IMG submission 198680) | Soil microbial communities from uranium-contaminated site in the Upper Colorado River Basin, Wyoming, United States - RVT152D67 (version 2) ...
TGAACAGGCCGTGGGTCGCTCCCACGAAGATCGGGCCCGCTCCCATCTCCGCGAGCACCTGGACGCCCTTCGAGATCGTCGCGGCGGTGTCGATCATGTCGTCGACGATCACGCACGGCCGGCCTTCGACCTCACCGACGACCGCCATCTCCTCGATCTTGTGGGCTTCCTTCCGGGAACGTCGCTTGTAGAGGAACGCAAGGTCGGCGTGGAGGTACTCACGGAGCCTCTCGGAGGTCTTGATCCGTCCCGCATCGGGAGCCACCACGACGAGGTTATCGCCGTGCAGCCCCAGCTCGTCCTTGAAGTAGTCGGACAGGATCGGCAGCGCGGTCAGATGGTCGAAGGGGAAGTCGAAGTAGCCTTGGATCTGCCCGGAATGGAGGTCGACCGAGATCACGCGGTCCGCGCCGGCCGTGGAGAGCAGGTCGGCCACGAGCTTCGCGCTGATCGGCTCCCGGGAGAGCGCCTTGTGGTCCTGCCTCGAGTAGCCGTAGTACGGGATCACCGCGTTGATCCGCTTGGCGGACGCGCGCTTCATCGCGTCGATGATGATGAGCTGTTCCATCAGCGCCTCGTTCACGGGCTCGTAGTGCGACTGCACCACGAAGACGTCCGCGCCGCGCACGCTCTCCTCGGACCGGAAATAGATCTCTCCCGACGCGAACCTCCGAAGCTCGCTGTGGCTCACCGGGATGCCGAGGTTGTCGGCGATCTCGCTCCCGAGCGCCGGATGGATCGTCCCGGAGAACAGCATCATCCGCTTCTTCGTGATGATCTCCACGGTCGCCCCCTACCGCTTCCCCTTCGAGCCGTGCTTCTCGTCGGCTCGCTTCCGGTAGCCCTTCACCGTCTTCTGGTCGGCCCGCTCGACCGCGAGCGCGCCGGCCGGCACGTCCTTCGTGATCACCGACCCTGCTCCCGTCACAGCGCCCTTGCCGACCTTGACCGGCGCCACCAGCATCGTATCCGACCCGATCCTCGCCCCGTCGGCGATCACGGTCGGGTGTTTCTCGTAGCCGTCGTAGTTCACGACGACCGTCCCGGCGCCGATGTTCACGCCAGCCCCGACGTCCGCGTTGCCGAGATAGGTGAGGTGTTTGGCCTTCGATCGCTTCCCGATCCGGGAGGCCTTGACCTCGACGAAGTTCCCGACGAGCGAGCCGTCGTCCAGGACGGCTCCCGGCCGCAGGCGAGCGAACGGCCCGACCTCGCAGTTCCGACCGACCTTCGCGTCCTCCAGGACGGAGAACCACACGACCGAGCCGTCACCGATGCGTGAACGGGTGATCGCTGTCGAGGGCCCGATCGTGCAGCCCACGCCGATCCGTGAGCCGGTCTCCATGAAGGTGTTCGGGTAGATCACGCTGTCGCGTCCGATCTTCACCTCGACGTCGATGTAGGTGACCGCGGGGTCGATCATCCGCACGCCCGCGGCCATGTGGCCATCGTTCACGCGCCGGCGGAGCAGCGCCTCCAGTGCGGCGACGCCGGCGCGGGTGTTCGCGCCGAGGATCCCGCCGGTGTCGCAGACCACGGCGTCGACCCGCTCACCCTTTTCGAGGAGGATCGAGATCGCGCGGTTCAGGTAGTACTCGCGTTGGCGATTCTCGCGGTCCAGGAGCGGCAGCGTCGCGAAGAGGAGGTCGCGTCGGAACGCGATCCAGTTCGTCGCGACCTCGTGGATCTTGCGAACTCCGGCCGGCGCATCCCGGCCCTCGATGACATCCACGACGCGGGAGCCCTCGCGGACGACCCGGCCGTAGCCTCCCGGCCGGTCCAGGACGGTGGATCCGAGTGTGACGGCTACCCCCGTCCGGCGGTGAGAGGCCAGGAGCTTCCGGAGATCGGCGGTGGTGATCGGGTCGAAGTCACCGTTGGCGACCAGCACGTCGTCCACCTTGCCCACGGCTTTCTCGGCGAGCTGCACCGCCTGGCCGGTGCCGAGCTGCTCAGCCTGCTCGACGAACACGGGGGCGGGCTCGATGCCCCACGACCGCACCGCCTCGCGGACGTCCTCGGCGCCGTGACCGATGACGACGACGATCCTCGCGGGCTTCGCGGCGCGCACGACCTGGAGGGTGTGCCACAGGATCGGTCGACCGCAGACCGAGTGCAGGACCTTGGGGATGTCTGAGCGCAGCCGCTTGCCTTTCCCCGCGGCCAGCACCACCGCGGCGAGCGATCGGGGGCTGCGCTTGGGTGTCGTCCCCACGTCTGTCCTTCGGCTCCTCGTCGATCATCGGGGGCATCGGGGAAGGCGGCCTCATGGTCCCATATGGCTGCGCCGCGTGGCGCGTTGCCACCGGCCTATCATCGACCGCACGCGTGCGGTCCCGGAAAGTCCTCGATCAGAAGAGGCCGAGAGATGAGGAAGCTGATCGTAAGCACCTTCTTGACCCTCGACGGGGTCATGCAGGCACCCGGCGGACCGGAGGAGGACGACAGCGGCGGCTTCGCGCTCGGTGGCTGGTCGGTGAACTACTGGGACGACCTGATGGGTGAGGTCATGACCGAGGCGTTCAGCGTGCCGTTCGACCTCCTCCTCGGACGCCGGACCTACGAGATCTTCTCCGCGTACTGGCCGGCTGCCCCCGAGGAGGCCGGCTCCAAGCCGTTGAACGACGCGACGAAGTACGTCGCGTCGCGAAGTCGTCCCGCGCTCGACTGGAGTCCCTCGGTTCCGATCAAGGGAGACGCAGCCGAGGGCGTCGCGGCCCTCAAGGAGACGGAGGGACCGGAGCTGCAGGTACACGGCAGCGGCAACCTGATCCAGACGCTGTTGCGCCACCGTCTCGTCGACGAGTACCGCCTTTGGGTCTTCCCCCTCGTCATCGGGTCGGGCAAACGCCTGTTCTCGGACGGCACCATCCCCTCCGGGCTGAAGCTCGTCGACAGTAAGGTCTCCACCACCGGAGTCGTGATCGGCACGTACGAGCCGGCGGGCGAGATCGTCACGGGCTCGTTCGCGCCGGACTGACCCTCCTCGGGATCACGGTTAGGTTCCCTGCGCAGTTGGCCGATAACGCAACCATGGAAGACAGTCGGGGAGTGGGACTTCTCGTGCCCGCGATATTTGCGCTCGGACTGATCCTCTTCGTCGGCGTCCGGTGGGCAGAGCTGACCTCCGTCCGCGTCGCTGCCGACTGGCAGAACGCGGCTTGGCTGGCATTGCCCATCGCTCTCACCTACGCGGGAGCCGTCGCCACTGGCCTGATCCTCTTGCGAGATGGGGTGACTCGGTGGTGCCGGGTCCCGGCGACCTTGTTCGTCGAGCCATCACTACCACCCGCACTGTGTAGCCGTGCGCCGAGCCTCACATGAAGAGGATCCCCGCCCTCCTCCTAGTCGCCTTGTTCGCATCCACTCTCACCTTTGTGCCGCATGCGGCCAGCGCCGTGGAGCGCCCCAATATCCTGATGGTCCTCACCGATGATCAAAGGGCGAGGGGCAGCTTCGAAACGATGCCAGAGGTGCGCAAGCTCGGCACCGAGGGCGCGATCTTCGACAACGCCTTCGCTACGACCCCCTACTGTTGCCCGTCTCGCGCCTCGATCTTCACGGGCCTCTACACCCACAACCACCGCATCAAGAGCGGGAATCTGAGCATCGACCAGTACAGCGACGTGAACAGCAGGAGCGTTGTCCAAGACTTTCACGCCGCCGGATACCAGACCGGATTCTACGGCAAGTACCTGAACGGCTGGCCGACGAGCATCGCCCCCGCGGGGTTCGACGATTGGGCGATCATGCCGACAGTCATCGACTGGTACAACGGCGCACCGTGGAACGTGAACGGTGTGGAGGAGGCGCAGGATGGGACGTACTCGACCCACTACATCCGCGACCACGGGCTCAGCTTCCTCGCGAAGACCGAGGCCGATGACGCCGCCCCCTGGCTGATGATGTTGGACCCGATCACGCCGCACTCCCCGGCCACGCCAGAGCCCGCCTACGAGGACCTCCCCGTCTCCAGCTTCACGCCACCCATCGAGAAGGATCGCCGCGACAAGCCTGCTTTCCTCCGCAACCATCCGGTCGTCAACGCGAGCGCCATCGTAAGGATGCGCGCCAAGATGCTCCGCTCATTGAAGTCCATCGACGACATGCTGGGCACGATCCGTCAGCAGCTAGTCGCAGCCGGTGAAGAGAACACGATCATCGTCTTCACCTCTGATAACGGATTGCAGTGGGGCGAGCATGGACTGCCGGGCAAGACGACGCCCTACATCCCCTCCATCAGGGTCCCGCTCTACGTGAGTTGGCCTGGTCACATCGCGGTGGGCCACCGCTCCAACCTCGTGGCGCTCCTGGACCTCGCCCCGACCCTCCTCGACCTGACGGGGGTTCCCTCGTCGAAGACCTTCGATGGTCGCAGCATCTTCGGGGCAGCGCGCACCCAGCTTCTGCTTGAGTTCTACAGTTGGTCAGGCTTCTGGCTCCCGACCTGGAAAGCGTTCCTCACCCCGAGCCGCCAGTACATCGAGTATTTTCGCCTCGATGGCTCCTACATCACCCACGAGGCCTACGACATGGTCCATGATCCCAAGCAGTTGACCAACCTCTACAGGGACGGCCGCCCCGGGAACGATCCTCCGTCCGGATCACATCTGCGCCTGCGCCGTCTCGCGATCTGTGATGGGACAGTTTGTCCGTAGAGGCGATGGCTGGCCGAAGGCCTTCATCGATCTATCTGTAGCAGTAGGAGGTCTATCCGCCGTGATCCGACGAGGCCCTGCGAGCATCTGCGCTTATGAGCAGCTAGGTCCACCTCAAACACATGCCACACGCCTGGAACGTCGAGAACTTCCTTGGCGCCTACCTGGGAGGACCGGGACCGCGAGCCCAGCATGAACGCCATACTCTCTCCTCCCGCTTAACTGGTAGGCGCTCACGCTTGCCCAGCCAGAGTAGTAAATGGGGCGTGACCTGCTGAAACAGTGGTGAGTTGTGGTTCCGGGGGGAGGAGTGCCGATCCAGCCGACACGCGCTGACCTGCATGTCAAGCTGCACGCTCAGAAGCCTCTCCCAACTTGACAAGGTTCCGACCGTGTGTCGGGCGCTCACGGGGTTTCTGGATGCTTACCGCCGCTTACCGGCGCTTGTGGACTCGACGAGTCGCTTCGGGCGTCAACCCGCGAGGACCACCGAGTTCAAGTTGACTCCCCTGGGCCCCAGCACGGCTGCCCAGTCGGCGTGGCCGCCGGAAGGTTGACGCTCACGTCTAGTGCGATCCGGCCGATAATCCTTGCAGTGAGAATCGAACGATGGGTCGCCGTGCTCGCTTTCAGCATCGCGCTCGCAGCGTCCTGCGCAAGTGGCAGTCAAGACGCGAAGGCCACGCTCCTCGATGCGGCCGAACGCACTCGCTCAGCCGAGAGCTTCCACGTCGAATCCGAGATCACGCTCCCGGAAGGGAATCAACGAGGCGAGGCCGACTATGTCGCTCCTGATCGCTTCCGGATGCAGGGGTTCGGCGAAGGCGCGTCGACGACGATCCATGTTGGCAGGGATACCTATGTCGATGCGGAGAGCCCGGAGACGTTCTTCCACTACAAGGAGCCCTGTGACTTCGGGGTCGAAACCTTCTTTCCCGCGCTCGCCTTCGCCCGGCTCGCGGAGGACGTTCATCGCGTCGGTAACACCTACACCTTCCAGATGGAAGGCGAAGGCAACCCAGAGGGAGAGGCTCGCGTCGAGGACGGATACCTAGTGTCCCTCACCGTTCGCTACGACCTCCCGTTGCTCGATGCGCGAGCCGAGGAGCAACACACGCTCAGTAACTTCGGGTCGGACATCCGGATCGAGCCCCCACTGGCGAGCCAGATCGAAGACGAGGTTCCCCAGGACGGCGGGATCATCACCGTGGACGAGGGATCGCCTCCGGACTGCTCGACTGTCTAGAAGCCGCCGAGCTGGGAGTCTCGTCTTCCGCCCGATGCCCATCGCATTCTTGCCAAGTTCCGGGGGGAGGAGCAAGGGTACAGCCGACACAAGCTGACCTGCATGTCAAGTTGTCCCAGTTTCGTGCGGCGCAGCTTGACAGCCCTCGGGAGGTGTGTCGAACCGTTCGAGGGTTCGGAACGCTTACCGGTGCTTACCGATAAGGAACGTTCTGAATACGTGCGGTGTATCTCTCTGTGTCATGGCGCGCTTCGGAGCCCTTCTTTCCATCATCGCCCTCCTGATCGGCGGCTGCGCGACAACGGATGTCACCCACATCTCCACGCCCTTCGTCTCTGAAGAAGTGCCCTGGAGCTTCCCGATTCCATCGGGCTGGCAAGTGTCTACGAACCGTTCCGAGCCAGACCCGAACCTGCGAGTCGGCTCCCTCAGCACGAACATATCGACCGTCCGGTACTCCTTCGACTTCGGCCAGATGGCACCGGGTCCCAATAGCGGGCAAGGCGCTTCCGAGAAGCTCGGCCCCTCGGCCGTCGTCGTCAAAGTGCTGTTCCATTGGTACCCGGCCGATGACTCCATCGGGTGGAACCCTGCTGAGTCGTCAACGACGGTCGCCCAAAGACCGACCGGATGGCGTGACGATGCTCAGAACCCGGGCTGGGCTTTCCGCGAGCGAAGGGTTTGCCTCGCAGACATGTGCGTTTGGGTCGTCGAGTGGCATGGACCCGATGCCCCGAAGGATGCCATCGGTTGGATGGAGCGGATCGCTCAGTCCCTCCAGCTTGCGCCCGGCTGGACCGACCCAGCGGCCTAACTACTCGCCGACGACGCTGACGCGATTCGGGTTCCGGGGGGAGGAGACCACCGGAGCTTGACACCCGTGACCAGAGCGTCTGCTATAAGCCGCTGTATAGCAGACGCTCCGAGCAGGCGTGTCAAGTTCGAGTCAGGGTTGACGTCTGCTTACTTTCGCTTACGCGACGCCTTCGGCCAGATCAGCACGCATGCGTCCCTAGACGGTCCCCGGGGCGGGAGGTCGTGAACCGCGCGGAGGTAGCGGGCAATATGAGGTGATGGCGTCCTCGGAGAGCGACGCGGGTCTCATCGCAGGCTCGCTGGTGAGCCCCGTGCTGTTCGCCGAACTCTTCGACCGGCACTTCGACCCCATCCGCTCCTACTTAGCGAGGCGGGTTGGAGGTCAGCTCGCAGATGACCTCGCCGCGGAGGTCTTCCTCCAAGCGTTCAGGGCTCGGTCCCGGTACGACACCACCGAGCCGAACGCCCGACCGTGGCTCTACGGCATCGCGTCTCGACTGCTCAGTCATCACTACCGCGACGAACATCGACGCCTCCTGGCCTACGCGCGCGCAGCTTCGGGTGCAACGGTGACGGACTCCACGGACGAGGTCGATGCCAGGACCGACGCCGCGGCGGCCGCACCGAGGATCATGGAAGCCCTCGCCGCCGTCGCACCGGGTGATCGGGATGCCCTGTACCTGTTCGTTTGGGGGGCGCTCACCTACGACGAGATAGGGCGGGCGCTCGAGATCCCAACCGGCACGGTCCGCTCGCGCATCCACCGCGCGCGACGCATCGTTCGTGAACTTGTCGGTCCCATCGGGCAATACCGGGATGCGGACGACGATCTCGTTCCCCGAGCGGAAGGAAGAAGTCAGCGTGGATGAGCTTCATGAGATCCAGCGTCTCTTCCAGACCAACGGGACGAACCCGAAGGCGCGAGAACGTGCCCGTTCCAGACTGATGCAAGCGATCGCGGCTGAGTCGCCTGCACCCTCGATGCTTACGAGGACGCGGAGGCGCAGGCGGCGGGTGTCGGCTCTTGCCCTCGTGGCTGCTCTCTCCGCCCTCGCTTTCGTCGCTCCCTCGTTGATGACACCGTCCAACGCTCCCGCTTCAGCTGCGGACGTCCTGCAGCAGCTCGCGGGACGCGTTCAGTCCGGGTGGGAGAGCCCCACGGGCGGACAGTTCATCTACACCAAGACCGTAGGAAAGCGTTGGGAGTGCCGGGGAGGTTCATGTTCGATCGTGGACTTCGTGCGCGAGAGCTGGATCGCTCATGATGGTTCCGGGCGGATCCGCGAGCAGGTCGGCGGTACCAGGTCGGACGAGACCTTTCCAGCGGGGGGCCTCGGCTTCAACGAAATGAGCAGTCTGCTCAGGGAGGACCTCGCCGCGCTCCGGCGCTACGTGGTGTCCCGAGTGCCGGAGGGTGTCGAACCGAGCGACTTCGCGCTCTTCGTAACGATCGGGGATCTCCTGGGGGAGACGCAGGCCCTTCCCGAGCTTCGGGCGGCGCTTTTCCGGCTCGCCGCGACGTTGCCGGGCGCGCGGTCCCTCGGAGCGACCACCGATGCGACCGGGAGGCCCGGGGTCGGCGTCGAGTACAGCGATGGAGCCGTATCGCGACAGATCACCTTCGACCCCGGCAGCGCGCTTGTTATCGGCGTGCGGACCGTAGCCGCTGATCCGTCCAATACAAGGCGGCCCACGGCATCGGAGGTCGCGCTCGGGGTGGTTCCCGGGACGTCTGAGACGTACGTCGACTCGGGTCTCGTTACCTCCACCGAGGAACGACGACCGCGGATCGGCTGAACGACACCGAATCGGGTGAGAGTCCGCTAGCCCATCTCGTTCGCGCTGCCTGAAGGCGCGTCAGGAGGCCAGCCGTTGCGAGTCTCTCTTCGTCGTCCGATCGATGAGAACAAACACATCCGCGAGATCGACGGCCTACGGCTGCTCGCTGTCGCCGTCGTCGTCGTGGCGCACATCACGCCGAGCGTCGCGCGGCACTACCAGGATGTGACGGGCGTCAAGACATACGACGACGTCATCCTGCGGCTCACCAGAGAAGGTGTCAGGGGAGTGACCCTCTTCTTCGTGATCAGCGGGTTCGTGCTCTCCCTACCGTTCCTGCGAGCCAGCGCGACGGGAAGCCGCGTGTCGGTACGGCGTTACCTCGTGCGCCGACTGCGCCGGATCGAGCCGCCGTACGTCGTGAGCTTGGCCGTGTTCCTCCTCGCAGACATCGTGCTGCTCCAAGACTCGCTCCGATCGCTCCTCCCCCACTTCCTCGCTGGCCTCGGCTACGCACACGGGCTTTTCTTCAACGCGCGCAACCCCATCAACTCCGTTACATGGTCGCTGGAGGTGGAGGCGCAGTTCTACGTCGTGATGCCGCTGATCGCGTCCTTGTTCTTCTTGGCAGCGGGGCGGCGCCGGGCTCTGGTGCTCAGCCTCGGGGCTCTCTCACTGATGTCGCTGGCGGGTCCGCTCGGTGCCTCGATGCGGTGGACGCAATCACTGGCCGGATGCCTGACAGCCTTCGCGATCGGGATCGTGATCGCCGATCTGTATCTGAACGAGGGGTGGGCCGGTCGTGCGGGGAGTCGCACCGGAGACACCGCGTTCGGCGTCGGTCTGGGGTTCTTCATCATGCTGCCCGTCATCGCCACGGGTCCCGGCTACGGATACGGCCAAGTGCTCGCCTCGGGACTCCTGGTGGTTGGTGCGCTCAGGGGTTCGCTTTCGAGGCGCATCCTCCGCCGACCCAGCGCGTGGATCGTCGGTGGGATGTGCTACTCGATCTACCTCGTTCATCTTCAGGTGATTCGGATGTTGTGGCGACCGATGCAGCACCTCATGTACTTGGGCGAATGGGGGTTCCGTAAGACGCTGTTGGTCCAGGTTATGGTGATGGCCTCCGCTGTGATGCTCGTCTCAACGGCGTTCTTCGTCCTCGTCGAACTGCCGTGCATGCGTTGGTCGCGACGAGGCTCGCGCCGTCTCTCCTGGAGCGCGGCCTCTCGCGATCGGTCGCGGCCGGAGCGAGCGGGGATCCGAGGCAGGTCGGGAGGCTACTTCGAGCAGGGACCTCCAGCCGTCGAACCGCCAGACGACTACAGCGCGGAGGGCGTAATCAGAGGCTCCAAGCGCGCGGTCAGCACTCTTTCCGGTTCCGGGGGGAGGAGTCGAACCTCCATACCAGGCTCCAAAGGCCCGTGTCTTGCCGTTAGACCACCCCGGAGGGTTCGTCGTCGATTCTGGCAGGCATGAGGGGCCTCGGAGGCGCGTCCACGACGAACGAGCCGGGAACGGCGTCCGCGACATCTTGCCCCGATGCGAAGGAGCACAGGGCGACCACCGTCGGGCCCGAGCCGCTCATCACGGCGCCGCGGGCACCCACGTCGGTGAACGCGGCGACCATCTCGGCGATCTCCGGATGGCGCGTGGCGACGGGCCCCTGCAGATCGTTGTAGAGCGCACTTCCGAGGAGCTCGTCGTTGCCGGCCTCCGCCGCGGCGATCAGGGCTCCCGGGTCGGGGCCCGTCGCCGCGTCGTCGTCCCACCAGGCGTAGGCGTCCGCCGAAGAGACACCGAACGGGAACGGCCTGACGACCCATGTGGTCGTCTGCAGAAGCACGGGCTCCACGATCTCTCCGCGACCGCGTACGTACGCCGGCTCCGCGAGGAGCAGCGCCGGGACGTCAGAGCCAAGCTCCGCCGCGATCCGGAGGAGACCATCGCGGCCCATCCCCGTTCCCCACAGATCGTCGAGCAACAGGAGGGTGGTCGCGGCATCGGCCGAACCTCCGCCGAGGCCGCCGGCGATCGGGATCCGCTTCACGATGGTGATGTGGGCGCCCGACGTGGCTCCCACGTCGGCGGCCAGCGCGCGAGCGGCGCGCAACGAGAGGTTCGTGTCGTCGGCAGGCACACCCTCGGCAGCCGCGCCCTCCAGCGAAAGCGTGAGCTCGTCGGAGGGCTCCACCTTCACGTGGTCGGCGAGGGAGATCGGGAGGAGAAGGGTCTCGATGTCGTGGTAGCCGTCGTCTCGGCGTCCGAGGACGCGCAGGAACACGTTCAGCTTGGCGTAGGAGGGTGCCCCCCGAGCCGTCATGTCGGGAGCGCCTCCGCGATCCGCGCGAAGTCCTCCAGGGACAATGTCTCGGCCCGAGCCGAGGGGTCGACGGCGGCGGCCGACAAGAGACGGTCGGCATCATCGCCGTCGATGCCCAGGCGCCTCACGGCGTTGCGCATCGTCTTCCTCCGCTCGGCGAACCCGGCGTCCACCACCGTCCAGAGGCGCTCTTCGTCGACGCCGACCGGCGCCTCCTCCCTGCGCACGAGGCGGACCACCACCGACTCGACCTTGGGGCGGGGCCAGAACACCGACGGCGGGACGCGACGGACGAGCGATCCTTCGGCTCGATAGGCGACTCGGACGCTGGGGATCCCGTACGGGTCCTCGCCGGGGCCGGCGACGAGACGTTCCCCCACCTCCCGCTGGACCATGACGACGAGGCGGCGCACCTGGGGCACGTTCCGAAGGGTGTCGAGTACCAGGTGGGTCGCGGCGTTGTAGGGGAGGTTCGCGGCAAGGACCCACTCGTCCGCACCGAGCTCGTCCTGCCACTCCCGATCGGTCGCGTCCGCGTGTAGCACGCGGACGCGGCGAAGTCCCGAGGTCGATTCCTGGAGCGCCGGGATCAGCGCGGGGTCCACCTCGACGGCGAGCACGTCGGCGCCGGCCTCGGCGAGCGCTCGCGTGAGCGAGCCGAGGCCGGCGCCGATCTCGACCACCCGGTCGCCCGGCCCCACGCCGGCGTCGGACGCGATCGCACGAGCCAGGTTCGGATCGATCAGGAAGTGCTGCCCGAGCGCGCGCTTCGGCCGAATCCCGTGCCGGTCGGCGAGCGCCCGGAGCGCTCCCGCGCCCAACGAGGCTCGCTCATCGCCATCCACGGCCGGAGCGTAGTCAGGTGGGAAACGGTTCGGTCCCGGGCCGATGGCCCGGGACCGAACGTGAAGGGGGGCGCTGGATGGTGTGCGGACGACGTCAGCCTCAGGCAC
>Ga0299907_10002218_pt1 | contig 11773 bp, 14 predicted proteins | sample RVTome_16_FD_198680 | JGI IMG/M metagenome (GOLD analysis project Ga0299907, IMG submission 198680) | Soil microbial communities from uranium-contaminated site in the Upper Colorado River Basin, Wyoming, United States - RVT152D67 (version 2) ...
GATCAGGTCCCAGCGCCGCTGACGCCGAACGGGTTCGCGCCGAGCGCGTCGAGCACGCCTTCGAGCGTGACGTCCTGCGGAATGTCTTCCGGCGCAGACCGGGCGAGCTCGCTCGTCGACAGCGCGTCGAAAACCTCGGCCATCGCTGCGAAGAGCGCGGGAGTCAAGCCTGCGGTCGACTGCGCGAGCGCGATCTCGCGCATCTCCGCGACGTAGCGCTCGGACTTCGTCGCCGCGCTCGCCAGCCGCCGGGCGACGTTCGCGAGCAGCTCCGGGGAGCCCACGCGCAGATCGTCGAGGACGTGCTCGAGGACGCCGTTTCGCTCCGCGGCGAGCAGTGCATGTGCGAGGAGCGCCGACGTGCCCTTGTAGACGGATGCGGTGCTCATCTTCACCGCCGACGCCATCCCGACCTCGGCACCGACGACGACGCACTCGACGCCGCTGATCGGCAGCGCGGCGACCGCACCAGCGCGCTCGCCCGAGAGGTAGATGCGCGTCGTGCCCTGCCTCCAGGGCGGCGGGCCGGAGATCGATCCGTCCACGTAGTCGCAGCCGGCGCCTGCGAGCACACTCGCGAGCCGGCGGCTCGTCTCCGGGGCTATCGCGTTGAGATCGGCGAAGAGCGGGCGATCGGAGGACCCGCGCGCGAGCGCGGCGCCGTCTTCGGCTACAGCTTCGGCAGCCTCGGGCGGGACGATCGAGAGAACGACGTCGGCCTCCCGAACGACGGCTGCGAGATCGGGAAGGAGGTCGAGGCCGGCTCTCTGCGCGAGCGAGGTGGTTCGCGTGGTCCGACCTGCCACCGTCGCGACCACACGCGCGCCGCCGCGCGCGAGCGCGTTCGCGACCGCGCTTCCCATCGCGCCCGGGCTGACGATCCCGACGGTCGGCACTCCGCGCCGAGTCTACGAGGAGAATCGCCCCAAAGAGCGATCCCCATAGCTCGTCAGACGACGCCTTCGTAGGAGTCGACGAGGTACGCGCGCCGGGCGGCATCGTCGCGCGCCGATTGCAGGAACTCGCTCCATGCCTCGCGCTCGTGGGCGACGGCACCGAGCTCCCAGACGCAGAACGTCGGCCGATGGGCTCCGTCGCTCGGCCACGCGTGGAAGAGAACGTCGTCCTCGGCGCACTTCGCCCAGACCGTCTCCCACAACTCGTTCTCGTTGCGCCAGGTCGCGAGGAGGAGGAAGTAGAAGCTCTCGCCGCAGCGGTGGAGGATCGCGAACCCGAGGCCGTCGCCGAGATCGAGATCGCCCGCCTTCGCGGCATCTCGCAGGCAACGCCGCGCGAGGACGCGGACCGCAAGGGGAACGGGAGCGTCCTCGGGCGCGATGTCGTACCACTTGAGGACTGCCTCGCCGAGCGCGATGCCCGGCTGGAGAGTGGCGCGCTTCGCGACGTGCCGGTATCCCGGATCCACGCCGTACGCGAGGCTTGGCTGCTCGAGGGCGCTCATGACGCGTCACCGGTGCGTGTGAACTCCATGATCCAGTTCGTCTCCCACGTCTCGCCGCCGTCGTTCGAGAACGACTGTTCCCAGCGCGGCGTCGGCGTCGTGACGCCCGACCACGTGAAACGGACGCGGATCGGCCGGCCGTCGAAGGTGTCGTCCCCCTCGAAGACCCCGACGTCGCCGTCGAACGATCCGACCACGGGCGGGTCGAGCAGGCCCGGTCGGCGGGTGTCGGCCCAGTAGATCGACCACAGTCCGTTCTCGGGGTCGTAGAAGCGGAACGACATGCCGACGAATCCGCCGCCGTACTGGGTGCAGAAGACGTCCTCGTTGCCGAGCCCACCTGGCAGCGGTCGCGCTGCGACCTTCGACTCGAACTCGTCCCACTCCTCCGATCCGGCGAGCCGCCTCACGAGGCGCCGGTTGCGCACGTTCCACCGTCCCATCCAGAAGTCGAAGTCGTGCGACGTCGTCCGTTCTCGCACATCCGCTCTCATCCGCCGCTCCTTTCCCTCGATGTCGAGGTCGCGGACGCTATCGCGTAAATAGGGCAGATTCAGCCCGCTATCTGTGCTTGACTTCGGGCGTGCTGACGCCGACCGCACGGTTGCTCGAGCTTCTCGAGCTGTTGCAGGCGCAGCCGCTCATCACGGGCCGTGAGATCGCCGACCACCTCGGCGTCGACCCGCGGACGGCGCGGCGGTACGTGACCGCGTTGCAGGACCTCGGCATCCCGATCGAGGGCCAACGGGGTGTCGGCGGGGGCTACAGGATCCGGCCGGGCTTCCGCCTTCCGCCGCTGATGCTGACGGACGACGAGGCCGTCGTCGTGGCTCTCGGCACCCTGGCGGCGGGACGGCTCGGGCTGTCGGGATCACCGGAGTCAGTCGACGGAGCGCTCGCGAAGATCCACCGCGTGCTTCCGGACGGGCTCCGCCGGCAAGTCGAGGCGCTCGAGGAGACGCTCGACTTCACCGCCTCCGCGCGTGGTGCTGCCCCGGTCGGCGGCGACCTCGTGCTGCTGCTCGCCGACGCGATTCGCCGTCGCCGCCGGCTGCGCATGGCGTATCGCTCATACGCTGGCGAGGAGACCGAGCGAGAACTCAGCCCGCTCGGGCTCGTCGTGCACTCCGGGCGCTGGTATCTCGCGAGCCACGACCACGGCCGGGACGACCTTCGCACGTTCAGGGTCGACCGGATGCGCCGGGTCGAGATCGCCGAGGGCACCGCACTCGCCCCTCCCGAGGAGTTCGACGCCGTCGCGTACGTGTCGACGTCGCTCGCGCGCACGCCCTGGCGCTGGGAGGTCGAGGTGCTGCTCGAGCTGCCCATCGACGAGGCGGCCCGGCGGGTGCCGGCCACCCTTGCGGAGCTCATCGAGGCGGAGGGAGGAACGCTGCTCCGGATCCGGGTGGGCTCGCTGGATTGGGCTGCAACCGTGCTCGCCGGTCTCGGCTGTGGCTTCACGGTCCGGCGGCCGGACGAGCTCCGTGCCAGCGTGCGTGCGCTCGCGGACCGGCTCGCCCGGTCGGCGTGACCGCGCTTCAGGCGTCCCAGCCGAGCTCGCGCGAGATGACGTTGGCGCGCTCGAGGAGCAGCGGGAGGGCTGCGTCCACCGCCGGTCCGTCGAAGCGCGCGCTCGGGCCCTGGAGGGCGACGATCGCCTCGAGCTCCCCTCGTGCCGAGCGGATCGGCGCGGCGATCGCGGTGAGGCCGGGCTCGCGCTCCCCGATCGCTTGCGCGTAGCCGCGCTCGCGCACGCTCTCGAGCTCGGCCGCGAGCGCTTGTCGATCCGTGATCGTGCGTGTGGTGTAGGCCCGGAACGGCCCGTCCGGAAGCTCGCGGCCAGAGAACGCGAGCATCACCTTCCCGGCCGATGTCGCGTGCGCGATCGACGGCCGACCGAGTCGCGACACCGGCTGGACCTGGTGCGAGCCGGGGACGAAGTCGACGGTGATCGCGTCCTCGTCACCTGGCACCGAGAGCGTCGCCGTCTCGCCGGTTGCGTCCACGAGCGCGGTGAGGTGCGGGCGGGCGACCTCGCGCGCGTCGAGCCGCGCGAGCACTGCGTTCGCGAGGTGGACGAGACGGATGCCGAGCCGGTAGCGGCCCGTTGCGGCCACGTGCTGGACGAGCCCCGATGCGGCGAGCGTGCCTAGCTGCCGCGAGACCGTACTCGGCGTCATGCCCGTGCGGCGTGCGATCTCGTTCGTGCCGAGCTCGCCGCCATCTGCAAGGGTGTCGAGCACCGTTATCGCTCGCTCGGCAGCGCCGATTCGGCGGGTTGAAGGTTGACGAGTGCGCGACATCGGTGTAGGTTCGTTGCGGAGTCTGGCACACCATTGCTGATAGTGCAATTCACGTAGATGTCTTTCCTCCTCTCGTGCCCGTTCTGTGGACCCAGGCCCGTCGACGAGTACGCCTACTTCGGGGAGGTCACGAAGCGTCCGGACGGATCGCCGAGCTTGCGTGAACTGACCGACTACGTGTACTTCCGCGACAACGTCGCCGGCGTCCAGCGCGAGTGGTGGCAGCACCGCACCGGCTGTGGCGAGTGGTTCCTCGCCGAGCGGGACACGCGCACGAACGAGGTGCTCGGGACCTCGTTGCCGAACGCGCGTCGAACCGAGACGGGGTCAGACCCCGTGGGGTCTGACCCCGCGTGAGGCTCGCGGAACGCAGCGGTGAGCGGATCGACCGCTCGAAGGCGATCGCGTTCACGTTCGCGGGCTGGAGGATCACCGGCTTCGAGGGCGACACCATCGCGTCCGCCGCCTTTGCCGCGGGCAAGCGCGTCTTTTCCCGCTCCTTCAAGTACCACCGGCCGCGAGGGCTCCTGTGCTGCTCGGGGCACTGCCCGAACTGCCAGATGACGGTCGACGGCGTTCCGAACGTCCGCGTCTGCACCGAGCCGATCCGCGAGGGCGCGGTCGTCGAAGGTCAGAACGTCCGCTGGTCGCTCGACTTCGACTTCATGTCGCTGACCGACAAGGTCGGCGGCCGGTTTACGCCCGTCGGCTTCTACTACCGCACATTCATCCGTCCGCGCGCCGCATGGCCGCTGTACGAGAAGTTCCTGCGGAGTGCCGCCGGGCTCGGGAAGCTCGACCGGCACGCCGGGTACTCGCGGCGCTACGACACCGAGCATCGGCGCGCGCGGGTGCTCGTGGTCGGCGGCGGCGAGGCAGGCCGCACGGCGGCGCTCGAGGCGGCAGAGGCGGGTCCCGGTGTCGTCCTCGTCGACGAGGACGCCCGCCTCGCGGATCTCTCGCTCGCTGGGGTCGAGGTGCTCGCTCCGGCACGCGCCCTCGGGATCTGGGAGGGAGGCCTCGTCCCTGTTGACGTCGGCACTACGCTCTTCCGCTTTCGTGCGGAGCGGATCGTCGTCGCGACCGGGGCGACGGAGCAGCCGCTCGTCTTTCCGGGCAACGACCTCGTCGGCGTGATGCTCCCCGACGGCGTGCGCAGGCTCATCCGCGACTTCTCGGTGCAACCGGGCGAGCGGGCGATCGTCCTTGGCTCCGACGCCGAGACGTTGTCGATTGCGGACGAGCTCGACGCGGTCGGCATCGAGGTCGCGAAGGTCGTCGACCTGCGCGACGCACGTCCGCGCGAGCTGGCTGCGCACGGCGGGAAGGGTCGCGTGCGACGGCTCGTGCTCGACGGCGAGAGCTTCGACTGCGATCTCCTGATCGCGTCCGGCGGACGACAGCCCGCGTACTCGCTCCTCGCGCAGGCGGGCGCGCGCGTCGAGTACGACGACGCGCTCGGCGTGTTCGTTCCGACGGAGCTTCCAGCAGGGGTCGAGGCGGTGGGCAGCGTCACAGGTGGGGGTCTGTCGAGGAGCGCCCCCGAGCCGTCGTACTCCGGGAAGGGGAAGTGCTTCGTCTGCGTCTGCGAGGACGTGACGACGACGGACCTGAAGCGCGCGATCGCGGAGGGGTTCGACTCGATCGAGCTCGCGAAGCGCTACACGACCACGACGATGGGCCCGTGCCAGGGGAAGCTCTGCCACCTCTCGAGCATCCGCATCTACGCGCAGGAGAACCGGATGTACGAGTCCGCGATCGGCACGACGACGGCTCGGCCGCCGTGGGCGCCGGTCGAGCTCGGCCTGCTTGCCGGCCGCGACCTCACGCCTGCGCGGCGCAGCTCGATCCACTGGCGCCACGAGGAGGCCGGCGCGACGATCCAGTGGGCGGGGCCGTGGAAGCGTCCGTACGCCTACGGCGAGCACCCTGAGGACGAGGTGCGCGCCGTGCACGAGTCGCTCGGCGTGATCGACGTCTCGACGCTCGGGAAGCTGCTCGTCGAAGGACCCGAGGCGGTTGCGCTTCTGGAGCGCCTCTACCCGAACCGCTTCGGCGACATGAAGCCGGGGCGGATCCGCTACGGCGTCCTCACCTCGGACGGCGGGCGGATCATGGACGACGGCACGATCGCGCGGCTCGCGGACGACCTCTTCTACGTTACGACGACCTCGACTGGCGCGGACGCGGTGACCGCGTGGTTCGAGTGGTGGAACGCGGTGTGGGGCTACGAGGCCGAGATCGTGAACGTGACCGGCGCGCTCGCCGCCGTGAACCTCGCCGGGCCGCAGGCGCGCGGGGCGCTCGGGCGTCTGGTCGACGACCCCGACGACGTCTCCGCAAGCGAGCTCACGTACCTCGACGCCAAGGAGCTGGTCGTCGCAGGCGTCCCGACGCTTGCGCTGCGCATCGGCTTCGTGGGCGAGCTCGGGTACGAGCTCCACTTCCCGAGCCCGGCCGGCGAGCACCTCTGGGATGCGCTCATCGCCGAGGGCGCGCAGCCGTTCGGCCTCGAGCCGCAGCGCGTGCTTCGCCTCGAGAAGGGCCACGTCATCGTGGGCCAGGACACGGACTCGGAGTCGAACCTCTACTCCGCCGGCATGTCCTGGCTCCCGAAGCTCGACAAGGACGACTTCGTTGGCAAGTTCGCGCTCGAGCACTTCGCGCAGCGCGAAGAGCGCGAGAGGCTCGTCGGCTTCACGATGGAGGAGGACGTCGTCCCGGCCGAGGGCGCGCAGATCGTGGTCGAGGGGTTCCCGGCGGGGCGCGTCACGAGCGCGCGACGCAGCGAGGCGGTCGGCCGGGTGATCGGGCTGGCCTGGGTGCCCGCGAATCGGTCCGAGCCGGGGACGCGGGTGGAGATCCAGGTCGACCGGTTGCGTCGCGGGGCGCGCATCACGCACGGAGCGTTCGTCGATCCGAGCGGGGAGCGGATGCGCTCGTGAACTTCCTCTCGCCCTCACTCTGCGCGCCCGGGACGCTCACGTCGCCGCTTCAGCGCGCACTAGACACGGTGTCTGACACCGACGTGCGCAAAGAGCGAGATCTTGGGGGCGAAGTTGTCAGCCAACGTCTAGTACGCGACATCTCGCTCGAGGGCGTCGTCGAGATCCGCCGGAACGTGGACGCCGTATCGCCCAGCGTGGGTGAGGAGCTCGTGCGCCTCTCGCCGCGGCGCGCATTCCTGTTCACGGCGGACGACCCGGCCGTGGTCGCCGAGCGCGTGCGTTCGACGGGCGCGCTCGCGTACGACGCGACCGGCGCGCTCGCGGGGCTGGCGATCGCGAGCGAGCAGGTCATGCGGCGGCTGACCGACCTCGATCTCGAGCAGATCCCGACGGCTGGCCCGTTCGCGCGCGTGACGGCGCTCTTCCGTCGCGGCGTCGACGGGTGGTTCCACGTCTACGTCCAGCAGGAGCTCGGCCATTACGTCGCGGAGGCCGTAGTGGACGTGTCCAGGGACCTGACCCCGGACCTGACCCCGGACCTGACCCCGGACCTGACCCCAATGCAACGATGAAGGAAATCTTCTTCCCCAGGCGGATGTGGAAGCCGCGGCCCGAGCTCAAGCGCCGCTACGAAGTCGTCATCGTCGGCGGCGGCTCGCACGGGCTCGCGACCGCGTACTACCTCGCGAAGCGCCACGGGATCACGGACGTCGCCATCCTGGAGAAGTCGTACATCGGCTCGGGCGCATCGGGCCGGAACACGACGATCATTCGCTCGAATTACCGCACGCCCGAGGGCGCCGCGTTCTACGGCGAGAGCGTCCGCCTGTACGAGCGCCTCTCCGAAAAGCTCGACTTCAACCTCATGTTCTCCCAGCACGGCCACCTGACACTCGCGCACTCGGACCGCGCGATGATCACCATGCAAGAGCGCGCGGAGGTCAACAAGCTCCTCGGGATCAAGTCGAGCGTCGTCGATCCGCCGCGCCTCGCGGAGCTCTGCCCGGAGCTCGACCTCTCGCAGCGCCCCGCGTATCCGATCGTCGGCGCGCTTTACCACCCGCCGGGCGGGATCATCCGCCACGACGCGGTCGTGTGGGGCTTCGCGCGCGCGGCCGACTACTTCGGCGTCGAGATCCACCCGTCGACCGAGGTCACGGGGTTCCGACGCGACGGCGATCGGATCAGCGCCGTCGAGACGACGCGCGGCCGCGTCGAGTGCGGCCAGGTCGTGAGCGCAACGGCCGGTTGGTCGTCGCTCGTCGGACGGCTCGTCGGCCTCCGCCTGCCGATCACGACACACATCCTGCAGGCGTTCGTCACCGAGCCGGTGAAGCCGTTCCTCGACGTCGTCCTCGTCTCCTCGCAGCTCCACGTGTACATCTCGCAGACGGACCGCGGCGAGTTCCTGATCGGCGCCGAGATCGAGCCGTACACGACGTACAAGGGAACGGGCACACTCTCGTTCCTCGAGTACTCCGCGGCTCACACGCTCGAGCTCCTGCCGCAGCTCGAGCGGACGAAGGTGCTGCGCACGTGGACCGGGCTCTGCGACCTGTCGCCCGACTACAGCCCGATCCTCGGGAAGACGGAGATCGACAACTTCCACGTCTCGACGGGGTGGGGGACGTACGGCTTCAAGGCCGCACCGATCGTCGGCGTCACACTCGCGGAGCTCGTTGCGAGCGGCAAGACGCCCGATCTCATAGCGCCGTTCGCGTTGGAGCGCTTCCACACTGACACCCTCGTCTCCGAGCTGGCCGCCGCGGCCGTGAGCCATTGAGTCGACGCGCGCGTAGGGGCGAGATATATCTCGCCCCTACGGAAGGGATCCGATGACGACAACAATGCCCTCGAGCCTCGAGATCGCCCAGGCCGCGACGCTGCGCCCGATCGGAGACATCGCCGACGAGCTCGGACTCCTCCACGAGGAAGTCGAGCCGTACGGCCGCTACAAGGCGAAGGTCGGCCTCTCGGTGATCGAGCGCCTCGGCGACCGGCCCGATGCGAAGCTGATCAACGTCACGGCGATCACGCCGACGCCCGCGGGCGAAGGGAAGACGACGACCTCCGTGTCGCTCACGCAGGGTCTCGGCGTCCTCGGCCGCAAGCCGGTGCTGTGCCTTCGCGAGGCGTCGCTCGGCCCCGTCTTCGGCGTAAAGGGAGGCGCGGCGGGTGGCGGGTACGCGCAGGTCGTCCCGATGGAGGACCTGAACCTCCACTTCACGGGCGACTTGCATGCGATCACCGCGGCGAACAACCTCCTCGCCGCGCTCATCGACGCGCACCTCCAGCACGGGAACGCGACGGGCCTCGATCCGCTCACGATCTCCTGGCGACGCTGCATGGACATGAACGACCGCAACCTTCGGAACGTGATCACGGGACTCGGCGGCCGCGCGCACGGCGCTCCGCGCGAGACCGGCTTCGACATCACCGCGGCGAGCGAGATCATGGGTCTCGTTGCGGTCGCGCGCGACCTCGCCGACCTCCGCGAGCGGCTGGGCCGCATCACCGTCGGACAGACCTACGAGGGCGAGCCCGTGACCGCGGAGGGCATCAAGGCGGCCGGCGCGATGGCTGTCGTCCTCAAGGACGCGATCAAGCCGAATCTCGTCCAGACGCTCGAGGGCCAGCCGGCCTTCGTCCACTGCGGCCCGTTCGCGAACATTGCGCACGGAAACAACTCGCTGGTCGCCGACCGCGTCGGCCTCAAGCTCGGCGAGCTCGTGATCACCGAGTCCGGCTTCGCGTCCGACATGGGGATGGAGAAGTTCTTCGACATCACGTGCCGCATCGGCGAGCTGCGCCCGAGCGCCGTCGTCCTCGTCGCCACGGTCAGGGCGCTCAAGCACCACGGCGGCGACCTCGAAGGCGGTTCGGCCGAGATCGAGGCGGGCGCAGCCAACCTCGCCCGGCACATCGGGATCGTCAACGGATTCGGGCTGCAGGCCGTCGTCGGCGTGAACAAGTTCCCGACCGACACTCCCGACGAGCTCGAGCTCGTGCGGCGACTGGCCGCAGAGGCCGGCGCCTACGCGGCGGAGATCAACACGGCGTTCGAGGACGGCGGAGCGGGCGCGACCGCGCTCGCCGAAGCGGTCGTCGCTGCTGCGGATGAGCCGAACAGCTTCGAGTTCGCCTACGCGCTCGACGCGCCGATCGAGGAGAAGATCCGCCTCATCGCGACGCGCGTCTACGGCGCGGACGGGGTGGAGCTCCTCGCGCCCGCGAAGAAGAAAGCTGCGGAGTGGGCCGACTCGGACCTCGCCCGGCTGCCCATCTGCATGGCCAAGACGCACCTCTCGCTCTCGCACGATCCGGCGCTCAGAAACGCGCCGACGGGGTTCACCGTGACCGTCCGCGACCTGCGGCCGTATACGGGGGCCGGCTGGATCGTCGCGCTCTGCGGCGACATGATGACGATGCCCGGCCTCGGGAAGACCCCCGCGGCTTACACCATCGACATCGACGAGAACGGGGAGACGGTCGGCCTCTTCTAGTGAACGATGAGCACGTCGCAGTGCGCCATGCGCTGCACCATCTCGCTCACTGAATGCCCGAGAAGGCGCTCGACCTGGCTCGGCTCGCGGGTGCCGATCACGATGAGCCCCGCGTCATGTGTCTCCGCGACTTCGACGACCGCGGATGCGATGTCGCCGATCGCCTCGACGAGCTCCGGCTCGACGCCGAGCTCGCGCAAGCGCTCGTCCGCCTTCTGCAGCTCGGTCCCCGGTTTCATGTCGGGAGCCTCGCCGACGGCGACCGGCGTGACGCTCGTGACGACGAGTTTCGCGCCATACAGCTTCGCCAGCTGCGCAGCGCGTTCGAGCGCGCGACTCGAGACGTCGGTGTCGTCGTACGCGAGCAGGATGTTCATCGAGCCTCCATCGTGTCGGACTACCGGGCTGCCGCCCGCGGCGGCTCGTCGTGCGACGCCAGGCCGAGCGACGAGAGCAAGCTCTCCTGCCAGTCGGGATGGCGTTGCACGCATGACGGGCAGCAGCGGAAATGCGCGCCTTTGAGCGCCGGGTGCTCGATCTCGACGCCGGGTGGGAGCTCCAACCGGCCCCACGCCACGCCCGAGATCAGTCCGTCCGCCTGCCGCCTGCTGCAGATCGCGCAGACGAGGTAGAGCCTCGACATCTACGTCAGGCTACCTACCCCCACGGCCCGATAAAGGGGCCGTCCAGGTCGGTCAGGAGGATGATCACGACCACGACGATGCAGACGATCGAGAGCCCCAGCGTGAACCGGGCGACCCTCGAGTCCTCTTTCTGCATCGGCGGGAAGTCGATCTGCTTGCCAGCCATCGCTCCTCCTCCCTCCTAGCCCGCCGCGGGCCGGTCGAGGGCGCCGGACGCCTTGAGGCGGTCGGCCTGATGCGTGAGCTTGCGGTTCTCGAGGACCACGAACCCCCAAAAAGCGATGAGCATGACCGTGAATCCGAGCACGGTGAGGATCCACGTGCCGGTCGAGCCTCCGCCACCGTAGGTCCAGAACTCGGCGATCTCCTGGTTGAGGGACCCGTCCGGCGCCAGCCACGAGTCGTACGGGAACGCATCGAACATCGGTTAGCTCCTTTCTCCCGTGCCGACCGGGGTCGAGGACTTTCCGTTCGCCTGCCAGTATGCGTCGAGCAGCACGGGAGCGCTGTCGACCTCGCGGCCGTCCGGCTCGACGATGACTTCGGGAACACGCTCGAACTCGGGGTAGAAGTCCATGCCGAACTCAGCCAGGTCGAGACCTTCGAGCTCCACCTCCGGCGGAACGCGTAGCAGGTTCATCTTCTTGAGGATCCAGCTCACGCCGTAGCCGGGCAGGAAAGCGAGCGGGAGGAACGCCATCATCCCCATGAGTTGCCCGCCGAGCGAGGACTCGACGTTGTTGATTCCCGTCGGGTAGCCCCCGGCGAAGATGCCGACGAGGAAGACGCCGTAGAAGCCGCACACGCCGTGAACGGCCACAGCGCCGACCGCGTCGTCCACGCGCAGCTTCTTCTCGATGTACCCACCTGCCCAGACGGCCAGCATGCCGCCCGAGATCGACAGCAGGTA
>Ga0299907_10002219_pt1 | contig 11773 bp, 12 predicted proteins | sample RVTome_16_FD_198680 | JGI IMG/M metagenome (GOLD analysis project Ga0299907, IMG submission 198680) | Soil microbial communities from uranium-contaminated site in the Upper Colorado River Basin, Wyoming, United States - RVT152D67 (version 2) ...
CGTGGAGATGCTGCGCACGAGCTCGTACCGATCGCTCAAGGTCATCGACATCGCCCGCGAGGCCGGCACGTCGCCCGCAACCTTCTACCAGTACTTCGCCGACGTCGACGATGCCATCCTGGTGCTGGCCCAGGAGATGGCGCTCGACAGTGAGCGGCTGGTCCGCATCGTGGGCGAGGGCGACTGGCAGGGCAAGGCGGGGTACCGGACGGCGCTCGATCTCACCGACGCGTTCTTCGCATTCTGGGACCAGCACCGGCCCGTGATCCGGGTCGTCGACCTCGGCGCCGAGGAGGGCGACCGCCGCTTCCGCAAGATCCATCTGGCGCTGCTCAACAACGTGACGGTGCAGTTGGCGGAGACGATCAAGGGCATCCAGGCCGAGGAGAGGAACCTCGGCGTCGACGCCATGGCCCAGGCGGGAATGCTGGTCGCCACCTTGGCCAACGTGGCCGCCCACCAGCACAGCTTCGAGGCGTGGGGCATCCGTGCGGCCGATGTCCGCATCTCGGTGGCGCGTCAGATCTTCTGGGGCATCACCGCCCAGCGACCGCCGGCTGACCGCCGGGCGTCATCCGGTGCCGCCTAGATCAGGCTGAGCCCGCCATCGACGGCCAGCACCTGGCCGGTGACATAGCTGGCCTCGTCGGACAAAAGGAACACGACGACGGCTCCGACCTCCCACGCGGTGCCCTGGCGACCCAGCGGGACGGGCGTGCGAGCCCGGGACGGACGGCCCCGCGTGGCCAGCCTCCCCAGCGGCGTGTCGATGAGTCCCGGTGCAACCACATTGGCGCGCACGCCGCGCCGGGCGCCCTCCAGCGCCACGTGACGGGCGAGACCGATGAGCCCGGCCTTCGAGGCGTCGTACGCCGGCAGGCGGCTGCCGGGCTGGAGGCCGGCCACCGAGCCGATGAACACGATGCTGCCCCCGCCCTCGCCGGTCCGGTTCTCGACGGTCCCGTTCTCGCCGAGCGCCTCGAGGGCGGCTCGGGCCACCAGGAAGTGGCCGCGGAGGTTGGTGGCCATGGTCGCGTCCCAGTCCTCGGGCGACGTGCCTGCGAGCCCGGCGCCCCGTCCGATGCCGACGTTGACCACGACTCCGCCGAGCCGGCCTTCACCGGTCTCGGCCGCCCGGCCGACCATGGCGGCGCAGTCGTCGGCCGATGTGACGTCCCCGACCACCACCGTGGCGCCCGCGCCCTCGTTGCGGACCAGCGCGGCGGTCTGCTCGGCTGCGGCCGCGTCGCGGTCGACGCACACCACGTGCGCCCCGGCACGTGCGGCCAGCACCGAGATGGCCCGACCGTTGCCGATGGGGGCATCGGGCTCGTCCGAAGCCTGCGTCCCGGCGCCCACCACCAGCACGATCCGTTCCGACAGCCGCTGGGCCACGGTCACTCCGCGTCGGCCTTCTCCAGCTGGATCCCCAGCGAGTTCAGCGTGAACGCCAGCAGGTGATAGTGCCCGACGACCATGGGCACCTCGATGAGCTGGCGCTCGTCGTAGCGCTCCGCGAGCGTTGCCCAGGTGGCGTCGCCGAGGCAGCTGCTCACGTGCAGCTCGTCGACGGCGCCGATCAACGTGGCGTCGAACGGCGCCCAGGCGGGATCGTGCGGGGCGTCGGCGACCCGGAGCCGCTCCATCTCCTCGGGCGTGACCCCGGTGCCGCCCGCGATGCGCACGTGCTGGCTCCACTCGTAGTCGGACCCGCAATGCCACGCCGTGCGCAGGATGAGGAGCTCACGGTCGCGGTCGGGCAGCAGGCCGACCAGGAGCTTGCCCCCGAACGGCAGCCAGCGGCGGAACAGCCCGGGGTGGCGGATGAGGGTGTTGAACAGGTTGCCGGCGGACTGCACCGGTGCGCCCACCTGGGCCAGCAGCTCGTTGGCCCGCTCGTCGCGCTCGTCGGACGGCAGCGGTGGGATGCGGGGTGTGGTCGGCTTGGTGATCGGTTGCGTCATCGGTTGCTTTCTGGTCGTAGCTGTGCGGTCATGTGCCGCACGCCTACGCCCAGTCTGTCCGCACCGGGGAGGGGATACCGATGATCCGCCTGACCGCCATGCTCCGCCGCAACCCCGCGCTGACGGCCGAGGAGTTCCAGGCCCATTGGCGAGACGTGCACGCCGACAAGATCCTGTCGGTGCCCGGCGTCCGGAACCGGCTCGTCCGCTACGAACAGCACCCCCGCCTCGCCCCCGGCGCCAACGGCTGGGCCGGCACCGAGGGCTTCGACGGCGTCGCCATGCAGTGGTACCGGAGCCTCGACGACTTCATCGCGATGACCAACGACCCCGGCTATCAGGAGACGGTCGCCCCCGACGAGGGTCGGCTCCTCGACCTCGCCGGGGGCGTCTACCTTCTGACCGGTGAACCCCGCATCATCAAGGACTTAGAGAACTGATGCTCGAGCTCGCTACCGCCGCCGTCGAGGCGGCGCTCGCCGCCGGCGCCCGCTATGCCGATGCCCGCGTCATGATCATCCGGCACGAGTCCATGGAGGCCCGCAACCGGGTGGTCGAGGACCTCACGCAGACCGAGAACGCCGGCATCGGGGTGCGGGCGCTCATCCGGTCCTCCTGGGGGTTCCAGGCCACGCCGACGCTCACGGCGGCGGCCGCCCGCGCCGCCGGCGAGGGCGCGTCCGCCGTGGCGCGGGCCTCGGGCCGGGTCGCCGGTCCACCGCTCGACCTGGCGCCGGCGCCGGTGGTTGAGGCCGAGTGGTCCTCGACCTGGCAGGTCCACCCGCTCGACGACGTCAGCCTGGCCGAGAAGGGTGACCTCCTGGTCAACGCCACGGGTGCCGCCAACGATGCCGGTGTCCCCCTCGCCCAGGCCAGCTACCAGGTGTGGGACACCGAGAAGTGGTTCGCGTCCAGCGAGGGCAGCCGTATCAGCCAGCGCCTGGTCGAGTGCGGGGCGGTGGTCGACGCCACCGCCATCGGCGATGGGGAGACGCAGCGCCGTTCGTACCCGGGGGTGCGGGGCCAGTACGGCACGCAGGGATGGGAGCTGGTGCGCGACCTCGATCTCGTCGCCAACGCCGCCACCATGGCGGAGCAGGCGGTCGCCCTGCTGGAAGCTCCGCAGTGCCCCGAGGGCACGACCACGATCGTGCTCGACTCCGACCAGGTGGCGCTGCAGATCCACGAGTCGGTCGGGCACGCCGTCGAGCTCGATCGCATCCTCGGCTGGGAGGCAGCGTTCGCCGGCACCTCGTGGCTCGATCCGACCCAGCTCGGCGACCTGCGCTTCGGCAGTGAGCTGATGCAGATCACCGCCGACGCCACCCTGCCCGGGGCCATGGGCAGCTTCGGCTACGACGACGAGGGCGTGCCAGCCCAGTCGGTGGACATCGTGCGGGACGGCATGTGGGTCGGTGTGCTGTCGGGCCGGGACTCGGCGCCGCTGGTGGGCCTGGCGTCCGGCGGGATGGTCAGGGCCGACGGGCCTGCGCGGCTGCCCATGGTGCGGATGACCAACGTGGGGCTCCGGCCGGGCGAGTCGTCACTCGACGAGATGATCGCCGGCACCGACGACGGCATCTACATGAAGACCAACCGCTCGTGGTCGATCGACGACAAGCGGCTCAACTTCCAGTTCGGCTGTGAGATCGGCTGGGAGATCAAGGACGGCCGGCTGGGCCGCATGCTCAAGAATCCCACGTACACCGGCATCGGCCCGACGTTCTGGGCGTCGCTCGACGCGGTCGGTGGAGCCGACGAGTGGACGGTGTGGGGCGTGCCGCATTGCGGCAAGGGCCAGCCGTTGCAGGTCGGCCACACCGGCCACCACGCCGCCCCGTCGCGGTTCCGGAACGTGCGGGTGGGCGTTCGCTAGCACTCCACCACTGACCGCCGCGCGCGAGTGGGCGGGCTGGTGGCCGGCGTCGCGTGTGCGGTGGCAGCGATTCGTCGGATCGGCTGTCGATTCGGGCGGCCGTCGTTTGTCGTCTTCCCTGCAAGCACTCGACGAGGGAGGCTGGACAATGACCGGAGCAGCCGAGACCGCAGGACGGCGCATCGTTGTGACCGAGTTCGTCACGCTCGACGGCTACATGGTCGGGCCCGACGAGGACATGAGCTGGGTAGCTACGGGCTTCGACCAGCAGATGCACGACGACATCGCCAGGGACATGGAGAAGACCTACGACATGTTCGTCTTCGGGCGGGTGACCTACGACATCTTCGCCGCGTACTGGCCGCACGCCGTGCCCTACGACGAGGGTGACGAGCTCAGGCCTGCGGAGGGCAAGGAGGACCGACGGGTCATCCGGGCCCTGAACGACCGGCCCAAGCTGGTGTTCTCCACCACGGTGACCGAGCCGAAATGGGCCAACACCCGTGTCGTCTCCGGTGGGCTCGAGGACGAGATCCGCCTGCTCAAGCGCCAGCCGGGCAAGGCGGTAAGCATTCAGGGCAGCGCCAGCATCGTCCACGCGCTGGGGCAGGCCGACCTGGTCGACGAGTACCGCCTCTACGTGCACCCAGTGCTGCTGGGGGCGGGCAAGGCGCTGTTCCCGCCCGGGCAGGCCCGCCAGGACCTGACGCTGACCGGGCTCGCCCGCTACGCCAACGGCGTCGTGGCGGCCACCTACCAGCGCTCGAACGGAGCCCATCGATGAGCACAACCCCGGACCAGACCATGACGCAGTACGTCGTCCTGATCTTTCAGCGTGAGTCGCCGGGCGGGCTGGCAGACATCCCGTCCGAGATCATGGAAGCCAACGAAGACTTCGACGACCGAATCACCGAGCAGGGCGGCAGGATCGTCGCCGGACTCGCACTCGAGCCCACTGCCACTGCGACCGCCATTCGTGGCGCCGTGGTGACCGACGGCCCCTTCATCGAGACGAAGGAGGCGCTGGCCGGCCTCTACATCCTCGAGGCCCGTGACCTCGACCACGCCATCGCGCTCGCCAGGATGACCCCGACGTGGGAGGGCGGCGTGGAGATCCGGCCACTGCTCGACTTCCAGGTGATGGAGGACACCTGAGCACCGTCGAGCAGGCCGTCGCCGACGCCCACCGCCGCGAGTGGGCCTCCGTGCTCGCCGCCACGGTGCGCGTCACCCGCGATCTCGACACCGCCGAGGAGGCCGTGCAGGACGCGTACGTCCAGGCACTGCGAACCTGGGCGGGGGACGGGGTGCCGGCCCGGCCCGGTGCCTGGCTCACGACCGTGGCGCGACGCACCGCACTCAACCTGATGCGCCGCCAGCAGACGCTCGAGTCCAAGCTGCCCCTGCTGGTCGAGCCGCGGGATGACGGCCAGGCCGAGCCGGCCGGCGGCGCCAGCGGGCCTGGCCGCGGGGTGATCCCCGACGACCGGCTCCGGTTGATCTTCACGTGTTGCCACCCTGCGCTGGCGCCCGAGGCTCAAGTCGCCCTCACGCTGCGGCTCGTGTGCGGCGTGCCGACACCGGACATCGCTCGGGCGTTCCTGGTCGCCGACGCCACCATGGCGGCTCGCCTGACCCGGGCCAAGAAGAAGATCGCCACGGCCCGCATCACCTACGCGGTGCCGTCCGCCGCCGACTTGCCGGAGCGTGTCGACGCCGTGCTGACCGTGGTCCACCTGCTGTTCTCCACCGGACATACCGCACGGTCGGGTCGCGAGCTGGTGCGCGACGACTTGTGCGACCGGGCTCTGGACCTGGCGCACCTGTTGCGGAGCCTGCTGCCCGACGAGCCGGAGGCCACCGGGCTGCTCGCCCTCCTACTTGCCCACGATGCCCGCCGCGCCACGCGTACCGACGCGCACGGCCGACTGCTGCGCCTCGAGCAGCAAGACCGCTCGAAGTGGGACCGCGCCCTCGTCGCCGAGGCCGACCGGCTGGTGGTCGCGGCGCTACGGGCCGGTCCGCCGGGGCGGTTCGCGCTCCAGGCCGCCATCGCGGCGCTCCACGCCCAAGCGCCCACCTACCAGGCCACCGACTGGCCGCAGATCCTGACCCTCTACGACGAGCTCCTACGCGTCTGGCCGTCGCCCGTGGTAGCGCTCAACCGGGCAGTGGCGCTGGCCGAAGTGGAAGGGCCGGCGGCCGCACTGGTCGAGGTCGAAGCGCTCGAAGGGGACGGCCGACTGGTCGGCTACCAGTACCTGCCCTCCACCAAGGCCGAGCTGCTCCACCGCTTGGGCCGCGACGCCGAGGCCGCCAACGCGTACCAGGCGGCGCTCGCACTCAGCAGCAATGCCGTCGAAGAGCACTTCCTCATCGAACGGGTCCACGCCACGACTCTCAGCCGGTCCAACGGATCGAACCGCTCGGAATCACCACCCGCGGGCGGTCGCGGGCCGAGCGCGCGGCGTTCACCGCCCGCCGAGTGATCCGCACCGGCGGCGCCTTGATCGAATCTGCGTTTCGCAGCTCAGGGCTGCGATCGGACGTCAGCTGACAAGCCGCGTCGAGGTGTTCGGCGACGACGCCCACCAGACGGGCCGCCGATGCCGCCGCCGCGGCGCTCCTCGCTCCGTTGCCCACCACAACCAGGTAGAACGAGCTCGCATGAGACACAGCCCGAGCTCGTTCCTCGACTGGCCGGCTCTTCAGGGTGCGATTGCCGGCGAGGTAGTGCTCGCCGGTTCGTCCTCGTACGACCGGGTCGATCCACCCTTCAACGCCCGCTTCCACGACGTGCAGCCGCAGGCGATCGTGCGGTGCGCAACGCCGGAAGACGTCTGCGAGACGGTCTCGTTCCTCGTCGAGCACCGCCTGGAGGCCGCGACGCGCAGCGGCGGGCACTGCTTCGCCGGGCACTCGTCGACCGCCGGAGTCGTCGTCGACGTGACACCGATGCGCGCAGTTGGCGTCTTCGGCGGTGTGGCGACCGTCGGAGCCGGTGCCCGCCTCGGCGATGTCTACGACGCGCTGCAGCGACACGGGCTCGCCATCCCGGCCGGCACGTGTCCGCCGGTCGGGATTGCCGGCCTGGTGCTCGGAGGCGGGCTCGGAATCCTCGGCCGGGCCTATGGGGTGACGTCCGATCACCTCGTGCGAGCGCAGATCGTGCTGGCTGACGGTCGCATCCTGGAGTGCGACGAGCACCACGACACCGACCTCTTCTGGGCGCTCCGGGGTGCCGGCGCCGGCAACTTCGGTGTCGTCACGTCACTCCAGTTCAGCACCGTACCCGCGCCCGACGCGACCAACATCCACGCAGCGTGGCCCTACTCGCAGGCGGCGGCGGTCATCGAGGCCTGGCAGGGTTGGGCACCGTTCGGGCCCGACGAGCTGGCCGCAAGCCTGAAGGTGACCGCCAGCGCCGACCTGGATGAGCAGCCGGCCGTCGACATCTACGCGGCGCTGCTGGGAACCGAGGCCGATGCCGTGGAGCTCCTGGACCAGCTCGTGGTCCGCGTGGGCACGGACCCCGCCGAGGCATCGCACGAGCACATGTCCTTCCCCGCGACGCGGCGATTCTGGGCCGACCTCGGCCGCGCCGAGGACGGGACGAGCGCAAGCCCAGAGCCCGGAGCGACACAGCCGCTCCGCCTGTTCGCCAAGTCGGAGTTCTTCCGGCGGCCACTTCCCAACGACGCGATCGCGGCGCTGGTGGACACCTTCTCCCAAGGACGGGAATCGGGAGAATCCCGCGAGTTGGACTTCATGCCCTGGGGCGGGGAGTACAACCGCGTGCGGCCGGACGCCACTGCCTTCGTCCATCGTTCCGAGCTGTTCCAGATCAAGCACGCCTCCGTCGTCGACCCCCCGGCGAGCACCAACGCAGAGGCGGCAGCGCACAGATGGGTCACCCGCTCGTGGACGTCCGTTCACCCGTGGGGTTCGGGGCGGGTGTTCCAGAACTTCGCCGATCCCGACCTCGAGGATTGGGCGGAGGCCTACTACGGCACAAACTACGACCGCTTGGTGCGCATCAAGGCACGCTATGACCCCACAAACCTCTTCCGTTTCAGCCAGTCGCTGCCGGCGGGTCGCGCGCCCTGAGCCGCCCATCCATCCATCCAGGAGCGCCCGATGCACACCGCGCCGTTGCCCCGCGTGGACGAGCACGCGACCGTGATCGCCGCCAGCGTCGACGAGGTCTGGCCGGCCCTGCTCGAATCACTGGACCGGGCGTTCTCGCGGCCGGTCGTCAGCGCGTACGCCCGGATCGTGGGATGCGAGGACGCGACGGCGTCGGGGCCGCGACCCCTTGCGGAAGGTGCGAAGATCCCCGGGTTTCGGGTAGGTGTGGCTGCCCCGGCGCGGGAGCTGGTGCTCGAGGGTCGTCACCGCTTCTCGTCCTATGTCCTGACCTTCCAGCTCGACAAACTCGGTTCGGGCTCATCACGGCTCCGGGCCGAGAGTCGGGCGAGCTTTCCCGGGATGGCGGGGCGTGTCTACCGACTGCTCGTGATCGGCACTGGCGCCCACGTCTTCATGGTGCGGCGCTTGCTCGCCGGGATACGTCGCCGATCCGAGCGGCGGCCGGCCCAAATCGTCGAGCCCGGGCGACCCGGACCAACTGACGCCGACCGGCCCAGCTAGACGCGCGGCCGGCGCCGGCTTGGCAGCCCCGAGAAGCCCTCCTCCTTCGGTGTCACCATGCACTCCATGGTGATCACGCAACACAACCCGGCGCACTTGTACCCGCCACAGGGCTGAGTGCCGGTGCGGCGCGCTCCTCGGAGCACACCTATCTGTTGGGCGTCTCAGTCGAGCGGCGGCGAGCCAGGGCGGCGCGCCATACGGCAACCGGGATGCCCCGGTGGTAGGCACGTGTCCCGCGGCGAGGTCCGCCTCCTGTGTTCCGTCTGCTCAGAAGGCCTCAACCTACGGCCGAGTCGGCAGGTTCCCATTGTGACCCATGTCGCCTGGCGCCTCGCCTCCAAGGTCCGCCTTGCAACGCCTGCGCACTCAGGACAGCCGCTCGAGCAGCTCGGGCACCTGGCGGATCGAGGTCAACTCGTGGAAGCCGATGCGCTCGGCGTCGGCGTCGGCCACATGCTCGAGCTCCCACGTGTACACGTACGGCAGGTGCGCGGCGTGCCCGCCGAGCTCGACCACCGGCAGGATGTCGGAACGCAGCGAGTTGCCGATCATCAGGAAGTTCTCGGGCGCCACACCGGCCGCGCCCATGACCCGGCGGTAGGTGGACACGTCCTTCTCCGACACGATCTCGACCCGGGCGAACCTGTCGGCCAGGCCCGAGCCGGCCACCTTGGCCTCCTGGTGGAACAGGTCGCCCTTCGTGACGACGATGAGGCGGTGCCCGTCGGCTGCCAGGCGGGCGACCACCTCGTCGACACCGTCGAGCAGTTCGACCGGCTGATCCAGCAGCCGCTTGCCCAGGTCGAGGATGGCGCTGATCTCGCCGCTGGTGACGCGGCCGCCGGTCAGTTCGATGGCGGACTCGATCAGCGACAGGGTGAAGGCCTTGGCCCCGTAGCCGTAGATGGCCAGGTTGGCCCGCTCCGTGGCCACCACCCGCTCGTCGATCACGCTGGGATCGCCGTCGACGTAGGACGACACGAGGGCGACGAACCGGGCGTGGGCGTCGACGAAGTGGCTCTCGCTGTGCCAGAGCGTGTCGTCGCCGTCGAACGCGACCACCTCGATGCCGTTGCCGCCGACGCTGCGGGTGCCGCTCGCGAGTGTCACCCATTCACACTACGGTCCGGATGATGGTCGAACTCGCCGATTCCACCCGCCTGGCGACCGACGCGTGTGAGCAGGCCCTCGCCTACGTGGGCGGCCGGGCCGAGGCCGTCGCGGCGGCGGTGGTGGGTACGTCGTCGCTGACCCGGTTCGCGAACAGCCGAATCCACCAGAACGTCACCGAGGACCTCGAGGCGATGTCGCTCACGGTCGCGGTCGACGGCAAGGTCGCCCGCGCTCAGACCACGCGTACCGATGCCGCCAGCCTGGAGGCGCTGGTCGAGCGCGCCCTGGCGGCGGCCACCCTGCGGCCGCCCGACCCGGAGTTCCCCGGCTTCGCACCCGAGGCGCCGGTGCCGGCCGTCGACCACTGGGACGACGGCACCGCCGGGGCCACGCCCGACCAGCGGGCCGCCGTCGTGGCGGCGTTCGTCGACGCGGGGGAGGGCTTGGAGGCGGCCGGCTACTGCTCGACGGAGGCCGCCACGCACGTGCTCGTGTCGACCACCGGGCAGCGAGCTGTGAGCCAGGCCACGACCGCTCAGCTGGACGGCATCCACCGCGCCTCGGTTCCGGCCTCGAACGGCGGCGGGGACACCGCCGACGGCTACGGCCAGGCGACGTCTGTGCGGCTCGCAGATCTGGACGGGGCCGCCTGTGGCGCGCGCGCCGCCGCCAAGGCGGCGTCCGGCCGGAACCCGATGGAGCTGCCGCCGGGCAACTACGAGGTCGTGCTCGAGCCGCGGGCGGTGGCGTCGGCGCTCGTGTATCCGGCCTACATGGGCTTCAACGGCAAGGCGCACGCCGACGGCACGTCGTTCGTACACCTCGGCGAGCGGCAGTGGGATGCGGTCATCGACATATGGGACGACGCCACCGATCCCCGGGCGCTCGGCGTCGGCTTCGACGCCGAGGGAACCCCCAAGCGGCGGCTGGACCTGGTGCAGGGGGGCGTCTCGTCCGGCCTGACACACGACCGCCGCTCGGCGCGCCTCGCCGGCGTCGAGCCGACAGGCCACTCGGTCGGGTCCGAGGCGTTCGGCGGCTATGCCACCAACCTGTTCCTCGGCGGCGGCGACGAGCCACCGGATCCGCTCCTCGGCCAGATGGAGCGGGGATTGCTGGTGACTGACCTCTGGTACAACCGCATCCTCGATCCCAAGACCCAGGTGGTGACGGGGCTCACGCGCAACGGCCTCTTCCTGGTCGAAGAGGGCCGCATCGTCGGACCGGTGCAGAACCTGCGCTACACGCAGTCGATCGTGGGCGGCTTCGGCCCGGGCAAGGTGCTGGGCCTGGGCAACGACGCCCAGCTGGTGGGCAGCGAGGGCGGCATCATGCACGTCCCCTCGGCCCGGCTGGCGTCGTGGGCCTTCACCGGCAACGCCCGGGGCTGACGTCATCGGCCGTGTGACCAGGGCAAACGCTCACTGTTCCGCCCGTCCAGTCATCAGTTGCTCGGCCCATTGGTGGCACGCTGGCCGGTCCCCGCGTCCAACCTGGTCGCCCACCACGAGCGCCCAGCGGCTCTGCGCGTCTGTGAGCGGGTAAGGAGATCTCGATTGTCGATAGGAGGTCACCGATGGAACCTGACCTGCTCGATCTCTACGACCGTGCGAGCTCCTGGGCCACCGAGAAGGTTTCCGGCGCGGCTGAGAAGCTCGACGCCAAGACCCCGTGCGACAACTGGGATGTGCGTACCCTGCTCGATCACATCCTCGAGACGCAGCGGTACTTCCTCAGCTCCGCTCGGGGCGAGGATGCGTCGCCCCCTAGCCCAACACCGCCTGCGACGCTGAGCGATGACCCCGTGGCGGACTTCGAGGCAGTGCGGCGCGACATGCTCGGCACATACGCGGAGCCGGGGGCCATTGAGAAGACCGGTCCGGCGCTCGGCGTGGCGTTCAGCGACCTCCTCGTGCACAGCTGGGACCTGGCCCGTGCCACGGGCCAAGACGAGACGATGCCCGGTGGCCTCGCCGCGGTCGCGTACGAGATGGTGTACGGGAAGTTCACCGACGAGCAGCGCAAAGGCGTCTTCAAGCCAGAGATCCCGATCGGCGACGATGCGTCCCCGCAGGACCGGCTGCTGGCCTACACCGGCCGGGATCCCCGGTGAACTTGACTCGCTTCTGAATCCCGAGCCCGGCGGGTAATCGGGTCGCAGTTACGA
>Ga0299907_10002220_pt1 | contig 11772 bp, 9 predicted proteins | sample RVTome_16_FD_198680 | JGI IMG/M metagenome (GOLD analysis project Ga0299907, IMG submission 198680) | Soil microbial communities from uranium-contaminated site in the Upper Colorado River Basin, Wyoming, United States - RVT152D67 (version 2) ...
GGAGACGGGGGCGACGGTGACGGCCTTCGGCATCCCGTGGCCCGACCAGGGGATCCCCGGCGTGGAGCAGGTGGACTCTGCCTCGGAGGCCGTCGACGGAGCCGACTACATCCTCTTACCGATCCCGCTCGGTGTGGGCTCGGCCATCTACGCGCCACACGAGAGGGAGCCGATCATCGTCGACGAAAGCGTCTTCTCTAAAGCGGCCCCGGGCGCGTACGCGTTCTGCGGCCGCGTCACCAAGGAGATCGAAGCAGCCGCGGCGGCCGCAGGTGTGTTGATCCACGAGTACGACTACGACCGAGAGCTGATGATGCTGCGGGGACCGGCGATCGTCGAGGGAGCGCTGGAACAGGCGATCGAGGCGACGGACGTCACGATCAACGACGCCGAGGTGGTGGTGGTCGGGTTCGGCAACATCGGTCAGCTCCTGGCCAGAACCCTTCGCGGGCTGGGCGCTCGCGTCCACGTCGCCGCGAGGAATCCGATCCAGCGCGCGGGTGCCTATGCGGACGGACTCCTCCCGCTGACCCTCGAGGAGCTCCCCGCTCTGGCTCCCTCGCTCGACATGGTGTTCTCCACCGTGCCCGCACAGATCGTCAACCGGTCGGTCCTGGAGCGCCTGCCCGCGGGGACGCTGGTCCTGGACATCGCACCTCCGCCCGATCACGCGGACCTGGAGCTCGCCGCCGAGCTGGGCCACCGTGCCGTCTGGGCTCGCGGACTGGGGAAGCGAGCACCGATCACGGTCGGCACGAGTCAGTGGATCGGACTCCGGCGGTTCATCACCGAGATCGAGCACGCGCGCCGGGAAGGACGCACATGGGAAGGCTGAACGAGATCCCTCGTGACCCGGAGGTGGTGATCGTCGGGGCGGGCGCCCTGGGGCTGATGACGGCGCTGGAGCTCAGCCGTCGCGGTGTTCGACCGGTGATCCTGGAACGCGGTGCCGATGTGCTCGCCGGTTGTTCCTCCGGGAGCGCCGGGCTCCTTTCGCCCGCGCACTCCGCCCCGTTGTCGACGCCCAGCGCGGTGCGCGAAGGCCTGCGACACATGTTGAGGAAGGACAGTCCCTTCAGCATGCGGCCCCATCCCAAACTGGTCCCCTGGCTGGTGCGGTTCATGCTCGCGGCGAGGAAGGAGCGGGTTCGCGTCTCGACCGAGCTGATCCGCGACTTCAGCTTCGCGAGCCTCGAGCTTCACAAGCGGTTGGCGGAAGAGGGTCTCGATACCGGGCTGGAGACCCTAGGCGCGATCAATGTCTACGAAACGGAGAAGGCGTATGCCGCGGGGATCGTAGAGGCGGAGGATCTCTCCGCTCACGGCATCAAGGCCCAGGTGATGTCCGCCGAGGAGTTGCGAGAGTTCGAGCCGGCGTTGTCCGAAGGTGTGGCGGGTGGCGTCTACTACGCGGAGGAGGCGCAGTGCGATCCCGAGCGGTTCATGCTCGCGGCAGCAGCGGCCGCGGTGGACGAGGGCGCCGTGCTCTGTACCCGCGCCGAGGTGCTCGACGCCACGGTGTCGCGGGGCCGGGTGGTCAGCCTCGACACGACGATCGGAGAGGTGCGACCGGGTGAGCTCGTCGTCGCGAACGGCGCGTGGACCGTCGAATTGAGCCGACAGCTCGGGTTGCGGATCCCCGTCCAGGGAGGCAAGGGCTACCACGTGGACCTCGCGCCGGCCGAGACCGATCCATCCGTACCCGTGTACCTGCAGGAAGCTCGGGTGATCGCGGTGCCCTACGCCAACCGTCTGCGTCTGGCGGGAACGCTTCAGCTCACGGGCCTGTCCATGCGGATGGACCAGGCTCGGGTCCGAGCCACGCTCGGATCGGGCATCCGGACCTTGCGCGGAATCGATGCCGGTCGGGTCACGGAGGTGTGGCGGGGGATCCGGCCGTGCACCCCCGACGGCCTGCCCATCCTCGGCAGGTCTGAGCGACTCGAGAACGTAGTGTTCGCGACCGGGCATGCCATGAAGGGGCTCCACCTCGCGCCGGAGACCGGGCGATTGGTCTCCCAGGTGGTCGTGGGCGAGGAGCCGACGCGCGATCTCGCCCCGTTCAGTCCGGACCGCTTCACATAGATGGAACCTGTAGGAACATCCGAGGACGACCGGAGGTAGCGGTGAACCAGGACATCATCGACAGATGTGTGGCAGCACTCGAAGAGGAGGATCTCGACGCCATCATCGCCATGTCGCCCGAGAACTTCGCCTACGTGACGGGTTTCATCGTCCCGTCGCAACCGATCTTGCGCTGGCGGCACGCCGCCGTGGTGATCACGCGGGACGGGCGACGGGCCCTGTTCACGGTCGACATGGAGGCGACCACCGTGAAGGATCTCGAACCCCGTGAGGACGTCCACGTCTGGGAGGAGTTCGAGGAGGACGCGATGCCGGTGCTCGCCGACCTGTTGCGCGACCTCGGGCTCAGCTCGGCGCGGGTCGGCCTGGAGACCGATTACCTGCCTGTCCGCGACATGGAGCGTCTCGTCGAGCTCGTCCCGGACGTGCGATGGGAACCGTGTTACCCGATCTTCAACCGGCTACGGATGATCAAGACCCCGCGCGAGCTCGAGTTGATGCGGAAGCTCGCGCGGATCACCGACCGCTCGATCAAGGAGGCGCTCGAGAGCGTGCATGCCGGGGACACCGAGATGCACCTCGCCGGCGCCGTCACCACGAACCTGTTCCGCTACGGGGCTCAGAACTATAAGTGGCTCATCCTCGCGAGCGGGGAGCGGAGCCAGTTCCCGAACGTGGGTCCGACGCATCGGAAGCTGGAGCGCGGGGACATCGTTCGGCTGGAGGTGTTCGGTGCGCTGGACGGCTACCACACGGGGATCTGCAGGACGGCGGTCGTGCAGGAGGCTTCCACGGAAGTCACCGAGATCTGGTCGAACATCGTCGAATGCCGCGATCTGATCTGGGACGGGATCCGAGATGGAGCGAGTGGCACCGCGATCTTCCAGAAGGTGATGGGTCGGTTCGCCGAGTTGGGCTGGCCCCCGATGGGGTTCGTCGGCCACGGCATCGGCCTGTTCGTGCACGAGGAGCCGTACATCGGGAAGTACGGAGATGCCCGCCTCGAGTCGGGCATGGTGCTGGGCACGGAGCCCGTGCTGCTCGTCCCGGGCGCCTATGGGTTCCAGGTCAAGGACATCGTGTCCGTGGGATCGGACGGCTACGAGATCCTCTCCGACGTCACGAACACCGACCAGCTCCTGGTCATCGAGTAGAGACTCACGGGTTGCACAGGTTATGAACAAAGGTAGGATAACTGTCCATAGAGAGCGTGACGACGGAGGATAGCCATGGATCTGAAGCTCGCAGGGAAGAAGGCCATCGTGACCGGCGGGAGCAAGGGCATCGGTCGCGAAACCACGAGGATCCTGGCCGAAGAGGGGTGCGACGTGGCCATCACCGCCCGAGACCAGGGGCGGCTCGAGAAGGTCGCGGCGGAGATCGCCGAGGCGACGGGAAGGACCATCGCCCCCTTCGCCGGGGACATGAGCGTGCAGGCGGACGTCGAGCGCTGCATGAACGCCGCGATCGAGGAGCTCGGCGGCGTCGACATCCTCGTGACGTGTGCGGGGAGCTCGCCCGGCGGTCTCCTCGAGGAGTTGACCGAGGACCAGTGGATGAGCAGCCTCGGGCTGAAGTTCATGGGATACGTACGGACGTGTAGCGTCATCCTTCCGCACATGCGGGAACGAGGGACGGGAAGCGTCGTCCTCGTGGTGGGCAACGACGGCCTGAAATCCTCCTACTGGGAGCTCACGGCAGGCGTGGCCAACGCCGCGGACGTCAACTTCGCGAGCGCGATGGCCGAGCAGTACGGGCGGCATGGGGTCAGGGTCAACACGGTGAACCCGGGGCCGGTGAACACCGATCGCTGGGACGGTCTGGAGAAGCGGTTCGCGCTCGACCGCGGCATCGAGCAAGAAGAGGCGCGGAGGATCGTGCTCGGCACGCTGCCACTGGGGAGGATCTGCGAACCGGAGGAGGTCGCGAGCGTCGTCGCGTTCCTCGCTTCCCCGCAGGCCAGCTACGTCAACGGCACGCACGTGTTGATCGACGGCGCCCAGGTGAAGGGGTTGCTCGATGCCGGCCTGCACTCCTGAGACGGTGAGGCGGCGGCTGACGGGGATCGCGGCGAGGTCCTTCCGATGACCGGCCTGATCGACGTCCACTCGCACGACTATCCCGACTCCTACCTCGACGCCTGCAAGCGCGAGGACAGCGGCTTCACCCACTACATCCGGGACGACGGACGTCTGATCGTGTTGCAGGATGGTGGTGTCGCGTTGGCAGCGCCGCAACCGTTGCCGCCGCCGGAGCATCGGATCGGGATGATGGACGACGCGGGGGTCGACGTACAGGTCCTGTCGGTGTCGGCTCCGAACGTCTTCCGGTTGCCGGCTCCGATCCGCATCCCGCTCACCAGGGACGTCAACGACGAGTTCGTGGACGTCGCGGGCGGCTCGGGTGGTCGACTGCGCGTGTTCGCGAGCCTCCCCTTGCCGGACGTCGACGAGGCGTTGAAAGAGCTCGACCGTGCGCTCGCGCTCGACCACGTGGTGGGCGTTGCCCTATGCACCAATATCGACCGCCACACGCTCGACGAGGAGCTCTTCGCACCTCTGTGGGAGGAGCTGTCGCGCCGTGGGACGACCGTGTTCGTGCACTCGACGGTTCCGTGTAGCACCGACGGATTGCGCGAGTACGCGATGGCGCTCGCGATGGGGTTCATGGCCGATCCGCTCTTCGCGGTAGGGCGTCTGGTGTACTCCGGCACGATCGACCGCTATCCCGGTATCAACTGGATCTTCACCCACCTCGGGGGGACGTTGCCCTTCGTGCTTCCGCGCTACGACAACTACTTCAAGCAGTTCCCGGAGTGCCGCGAGAAGATCGACCGGCCCCCATCCGAGATCGTCGGTGAGCTGTACTTCGACACCTGCACGATGCACCCACCCGCGCTCCGGTGCACCGTCGACACCCTCGGGACGGACCACCTCGTGTTCGGCTCGGACTATCCGCACGTGCCCGGCGGGATCGACCGCTTCGTCACGATCTTGCACTCGATCGGGCTGTCCGACGAGGAGTTGTCCGCTATCGGACGGAACACCGCAGCCGGGCTCATCGGGATGGCGGACGCGACGTGACGCTTCTCGTCCGTGGCGGCCGGATCGTGACCGCCTCCCAGGATTACGTCGGCGACGTGCTGATCGAGGACGAGAAGATCGCCGCGATCGGCTCGTTCCCCGAGTTCGAGGGCGAGATCATCGACGCGAGCGGGAAGCTCGTCTTCCCAGGTGGCGTGGACCCCCATACCCACCTCGACGCGCCGTTGAAAGGAACGATCACGGCGGACGACTTCTTCTCGGGCACCGTCGCCGCGGCCATCGGCGGCACCACGAGCATCATCGATTTCCCGGTGCAGGAGAAAGGGGACGACCCCCGTGTCTCCCATACGGATTGGGCCGGCCGGGCGGAGGGGAACGCGGTCGTGGATTGGGGGCTGCACCAGGTCATCGTGGATCTTCCCGACGCCTTCTTCCCCGCGCTCGACGACCTGATCTCGGACGGCTCTCCGAGCTTCAAGATGTTCATGGCGTATCCCGGCGCTCGGATGGTCGACGACGCGACGATCTTCAAAGCCATGAGGCGCACCGCCGACAACGGCGGGTTCGTGCTCATGCATTGCGAGAACGGTCCCGTGATCGAGCTCCTGGAGCAAGAGGCGCTGGCGGCGGGGAACACCGGGCCCGAGTACAACGCCGTCACCCGGCCTCCCGTCACGGAGTCCGAGGCGACGGCTCGCGCGATCGCGCTCGCCGAACTCGCCGGGGTCCCGGTCTACGTGGTGCACCTGGCCGCCGCTCAGGCGCTTGCCGCCGTCGCGGCCGCCAGGGACCGTGGCCTGCCCGTCTACGCCGAGACGTGCCCCCACTATCTACTGCTCACCGAGGAAATGCTGAAGGAGCCCAACTTCGGAGGCGCGAAGTACGTGATGTGCCCGCCACTGCGCACCCCATGGCACCAAGAGCAGCTGTGGCATGGCTTGCGCACCAACGACCTCCAGGTCGTCTCCACCGACCACACGCCCTTCAATTTCGAGGGGCAGAAAGAGATGGGGCGAGACAACTTCGCCAAGATCCCGAACGGGGTCCCCGGGATCGAGTGGCGAACCACCTTGCTCTACCACTTCGGGGTTCGAGACGGGAGGATCGGCCTGAACCGGTTCGTGGAGCTGACCGCGACGAATCCGGCGAAGTTGTTCGGCTGCTATCCACGCAAGGGGGAGATCGCACCCGGGTCGGATGCCGATCTCGTCGTCTTCGACCCGGATCGCGAGACCACGCTCTCGGCCGGCTCGCAAGCGTCGCTGAGTGACTACAACCCCTACGAGGGTTGGACCGTTCGGGGAGTGGCGGAGAAGGTTCTGCTCCGGGGCAGCGTCATCGCCGAGAACGGCACGTTCGTCGGGAAGCGAGGCCAGGGGATCTTCCTCCGACGGGGGGCGTCGAGCGCGCTCGCCTGAGCGGCATCGCAGCAACGGAAACCGAGGAGGGATGAGATGACCGAAGTCACCACCCCGCTGACGCTCCCCCCGGAGCGCGTGGACCCCGCGACGACACGGTTCCTCGTGATCGACGTCCAGAACGACTTCTGCGCCGAAGGCGGTTGGATCGACAAGCCGGGGGTCGACCTCGGTTCGATCCACGAGGCGGTGGATCGCCTGGTCGACTTCATCGAGGTCGCCAGGGAGGCCGGGATCCCTCCCATCTTCATCCGCGCGATCTACGACGAGATCTACCTCTCGCCGCCCATGCTCGAGAGACACGCGCGGACGGGCCTCGAGACGGCCCATTGCCAGGCCGGGACGTGGGGAGCGGAGTTCTTCCGCGTCGCACCGCGGGAGGACGAGCTCGTGCTCACGAAGCACCGCTACAGCGCGTTCAAGGACACCGAACTCGACGCGCTGCTGCGCGCGCAGCGGGTCGAGAACCTCATCCTCGCGGGGATCACGTCCAACGTGTGCGTCGAGTCGACGGCCCGCGACGCGTACATGATCGACTACCACGTCGTGTTCCTGAGCGACGCGTCGGCCACCTACAAGGCCGAGGCGCACGAGGCCACGCTCGCCAACATCCGACGAGCGTTCGGCATCGTGGCGAGCACCGACGAGGTGACCGAGGCGTGGCGCTCGAAGGGCCACCTTCCCGGGCCCGCGCCTTCCGCCGAAGGCGTCGGGTGAGGACGCCGGCGCGGAGGGACGGGGTCGAAGAGGGGAGGTGCGCCGTTCGATGACGAGTGACGCCGAGGTTCGGGGACCGGCCGTCGAGGGATCCGATCGTGTCCTGACTCCCGAAGCGCTTGCGTTCGTCGCCGAACTCCACCGTGCCTTCGACGGCCGGCGCCGCGCCCTCATCGACGGGCGGCGCGCGCGACAGGATCGGTTCGTCGCCGGTGAGCTTCCCGACTTCTTGAGCGAAACGGCGAGCGTCCGCGAAACGGATTGGACGGTCGCGGAGACGCCGCCCGAGATCGACGACCGTCGTGTGGAGATCACGGGCCCGACCGACCGGAAGATGGTCATCAACGCCCTGAACTCGGGGGCGAAGGTCTTCATGGCGGACCTCGAGGACGCCAACAGCCCGACCTGGGTGAACATTGTCACCGGCCAGGCCAACCTCACCGACGCCATCGAGCGGACGATCGGGTTCGAGAGTCCCGACGGCCGCCGGTACCAACTGGCCGACGAGACGGCGATCCTGTTCGTCCGGCCACGGGGGTGGCACCTCGAGGAGAAGCATCTCGTGATCGACGGGGTCCCCTGTTCCGCAAGCCTCTTCGACTTCGGACTCCACTTCTTCCACAACGCTCGACGCCTGCTGGATCGGGGGTCGGGCCCGTACTTCTACCTCCCCAAGCTGGAGAGCCATCTCGAGGCCCGGCTCTGGAACGACGTCTTCGAGATGGCCCAGGACCGGCTCGACATCCCGCGGGGCACGATCAAGGCGACGGTGCTCATCGAGACCGTGCTCGCCGCGTTCGAGATGGACGAGATCCTCTTCGAGCTCCGGGAGCACAGCGCGGGACTGAACGCCGGTCGGTGGGACTACATCTTCTCGATCATCAAGAAGTTCCGTCACCGCGAGGACTTCCTGCTCCCCGATCGCGAGCAGGTGACCATGACGGTTCCCTTCATGCGGGCCTACACGGAGCTCCTCGTGAAGACCTGTCATCGCAGGAACGCGTTCGCGATCGGCGGGATGGCGGCGTTCATCCCCAGCCGCCGCGACCCGGAGGTCAACGAGACCGCCCTCGCCAAGGTCCGCGACGACAAGGAGCGCGAAGCCACGGATGGGTTCGACGGGACGTGGGTCGCGCATCCCGATCTGGTTCCGGTGGCCATGGAGGTCTTCGACCGGATCCTGGGTGGTCGGGCGAACCAGATCGATCACCGGCGAGACGACGTCGAGGTCGCGGCGAACGATCTGCTGACCACCAGGATCGAGGGCGCGACCGTGACGGAGCGCGGCGTGCGTGCCAACGTGCGGGTCGGGATCCTCTACATCGAGTCCTGGCTACGGGGGATCGGGGCCGCCGCGCTCTTCAACCTCATGGAGGATGCGGCGACCGCGGAGATCTCCCGTTCCCAGATCTGGCAATGGGTGGCGAACCGCGCTCGCCTGGGAGGCGGTGGCGTCGTGACCAGGAACCTGGTGGAGGGGATCGCGACGCAGGAGCTGGCGTCGATCCGTGACACGGTGGGAGCGGATGCGTACGAGTCCGGAAGGTTCGAGGAAGCGTCTGAGCTCTTCCGCCGTGTGGCGCTGTCGGATGCCTTCGAGGACTTCCTGACGGTCCCCGCGTACGAGCGCCTGCCGTAGCGGCCGGGCCGGCGACCCCTGTTCAGCTTGTCGGTCGAGTGGGCGCGAGCGGGGGGAGCCACACGTCGACCACCGCGGGCCGCCCGTCTCGCTCCACCGCGGTGCGGGCCTCACCGAGCGTCGCCACGAGGTCGGCGGGATCGTCGACGCGAGCACCGAACCCCCCGGCGGCAACCGCTTCCGCCGCGAAGTCCGGTGGAGGGTCGAACATCCCGCCGGAGTAGTCGTTCGCTCGAACGGCGGAGCCGTCGGGGTAGTCCTCGCGGAGGCGGACGGTGCCGGTCCGATATCCGCGATTGTTGGCGATGACCACAAGGAGCGGCGCGTTGTAGCGCGTCTGCGCCCACAGCAGGACGCTCGGCGATCCGAACTGGTACGCGCCGTCGCCCACCAGGGATGCCACGAAGCGTCCGGGGTCGGCGAGCCGGATCCCGATGCCGGCAGCGACGGACCACCCGAGGCTCGATCCCCCGGATTCGAACAACGTGTCTGGACGGGTACGCGGGATCAGGGTCGTGTCGGTCATCTCCCAGGTGAGGGCGTCTTCCGGCTCGAGGACCTTCGCCATGGCGCGCCCGAGCACGTCGTCGTCGATCGTCCCACCGGACACGTCGGCCCGATCGCGCTCCGCGAGCCGACGGGCCGCGTGCTCTTCGAACGTGGCCCACCGCGCCCGTATGCGCTCGGCGTGTGAGGACGTGCGGAGCGACCGCATCCGTTCGATCAACGACTCGAGGAGGTCCGCAGAGTCGGCAACGATGCGGAGGTCGCTCGGGTACTCGTACAGGGGCACCGTGAGCGCGGCCGGATCGGCACCGGCGAAGGCGATCCATGCGTCCTCGGACGGCCGCTCCCGGACGGGGATCCACGGCACGAGGTTCTCGACGACGAGGACCACGTCGGCTTCCTCGATCGGGATCACCCCGTCGTTCCGGGGCGTTTGCGCGGACGTGTAGGTGCCGCCGGCCCAGACGCTGGGATGGTCGTCCGTCAGGTTCATCCGGTGCCGCGTCGCCCGGATCGCGATCGCGAACTCGCGCGCCAGCTCGTCAAGGGCCGTCAGCGCGCGGTGATCCCTGCCGACGCGATCCGTGATCAGGAGCGGCGACTCGGCCTCGAGCAGCCGGAGCGCGATCTCGGCGACGGCGTCGTCCGGTCCCGCTCCCAGCCGGGGGATCCCCAACGTGTCGACCGTCGTCAGGCGAGCGTCGTTGCCGAGTGGCTCGTGACCGACCTCTTTCGGAAGGATGAGGTACGTGGGGCCCATCGGGGGAGTGGACGCGACTTGGAGCGCGCGAGCGGTGACCAGGGCGGGATCGTCGTACGTGGCGAGCTTGTAGTCCCACTTCATGTACTGGCGGGCGATGGACCCCTGGTCCCACCGCTGCTGCTTCCAGAAGACGGGGATCGTTCGCCGCTCCGGCGTGGTGCCGGGGTAGCCGGTGATGGCGAGCAGGGGGTACTGACCCACCATCGCGTTGTGGAGAGCCCCGCCCATGTGGAGGAGCCCGACGTCGACGTGGGCAGCCACGGCTCCGGGTGCCCGCCGGATCATCGCCTCGCCCATCGCGATCGAGATCGCGACGTGCTCGTGCACCATCTGCATGATCTTCGGGGCGGGGAGGCCGTACTCCTTCGCCCTGGCCGCCGCCTCCTGGAAGGAGACGAGGTCGTTCCCGCTGACGAACCACAGGTGCTCCACGCCGGCGAGCTTGGCCACCGCCAGGATGGCCTGGGCGGGCTCGGCACCCCCGATATGCAGGGCCTCGTTCTCCGACTGGGAAGGGTTCTCGATCACCTGTCACCCTCTCCGAAAGGTAGTTGCGTCATACGTATGACCGTACCAAGCCCTCTCGCCGAGAAGAGAGGTGTGGCCGCCGTTTTGACAGCATTCGGTCAAACATCGTACCTTCGCATGAAGGTGTCTATCCTGGGCCGTGCGGCCGCGCGAAGACGACGCTCTTGAAGATCGGCGGGGACATCGTCAGCCCGAGCACGGGAAGCATGATCATCGACGACGGCCCGAGCTCGGAGATGAGGCGAGCACGACTCTCTTCCGAGAGATCACCGAGGATCTCGTGGCCGACTACTTTGCTCAAGAACGGGAACGCAGACTGCCGGAGAAAGCGAGGCCCCTGATGGATAGCACGTCGGAACCGGACATCCTGGACCCGAAGACCTCGGCCCTGGTCGTCGTCGACGTCCAGAACGACTTCTGCCACTCGGACGGCGCGGCGGCGAAGATGGGACTGGATATCTCTGCGGTGCAGGAGGCAGTCCCCAAGATCCTGGAGCTCGTCGGGTTGGCCCGGGATGCCGACGTGCCCCGGATCTACCTCCGAGGAGAGCACAGCCACTGGTTCAACACCGATGTGTGGTTGAGGCGAGGAGCCAAAGGCCACAGCATCGACGCCCCGAAGGTTCCCATCGTCGAGGCCGGATCGTGGGGAGCTGGATTCTTCGAGGTGGATCCGCAGCCCGATGAACTCGTGGTGACGAAGCATCGGTACTCCGGGTTCGCCTACACGCCGCTCGAGCTCGCGCTGCAGACGCTGCACACGACGAACCTGGTGCTCTGTGGCACCGCGACGAACGTCTGCGTGGAAGCAACCGCACGCGATGCGATCATGCGAGGGTTCTACCCGGTCGTCGTCACCGACTGCGTTGCCAGCGGCTCGGTCGACCTCCACGACGCTGCGCTGAAGGATATGGCCGAGTTCCTTGGCGCGGTCGTGTCGCTCGAGGACGTGCAGGACGCGTGGGGTTCGGCGCGGCCTGCCGAGTCGGTGCAGGTGAGTGGACGAGCCTGACACCCGTCGGATGACCGACGGGCAGAGAACGTTCATCCGGGATCTGGGGTTCGCGATCA
>Ga0299907_10002221_pt1 | contig 11771 bp, 10 predicted proteins | sample RVTome_16_FD_198680 | JGI IMG/M metagenome (GOLD analysis project Ga0299907, IMG submission 198680) | Soil microbial communities from uranium-contaminated site in the Upper Colorado River Basin, Wyoming, United States - RVT152D67 (version 2) ...
CTGCAGCGCGTCAACGGCGCGTGCGGATGCGAGCGCGCGCGATGCGGAACCCGGACTTCGAAGCGGTGCCGGTGTAGACCGCGCGCCGCCCGAGCCGCACATAGCAGTCTGTCCCGCGAGGCGTACCCGCGCGCCTGTGGCCGGCCTCGTGGTCGCGCCACGGATGGCAACGACCCGGCGCGGAAGCGGGCGCGGTCGCCGCGGCGCACAGCTGTGGGCCGCACAGACAGCCGCAGCCTCGGCGTCGCTGGGAGCGGGCTCTCGCACGACCCGCGGCGCGCAATCCCGCGGCAGCGAGCGTCAACACGGAGGCCGTGATGGTGATCGTCGCTTGTCTCATCCCTGCCTCCCTAGCCACGGCGGCAGCTCCACTTCCGCTTGGCCTTGCCCCTGTTCTCCTTCGTCGAGCGGCAGCGCTTTTTCGCCTTTGAGGCGCGCTGCTTCTTCGAGCACCGCTTCCGCGGCTTGCTCCGTTGCTCCCTGGGTTCGCTCGAACTCGACTCAGGCGCCGCATGGGTCGAGCCGTCGTACGACTCCACGTGACCTGGCTGGTCGCCCGAATCAGCGTCTGGAGAAAAAGGCTTCGCATAGTGGGGCTCGCCCGTCGCCGGGCAGCCTGCCGCTTGGAGGGTGGGATGGGTCTCTTCAGGTGGTGGGGCCGGGTACTCGAAGTCGGCCTGCATGTCGATCCACTCGCCGCGGGTGTCGCTACCGCAGTCGAGGACGTCAGGTGTGGCGTGACTGATCGCTCCGCCGCCCGCTACGCCTGTGGCGGCGATTAGTAGCGCGACGAATATGAACCGTTTCATCGTTTGCCTCCCTCTTGATGGAGCCGCGCGATTCGGCGCGGCTTTCGACGTTTCAGTCCGAGGGCCCAGCCGTCGGTTGAGACGGGCGGCCCGGCGAAGGTCGTGTCGTAGGCGCCCGCCGTGAGCGGAAAGTCCGGCGAAAACGTCTGTCCGGCCACCTGAACGGAGTCGGCTCCAACGTGGACTGACCAGGCGGTCTCCGGGGCGCTTCCTCCGAAGTAGCTCGAATAGCGCAGTCTCGAGCCGGATGGGCTCAGAGCGGCGACCCACGCGTCGGCGAAGGTTGCGACGCCTCGGGCTGTGGCACCGTTGAATGTGGTGTCGAATGCGTGACGGGTGACAGGTATGTCCGCGGACGTCGTGTCGCCCGCCAGCCAGAGCGTTCCGCCACGCGTGACGTCCGTGAAGAAGGCGTAGTCGCGTCCGGTCCCGCCGAGGAGCGTGGAGTAGACGAGTCGGCCGCGACGGCCAAGCTTCGCCGCGAAGGCGTCGTCGTCGCCGAAGTAGAGCGCGGCGTCCTCCTGTCCTTGCGGGGTCGCGCCGTAGCTGCGATCGAAGGCTCGCGGCGTGGTGGGGAACTCGTGCGATCGGGTGTGCCCTACTACGTAGCCGACGCCCTTGCGGTCGACCGCGACCGCAGCGACGTGCTCGTGCGCCGCGCCGCCGATCAGGGTGGCGAAAGCGACGGAGGACCCGTCCCGAGTCAGGCGGGCGACGAAGCCGTCCTCGTCGCCGTTGTGAGTCGTGTCGAACGCGCCCGCCGTGGCGGGGAAGTCGGACGACATCGTCCGGCCGACTACCCACGGCGCGCCTCTTCTATCGAGCGCGACACCAAACGCTGTGTCCTCAGCGGTGCCACCCAGGTAGGTGGCGAACTCGAGCGCGCCACCGTCTGGGGCGAGCCTCGCGACGAATGCGTCCTCCACGCCCTGTCGGGTCGTGCGGTAGGCGCCTTCAGTGGCGGGGAAGTCGTCCGAAGAGGTGACGCCCGTGAGTACCAGTCCCTCGCTGCGGTCGAGCGCGCTGAGGTACGCGATGTCGTCCCCCGCGCCGCCGACGTAGGTCGAGTAGAGCAAGTGGGCGCCGTCGTGCGAGAGCTTTGCGGCGAAGCCGTCGAAGCCGCCATTGTGAGTGCGGTCGAACGCGCCTTCTGTAGTGGGGAAGTCCGGCGAGGCGGTTCTGCCTGTTACGTAGACCGATCCGTCGCGGCCTAGGTTCAGCTGCGGCTCGGTGGAGACGATGTAGCCGCTGCCTCCTACCTCGGTCACGCCCTCCTCGCTACTCCCTCCGAGGAAGGTCGCCCACACCAGCCTGCGGCCATCTGGCGCGAGTTTTGCGACGAAGAGATCGGAGGATGAGCCGTCTCCGTCGAACTCGGTGTCATAGGCGCCGGCGGTCACGGCGAAGTCGGGGGACGACGTGGCTCCGGCCACGTAGACGAACCCTTGGCCGTCGGTTGCTACCGCGCTCGCGGATTCGGGGCCGGCACCGCCCAGGTATGTGGAAAATTGGAGTGTCGAATCGGCGGGGGTGCCGGCCTGGGCGCTGGACGCCGCGCACAGCGCCGACGCAATCACCGCGATGCGCCGTCCAATCCGCACGCTCTGCTTCATGGGAGGCCACGCTAAGTCGGGCCGTCGCGGGCTCCAAGTCGTTTCAGGGGAAGCCCTGAACAGGGCAGCCGAGCCCGAATCGTCTGCGAGACTCGCGCCGATGGCCCGGATCGCGGCAAGTCCAGTGGCGCGCTTGATCATCGCGCTCGCCGGGACTGCGTGGATCGTGGCCTGGTACGCGCCGCTCGCGGACGCGCTCGGGACCGGCCGGGTGGGCGCCGATATCGTGGCGTCCCTCGCCTGCTTGGCGGGCGGCCTAGTAGCCGCGCAACATCGGCCCGCCAACCCAATCTGGGTTCCGCTCGTTCTCTTTGGGCTCGTGGGACTCGGGCGCGAGGCCGCCTTCGAGACACTCGTGCCGTGGCGCTTTACGGCCGGGCTCGCCGTGAACGGCCTCGGTGAGCTGCTGATCGCCTACATCGCGCTCACCTTTCCGAGCGGCCGCCTGCACGGATGGTGGTCGCGAGCATTGTTCGCGCTGCTCGCTGTCGTGGTGCTCGGCTGGAAGCCGTTCGAGCTCGCGTGGACTCCACCCGGGGCCGTGTGCGCGACCTGCCCCCCCGCCGGCAACCTGTTCTTCACCGGTTCACCGCGCTACGAGGTACACGGCATCGGTTGGCCGCTCGACTACGCGTTCCAACCCCAGGACTACGTCTTGGCAGGGCTGCTTGCACTCGTCCTCGCCACCTTGGCGCTCCGCTGGCTGCGGGCAACGGGGCCGGCGCGCCGCGTGCTCGGCCCGGTGCTCTTCCCTGTCGCCACGCTGGCGGCGAAGCTCGTCCTCGACACGTTGCTCTTCGACGACCTCGCCACCTATCAGACGGACAGACTGCTGTTGACGGTCATTCCGGACACAATGCTCGTGGCGGCGGTACCCGCTGGAGTGCTGGTCGGTCTGCTGCGATCGCGGATCACTCGCTCGGCTGTGGGAGATCTGGTCGTCGAGCTGAGTAATCACTCTCCTCGCCGACCGCTACGGGATCTTCTCGCGAAAGCGCTCGGGGATCCGGACCTACGGCTCGGGCTATGGGCAGAGCCGCTCGGGCGCTACGTCGATCCGGCGGGCCGCCCGTTTCGGTTGCCGGACGCAGACGGGAGCGGTGTGGTGGTCAGCTACGTGTCCGGGGAGCGTGGCCCGCTCGCGGCTCTCGTGCACGACCCTGCGCTCGATCAGGAGCCGGGACTGATCGAGGCTGCGGGTGCTGCGGCCCGTCTGGCACTAGAGAACGAGCGCCTGAAGGCTGAGGTGAAGGCGCAACTCGCCGCAGTCTCGGAGTCGCGCGCCCGGATCGTGACCGCAACGGATTCCGAGCGGCGCCGGATCGAGCGGGACCTTCACGACGGCGCACAGCAACGCCTGGTCTCACTCGAGATGGCCCTGCAGCTGGTTGACCTCCACGCCGGCGGTGACGATCCCGAGCTCCGCGCAATGGTCGCCGACGCGCGCGCACAGGCCCGACACGCGACCGAGGAGCTGCGCGACCTCGCGCGGGGTATCCATCCCGCGGTGCTGACCGAGGGCGGCCTCGCACCGGCACTCGAGTCGCTCGCCCAGCGCGCGCCGATCAGGGTGAGGTTGCGCGGGCTCCCCACGGAACGCTTCCCCGCGCCAGTCGAAGTGGCGGCTTACTACTTCTGCAGCGAGGCCGTCACCAATGCCGCGAAGCACGCGGGCGTCAATGCGGTCGAGATCGACGCACGTATCGAGGCCGGCGTGCTCGCGCTGACCGTCATCGATGCGGGCCGCGGTGGCGCCAAGCTCGGGACGGGTTCCGGGCTGACCGGGCTGGTCGATCGGGTGGAGGCACTCGGCGGTCGGATCGAGGTAACGAGCCCGGCGGGAGGAGGGACGCGCGTCGAGGCAGCGCTTCCCGTCAGCGAGCAGTCAGCACCTCCGCCAGCTGGAACTCACGGTCATCGACGGTGAAGCCACCGTAGGCGTTTGACGTCGTGTCGCCCTTGCGATCGATGTCGTAGCGGCCCAGAAGCGAGCGCCGCGGCGCGCCCTTGAAGAACTCGTGGACCACGGCGCGGCGGTCGTCCCCCGCTTCGCCCGCCCGGCCGATGGCCCATAAGATCCGGCGCATCGACTCGTACGCGTATGCCGCGAACGGATTCGGCACATACCCGTACGCATCCCGGAAGCCGTCGATGAAGCGGCGCTCGGCCGAAGAGCTCGGTACAGCACCGAGGGGAGCAGTGATGCGGGCCCGCTTGGCGACATTCCCAAGCGTCTGGAACGTGGACTGAACCGAAGCGCTGTCACCCAGGAACACGAGCGGCGCGCGGCTCGGCTCAACTAGTTTCTCGACCACACGTCCGGGAGTCGTTCCCGCGAACGTCGCGAGTACGGCGTCGTGGTCGGAGGCGAGCAGTTCGGCAACCTCATCGCGCTGCTTGTCAACGTCGCGCGGGGGTCCCACGGGGGCGATCCCGGCGTCCCGGGCCCGCGCGACCGCGAGCCGCCCCAGCCCGCTGCCATAACGGGATCCGTCGTGAATGGCCGCAATCGTTCGCACCCCCTCTCGGCGCATGTATTCGACTAGCGCCACCGCTTGGAGATGGTCCGCCGGGACCAAGCGGGCAAACGTCCGGCGCTTCGACGGGTAGTAGCGCTCGGGCTCTCCCGGCTGCGCTCCCTCAGCCCGTGTAAGGCCGACGTAGGTGCTGCTCTGGCTCACCTGCAAAAGCCCAGCCCTATTCAGAATCGGCAAGGAGACCGCCGTCGAGTCCGACTCAGGCTCCCCGATGTAGGCGATCGCGCGGCTGTCGGCTGCGGCGCGGCGCGCGTTCCGCTCGACCCGATCGAGATCGGCTGACGCCGTGTCGGGATTCTGCGAGTCGAGCGCCTCGATCCGAACGTCGAAGTTCCCGGCCCGACCGTCGGCGTCGCCCAGCGCCAGCTGAGCGGCTCGCAACATGTCGAGTCCCCCGCTGTCGGCCGAGAGCGGCTGACTCGAATAGACGACAAGCGCCTCGTCATCGTCGCCTGTCGAGCAACCAGTGAGGCATGCCGCGAGGCCGACGAGCACGACGCCGAGCCGCGACCGTGTTCTACCGCGCCCGCTCATCTGGCGAGCATACGTCCACGACCGTGGGATGCAACGCGGCTCAGGGGTTTCCCTGAAAGCCCAGCGACTGCGACCGACCGTCTGGGAGACTGGATACGTGAAACGCCGCGTACTGATCGTCGACGACCACCCCGACTTCCGGCGCCTGGCTGCTGCGGTGCTGTGCGCCGGCGGTTTCGAGATCGTCGGCGAGGCCGCCGACGCGGCCTCGGGGCTCGCCGCCGTCGATGCTGTGTCGCCCGATCTCGTGCTCCTGGATATCCAGCTGCCCGGCCGCGACGGGATCGCCCTGTCACATGACATCGCGCTGAACGCAGCGGCCGACGTGGTGCTGATCTCCTCGCGCGAAGCCGGGGACTTCGGCAGCCGCCTCCGCGACGCCCCGGTCCGAGGCTTCCTGACGAAGTCCGAATTCTCTGCCCGCGCGCTGGAGGCCGTGGCGCCCGCGGCCTGAGGACGATGAACGCGCTGCGCGTCCTCGTCGCCGAGGACGAGGTTCTCATGCGCGAAGGCCTCATCCGCCTGATCGCCGAGGCCGGCCTGGAGGTCGTGGCGACCGCGGACACCTTCGATGAAGCGGTCGCTCAGACGTTCGACATGCGGCCCGACGTAGCCCTGCTCGACGTGCGAATGCCGCCGACCCACACCGACGAAGGGCTCCGCGCCGCGGAACGAATCATGGAGGCCGCCCCCGAGGTAGGAATCCTCGTGCTCTCACACTACGTCGAGGCGCGCTACGCCCTACGACTCCTCGAGCGCCGAACGAAAGGCGTCGGCTACCTGCTCAAGCAACGGGTCAGCGAGCTGCGGGTCCTCCTCGAGGCGATCCGCCGCGTAGCCGAGGGGCGGGCCGTCGTCGACCCAGAGGTCGTGGCGCTGCTAACCGCGCGTCGCGACGCCGCGGAACAGCTCGCCGACCTCTCCGAACGGGAGCTCCAGCTGCTCGAGCTAATGGCCCAAGGACGATCAAACCGCGGCATCGAGAACGAACTGGTCCTTAGCCCGAAGACGATCGAGTCACACATCCGCAGCATTTTCGCGAAGCTCGCACTCCCGCCTGTCCAAGACGACCATCGCCGCGTCCTTGCGGTCCTGTCATATCTCAGGACCCGGGAGCGGTGAGGCTGGTCGTTGTCCCGACCGGATTACAAATTGAGGCCACGATTGAGGTCGAAAATCAATGCTTTGCAGGAATTTCTCAGCTGAGCTGGCCCAAGCGCAACTAGATCGAGCTCTCTAATGCCGTCGAGGAGCTCGCCCTGAGGCGAAGAGCAAAACTTCCGCTTTGCAGCGCTTGAGAGGTGAGCGACGGGACTCGAACCCGCGACCGCCTGGACCACAATTAAGGGTGCCACCCGCGATTTCGCGCAGGAATACGGCTTTCCAGCGCGGCGGAGTGACCGCCGGACCCCCGGCAACCCCAGGGTTTTGGGGACGATCCCCAATTGAGTCGGGAGTGCGCCTCAGTCGTGCCCGCCCAACGCGCAAGCGACCATGGCCGGTCCGCACGACCGCGCGACTGCGCATCGTGCTACCTCCCTGCTCGCTGCCGGTGATCGCGCCGGCCCCGCGCCACACCCGCATCGATGAGCCAATCTGAAATTCGCGGCCACAGGCCGCGTGGCGCGAGGCGGACGATCGCGATTAGCAGCGCCCCCTCGAGCGCGAGCGAGAGCGTCTCGAGGTCGTCCAGCTGACGCGTCAGCCCGTAGTAGACGACGGCGGCGCCCACGATCGGGCCGGCGAACGTGCCGCCCCCGCCGATGGCGACGGCCAGGAGCGCCGCCAGCGTCCACGACAGGGCGAACATCCCGTCCGGGGCGAACGACACGAGCTGCAGCGCGAGCACGCCGCCCGCGAGCCCGGTCAGCGCGCTCGACAGGACGAGCGCGCCGAGCCGGTGCGCCGGGACGCTGACGCCGAGGCCGGCGGCAGCGTCCTCGTCGTCGCGGATCGCCATCAGCCTCAGCCCGAAGCGGCTGCCGCGCACGAGCAGCGTCGCGGCGAGCGTGAGCGCGCAGACCGCGACCGCGGCGCGGAACAGCGCGGCGCTGCCCGGCAGCGCGTCGAAGGGCAGCGTAAGCCCGATCGCGCCGCCCGCCCAGTCCCAGGTGAGGACGAAGGCCTGCAGCGCGACCGCGACGACGAGGGTGCCGACCACGAAGTAGGCGCCGTGGAGGCGCAAGAGGGCAGGGGCCAGCGCGAGGGCGACGAGCGCGGCGACCAGCCCGCTGCCGGCCAGCGCGATGGGCCAGGCCGCGTCGGTGTGGAGGAGCAGGAGCCCGGTGCTGTATCCGCCCGCGCCGACAAACGCGGCGACACCCAGCGAGATCTGCCCGGCGTAGCCGCCGAGGATGTTCCAGGCCTGGGCGATCGTCACGTAGACGAGGAGCGTCACCGCGAGGTCGAGGTCGGCGGGTGCGAGAAGCCCGGCCGCGGCAAGCGCCGCTGCGGTCGCGGTGGCGAGCGTCGCCAGGGCACGCGTCATTCCGAACCCCGGAAGGCGAGCCCGGCCGGCCGGACGGTGAGCACGACCAGGAATGTCACGTAAACGGTGACGTCGCGGTACTCGTCGCCGGCGACCTCGACACCGACCGCCTGGATGACGCCGAGCGCGACGCCGCCGGCGAGCGCGCCGAGCGCGCTGCCCATGCCGCCCAGCGCGACCACCGCGAACGCCACGAGCAGGAGCCCGAAGCCGCTCGCCGGCCCGAAACTCTGGGCGGTCCCGGTCATGACGCCCGCCAGCGCCGCGAGCGCCGCGCCGGAGGCGAACGTGAGCGCGTAGATGCGGCGCACGTCGTGCCCGAGCGCGGCGGCCATGCCCGGATCGGCTGCGGCCGCGCGCACCACCGCGCCCTGTCGGGTGCGGGTGAGGACGAGGTGCGTCGCGACGCACGCGGCGAAAGCGAGCGAGAACGCGACTAGATAGACGCTCTGCACGCGCACCCCGAGCGCGTCGAAGCCGGCCGTGGCGTAACCGGCCTGAAGGCTCTTCGGGTCGGTCGAGAACGCGCCCTGCAGCGCCGCCTCGACAAGCAGCGCAAGCCCGAACGTCGCGATCATCGGCGCCTGCGGACCGGCCGCCATCAGATCAGTCAGCAGGTATCGCTGAAGCAGGAACGCGATCGCCCCGACCGCGACCATTGCCGCCGGTGCCGCGACCAGCGGGTCGACGTCCACCGCATCCAGCACGAGGTACGCGGCGTAGGCGCCCGCCACGAGGGTGGCGCCGTGCGCGAGGTTCACGAGGCGCAGGACCCCCGACACGAGCGACAGGCCGAGGCCGGCGAGCGCGTAGAGCCCGCCGACGAGCACCCCGTTGACGATCGCGTCGACGCTCATCGCGGGCTCGGGGGAGACGCGCGGCTACCGCAGCCCGGGTACCGGCGCGACGAGGGGCTCGGCGCCCTTCGGCGGGAACACCTGGACGACGTCGTCGTCGCGCCACTGCACGTAATAGATCGTCTGCCGCGAGGTGTGGTCGTCCGCGAACTCGACGTGCCCCAGCGGGAACTCGCCCTTCGTCCGCGCGATCGCCTCGTTGATCGCCTCCGGCTCGGCCGAGTCGGCGCGGTCGATCGCGTCGAGCAGCACGCGCCCCAGGTGGAAGCCGACGACGTAGATGTTCAGCTCGGCCGCCGCGGTGCTTGCGCCGTAGTGCTCAAGCAGCCGCACCGTCCCCGGCAAGTGGGCGGTCTTCGTCCAGGCGGCCAGCGTCACCGCGCCCTCTCCCAGCTCGCCGAGCTCGGCCCACGCGGGGCTGGCCGCGCAGAGGTAGCAGGTGGCCAGGACCGGCGCGTACCCGAGCGCCTTCATCTGCTTCCAGAGCGCGATCCCCTCCGCCGGCCCGAGCGCCGCGACGAGCACCTCGGCGTCGTCTGCGGTCGCCTCTCTGATCACGCGCGAGAAGTCGGTCGTGCCGACTGGGACGAGCGTGGAGGCAACGATCTCGTAGCCGCGCTTCGCGCCCTCGCCGCGCATGAGGTCGAGGAAGGGTGGGCCGTTCGGGTCGTTCCCGCCGATCGCGACGACGCGCTTGTTTGTGCGCGCGAGGTCCGCGACCTGGAAGGTTTCGCGCGGGAAGCCCGTGAAGGTGTCCCACGCGTAGCGCGACTTGCCCTCGGTGGCGCCCGCGAACAGCTCGACGGGCAGCCCGGTCAGGATCATCGGCACCTCAAGCGAATTCGCGACGCCGGCGGCGGGTATCGCGAGGCCGCCGCCCGCCCCGATCAGCGCGCTCACTTCGTCCTCGAGCACGAGCTCGCGCAGCTGGCGCGCCTGCGTGCTGGTGCTCGAGCGGTTGTCGCGCACGACCAGCTCGACGCGGCGCCGCTCGCCGTCGATGACGAGGCCACCGGCGGCGTTGACGTCGTCGAACGGCAGCTCGAGGCCGGACGTCTCACGTGTGAGCGCGGCCGGGCCGCTGAGGGGGAGGCTCGCACCGATTCGGACTGGCTCGTCCGCACTGTCGCCGTCGGAGCCGCAGCCGCCAGGCAGCGCAACGAGCGCGAGCGCCGCGATGCATGCGCAGATCGCCTTCACGCGCCCGTCTCCGCGAAGTAGGCGGTGTCCAGGCGCTCCTCGTCGAGGAGCGGCGCGGGCGGCCCGGCGTAAGCCACCCGCCCCCGCGCCAGCACGTAGGCACGGTCGGCGAGCGCGAGACTGCGCCGCGCCTGCTGCTCCACGAGCAGCAGCGCCGTCCCCCCGTCGCTGATGCGGGCGAGCGCCGGGTAGAGGTCGTCGAGCGCCCGCGGTGAGAGTCCGAGCGAGATCTCGTCGCACACCAGCAGCCGCGGGCTCGCCATCAGCGCGCGGCCGAGCGCCAGCATCTGCTGCTCGCCGCCCGAGAGTGTCTCGGCCGTCTGCGACTGACGCTCCGCTAGCACCGGGAAGAGCTCGTGCACGCGCTCGCGGCGCGCAGCGAGCTCCGCCCGGGGAAGCCGCAGCGGCGCCCCGAGGGCCAGGTTCTCCTCGACCCGCAGGCCGGTGAAGACGCGGCGACCCTCGGGGCACAGGGCGATGCCCAGCCGCGCGCGCTCGTGCGGGAGCAATCCGGCGAGCTCCCGGCCCGTGAACCGCAGCGATCCGCCGCGCGCGGGCAGCCAGCCGCAGATCGCGGCCGTCAGGGTCGACTTGCCTGCTCCATTCGCGCCCAGCACCGTCACGACCTCGCCCTCGTGCACGGTCAAATCGACGTCGCGAAGCGCGAGCCTGGGTCCGTGCCCGGCGCTCACACCTGCCAGCTCGAGCAGGGGGCGCGCCGCCGGCCGCCGCGCCCGCGCCGGCGCGCCGGTCACACCCGCGCCGAGGTGCGCGCGCCGCACTTCGGGGTCGCGCGCGACCGCGGCCGGGCGGCCCTCGGCGATCGGCCGGCCGAAGTCGAGCACGAGCGCGCGCCCGGCGAGCTCGTCGACGACCCGCTGCACGTGCTCGACCACGACGAGCGTCCGCCCCTCGGCGTGGATCGAGCGCACGAGCTCGATCGCCTGCTGGAGGTCACGACCGGTCAGGCCGGCGGCGAGCTCGTCCACGAGGAGGACGGCGGGCGAAGTCGCGAGCGCGCGGGCGAGCTCGAGCCGTCTCAGGTCGAGCGCGGCCAGCTCAGCGGCGGGCAGGTCCGCCTTCGACCTGAGACCGCAACGCTCGAGCAGCTCCTGCACGCGCGCCGCCGTGCCCGTCCGCCGCGGACGCGCGACCGCACCGACCATCACGTTCTCACGCACGCTGAGCCGTGCGAACGGCCGCGGCACCTGATGGCAGAGCGCGACGCCACGGCGGGCGACGTCCTGCGCGCGCCTCCCGGTAAGGCGCACCCCGTCCAGCCGCACCTCGCCGGCGTCCGGCCTGTGGATCCCGGCCGCCACCCTGAGCAGCGTGCTCTTGCCCGCGCCGTTCGGCCCGATCACGGCGACTGCCTCGCCCGGCGCGACCTCCAGGTCGACGCCCTGCAGCGCGCGCACGCCGCCGAACGACTTGGTAACGCCGCGGATCGAGAGCGCCCCGCCCACGTCAGTCCCCGGCCAACGCCGCCGGCAGCTCGCCGCGGGACGAGATGTCGAGCTTCATGAAGATGCCCCGCATGTGAGCCTCGATCGTCTTGCGCGTGAGGAAGAGCGCCTGCGCGATCTCGGGGTTGCTCAGCCCCTCGCTCGCCATCGTCGCGACGCGTCGCTCCTGCGGGGTTAGCGCAGCCGGGCCGGATACGCGCTCACGGCGCGGCCGTCCGCCGGCGGTGAGCAGCTCCTCGCGAGCCCGCTCCGCCAGACCGGCCGCGT
>Ga0299907_10002222_pt1 | contig 11771 bp, 13 predicted proteins | sample RVTome_16_FD_198680 | JGI IMG/M metagenome (GOLD analysis project Ga0299907, IMG submission 198680) | Soil microbial communities from uranium-contaminated site in the Upper Colorado River Basin, Wyoming, United States - RVT152D67 (version 2) ...
GACCACACAGACGCTCGCGCTTTCCAACGACACGTCGATTCCCGCATAGTGCTCCATGGTCGTCCCTCGATGATGCTTGGGGCAGGTCACCCCTGACCCCGGTTCAGACACCATCTTGAGGGACGGCTACCGCGCCGCACATTTGCGGCCGGCCCGTTATCCCATCTAGTGACGACGGGCGATGGTCAGTTGTGATGGGCATGGCGGGAGTCCCGAGGTTCGGGTGAGCGCCGGCTCAGGCAGTCCCGGCGGCGATCAGCTTGGTATAGGCTGTGGGCGGTGCAGAGAACCGCCCACTCGGCCTTGACCTTGATGACTCCGCGCCGGAGAAACTGGTGGACGCCGCGCGCCTGCTTGATCTGACCGATCACCGGCTCGACCGTCTGCTGGCGCAGGCGAGAGCGCGAGCGGCCGGCGCTTGAGCTTGGCCGGATCGCCACCATCCGCGAGGCAGGCTTGATCTGCCGCCGGCCACTCGGACCGGTGCCGCCGTGGCTCCCCCCGGCTTGGCGCCAAGTAGCCCCGGATGCTGCGCGCCGCCAGCGCTCCCAGGTTAAGTTGGCGGCAGAAGCGGCATCGGCCGAGATCTCGCGGGGCTTGCGGCGGAGCGCGGCATTGGTGGCATCGAGCTGCGGCACGAGGCCATCCTGATCGCTGCCGTTGGTGGTCAGGCGCTGGGCCACGATCTGGTGCGCGCTGTCGACTGCGAGCTGCCTGTGATCGCCCTGAATGAAGCCGTCCCTCGTTTGAGGAGCCGGCTGTCGGAGTCGGTGAAGTTGCGCTGCGCCCGGCATTCGCCTCGGCCTCGAGCGCCGCCTTGCCGCCCGGATGCGCACGAGCCGCGCCGGCTTGTCTGCCACCCGATCGGGCAGCTCGTCACCGCGGTTCTCGCGGCCCTGCTCGGCATCGTCCGCAGTGTCAGCGGCCGCGATTCTGGCCAGCCAATCTTCGACCTCGGCCGCAAGCGCGGCCTGGGCCATGCGGCCGTAGCTCATCACCTAGGGCTTGCTGCCGTTGGCCGCAAGCTTGGTGCCGTCGAGCGCGACGTGCCCCAGTCTGACCAGCCCGGCTTGGCGGCACAATCGCAATACCTAGGCGAACAACCCCGCCCGCGCAGCCAGATGGCATCTGCGCAAGGGTCCGAAAATCGGGCCGCTGCATGCCGCTCGCCGCCATGACGTCGAGACTCTCTTCGCAGGCCTTGGCGATCCGCCGCGACTCGTAGATGCCTTCGGAGGCATCCAGCAGGAGCGCGACCATCATCGCTGGATGGGTACGGTGGCTGGCCCCGCGCCTCGTCGTCGTCGGCCAAGATCGTCCCCAGGTCCAGTTCGGTGCGCGCCAGCTCGCGCATTAGATGCGCCGGATGGCCCGCCGGCACGAAGTCGTGCACCGAAGGCGGCAACAGCCACACCCGGTCCACATCCCACGCTCGAAAGCTCTTGCTCATGCCCGCGATCAACCATGCCCCGCCCAGCTCGTCCACCCCCTCTGCGGCTTATACTCGGACAGGCTCCTAGCGCATTTCTCACAGCCAGTAGCTTGAGCTTAGGCAATGCCGTGCCGGCTGGCGACCCGAAGCGCCCAGGCGTTAAAGCCCCCAGCTGCTGCACTCGCGCGTCAGCATCACGTTGGCCGCCTCGAACAGCGCCCTGCGCACCATGGCATCGCCCACCTTGCTGATCCGGCGGTCCGGTCGATCTCGCCGGACTGGTACTTCTTCGGCGTCAGGCCAAAGTGAGCGCCCACCGCCCAGAACCCGGCGAAACGCTCGAGCTGGTCGATGGCGGACCGAAAGGTCATCGCCACCACTGCCCCCACACCCGGGAATGGTCATCAGTGGACCCACACTTCGTCCTCCGTACTGTCCTGAGGAGCTGGCAGTGCAGCGTGCCGTATTCGGCACGCGGCGCGGCGCGCGCCCGAAGCAACGGCTCGGCGACCGCTCGAGCATGGCTTGGCCGGCCACGAGCTCGCGGATGCGGCCTCGAACTTGCCTTTGCTGATCGCGCCGACCTTCAGCTCGAAGCCGCGCAGGTTGCCGCGGATGCTGCTCCCGACGTCCCGCAGCTTGTACACCAGCAGCCTGCGCGCGGTCAGCAGGGCTCGGTTCTCCTGAACCATAGGCGCCCTGTGACACGTCACGTGTGGAGTTCATCAGAACGCCAGGCGTTGCACGGAAAATACGGCCTCCAGGGTCGAGCCTGACGCACCCGCGCATCGGCAAATCTATAAAAAATCGTAAGTTAGCAGAATTATCTCACCAAACAGATCACGTCATCTCTCCTATTGCCATTCTTGGGTCAGTGTATTAACCTACGGTTGAAAGAGTAGACCGCAGCGCCCCATACAAGCAAATGCTCAGAATCCGGTGTGCCGGATTCGGCGCTGCTGATCTCGAGGTGCAGCCGGATGGATTTCACGTCAAGTAGCGCCAGCATCCAGCCTCTGACGCCCGTCGAGGAGAGATGTCTGGCGGCTGTCGTCTCGCGTAGCGTCGGTTCGAGGGTCAACGACGGGCACCTAGGCAATCAATTATTGGACTCATCCGAGCACCGAGGGATCGAGGCTACCGCGCAGTCGCCCATCCAACTGGAGGACGATTCGGCGACAGGCCTGCACGCCGGCTACGGGCGCTATTTGCGAAGCCTCTCATGGGCGGAAGCCGACATCCTCAACGGCGCCGAGATCCTCGAGCTTCTGCTGTGCTTCGGACGGCCCGGTCATAGGTCCGCAATCCTAGCCGCACAGCTGCTCGAGCGCTTCGCCAGTCTTGGCGGCGTTGTGGCGGCAGATCCGGCCAAGCTGGCGCAGGTCCTGGGAGACGATCGCATTTCCATAACCTTGCTCAAGACCATTCGGGCAGCCGTCAAAGCGATCGTGCGCGAGCCCCTCGAGGAACGCCCGGTGATCAGCTCCGCCTCCACTCTGATGAACTATCTCTCGGTGACCATGCGGCACGAGCCAACGGAGACAATGCGCATCCTCTTCCTCGACTGCAAAAACGCATTGATTAAGGATGAGCTGCAGCATCGAGGCACGGTCGACCACGTGCCGCTCTATACCAGGGAAGTCGTCAAGCGAGTTGTAGAGCTCGGCGCCTGCGCCGTTATCCTGGTGCACAATCATCCTAGCGGCGATCCGACGCCGTCCCAGGGCGACGTCAAGAGCACTCGCGAGCTCGCCGCCGCCCTGGGCACCATCAACGTCGTGCTCCACGATCACGTCATCGTTGGCCGCAATCGAGAGACCAGCCTCCGCAAGCTGAAGCTTATATGAGCAACTTCTGATGACGGATCGAATGATCAGCAGCGAGGCGGCCCGAAATGTCAAGTGAGGGGAATCACATGACCAATCCCGCAGTGGTGATCCTGACCGATCCGGCGCGCTGTGAGCTTGCCGACGCGGACGCGCTCTTGAAGGCGCTGCTCGAGGTTCAGCAGCTCAACAGCGCAGGCGTGCCGGCGTCACAGGCGTTCTGTGATCATCCGACCGCGGCGATGGAGTTCATCGATGCCTACACCACGGCTTACCCCGAGCTTCAGCAGCAGTCGTCGGGCCTCCCGTTGCCCGAAGTCCTCCATACTATGGTGGCTGACGGTAGGTTCGGCCCGCTGCTAGCTCCCGGCCCAGTCGAACCCGGTAAGCTGCAGGAAGCCGGCCAGCTGTACCCGCTCTACGTGTTGAGCTTGGGCGCGCCCGAGGCGTTGATGCAGGCGATGCAACAAAACCCCCTGGCGAGCAACAACATACGCGTCCTGGAGGTTGCACCCATCGAGCTCCCGAAATCCGAGTCCGTCCCGGTTGCGGAGGCGGTGGCCCAGGAGCCGCCAGCCCGTTCCTCCCTGTTTTCGGAGAGCCCGACCACGCTCCAGAGCGAGACCGAGGAGGCTGCATCGTTGGAAGCGGTGCAGGACAGCGAGCCGCTCCATCTAGACAGCGTCGAAGTCAATCTCGATCATATAGAGGTCGGCACAAACGACCACCAAAAGTCTTACGATCAGAACGGGTCGGCATTCGACGGACCAGAGCCGACGTTTGCCGCGATCTTGCCGGCTGGCTCTGGAGTGGCCGATGGCGCTCCCCAAGCGAACCTCAGTGGCGAGGCGGCGCCGTCCGCCAGCGTCGGCTCTATGTCCCCTGCAGTCCTGCCGACTCCCGTCCCCGCCGGCGTGCTTGCCCCGGCCATGGAGACGCTTAGCACGTCGCTGATCGAACCGACCATCGTGACGGTCGTGACTGGTTCTGCCCCCGACCAGTCCGGCTCCTCGCCCGATATCGCGCCCGCCCCGATGACCGACCCTGAACAGTCGCCTGGCAGCGGCGCCAACACCACTGCGGACGGCCAAGCGTCGGGAGGACCGCCGAACGGCGCACCACCAGACCAGGCTCCGGCAGCCGGAGACAGCGGCATCGAGAACGACGGGCAAGACTCAGCGGAAGGCGAGAACGGTTTCGACAGCGAGAACGGCTCGCCGTCGGGTGCCGTTCTGGGGCCCGAGGAAGCGCCCATGGCGGCCTCTGGTCGCGTTGCTGAACAAGAAGCTGGTACGGCCCCTGCTACGTCCTTCGCCGACCCGGGCGAGGACGTCCACTATCCGCCGACCAGCGGCTTCGCCTGGAGCAGCGACCTGCCGTACGGGCTACCGGAGGATTCTATCCAGGAGATCAACACCTTCGAGGATCTCTTTGACATGGCCAGCCACGCAGAGGTGGTTGATCTCGAGGCACTCTACCGCGATCTCCAGACCTCCCCCGGCGCGTCGGCGTTGACGGTTGAGTGGTTGGACCTCGCCTCGCTGCGAGCGCCGACGTCGAACGGGTCGAATCCAAGCGATTATTCGGCCTCAAATCCGACGCTTCACGGCACGGCGCCATCTCGCGAGACGCACAACACCGACCATGATGAAGCCCATCACGAATCACTGATGACCTCACACGACGCCGACCTGTGAGGTCGGCGAGCGTGGTCTTCGACGGTCGGAGTCTGACTCCAGCAAAGAACGAGCGCCCAAATGCTCCCTGCACAAAATAAGACCGGCTGCCCAGTTATCACGCTGAACTCGAGCCTGGACACTCTGAAGAAGGTGCTGCTGAGCAATGTGATTTTCAGCTTTTTCATCAACCTGGCTCTTTTTGCATCGCCCCTCTACATGATGCAGATCTACAACCGGGTGCTGCCAAGTCATAGCGAATCGACGCTGATCATGTTGACAGGCCTCGTCTGCTTCGCGCTAGCCGCTCTCGCCGCCCTTGAGACGGCGCGTGCGCAGATCATGGTGCGCGTTGGCGGCAAGCTCGACCTGGACCTGAGCGAGCGCGTGATCGAAGCCACGTTCGCTGCCAGCTTGCGCTCGGGCGAGACATCGATCCGCCAGCCGCTCAGCGATTTCGACCGGATCCGCAACTTCGTCTGGAGCCCGTTACCTTCGGCGCTCTTTGACATCGTCTGGGCGCCGCTTTTCATCGTGGTGGTGTTCCTGTTTCACCCCCTGCTCGGCTTGATCGCGCTGGGTGGATCCATTGTGCTCATGTGCCTGGCTCTGGTGCATCACTTCGCAACGCGTCCGAGTCTCGACGAGGCGGGGCGTAAGGCCGGCGATGCCAAGAGCTTTATGGAGCGGAGTTTGCGCAACGCGCAGACGCTGGAAGCGATGGGCATGCTCGCAAACCTGCAGCGGCGCTGGCTCCGGCAGCACAATGAGAGCCTGTGCTTGCAGGCCAAGGCCGCGGATCGGACCGGCTTGTTCACCGGCGTAACCAAATCGGTCCGGCTCCTGCTGCAGATCATCCTCTTGGGATGCGGCGCACTGCTCGTGATCAAAATCGAGATCACCCCGGGCGCGATCATAGCGGCATCGATGCTGATGGCCCGCGCACTCGCGCCGCTCGAGACCACCATCAGCGCGTGGAAGCAGTTCGTCGACGTACGCGGCGCTTACGCGCGCCTGAACGCGCTGCTGGACCAAACGCCGCTGACGCTGAAACGAGTTTCCCTGCCTGTGCCGCGCGGCGCAGTTGACGTCGAAGATCTTGTCGCGTGGCTGCCCGGCAGCGCGGCGCCGACGCTGCGGAGCGTGAACTTCACCTTGGCGGCAGGAGACATCCTGGCGGTCGTAGGTGCGAGCGGGTCGGGCAAGTCGACGCTCGCGCGTCTGATCGTCGGCGCGATGCAGCCCTACGCCGGCAAGATCCGCCTTGACAACGCCGATATCCACATGTGGAACCGCGAGGAGCTGGGGCCTCACCTCGGTTACCTTCCCCAGGATGTTGAACTCTTCGAAGGCACTGTCGCCGAGAACATCGCCCGCTTCGCCGAGCTTGACTCGCTCAAGATCGTGAATGCCGCCATCCGTGCCGGCGTTCACGAAATGATCCTGAGTCTGCCCCAGGGGTACGAAACCAGGCTCGACTCCAACGGGGTGGCGCTCTCCGGCGGACAACGACAGCGCATCGGGCTGGCGCGCGCTCTTTACGGCGATCCGGTCCTCGTCGTTCTCGACGAACCGAATTCGCACCTCGATTCCGCGGGCGACCAGGCGCTCGCGGACGCCATCAACCGCATGAAGCGGGCGGGAACCACCGTCGTTCTGATCTCGCACCGCACCAAGGTGCTTCGCCAGGCGAACCACATGCTGATGCTCAAGGGCGGCGCAGCGGTCTTTCTCGAGAACTGGCAGCAACTCGGTATTGCGGTTGCGGCGCCCCAGCAGCGCGTAGCGGCGGCTATCCGCCTGGCCGGCGCATCGTGAGCAATATTCTGCCTCTTTACCGCGCCCCGGCGCCTTGCCCGGTCGAGGCGCCGTATCCGACGAACTGCAAGCGGACGCTCGCGTTTGGGTGGATCGTGATTGGGATCACGTTTGGCGGGTTCGGCACATGGGCTGCCGTCGCGCCCCTTAGCAGCGCTGCCATCGCGCCGGGCATAGTGGTGGTCGATTCGAATCGGAAATCGGTTCAGCACCTCGAGGGTGGCGTGATCCGCGAGATCCTGGTGCGAGATGGCGATCTGGTCGAGGCGAGCCAAGTTCTGCTCCGACTGGACGGGGCCAACATTCGCGCTGCCATCGCCTCACTCCAGCCCATGCTCGCCACAAATCAGGCTTACAAGGCGCGCTTGCTCGCCGAACGTGACGGACTCGAAGAGATCATATTTACCGGAGATCTCGCTGCCGAGGCCGAGACCAATACCGCCAGCGCCCAGATCCTAGCAGGGCAGAGACGGATCTTCGAAACGCGGGTGAATGCCCTGGCAGGGGAACGAGCTCTCAACGCCAACCGACTCGCGCAAAGTCGGCAGAGGTTGGAGGGTCTTGAGCGTCAGTTCGAGGTTAAGCAGCGTGAGATGGCGCTCATGCGCAAGGAATTGAGCGACCAGCAGACGCTTCTGAGTTCAGGCTACACGACGAAGAGACGTGTTGCTTCCGCCGAACGCACGGTGCAGCAGCTCGAGAGCGAATACGCCGACCTGCAATCGAAGATTGAAGAAGCCAAGGTGCTGGTTGAACGATATGAGCTAGAAGATCAACAAATCGACAAAAACTTCGTCGAGCAGGTGGAGAACGAACTCTATTCTGTGGACCATGAATCTTATCAGCTTCTCGAGCGAATGCGTTCGATTCAGGATCAGCACGTGCGGCTCGACGTGCGCGCGCCGGTATCCGGGGTCGTCGTGAATATGGTCGCGCACACGGTCGGGGGCGTCGTGGCACCCGGCAGTCCAATCCTGGACATCGTCCCCAAGAACGACAAGCTGATGATCGAAGCTCAGGTTCGCCCGGCTGACATCGACGGCGTCAAGAGCGGCCTATTGGCCGACGTGCGCTTCCCTGCATTCAACAGCACCGACATTCCCCGACTGACCGGCTCGGTGACCAGGGTCTCCGCCGACCGACTCACTAACACAAGCGGCGCTCCGTACTTTCTCGTCCGCGTCCAGGTCAGCGAATCTGAGCTCGCCAGGCTGGGAGGGCTGAGCCTGATCCCCGGAATGCCGGCGGAGATCCTGATCAAGAAGAGCGATCGGACCCTTCTGCAGTACCTGTTGTCACCCGTTATCCACGGCATCTGGACCGCGTTCAGAGAATAGCAAACGACAGCCCCGGGCGAGAGCCCGGGGAAGGCGCTCGCCCGTGCCTGGTGGTGGTGGTGTTCGGCCGTCGCGGCTCGCATAGGACCAAGCTGTTCCTGCTGGGCGGCTTCGCCACGGCGCGAAGTTCGCTCAATGCAGTCATTCTGGGATCGGCTGGCGTGGCGGGATCGAGGCGGCTCGGGCGCTTGACTGCCCGCTTTCGCATCTTCGGCTGCATCCCGCCAAACTTGCGTCGCTTCATCGCTGTCCGCCGTGGTGCAGACAGCCACATTCATCTCCTTCAGCACAAGCCTCTTCCAAACGGGAGCAGGATACCCGGCCACAACCTGCGCTTGGTCCTGCGCCATCCGGCCAGGGCTTCTTCGCGCTCTGCTCTGGCGTCTCGATGCGGTCACCCGAACCGACAAGTCCGCCTTCTCCCCGGCCATATTCAGGAACGATTAGTGCAGTGATGCAAACAGAGGATTCACAAAAGGAACGCAGGTGTGCGATGTTGGATCCATGGCACAAGTTGTCTGTCCTTGGATCTCGGCCACCGATCGTGCTCGTTTGGAGGCGATCGTGGGCCGATCGCAACCGCGCCCAAAAGCAGGTGGCGCGGGCTCGGATCATCCTGGGCTCGGCCGACCGGCTGACCGTCGCCGAGGTCGCAAGGGGTGCGCCGGGGTCGGCCGGCCGGCGGTCTGCGTTGGCAGCGGCGTTTCGCCGAAGCCGGCGTCGACGGCCTGCTCCGCGATGCGACCCGCAAGCCGGGCAAGGCTTGCCTGGACGACCCTACTGTGGGAAGTGCGGATTCTCGCTTCCATGCGACAAGTACGACTGATGCTTTGTCATATCAGATGCTTCTCGGAAGCACACAGCGACTGGTCTTTGAAGCCAGGCCAAGTCAAGTCCCAACCGAAGGAAGCTACCCATGAGCAGAGAAATACCAGCGTCAGAGCGTACCGGTGCCGAGGACCTTGCCGCGCTCGCCCACGTCAACGTTAAGAACCTGATCACGGCCATCAGCGACCTGGTCGCATCGGCCATGTAGCTAGAACCACGAATCCAGATCGACAAGCACTCTATCGCTTCCTCTATCACGAGATCGGTTGCCATTGGCAATCAATTCATGAGATCGGTTGCCAGGAGGCAAACAATCTGGACGAGATGCGCCTTTCGGGCCGCCTTGGCGGTCGGAACGTTCTCTGCTTGGCGTAGATGAAGCTCCGCATTTGATCGACCTAAAACCCGCCGCGCCTTCACGTCGCGCACCTTCGCGTCATGGAAAGCGCTTCAAAGCGGCCGGAACACGCCCTGTTGTCACCCCGAGCTGCACCATTGAACCGGGGCAGGTCCTCGTGGCGCGCCGACGAACCCGCCTGAAGACAGTTGGTCACATCCTGAGCGAGCTGGGCCGCCAATACAGGCGGGCGGACGCTGGCGACATCGACTGGGCTGACGCTGCCCATGCCGCGCGGATTCTGCGCGAGATGCGCCATGCGTTGGAGGCCTCCGACATTGAGCAGCGCCTGGCCGCGCTTGAGGCCGCTGCCGAAGCCGACGACTCGCCACGCCGGGGCAACGGGCACGATCGCCATACCTCGACCCGTTGATCGCGTGTGGCGCCTCGAGCGCCGCCTGGCCGCGACCCGAGCGCTCGACCCGGCGACGATCTGCGCCGCCGCCGCTGCCCACTACGAGTTCGGCGACGTGGCGCCCGCTACCGCCAATGGTCGCCGGCGAGATGCGCCTTGCCCGGCGTTCATCGAGGCTGGTCCTGTCTGAGCCCGACAGGCAGTTCGGGCCGGCGCCATGAGCACCCGCAGCCGCCTGGTCCTGCTCGAGGGCGCCGGCGGCGCGCCGGCGCCAGGCGACGTTTAACCAGGACGAGGTCGGCGAGAGATCCTCGAGGAGTATCGATGGCGCTCTTCTGGCCGGCGACTTCGACGGCATTGCCGCAGTACGCGGCCAGGTGGCTTTGGTGCAGCCTATGGTTGAGGGGGGTAGGTCGCCTGCGGTCGACCGCCTGCAGAAGCGCCTCGGCGACGCCACCCCCGCCTTGAGGACGGCAAGGCGAAGCTCCTTGGGCAGCAAGGTCTGGCCGCCGGCCAGGGCTGGGCCCGGCGGCAGTAGCGGCGGCCGCCCTGCTGCGGCAGGCTGACCGCGCTCGCCCCGAACCTTAACCATGTGCCTGGAAGCGGACGGGGCGAGCAGCGCACCTTGACGGCCTTGACGGCGCGAACCAGCTCAGCGTCCCATGGCCTGCGGAGGTCGGATCTGTGTCATCCATGGCGATCGCAACTGTTCGCTCTGCAGGTCGATGTTCACGGTCCGTGCGACGTTTCCCACTTCGATCGCAGCTTCCACGACCGGCACTGCAGCAGGGCGTTCGAGCTGTACCGCTCGCAGTAGCTCGAGTTAGTTTATCTCCGCCTCGAGCCCGGTGGGAAAGTCGCGCTGAGGCTCTAGCGGCGTTTTCGAGCTCGGCCGCATCGCGCGCCTCCGCTGGCCGCGATGTCGGCGAATCCCTCTGGCTTGAACCGTGGAATCGTGGCGTATGAAGCATCGCGCCGGCAGGCACTTGAGTCTGTCCCGGGCCGAACTGCAAGGTTCGCTCCGGCTCCGGTGGAAAGAACTGCTCGAGCTGACGGCGCGCGCCGCTCGCCGGCAAGAGCACCTTGAACCGGCTCGAGCATGCTCCGTGCGAGGCCTCGCGTTACCATAAGATCGGCCACGACAGGGCAGCGATCGAGCGCCTGTTCGTCGACCTCTTCCTCGAAGCCCACCCGACGCCGCCCCACGAGATCATTCTCGACCTCGACGCCACCGATGATCCGTTGCACGGGCATCAGAAAGGTCGTTTCTTTCACGGCTGTTACGACTGCTATTGCTACCTGCCGCTGTACATCTTCTGCGGCCGTCACCTGCTCGCCGCCAGGCTCAGGCGCTCGAACTGCGACGCCGCGGCCCGCGCCGTGGCCGAGGTCGAGCGTATCGTCGCGCAGATCCGGGCGCGCTGGCCGCGGGTCGCGATCGTGCTGCGCGCCGATTCGGGCTTCGTCCGCGACGAGTCGATGGCGTGGTGCGAGGCAACCACCGTCGACTACGTCTTCGGGCTCGCCCGCAACCAGCGCCTGGTCGGCGCGATCGCCGCGGCGCTTGCCGCGGCCGAGGCGGAGAGCCTTACCCAAGGAAGCGCGACGCGGCGCTTCTCCGAACTGGACTGGCGCACGCTCGACAGCTGGCAGCGGGAGCGGCGGGCGATCGCCAAGGCCGGGCACCTGCCGCAGGGGGCCAACCCGCGCTTCCTCGTCACCTCGCTGCCGGCCAGCGCCATCGATGCGCGGACGCGCTACGAGGATGTCTACTGCGCCCGTGGCGAGGTCGAGAACCGGATTAAGGAGCAGCAGCTCGATCTGTTCGCCGACCGCACGTCGGCTGCCACCATGCGCGCCAACCAGCTCCGGCTGTGGTTCGCCTCTTTGCCTACGTGCTGCTCGAGGCCCTGCGCCGCATCGGCCTGCGTCACACCCAGTTCGCCACCGCCACCTGCTTGCACTTGCCTGGCTCCCAGGGGCGACCACCGAAGGTCGCCCCGGAGCCCGGAATCGACGCCTATGTGAACTGTCGAACCCAACTCGGACTACCACCACCGCCCGTCATGCGGCCGGCCCCGCGGCCCATACACTAGGAGGAT